>Ga0302325_10035469_pt1 | contig 10189 bp, 4 predicted proteins | sample Palsa_T0_2_FD_201948 | JGI IMG/M metagenome (GOLD analysis project Ga0302325, IMG submission 201948) | Peat permafrost microbial communities from Stordalen Mire near Abisko, Sweden - Palsa_T0_2 | ecosystem: Environmental > Terrestrial > Soil > Palsa > Peat permafrost | place: Sweden: Abisko... | reverse complement strand
CACCCGTCTCCTCGAAAGAAAGGGTCAGCGCGGTGGTTCCCGCTCGAGGCTCGATCTCAACACCCGACCCGCATCGTCTTCGCGGAAATCCCTTGCGTCGCGTAAGACCAGGCGGCGCAGCAGACGACTCCCTGGTAACCGAAAGGAGTATCTGTGATCGAGAACCTGTTTCAGCTTGGCGAGGGCATTGACCACCGCGGCATCCTGATCGTTCCGCTCTTCCCCAAGCGCGATCCGCTGGCGCGCTACATCACCCTGGATGAGGCGCTGCGGATGGGCTTCAGCGTATGCGAGGTGAGCGAGGCAGGGCTTGTCCCCGAACTGCTCGCCGAGAATCCTCTCAGCGACGACGTCCTGCTCTACGACGGAGAGGAGCTCGTCGGCGCAAAACAGAACCGGATCCTCAACCTCACGGTGCTCGTCGAGGCCAGCTCGGCCCTGCCGATCCCGGTCTCCTGCGTCGAGCAGGGACGCTGGCAGAGCCACGCGGCTACGTTCACCGCTGCACCGCACGCCTCCAACCCGCGGCTACGGCAGCGCAAGGCTGAGGCGCTCCACTCACAGCCACTCACTCGCGGCGTCGCCCAGAGCGACGTCTGGGACGAGGTCGGGTTCACCGCGAACCGGCTCGCGGTCTCGTCCAGTACGCACGCCAACGCGGACGCGTTTCGGGCCTACCGGCCCGCGCTGGCGGAGCTCGAACAGGCGTTTCCGCTGCAACCGGGCCAGTGTGGGGCCGCGCTCGCGCTCGGCGCCGACCTCTGCCTCGACATCGTCTCGAGGCCCGACGCCTTCACTCATCTCTGGCCGAAACTGCGCGCCGGCTACCTCCTCGACGCGCTCGACCGCCTCGACCAGCCAAACCCGGCCACCGAGACACTCGGCGCCTTCATCTCGGCGCTCTCCACTGCCGTCACCAGCCGCGGCCCGTCCGCGGGCCGCGGAACCGACATCCGCCTGCGCGGAGACGCGCTGATCGGGTCAGGCCTCGAACTCGACGGCGAACTGCTCCAGCTCTGCGCGTTCCGAAACGACCGCGGAGCAGCCGGCGCCACCCGAACGATCGCTAGGTCGAGCCGACGCAGGCACGCGTGACGCATCGGCGGCCCTCGAGGTACGCCGGGGGCATCGGGAGCAGCACTCGAAGCCCTCAGCTCCGCTGCATGGACCTCGGGAGCCGAGGCGGCCGCCAACAAAGCTCTCAGACCGTCGCCCGCCCGCCACATATGGGACGGGGATGGTCGAGCGGCTGGACAGCACCCGGACCGCTGCGCTCGCTCGCACCATGAGCCGCGCTCTGGATACACCGCTCGCGGTCGCGCCGCGACCGGCCACGGCATGCGACCCCGTAAGCCCTCGGGTTCCCGGCAAGCTCTCCCGCCGTGGGGCGTTGCCGCGGCCGACGGGCTACGCGGTGTTCGATTGCGAGACGACCGGCGTCAGGCCCGGCGAAGACGAGATCGTCTCCTTCGCGCTTGTCCTGCTCGACGCCGACGGCTCGAAGGTCGGCCGCTTCAGCTCGCTCGCCCGACCATCCAAACCGATCCCGAGCGCGGCGACCGCGGTGCACGGGATCCGCGACGAGGACGTCGCCGACGCACCAGCTTTCGCGCAGACCGCGGGGCGGCTGCTCGGGCTGCTCGAAGGTCGCGTCTTCGTAGCGCACAACGCGAGCTTCGACCTCGACATGCTCCAACACAGCTTCCGGACGCTCGGCATCAGCTACCACCCCGGCGCGGTCGCCTGCACCCTCCAAGCATTCCGGCTGATCGAGCCGCTCGCCGCCAACCACCGCCTCGCTTCGCTCTGCCAACGACACGACATCGTCCTCGCCGATGCCCACGACGCAACAAGCGACGTGCTCGCCACCGCAGCGCTCGTCCAGATCCTCCTCGCAATGGACATCGCGCCCGAGTCGGCCCGGCTCGACGAAGACGCGTTCCTCCGGCTCCGCTCCCAGGGCGACACACGCCCCGCCTCCGGGCCACAGATCCGCCGCGTCTACGCGCTCGCCCGCGCCGCCGGCCTCATCGGCCCAGACGGCCGCGCCGATCCCAGCAGCGTCACGGAACTCGTCCAGCGAGTCTCAAACGTCGACCATGCCGACCGGCTCACACGCGAACAGGTCCAGGGCGTCTATTGCGAACTCGAGCAGCTCATCGAGGCGACCGAGAGCGGAAGCGAAGATCGGGTCAACGAAGGGGGCGGGGCCAACCATGTTCTCCGCAAGCGGCGGCGTCAGGATCTTGTTCGCGCGCCGGTGTGAATCCTCGAAGACGACGCGACCCGAAAGGCGCCAGGTCGACGTTGACTAGGCTCGTCGAACATCGTGCGCCGTGGATCGGCACCGATCACAGGTGCGACTCCCGTCCGGAGAGCTGACTCATTGTTCCCCCGGCGGGCGCCTCCTTGGCCGCAGGCTTGGTGGCGGCCACTCGCTGCCCGCACGTCTCGGAGTAGAGGACAGACCACTTCGAACGCTTCCGATCGACCGGCGCCGCATGGAGGCGCACCTTCATGACCTTCAGTCGGCGAGGGCCGTTCTCCTAAGGTCCCTGGGGCGAATGGCCGATTGTTCGTCTGTGACTTGCGGGATCGAGTTGGTGACGGGCGGTCCGGCGCGGGTCGAGGAGGCGCTGCTCGAGCGGATCGCCGGGATCCGTTACGTCTCGCCGCTTGCGCCGATCGACGTGCTTGTGGGTGGTGTGCTGCAACGCCCGTATCTGCAGCGGCGCGCCGCTGCGACGGCGGGCGCGATTCTGAACGTCCGGTTCAGCACGCTCGGGGAGCTTGGTGTCCGGCTCGGTGAACCGAGGCTGATTGCCGAGGGGCGCCGGCCGCTGAGTGCGATTGCCGAGCGTGGCTTCGCAGGCGAGATCGCCCGGGGGACATCGGGGTATTTCGGGCCGGTGGCGGGCACGCCTGGCTTCGCGGGGGCCGCGAGGAGGTTCGTGCGTGAGCTCCGTCAGGAGGCGATCGGCCCGGCCCTGTTCGGGTCGCTCGCCGCCAACGCGGCGGAGTCCGAAGCGAAGGCGGCGGCTCTGGCGGATCTCTATGCCCGTTACGTCGGCCGCCGTGCTGAGCGTTACGACGGTGAGGATGCGCTCGCAGTCGCTGACGCCGCCCTGCTTGATGGCGCTGCGTTGTTGGTGTTCGGCATCTGGCGTCTTGGCGCGAACGCGCGTGCGCTGATCGCGGCGCTGGCTCAGCGGATCCCGGTGACTTTTTTCCTGCCAGCGGTGGAAAGCGATGCCGACCGGGCGACCGAGGCGCTCAGGGTCTGGCTCGGCGCTCAAGCTGCATGTTGGACCGAGCTCGCGCCCAAGGCTCCAGGGACGGCGCTCGAACACCTGCAGCGTGCGTTGTTCGCGCCGACCGCTGAGATCAGGTCGGACGAGACGGTCCAGCTTGTCTCGGCGCCAGATCCTCTGAGCGAGGTGCGCGAGGCGGCGCGCACCTGTCTTGACTGGGCGCGCGCCGGGATCCCGTTTCGCGAGATGGCGGTGACCTACCGGGACGCGGGGAGCTACCGGCCGCTTGTCGAGGCAGTGTTCTCGGAGGCGGGTATCCCGGTGTACCTGGATGACGGCCCGTCGGTGGCGGAGCGGCCGCTGGGACGGCGCATCTTGGCGCTGCTCGATCTGATCGACTCGCCGCTTGTTCGGCGCGATGTGATGGCGTTCCTTTCTGACGGCCGGCTGCCTCGGGAGACACGCGAGCGCTTCGGCAGGGCGACGGTCAGCCGCTGGGAGTCCGCCTCGCGCCGGGCCGGTGTCGTCGAGGGTCTCGGCCAGTGGCGCGATCGGCTTGGAGGCTTGATCGTCCGGGAGCGTGCCGACGCGGCGAAGGAGGGTGCGCCGGATTGGCTGGCTGACCGTGTCAGGGACAGCGAAACCCTCTTACGATTCATCGAGGACTTCGCCAACCGCGTCGCGGCCCACCCTGTCGCCGGGACATGGACGGAGTGTCTGGCGGCACTCAGACCCCTGCTTGTCGAGTACGTGCGGGACGCCGATGCGGTGGTGGGGCATCTCGACCAGCTCGCGCAGCTCGACGAGCTGCTGGTCGAGCCGGTCCCGTTCGAGCGTTTCCTCGATACCGTGAGGGCCGAGATCAGGGCGCTCAAGGCAGGCGACCTGGATGCCGGCCGTCAGGGCGCGTTCGGCCTGCGGGGCGTCAACGTCCTCGACGTCAACCAGCTCCGCCAGCTGCGCTTCAGTGCCGTGGCTGTCTTGGGGCTGACGGAGCGCTCGTTCCCGCCTCCGCCGCGCCAGGACCCGCTCTTTCTCGATGATGAACGCGAGCGCTTGAATGCTTCTGGGGGGCTGGCGCTCCCGCTTCGGGGCCGTGGCCCCGACCCCGAGCCGCTGCAGTTCGCGCTCGCGGTCGGCGCGGCCCGCCAGCGGCTGCAGCTCTCAACGCGTCGCGCGGCCGAGGCGGGAGGGCGAGCTGAGCTTCCGTCGTCGTTCTTTCGGCTGGCGGCCTCCGCGCTCGCCGGGAGACGCTTGACCGCCGCGGAGATCACCGACCTCGGTCCCGGGCTGTACCGGCGAGTGCCGGCCGGACGGATCGGCGCGAGCGACCCGAGCAGGGCGCTCACGCTGGCTGAGCGCGACATCAGCCTGCTCGAAGACGGCGCCACCCGCGAACTCGGTGCAGAGGTGCTCCACCGGATCGCGCCCGCGACGCGTCGCGCCGATGCTCTCCGGCGAGCTCGCTGGGGCGTGCGTGTGCTGACCCCGTTTGACGGGGCGCTCGCCGGCGGTGAGGCGCTCGGCGCGATCGAAGCCTGGCTGGCCGAGAGCGCGCCGCTCGGGCCGAGCATTCTCGAGACGTACGCGGCATGCCCGTACCGTTTCTTCCTCGACCGCCTACTCCGTGTCAAGCCGCTCGAGGACCCTGCTGCGATCGTCGAGCTCGAGCCGCGCACGCGCGGATCTGCGATCCATGCGATCCTCGAGCGCTTCCTCGCCGAGCACACCCCCGACGACCTGTTGGGCAAGCCGAGAGATGTGCTCCAGCTCCGGCTGCGGGAGCTCGCCGACGTCGAGCTTGATGACATCGCCGCGCGTGGCCTCGGCGGAGCGCCGATGCTCTGGGCGCGGTCCCGCACCGAGATCGTCGACGACCTCGGGCGCTGGCTCGACGGCGAGATCGCCGACCCCGGCGCGTTCCCCGAGCGCGGATTCGAGGTCGCGTTCGGCGGCCGCTGGCACGGCCGCGAGGAGAGCTCGTACTCCCGAGACGAGCCGCTCAGCATCCAGGTTGACGGGCAGGAGCTACGCCTCCGCGGCAGGATCGACCGTATCGAGTGGTCGCCCGGAGCGTCGTTCCGGATCATCGACTACAAGTCGGGCAGCAACTACCAGAAGGGCGTTTTCGACGGCGGCAGAGCGCTCCAGCTCGCGATCTATCTGCTCGCCGCCGCCGACATCGTCGGGATCGATGTCGAGCAAGGAACCGCCTCCTACTCCTTCGCGACGCGTCGCGGCGGATTCAGCAAGCATGAGCTCCGGGGCAGCGAGCTCGTCGAGGGCCGTGAGCGCTTCGACGGGGTGCTCGAGCGCATCGTCGGCGGCGTCGGGAGCGGCGACTTCCACGCCGAGCCCGACAAGCGGGCGTGCGGATGGTGCGACTTCGACTCGGTCTGCGACATCGGTCGCCGCCGTCAGGCGGCGCGGAAGAGTGATGACGAGCGTCGCGTCAGCTTCGCTCGCATGCGGGAGGTCTCGTGACGTTCGTCCCGGTCGATCAGTCGGCACGAGACAGGATCCGCGACGCGCTCGATGAGAGCCTCTGCATCGAGGCCGGTGCGGGCACCGGCAAAACGACCGCGCTGGTCTCGCGCGTCGTGAACGTGCTGCGGACCGGGCGCGCGACGGTCGACGAGATCGCCGTCATCACCTTCGCCGAGGCGGCAGCGGCCGAACTCGCCGGGCGTGTCCGCGAGGGTCTCGAGGATGCGCTCGAGCAGGCAGCCGACGAGCGAGAGCGTCAGCGCATCCACGAGGCTCTCTCGCGACTCTACCGGGCCCACATCGAGACGATCCACGCCTTCTGCGGAAACCTGCTGCGCGAACGGCCGGTCGAGGCGCACCTCGACCCGGCGTTCCGGGTCGCCGACAGCCTCACCGCCCGGCTCACGTTCGAGTCCGATTATGCGTTGTGGCAGACCGAGCTGCTGTCGGGCAGCGCAAGCGCGGTCATGGTGGCCATCAATCGCGGTCTCGGCCTCGCGGGGATCCGCTCGATTGTCGAGGTGGTCGACCGGTTCCGCGAGCTGACACCGCTCGTCCTTCACCCGGCACCGCAGGCAGACATTCACGGATTCGTGGACGTCTACCACGCTGTCGCGGGCGAGCTGCGCTCACTGCTCCCGCTGGCGGGCCAAGACACGAACGCGACGGCCCAGATCGAGCGGATTCTCGCGTTCGACGAACGTCTCGTCGAAGCCGCGAGCGACCACGAGTGGCTCGAGCGCGAGATCCTCCACGCAGCCCCGTACGTAAAGAAAACAGCCGGGTCTCAGCCGAACTGGGACGACAAGAACGACTGCAAGCGCACAAAGATGCTGTTTGTCGCGCTACGCGATGCGACCGAGGAGATCCAGCCCGCGATGCGGACAGAGGCCCTCGCCGGGATCCTTTCGCTCGCCCAGGCGTTCGTCGCTGCGCAGGAGGGGCGGCGGCGCGCGGACGGGATCGCGGACTTCGACGACCTGCTGAACTGGTCGCGGGATCTGTTGCGCGACAGTCGCGAGGCGCGGGAGTACTTCCGCAAACGCTTCAGGGTCTTGTTCGTCGACGAGTTCCAGGACACCGACCCCGTGCAGGCCGAGATCGCGCTCCTGCTGGCAAGCGACGACGAGCCCGGTGCGAACCTGCTCGAGCTGCGTCCCCGGCCGGGCGCGCTCACGGTCGTCGGCGACCCGAAACAGTCGATCTACCGTTTCCGCCGCGCCGACATCTCCGTCTACGACGCCGTCCGTAACGGTCCGCTCGCGGGCGCGGCGCCCCAGCTCGTACAGAACTTCCGCTCGACACGCGGCGTGATCGACTGGGTGAACGACGTGTTCGACCGGGCGCTCGTCGAGGTCGAAGGCGTCCAACCCGGTAACACGGCGCTCGTGCCGGCTAATGGCGCGCTCGCCGACGAGTCCCGCTCGATCTGCGTCGTCCGCGCCGACCCGGCCGCGAGCGCCGACGCGGCGAGAACGAACGAGGCCTTCCTGATCGCAGCCACGATCCGCCGGGCCGTCGAGGAACACTGGCCGATTCGGGACGGCCAAGGCGAGCGGCCCGCGCAGTGGCGCGACATCGCGATCCTCTTCCCGACCCGCACCGGCCAGGAACTCTACGAAGAATCGCTCCGCCGCTCCGGTATCCCCTACCGGGTCGAGGGCGGCAGGTCGTTCTTCGCTCGCCAGGAGGTGCGCGACCTCTCGGCGGTGCTCACCGCGGTAGACGACCCGCTCGACCAGGTGAGCCTGATCGGCGCTCTGCGCTCCGCGGCGTTCGGCTGCTCCGACGAAGACCTCTACCTCCACGTCACCCGCGGCGGCCGGCTCGACTACCGGTCCGATGCCGGCGCGAGCCCCGATGCGGTGCGCGAGGCGTTCGTGATCCTGCTCGACCTGCAGCGACTGCGCGCCGGTGTTTCACTTTCGCGCCTCGTCCGCGCCACCGTCGAGCGGCTGCGGATGATCGAGGTCGCCCTCGCCGGCTGGGACGGCCAGCAGGCCGCCGCCAATCTCGCCAAGCTCGTCGAACAAGCGCGCGCGTTCTCCTCCGGCGGCGGAGGCGGCCTCAGGGCGTTCGCGCACTGGCTCGCTGAACAGCAGGACGGCCGGGACACCGAGGACGCAGGCATCGCCGAGCCAAGCGACAACGCCGTACGGCTCGTGACCATCCACTCCGCGAAAGGCCTCGAGTACCCGATCGTGGCCCTCGCGAACCTCGCGACGAAGCCCAGTTCCCCGGTAGAGCCGGTCGCTGATCGCGCCGGACACCGTCTGCATCTTCGCGTCACAAGCGCGAAGGCCCAGTTCGCAACCCCTAACTTTGCGGCCGAGTGGACATCCGAGAAGGCCCAACTCGACGCCGAGGCGCTGCGTTTGCTCTACGTCGCGACAACACGCGCCCGCGACCGGTTGATCGTCCCCGTCTCCTATCCGGGCAGGGCGCCGGGTGCGCGCCTCGCAACCCTGACCGGGTCCCTGCCGGACGCCGACGCGCCCATCGAGGAGGTCACCGACGGGTGCTTCGTGGTCGATCCCGCAACCCTTCGCCCCCTCGACGCCGACGAGCCCCCACCCGCAAGCCCACCACCCCCGGCCGCGGTCGACGCCGAACTCGCCAGACGCGACGCCTGGGACGTCGCTCGGCAAGCAGCAGTGCGCACGGCCCAAGCCGAACTGAGAATTCACCCGGCGACAAAAGACGAAGGAGACAACCCGATCCCCGCCGCGCTCCTCGGCGCCGACGACACCCCACTCATCGCCGGGCAAGGCCCACCGGCAGAGAAAGGCGAGGCGCTCCACAAGGTGCTGGAACTCATCGACCTCCGCGCCCCGAACAACCTCGACACGGTCGTCGCGTCCGTCTGCGAGGTCGCAGGCCTCCAAGAACATACCGACGAGGTGCTCGCCCTCGCCCGCGCCTGCCTCGAGAGCGGGCCACTCGCCCGTGCGCTCGCCGCCGACGAACTGTGGCGCGACGTGCCCTACACCATGCACGTCGCGGGCGGCTACGCCACAGGCCGCATCGATCTCGTCTTCCGCGAGCACGACGAGCTCGTCGTCCTCGACTGGAAATCCGACTCCGTCGGCCCGGCCAGTGTCGCCGCGGCTGCCGAAATCCATCGCCCCCAAGCCGAGGCATACGCGGCAGCCCTCACCGCCGCAACCCGGACACCCGTCCGGGAAGTCATATTCGTCTTCCCTCGAGCAGGCGCGTCAGCCGCAATCGCAATCGATACGGCAGATGCGGTCTTCTCCACCGCAGCTGCTCCCGACGAGGGCGTCCACAGCGCTCCTATGCGGGTTCTTTCGCACGCTCCAAGATCTGACGCTTGAGCAAGACCTCAACCTACGCTGGCTGCAAACTAGTCGAAAAGACGAACAGATCCGACGACTTGCTCACGAATGTGCCCCGAACTTGTGCTGCTCGCACGCGACCCGTAACGCTCGGGTGATCGTGTCTTGTGGGTTGCTCGTCTGCGAGCATCCGTTCGAGCTATTCGTTCAGCGGTAGGGCGGTCGCGACCGCTGGTCGGCCGTCGTTTTGGTCGATCTCGACGATCGCGGTGCCGAGCGCGTGGACTGTCACGATCATGTCTTTCTGGTTGCGGCTTCTTGAGCCCTCGTGTTCGTGCTCTCGTTGAGTCACTTCGAGGTTGAGGTCGACGAGCCCGGAGGCTTCGAGCTCGCGGGCATCACGAGTCACGCGGCTCATCGCGACTTTGCGTGCGTGCTGGACGCCTTGGGTGTAGTCCTGGAGCTCTTGGTTCGGTGAGAGCCGGCGGTGCGCCAGCCTTTGCTGCCAGCCTGTCATCACGTAGATGACGGCTGTCCCGGCGACGATGCCGACAGGCCAGTAGCCGGCTGCGTAGAGCTTCGCGAACTCCTGCCCGGAGATGTTTGCGAGTATCGGCTCCGCGCCGATTTCGTAACGCTCGGAGACGACCGCGGTTCCGACGGCGACGAACTCGATCAGGTTCCGGCTCCAGTCGTAGGTTCCTTGTTGGAGCCTGACGCCGATGACCGCGTCGGCCCCGGCAAGGCGCGCCTCTTGGGCGAGGCGGCTGAGCGCGAGCTGGCGAGCGTCTTGCCAGGCCTGCGTCTCGGTGTCGAGCTCGAACACCTGTCCGAATGAGGCACCGCTGTATACGCGTCGGGCGAAGGAGTCGTACTCGAAGCCGGCCGCGTACGGGTTCCGGGACGTCGTCTGCCCGTCCGGGGCGTAGCTTCCCGGGGCACGCTGCCCAGGCATGTACTGCCAACCGACGTGATAGAAGCAGCTGCCCATCACCTGAGCTATCGGCTTGAACCCCGCTCGACGGATGAGCAGGAACTCCGAGGTCGACAGATCCGACGTGTAGGAACCTCCTGCAGCACGCAGATTCGCGAGCCGCTCGCGAGCGGCCAGAGGAAGGCCGCCGGCCTCGATCACGCGGAGACTCTCCTCGGCGC
>Ga0302325_10035468_pt1 | contig 10189 bp, 11 predicted proteins | sample Palsa_T0_2_FD_201948 | JGI IMG/M metagenome (GOLD analysis project Ga0302325, IMG submission 201948) | Peat permafrost microbial communities from Stordalen Mire near Abisko, Sweden - Palsa_T0_2 | ecosystem: Environmental > Terrestrial > Soil > Palsa > Peat permafrost | place: Sweden: Abisko... | reverse complement strand
TGCCACCCGGCCCGATGGGTCGAGGGCGACGACCGCGTTGGAGAGCGCGTTGCCGTTCGTGCAGCTGTTCCCGGTGCCGAAGATGACGCGTCCGCGATCGAAGCTGAGCGGCGACCAGACGGAACCGCCGCTGTGTGTGCGCGCATCGACGTCCCAGGTCCACAGCGGCCTGCCGCTGCGCTCATCGAGCGCGTGCAGCCCGGATCGCCGGCACGCGGGCGCATCGCCGCCGGTCTCGCCTTCGTAGACGACACCGCTTGCGATCACGGGTTCGCTGCGCACGCCGCCCGCGAACACCGTCTGCCAGATCGTTCGTCCGGTGCGCGCGTCGAGCGCCATGAAATTTCCCGGCGCGCGGTGGTCTCCAACGAACAGCATGCCGTTCGCAAGCGCCGGCGTCATCGCAATCGCCGCGCCGGTCGTTCGTCGCCAGATCTGCTTCCCGCTGCGTGCGTCGAGCGCGATGATCGTTCCGTCGGAGAGCGCCACATAGACGCGTCCGGCGGCGACGAGCGGGCTCGCTTGCAACGGCCCGCCGGATTCGTACCGCCAGCGCAACGCCAGCGACGCGACGTTGCCGGGCGTGATGCCCGTGCGCTGCGGTTGGTATCCCGAGCGGCGCTGATCGTGCGCGAACGTCGTCCAGTCGTCGCCGCGCACGCCCGGGGCCGCCACGGGGGGTGTTCCGTCGAGTTCGCTCGCCGCTCGTTCCCGGCCGTCGGAACATGCCACGCCCGCGACGGCGGCCAGGACCAGGACCGCGCGGTCGAGCCCAATCATCGGTCCCAAATACGGCCTTATGGCTTGACAGCCATGCACGCGTGCGGTAGGTTAGGGCCGCGATGATTTCCGCTGCGTTCGCTTACTGGTATTCCTTTTTTGCCGCACGACCCGTGCCGGTGAGGTAAGCGCGCGCCGAACGTCCTTCGTTCGTACGAGCCGCCCTCACCGGGCGGCTTTTTTGTATCCCTTCATCCGCTCTCCGGCGCTCCCGGGCCGCTCACGTGAAAGAAATAAAGATGTCCGTCACCTACCGCTTAGCCCAACGCATCGACGATCGAACCACGATCGTGCGCGCCGGTTCCGCAACGTTCGGCGACGGGAACTTCAGCCTGATCGGCGGTCCGTGCTCGATCGAGAGCGCCACGCAAATCGGACGCGCGGCCGAAGGAGTCCGCGCCGCCGGGGGCACGATGCTGCGCGGCGGCGCGTACAAGCCGCGCACCTCACCGTATGATTTTCAGGGTCTGGGCGATGCGGGATTGCCGCTCATCGCGCAAGCCGGCGCGGCCGCCGGCATCCCGGTAGTGGTCGAAGCGCTCGACACCTCGCACGTGGGACTCGTCGCCGGATTCGCCGATATGATCCAGATCGGTGCGCGCAACATGCAAAACGTGCCGTTGCTGCGAGCCGCCGCGTTAACCGGCTTGCCGATCTTGCTCAAACGCGGACCGTCGGCGACGCTGGAAGAACTCTTGCTCGCCGCCGAATACATCTTGCTCGAAGGCAATGCGCGCGTCGTGCTGTGCGAGCGCGGCATCCGCGGTTTCGATCCGCAGACACGCAACGTGTGCGATCTCGGCGGGGCGCTGCGCCTGCGGGAACTAACGCATCTCCCCGTGATCCTCGACCCGTCACACGCGAGCGGGCGCCGAACGCTCATCGCACCGCTCACGCTCGCCGCCGCCGCGGCGGGGCTCGACGGCGCGATCGTCGAGGTCCACCCGCAGCCCTCGCAGGCGCTGTGCGATGCCGCGCAGGCGATCGATCTCCCCGAGTTCGCGCGCATCGCGCACGCCGTGCGTGCGATCCGTTCGACCCTCGACGGCATCTCTGCGAGCGACGCGTTCGTCTACGGCCGTTAAGGGTCGCCCCAAGCGGCGAGCGTGTCGTTCCGGAATGCGGCCCAGCGCCGCTCGGCGATCGCGGCGCGTGCCTCCGCCATCAACTGCGCGAACATCGCGAGATTGTGATATGAGAGCAAACGAGGCCCGAGCATTTCGTCCGCGCGGAAGAGATGTGAGAGATACGCCCGCGTATGGGTCGCGCACACCACGCACGGACACGCCGCGTCGATCGGGCGCGGGTCGCGTCCGAAGGCGGCGTTGCGAATGTTGAGATCGCCCGTGCGCGTCAGCGCGCGGCCGTTGCGTCCGCAGCGGGTCGGATACACGCAATCGAAGAGATCGATTCCGCCGTCGATACCGGCGATGAGATCCGGCACGGTTCCGACGCCCATCAGATAGCGCGGCTTGCCCGCCGGCAACAGCGCCGCGGTGAAACGTGAAACGCGATGCAGCTCCGAGCGCGATTCGCCGACCGAGAGTCCGCCGATCGCATAACCCGGCAGGTCGAGCGCGATGAGTCCTCGCGCGCTGTGTTCGCGCGCCCGCTCGTCGAGACCACCCTGTACGATGCCGAAGAGCGCGGTGTTCGCGCGCGTGCGCGCGGCGGCCGCGCGCACGGCCCACTGGGCCGTTAAACCGATCGCCGCTTCGATTTGGGCGGGCGGCGCCGGCAGCTTCACGCAGACGTCGAGCATCATCGCCACGTCGACGCCGAGCGCTTCTTGAAATGCGACCACGTTTTCCGGCGTGAACTGATGCTCGCTGCCGTCGAGATGCGAGCGAAAGCGCACGCCTTCGTCCGTGAGTTCGCGCCGCGATTCGAGCGAGAATACTTGAAAGCCGCCGCTATCGGTCAGGATGTTGCGATCCCACTGCATGAAGGCGTGCAGTCCCCCCATCTGCACGATCGTTTCCACACCGGGCCGCAGCCAGAGATGATAGGTGTTCGCGAGCAAGATGCGCGTATCGAACGCGCGCAGGTCATCGGGCGTGAGGGCTTTCACGGTCGCCGCGGTACCGACCGGCATGAACGCCGGCGTGTCGACCTCGCCGTGTGCGAGTGAGAGCGTACCCAGCCGAGCGGCGCCGCCCGTCGCGCGCAATACGAAGTGCCCGGCGCCGGCCGAGATCACGCGCTTCGCAGTGCCTCGCGCGCGGCGACGTAGTCGAGCGGCGGCGGCGTTTCGAAGGCGAGTTCCTCTCCGCTGCGCGGGTGCCGGAAGGAGAGCCGCCACGCGTGCAACGCCTGGCCGGGCAAGTCGACGCGCGGTTCGATCTTGCCGTAGACCGGGTCGTTCACGATCGGGAAGCCGAGCGCCGCGAGGTGCACGCGAATCTGGTGCGTGCGGCCTGTCTCCAAGATGAATTCGAGTTCGGCATGCGCGGCAAGCTTCTCGCGCAATTTGTAGTGTGTGACCGCGGGTTTTCCATCGGCCCGAAGCGCGTAGCGCAGCCGATTGTGCGGATCGCGACCGAGCGCTCCATCGACGGTTCCCGCCGGATGGTCGGGAATGCCGGCCACGAGGCCGAGGTAGGTGCGTCCGATATCGCGCCGCATCATCGCTTTGCCCAAGTGCCGCAGCGCCTCTTCGGTCTTCGCCACCACGAGCAAGCCCGACGTGTCGCGGTCGAGCCGGTGCACGAGCCCGGGTCGCAGCGGGTCGCCCGGCAGCGTCCCGACATGTGCCACGAGCGCGTTCGCGAGCGTCCCGTCGCGCGCGCCATGCGCGGGATGGGTCACCATGCCGGCCGGTTTGTCGACGACGAGCAGATCGTCGTCTTCGAACACGATGTCGAGCGCGATGTCTTCGGGCTTCGTATCGAGGACCTCGATCTCGCCGAGCGTGTATTCGATGACGTCGCCGTCGGCGACCGGTGTAGCTTGTTTCGGGATTTCGCCGTTAAGCCGCACGTCGCCGGCGCGAATCGCCGAGGCGACGCGGCCGCGCGATGCGCCCGACACGCGCGCGATCGCGACGTCACAGCGTGCTCCGGATTCCGCCGCCGTGACGGTGTGGGAAACGTGCCCGGCCACCGTCAGTGCGGAGATTCTGCGGCCGCCGGCGTGCGGGCCCGCCGCAGCGACGAAATCACGAGCAGTCCGACGCACACCGTGATGCACGAGTCGGCCACGTTGAATACGGGCCACCAGTGCAAGTCGACGAAGTCCACCACGAAGCCATAGTGAAAACGATCGACGATGTTGCCGATCGCACCGCCCACGATGCCCCCGAAGGCGATGCGTACGAGCACGGATTGGGCGGCTGCGTCCTTGAACGCGAACCAGAAGACCGCGAGCACCGCGATGGCCATCGCCACGAGCAGCCACGCTTGCGAGCCAAAGAGGCCGAACGCTCCGCGATGGTTTTGCACGTACGTCCACCAGAGAAGGTGCGGGATCGCAATGCGGCTCTCGCCCGGCGCGAAGCTCGTCGCGACCACATGCTTGGTGTATTGATCGAGGGCCAGGGCGGCCACGGCCGCCAACCAGAAGCGAATCACTATAAGCTCGGCGGTTTGACGTATTGGTAGAAGAAGCCCGCGATGCGGGTGAATTGGTCGGTTGCCACGATGACGCCGGTCGCCACGAGCACCGCCCCCGACGTCGCCTCGACGACCGGCAGGAAGCGCTTGATGCGGTTGAGCACGCCGAGCGACTGCGTGATGGCAGCTGCGGTTATGAGGAACGGAATCGCGAGGCCCATCGAATACACGAATAAGAGGAAGGTCGCTTGTCCCAGGGTTTTCTCAGAGGCCGCGAGCACGATGATTCCGGAAAGAATCGGACCGATGCACGGCGACCAGCCCGCCGCGAAGCCGAGCCCCACAAGGAACGATACCCAATAGGACGGTTTGCGGCCGGTGACGCGAAAGCGTTTATCCATCATGAGCAGGGGAATCTTGAGCACGCCCATCATGTGCAGGCCGAGCACGACGATGATCGCGCCGCCCGCGATCTCGACGATGCGTTTATGGTTGACGAAAATGCCGCCGATGGCGCTTGCCGAAAGACCGATGGCGACAAAGATCACGGTAAAGCCGGCAACGAAGGCGAGCGCGTGGGCGATCACCCGGAGTTTGGTTCCGGCGCCGGCATCCGCTTTGAGATCTTCCAAGCTCGTTCCGGTGAGAAACGATAAGTAACTCGGCACGAGCGGTAGCACGCAGGGGGAAATGAAGGAGACGAGTCCGGCGAGGAACGCCGTTACGAGATTGAGGTGGGGCTGCACCTTGGCATTTTACGACGCCCCGTCAAGCGCGCCTGTGGGCGGCCTTGCACCGCCCGGGTCACCCTGGTGAGACGCCCGACAAAGCGGTTGCTGACCGCAGCCGTCATCTCGGCGTTCCTGCATCTCTTTTTCATATGCCTGTTCTTGCACGATTTCCAACACGCCGTGTTCGTACGCGAGAAAATCGCCCCGACGGAGCGCGTGACGATCGAGCGGCGCGTCCGCCACGTCGCCGTTGCGGCCAAGGCCGCGCGGTCGGCGGCGAAGGTGAAAAAGGTTGCCGAGGCGCCCGTTCAGCGGCCGCTCCAACGCCCGGTCGCCTACGTCCCGCGGCGGCCGGTTCTCGTGACGCCCTCGTTCGCTCCGCGGGTCCTTCCCCAGCCGAGGGTGCTCCAAAAAGTCCCGGAGCCGAAGATCGTGGCGAGCGTGCAGAAGCCTGCGTCGGCGCAGAAATCGGCCCGGCATTTCACGGATCAGCAGATCGCGGCCATCGAAAACAACTTGGGAGATTCGATCGCCAAGGACCGCGATCGCGACAATCCGCTCAACGTGCAAGCGACGGCCGACGCCGGAGCCGGCGTGAAGCATTACGGAACGGACGACTCCGCCCTCACCCAAGGTGGCCTCGGCCACTCCGGCTTGTGCTCGCCCATCCAATCTTGGGAGTCCGACGGGTGGACGTACTACTATTTGATGTGCGACGTCAGAGCGACCGACGGCACCTACGACCGCGAGGGTATTCCGTGGCCCGTGCGCTTCCGCCCGAACCACGACCCATGGCTCGGGACGGGATCGGCGAACGAACCCGTCGCGATGCCGCTGCCCGGCTGGCACTTGCCCCCGGGCGAGCACGTGGCCGACGGCGTGCGCCAATACGCGGCCGAGCACGGCGTGAACTTGTAGAGCAGGGCGCTTGGGCCAGCTTCCGCAAAAGCCAGGACCGTGCAGCACTGGTTCACCTACCCGAACATCAGCCCGGTCGCGATTCACCTCGGCCCCCTGAGCGTTCATTGGTACGGGCTTTCGTATCTGGCGGGCTTCCTCGCCGTCGGCGCGTGGATGTCGCGGCCCGCGGGCCGGCGGAGGCTCGGGCTCACGACCGACGGCGTTCAGGATTTTCTCGTGTACGCGCTCGCCGGCGTGTTAATCGGCGGCCGAACGTTCTTCGTGATCGCCGACATCGTCACCAAACACGATGCCGCGTTGTATTTCGGGAACATGCCGGGCAGTCTCATCAACGTGATCGCCGTGTGGAACGGCGGCATGGGATTTTTCGGCGGACTGATCGGAGTGATCGTTGCGGTCGCGCTGTTCATCCGCAAGCATCCGGGCCTCACGTTCAGTGTGCTTGCGGACGAGCTCGTCGTGATGTTGCCGATCGGCCTCGCGCTCACGCGCATCGTGAATTTCATCAACGACGAACTCTGGGGCAACATTTGCCGGCCCGATCACCCGTATTGCATCGTCTTTCCATCTGCACCGGCCGTTCTGAGCAACATGGGGACGCTCGTCAACGAACCCCGCTACCCTTCGCAAATCTTCGAATCGGCGCTCGACATCGCGGTGCTGCCGATCGTGTATTTCGTCTACCGCCGCCGCCCGCCGGACGGCGTCGTCGCCTGGACGTGGTTCACGTGCTACGGCATCACGCGCTCGCTCGCAGAAATTTGGCGCCAAACCGATCTCGCCGTCGGCCCGCTCACGGGCGGCCAATTGCTCGCGCTGCCCATGATCGCGATCGGCATCGGCCTCATCGTCGCCGCCGTGCGCCGAAACCGCCGCACGGACGTGGCCCCCGTACCTCCCTTTGCCGCAAGCGCCTAACGTCAACGCGCAACAGCACGTGGGCGCGGGAGTCCGCGCCCGGGGGCACCGGGGGGCTTTGCCGTCCCGATTTTTAGGGGAAAGGGGGGGTTCGGGCCGGAAACTTCTTCGTCCATGAAGCTCGAGATCGGAGTTGAGCCGGGCGGCACTCCGAATTCGCTTGCTGGCCGGATAGCGACGATGCGAGATCGCGTCGATGCCGTCGCGCGTCGCGCCGGGCGCGAACCGCGCGACATCACGCTCGTGGGCGTCACGAAGAAACAACCGCGTGCGCTCGTGCTTGCGGCGATCGAAGCCGGATTGTCGGACATCGCGGAGAGCTACGTGCAGGAAGCGCGCGAAAAGTTCGCCGGGCTGCCGCCCGCGTGCAAGCACTACATCGGACACGTGCAAACGAACAAAGCCAAGGCGATCGTGGAGACGTTCGACGTGGTGCAATCGATCGACCGGCTCGATGCCGGCCGCGCCATCGCCAAAGCCTCCCTGACGCTTGCGAAGCCGGTGCGGGCGCTGCTGCAAATCAATATCTCGCCGACCGAGCGCTTCGGCGTCTCGCCCGGCGACGCATCCGCCCTGGCCGCTCGTTTGCGCGAAGAGGATGGGCTCGAGATCGATGGGGTTATGGCGATTGCGCCGAATACGAGCGACCGCGATGAGATCGGCCGCGCGTTCCGGCGCGCCGCCGAAGCGTTCGTCGCCGTGGGCGGCACGACGCTCTCGCTTGGAATGTCCGGTGACTGGGAAGAAGCGGTCGGCTGCGGGTCGACGATGCTGCGCATCGGAAGCGCAATTTTCGGCGATCGGGGAAACCCCGATCTTCCAATAGGGCGCGAGTGCGCCCTTGGGGGCCATCGGGGGGCACGCCGCCCCGATCTTAACGAGGAGCGGCAATGAACGGGATGGTTGATGACGGGGACGAGCTGCGGGAGGCGCGGGCGAACCGGGGGAGCGTGCTTCATCGGATCGGGTCGTTCTTTTCGCTGCACGAGGACGACGAAGAAGAGGTCTACGAAGAAGAGGCGCCGCTGCCCAAACGCAACGTCGTCGCCTTCTCGGCGCCGCAGAAACGCGGGGTCAACGCCGGGCACGTGAGCCTCTTCGCGCCGAGGGCCTTCGGCGACGTGACCCTGATCGCGGATGCGCTGCGCTCGCGCCAGGTCGTGATCGTCAATCTGCAGGGCGTCGACCGGGCGCTCTTGCAACGCGTCGTCGATTTCACGAGCGGCGTCGCTTATACGCTCGACGGCAAGATCCAGAAGCTCGCGGATGCGATGTATCTCGTGGTGCCGCCGGGTACCCACGTCAATTCCGACGGCATTCGCGAAACGCTCGCGGCCGATCCGTCGTTTGACTTCCTTTCGAATCGGAATTAGCGATGCCGAAAATCACGATCGTCGATATCCAGCACAAGACGTTCAAGAAGAAGCTCAACGGCTACGATCCCTCCGACGTCGACCAATTCCTGGACGAAATCATCGAAACGCTCGAAGACGAAGCGCACGCGCGTGCCGCGCTCGAAGCGGAGATCTCTGATCTGCGCGAACGCATCAGCCACTTCAAAGCGATGGAAGAATCGCTGCAGAACACGCTGCTACTGGCCCAACGGACGGCCGATGAAGTCAAGGCCAATGCCCACAAAGAAGCCGATCTCATCCGTCACGAAGCGCGCATCGGCGTCGAGAAAGAAATCGCATCGCTCGCCGATCGTGCGAGTGACGCGCGCCGCGAGCATCAGCGTGCCGTCGAGACGGCGGAGAAAGCCAAGCACGAATTGCGCAGCCTCTTGATGACGCATCTCTCGCTGCTCGATCGAACGGTGCAGACGAGTGCCCCCGCCCCGGCTCCCGCTGCGAAGGCAACGTCGATCCCCGCGGAACTCGAATCGCAACAGAATGGAGCGTCCGCGGCCGCCGTCGAGGTCTAAGACCGTAGGCGCTCGGCGCAGGGCTCGCTCCGACCAAGTGTGAAGCCGTCGCAACAAATGGCGAGCGGAGTAGCTTCACGACGCGTTCCAACCGTTCGAACGCGCTTGTATCCGGCGGGACGCGCCGTAGTGCTCTTGGCCGTGTGCTCGCCGGAACTCGCGGGCCGGAGGCTCGTGATCGAAGGTCACCGCGTGCAAGTCCTTCGTTTCGGAAAACTTGGCCTCGTGCTCTCGTTCGTAAGCCAAGCGGCATACGCACCGGAAGAGATCGAACGGAAACGCACCGACCCCGCGTGGCTCGCCGGCGAAGCGCGACTTCTCGAGCAAGCGGTCGAGCGCGCCCGCGAGAGCGTCGCCGTGTTGCCCATGCGGTTACTGACCGTCTTTCCGCACTACGCCGCGCTCGAGGAGAACGCGCGCGAGCAGTGCACGCGCTGGGCGCGCGCGTTGACGCGTTTGGGATCGAAGCGCGAATGCGTCGTGCACCTGTACGCCGGTCCGCACGCGCGGCCGGGCGGCGAACCATATCTCGTTCGCGTTTCACTGCGTTCCCAAAAGAGCGCGCGCGCGCCGGCGTTCAAAGCCGATGCCGCAGTCGCGGCGCACGCGCAAAAGCTGTGGACTGCCTGCGCGGGCATTGCGACGGCAACGCGCCGCATCGCAACCGGCGCGCGCCGCGGCGCGCTTTGGACGGTAGCGCTCTTGATCGACGAGCGCGACCTACCCGCGCTCTCGGCAATCGTGGAAGGCGCGGCGGAGACGGGAGCCCCGATCGGCGTGAGCGCATACCTCGAGATGCCGCGCGCCGCCTTCACGTTCGTCTAGATTTCCGTGTCGCTGACGATCGCAGTCCTGCCGGGCGACGGTATCGGCGTCGAAGTCACGTCCGTCGCGCTGCTCGTGCTGCAGCGCGTGCGACCCGATCTCGAGTACGTGCACGGCGTGGTGGGTGCGGCGGCGCTCGATCGCGAGGGCACCGCTTACCCTGCAGAGACGCATGCCCTCTGCGCCGCGAGTGCGGGCATCCTCTTCGGTGCCGTCGGTGATCCGCGCTACGATGCCGCGCCCGCCGACAAGCGTCCGGAATTCGCGATCTTGCAACTGCGCAAGCGCTTCGATCTTTTCGCGAACATGCGGCCGGTCAGGATGATCCATGGCCTCGAAGCGGCTTCGACGCTGCGGCCCGAGTTTGTAACGGGCCTCGATCTTGTGGTCGTGCGCGAAACGACGTCGGGGTTGTACTTCGGCGAACCGAAAGGGACGAGCTTCATCGACGGCGTCGAGACGGCGGTCGATACGATGGTGTATCGCACACCCGAAATCGAACGCATCGCTCGCCGCGCGTTTGAAATCGCGCGCATGCG
>Ga0302325_10035467_pt1 | contig 10189 bp, 7 predicted proteins | sample Palsa_T0_2_FD_201948 | JGI IMG/M metagenome (GOLD analysis project Ga0302325, IMG submission 201948) | Peat permafrost microbial communities from Stordalen Mire near Abisko, Sweden - Palsa_T0_2 | ecosystem: Environmental > Terrestrial > Soil > Palsa > Peat permafrost | place: Sweden: Abisko... | reverse complement strand
GCGGTTGCAGCCGACGGATCAGCTTGAAAAGCAGAAAGCATCTGCTTAATCTCCCGTCCTACGACGTGAGCGGTAACGCTCACGATGCCGTGTCCGCCGACGCTCAGGATCGGGAGGGTCAGCGCGTCGTCCCCGGAATAGACCCGGAAACCCTCAGGAGCCTGGGCGCAGACATCGGAGATTTGGCCGATATTCCCGCTTGCCTCTTTGACCGCGACCACGTTGGGGATCTCCGCCAGACGCATCAGAGTGGGTGTCTCCAAGTTGATCGCGCTACGCGGCATGATGTTGTACAGCATCACCGGCAGTCCGGTCTGGCGGGCCACCGTGCTGAAGTGGGCGTACAGACCTTGCTGGCCAGGTCGGTTGTAGTACGGGTTCACCAGCATGATGCCGTGGGCGCCGCGCTTCTCCGCTTCCCGGGTGTTGTGGATGCTCTCTTCCGTGGAGTAAGTGCCGGCCCCGAAGACCACCGCTGCGCGGTTGCCTACAGCCTTCAAAACGGTATCGAGGAGTTGAAACTTCTCGTCGCCCTTGAGGGTTGGCGACTCTCCTGTAGTCCCGTTGACGACGATACCGTCGTTCTTCTGAACATCGACCAGGTAAGCAGCCAGCCGGGCCGCCTCGTCATAATTGACCGTGCCGTCGGCACGGAACGGGGTCAGCATCGCGGTTAGCAGATGTCCCCAATCTTTAGGTCCGTAGAATGCACCCATCGTGAAAAATCCTCAAGGATTGACTACGGTATGGTACCGCCCGCCGTTATCCCGGGGTTCCCATTCGGCCCGTTACGGGTGTTGACTCAAGAGTGGAGCGGCAGGTTCTCGACCACCTCGGACTGAGCCGCAATGGCCGTTGTTGTCTTTTCTTCGATGATTGTCCGGGCGGAGCGCATGCGCACGTCACCAAGAACGGTTTGGGCTAGGTCGCTTAAGTGGTCGATGGCGGACCGATGGCGGGGACTGGGTTTTCGGTCCACCAACGCCTCCAGGTAGGGGATCGCCGCCCGGTCACCTATTCGTCGAATTGCTTCGAGGGTCACGCTCAGGTACGCCTTGTCGGCCCTTCCGAAAAGAGACTTGTAGAGGTAGTCGCGCTGTTTCGGGGTGAGTTGGACCGGCGAGTCGATGAGGGGCAAAGTTGACTTCAGCCACTCTCGGGCGAGTTTGGGCATATCGCTGTCGGGGAGCGAGGTTGCTTCCAGGAGGTATCCAGTCAGCCTCGGGTCGGATTCCCTTATCGCCCGCTTAAGGGCCCTGCGGTGGGTACCGGTCGCGGCCACCGCCGCGCCAACGCTGAAAGTGCAGGTGAGGATGCTGAGCATCTCCTCCGGGAATTGCTTGTGGACGATCCACGAGGTTATGACCGCGCCGATGAAGAGGGCGAGGAAGCCGAGCAACAGCCCTTGCATGACGCGCCGTCGCTTTGCCAGAGACTCGCTCTCCCTTTGCAGGAGGGAGAGTAACTCATCCATCGAGCCCGCCTCAATCGGATCCGCTCTCATGACCTTATTCTAGGCTCGGCCGTCCGGCGTCTGGGGCTTTTTGCCATCGCCCTTGCCGCTATGGGACCGGCAGAGGAGTTGTGGATGCGGCCGCCACAACTCGTGAGGAGCGGCTAGCCGACTGGGCTGAGGCCGTATTTGGCCAGGAGCTTGTTGAACTCGGCGAGGTCTTTGTCCTTCAGGGTCTTCCAGTCGGCTTCCAGCTTCGTCAACTGATCTTCCGCCGTCTTGGCGGCGTGGAGTTGGGGCTCGGTTGGGGCCATGTCTCCAGAGTCTTGGGTCTGGAGCTGCGAGTCGAAAGTGGTGATCAGCCGGTTGAAGGTGGGCGGAGGAGGGGGACCGCCGAAACCGCGACCTCCTCCCGGCCCACCGAACCGGCCGCCCCGGGCGTTCTCGCCCGCGATCGCCACGATCTTGGCGCTAAGGTCATCCGCTGCCTTTTTGAGGTCGGCCTCGGTGCGTCCTTTCACGGCCGCCTGGACCGCGCCGCGTAACGCAAGGCCACGCGTGAAGCGGAAGTAGGCCACGTTGCTGCCCTCGTAGAGCTTTGCTTGCAAGTCGGACTGCGCCCTAAGATCGCCAGAGGACGCCGGAGAACGTGGATCGTTGACGACCTTGACCTTCTCCTTGTACACCTTCCCGTCAACGGTTAAGGCCAGATTGTATACGCCAGGAGCAACCAGCGGACCCTCTGGCGAGGCAGGAGTCTCGTGCGGGTTTGCGTTGATCTCGTAGGAGTGGTTAAACGCGGGAGGGCTGTCGTAGCGCAGGTTCCAGTTGATCCGGTTCGTCCCAGCCGCATCTGGCATCGGTTTCGGAATCTCCACCCAGAAGTCCGGGACAGGCGGGGGCGGATCGCTCGGTTTGGGGTTCGGAGCGCTCGACATGTGACGGACTGGCCGTCCACTCGAGTCAGTAATATCCAGCGTGATCGGGGTGGACGATGGCGCCGACAAGTAGTAGTAGAAGATCGCGCCCAGGGGCGGATTCTCCGCGTGGGGGATTTCAGGCGGAAATGGGGTGTCGCCGTTCACGTTGCGTCGCACCCGAATTGCATCTGCCGGCTTGAACAGGTGAACCGGCTCCGACGATACGTTCGCGGCGATTTGGCGCAGGGGTGAGATATCGTCCAGCACCCAGAAGCTGCGGCCGTAGGTTCCCACCACCACGTCGTTTCCGTGGATCTGGATGTCGCGGTAGGACGTGTTCGGCAAGTTGAGCGTCAGCGGCTGCCAGTGGTCGCCGTCGTCGAGGGAGACGTACATCGAGCTCTCGGTGCCCGCGAACAGGAGGCCAGCGCGCTTCGTGTCGGTGCGGATCACCCTCGCGAAGCTGCCGCTGGGCTGATCGGTCGGCAGTCCATCGACGATCTTCGTCCAGGTTTGGCCAAAGTCGTGGGTCTTGTAGAAGTACGGCTTGTAATTGCCCAAACCGTGGTAGTCGATCGCCACGTAGGCGGTGCCCTGCTCTTGGTGCGATGCGTCGATGGCCGAGATATCGGCGCGGGTCGGATTTTCCAGGTGAGGGATAGTCACGTCGTCCCACGTCTTCCCGTGGTCTTTGGTCAGCTTGATCAGGCCGTTGCTGGTACCGACCCAGATCACGTCGCCATTGACACTGGAAGGAGAGAATGACTCGATGGAGCCGCCGCCACCCGGGCCGAACTGGTCGACCGGTTGATCGGGATCGTCTTCGCCGTCCATGTCGACGTTCTGATCGTCGTCGTCATCTCCCGCTTTGGCGGTCCCGCCGGTCGCAACGGGTCGAGGCGGCGTGCCCGCGGGAGGCCCCGCCGGCGTCGCGACTCCTGGGCGAGCTCCCGCCGGCGGTGTGGTCCCTGGTGCGGGCGGAGTTACTCCCTTCGGGTAACCCAGATCGGGACTCAGCTTCTTCCAGTGCAAGCCGCCATCGGTGGTCGACATCAAATATTGGAAGCCGACGAACAGCTCGTGCGGGTTCGTCTGGGAGTACTCGATCGGCTGGTTCCCCACCTTTCGGAGTTGGGCGCTGCCGTCCACGTTGGGGCTGACGTTGATCCACTGACCGTTCGGGTAGGTCACCTTGACAATCCCGCCGGCCGGTCCGCCCGCGTAGGTGATCTTGGGATTGAGCGGGTCGGCCACGATGTAGCCAAACTCGTAACCCGGATGCGGCAGCCAGTCCATCGGGGTGATGGCGCCTAGATTGCCGCGACTACTGGTGGCGACGCAGCCGCTGTCCTGCTGGGTCGCATAGACCCAGTACGGGAACTGGGAGTCCGTCGAGATGTGATAGACCTGAGCGGTCGTCTGGTTGTACCAAGAACTCCAGTTCTGCCCGCCGTCCAAAGTGACCGTCGCACCCTGGTCGGAGCCCAAAAGGAACCGCTTTCCATTCGATGGGTCGAACCACATCTGCTGGGGGTCGTCTCCGCCAGGAGCGCCCTTGAAGCCGGTAAACGTCTCGCCGCCGTTGGTTGAGATATAGCTGGACGTGTTGATGACGTAAACGGTGTCCGGGTTTTCAGGGTTGACGTAGACGCCGCAGTTGTATCCGCCCTGGCCGTTCGCCACGCGCCGGTCGTCCTCGTCCATTCGATCCCAGGTATCCCCGCCGTCGTTTGAACGATACAGGCCGAAGTTTCCTACCAAGAACATGCGCTGGCCGTGGGTGTGCATTGCGATGGCGACGCTGGTTCGGCCGGACATGTCCGGAAGGTCCTCACTGGTCAGCTTCTTCCAGGTCTGCCCTTCGTCGGTTGACTTATAGAGGTTGGTCCCGCTGTCGCCGGCGGCTTGCTGGCCGCCACCTCCGCCAAACCCGCCGCGTCCGGCCGCGCCCGGTGCGCTGTAGTGGCGCACCGTCGTGGCCAGCATCATGCTCGGGTCGTCATAAGCCCAGGTGATCTTCTGGATGCCGGTCTGGTCGTCGACATAGAGCACCTTTTTCCAGGTCTTGCCGCCGTCAACGCTGCGGTAAAGGCCCCGGTTGGCTGACTTTGCGTGGACGTTTCCCTGAGCTGCCACTAGCACGATGTTCGGATCGTGGGGGTCAACCAAGATCGAGGGGATCTGCCGGCTGTCGTCGAGGCCCATGTGCTGCCAGGTCTTTCCGGCATCGGTCGATTTATAAACGCCGTTCCCCTCGTTGATCCCGCCGCCCGTGATCAGGTCGCCCATTCCGACATAGATCACATTCGGATCGGACGGGGCGACTTCGATCGCGCCGACGCAGGAGGCTTCCTTGACCGAGTCGAAGATCGGGTACCAAGTCTGGCCGGCGCTGGTGGTTTTCCACACTCCGCCGAGCGGAAGGCCAATGTAGAAGGTTCCGGGGTCGCCGATTACGCCAGAGACGGCGGAGACGCGCCCGCCGCGAAACGGACCGATGTTGCGCCAAACCAGTCCCGAATACAGGCTGGGATCGATGGTTTGGGAGAGGGACGAGACGGAAAGGCTCAGGATTGCCGAGCTGAACGCGAGAGCGAGGAATTTGGCTTTGTGCATCGCATGTTAAGTGGTCAAGTAAGGAAACGACACCGGGCAACGCTGCCGATCAGGATTTATGTTACGCTCCTTAACTAAAGCTGTGGTACGTCACTCTTGCGGTAGGTTCCGCTTTTGCATGAAGACCAGGGTCAGTTTGTCGGAAACCGGCTGACGCTTGAACTCCTCGTAGCCAAGGTGACGGTAGAGCCGGAGGTTGTCCTCACTGAGATGTCCGGTGAAGAGCTCAAACCGGTCGGTGTTGGGAAATGAGGCCTCAATGGCGGCCATCAGCTTGGTGCCGACACCCCTACCTTGCAAGTCGGGCTGCACGATCAGACGTCCAATGGATACGGTCGTACCGTGCTTGCTTCCACGGACCGATCCCACGATTCTGCGCCCCGAAACTGCCTTCAATACCAGCACCGTCCGAATTTCGTCGGCTAGTTCCGACTCAGTCTGAACCAACGGCGGGATCAAGAGATCGCCGTATTTTTCGGCCTCCGATTGGTATGCCGCTCGCTGCAACGCCAGGATGGCGGACGCATCCCTTGTGTGCGCCAAGTCGATAACCACCTCCGACGAAGATTCCATCTAAACATGGTAGTCCATCTCATTAGTTCAGGGGTTAAATTTGAGGGTGAATGCGGTGTGGCCTTTGCTTGCAACCATGTTTCTGCCCGCTGCCTTGCCGGGGTTTGCGGTGATGAAGGACCGAAACCAGAGCCAGTGGACAGCGGACAAGCCGTCCCCTCGAGCCGACTCGAACTCGAAAATCGCCCACCAACAACTGGTGAAGAAAGCAGCCAGGGGCGGAATCGATGTGTATTTCGAGGGCGACTCGATCACCCGCCGTTGGGGAACGAGCGATGCAGCCTGGAAGCCGATGCTGGAGAACTGGACCCAGAATTTCTACGGCTGGAACGCCGGCAACTTCGGGTGGGGTGCGGACGCGACCCAGAACATTCTGTGGCGACTGGACGACGGCGAACTCGACGGGCTCAACCCGAAGGTGATCGTCCTGTTGGCGGGGACCAACAACATTGGCGCGCACCAGTCCGCAGAGGAAGTTGCGGCAGGAGTCGGCGCGATCGTCAAGGTTTGCCGCCAGAAGGCGCCCAGGGCCACGATCATACTGACCGCGATCTTCCCTCGGAACGACAACATGGCGTTCCTGCCGACCATTAGGGAGGCAAACGCAAAGCTCGCCCAGTTGGCAGACGGTCACAAGATCCAATTTCTGAACGTGAACTCGGGATTAGCCGATAAGGACGGAAAGCTGTTCCCGGGGATGTCGATTGACAATCTGCACCTGTCAGTCAGCGGGTACCAAGTGTGGGCGGACGGGCTCAAGCCGATTCTGACCGAGTTGTTGGGTCCGCCGGCAAAGACCGATCATGCCCCACCACCAACCGGCGACCCGAGCCAAACCCCTATCGGATAGCGGTCAGTTATAAACTGGGTCGGGCATGAATCTGTGGGATGGCAGACGCGGCCGGCTGGTAGTTGTTGCAGGATGCTTGGTGATGCTGGGGATGGGCCTGTTCGTCTGGTCACGCTCACGTCACGAGTTGAAAGCAGCCCCGCCTCCCAAGCTCATCAAAGACGATGAGTTCGAGATCGGCCCTGATCCGGAGGAGGCCTTGCGGGAGAGCCGCCCACGGCCGAACCTATCGCTCCAGGTCACGGGATTCAAAGCGGCCGGCTCGTCCATCCGGTTTCAGTTCAAGATCTCCGACTCCGGAAGGATTTCGACGGTTACCCACTGGCGCGTTTTTGTAATCCAGAACGGCAAGAGCCGCCAGGTACCCGCTCAGTCCAATCTCAATATGCCGGTCTCCGAGGTTCCACTTGACGGGTCATTGACCGTCACTCCAGGGAAAGGGGACTTGACGGGCGCGACCTGGCACCTCGGCTATCAGGACGTCGCCGGGCGGTGGCGCTGGACAGTCTATGCAACCCACTGATGCCGACTGATCGGCAGACCATGTCGGTACGCTTCCAAGCATGGATTTTCGGTTGACCTCCGAGCACGAGCTGGTGAGGGAGATGGCGTACAAGTTCGGTCAGGCGGAGGTTGTGCCGGACGTGATGAAGCGGGATCGCGAGGCGAAAGCGGACCGCTCCATGCTCGACAAGATGGGAGCGGCGGGAATTCTCGGCATCGCGATCCCCCAGCGATACTCTGGGTCCGGCACCGACTACATCTCGCTTGGCCTGGTTTGCGAGGAGTTGGAACGCGCGGATACGTCAGCCCGCGTCGTGATGAGCGTGCACAGCGGCCTTCACTCGCTGACGCTCCTCCAATGGGCGTCGGAGGAGCAAAAGCAGCGCTGGCTTCCTGGTCTGGCGACCGGCGAAAAGATCGGAGCGTTCGGGCTCACCGAGCCAAACGCCGGGAGTGATGCGATCAACATCCGAACACGGGCCCGGCGGGACGGCGACTCTTACGTGCTGAACGGTGAGAAGACCTGGATCTCGCTTGCCGACTACGCAACCCAGTTCCTCGTGATCGCCAAAATGGAGGAGACGGGCGCGTTTGTAGCCTTCATCGTCGAGCGGGATCGCCCGGGGTTTTCCAGCAAGGCACTCCACGGAAAGCTTGGAGTGCGGGCCGGAAACACCGGCCAGATCTTCTTCGATGATCTTCGGTTGCCGGTCGAGAACCGGATCGGAGAGGAAGGGGACGGATTTAAGGTCGCTATGTCGGCCCTTGACCACGGCCGCTATACGGTCGCGGCAGGCTCCGTCGGAATCGTTACGGCCTGCCTCGACGCGTGCGACATATACGCCAAAGAACGGTTCGTCGCTGGCGAGGAGATTGGAAAGAAGCAGCTCGTCCAGCAGATGATCGCCAACATGGCGGCCTCTCGGGACATCGGCCGGCTTCTCTACTATCAGGTCGGCTGGATGAAGAACGTCGGCCTTCGCCACACCCGCGAAGTGAGCCTCGCCAAGTGGAAGAACTGCGAGATGGCGTTCAAGTGCGCCAGCGACGCGGTGGAGATCCATGGGGCGTATGGGTACATCGACGAATTCCCGGTGGAGCGCTATTTCCGCAACTCGCGGGGTGCGATGATCTACGAGGGCACCCACGAGATCCATACCCTGATCCAAGCCGAGTACGAGCTTGGTTACCGGGCCGACAAGCCGCTTGCCCACACCCTTCCTGCCTGGGAGCCGGAGTAGCAGAGGGTCGTCACCGGTAAACTTACGTCTATATGGACATCGTAAAGGCACGGAACTACATCAACGGCGAGTGGAGCTCGACCGGGCAGGAGTTCGAAAGCCTCAACCCCGCCAACCAGAAAGAGACGATAGGGACCGCTCCCCTCAGCAGCGCGAAGGACGTGGACGCGGCAGTCGCCGCCGCGAAGCAAGCGTATGAATCGTGGCGAGACCTAAGCTGGGTTAAACGGGCCGAATATGTGGACACTTTCGCCCAACTGCTCAAGCGAGACATTGTCCAGCTAGGTCAGCTATGCACCCGCGAGTGCGGCAAGCCGATCAACGAAGGCCGAGCCGACGCGGTTGAGGCGCTGCACATGGCGCAATACATCGCGGGACTTGGAAGAATGCCGACGGGCTCGACGATCAGCAGCGAGATCGCAGCCAAGGACGCTTTCATCCTTCGGAAGCCGAAGGGGGTAGTGGCCTGTATCACGCCCTGGAACTTCCCTGTGGCGATCCCGCTCTGGGTGGTGCTCCCTTCCGTACTTGCCGGCAACACGGTGGTCTTGAAGCCGGCCGAGCAGACCCCAATCTGCGGCCATCGGCTGATGGAGCTGTTTGCCGAGGCAGGGTTCCCGGCGGGAGTCATTAACATCCTGCACGGAACCGGCGAGGATGTGGGCGATCCGCTCGTGCGGCACAAGGACGTCTCAGCGGTGCTGTTCACCGGCTCCCGTGCGGTTGGCAAGCACATCCAGCAAGTGGCGGCGGGTGACGCCTACAAGTTTGCGGCGACCGAGATGGGTGGTAAGAACGCGACAATCATCCTAGCCGACGCCGATCTCGATATCGCGGTGAATGCGGCTGTACTCGGGGCCTTCAAGACAACCGGCCAGCGCTGCGTGAGCACTAGCCGGGTGATCATCGACCGCGCGATCGAGCCAGAGTTCACGAAGCTCTTTTTGGAAAAGGTCGGCCGAATTCACATCGGCGACGGACTGAAAGAGGAGACCTTCATGGGTCCTCTCATCGAAGAATCCGGCGTCGAGAAGTGGAAGTTCCACAACGCCAAGGCGCGTGAAGAAGGCGCCGAGGTGCTGGTGGAGGGCAAGGAACTAACCGAGGGAGATTATGCGTGCGGCAACTTTGTAAGCCCGTTCGTGTACCGCTTCGAGCACTACAAGAAGAACACTTTCTGCTTGCGTGAGGAGGCCTTCAGCCCGCACCTGGCGATCATCGGCGTCTCCGGGATGGAGGAAGCGGTCGAGGTTTACAACGACACCGACTACGGCCTCGCGATGGCAGTTATCACGGAGGACTACCGAAAGTGGCGCTGGGTGCGAGACCATGCCGACTTCGGTCTCGGCTACGTGAACCTGCCGAGCATCGGCGCGGAGGTCCATCTTCCCTTCGGCGGCGTCAAGGCGAGCGGCAACGGTCACCCTGGGGCGGAAGGAATCTTGGAATCGGTGACTCACCGAGTCGCGTTCACGGTCAACCACGCAAGGGAGATTGTGATGGCGCAGGGCTTGTCGACGAGTGTGTAGCGCCTGAGCGGCTCCGCTTGGAGAACTGATACGCGGGCTTCTCGATGTATCGGAAGCTGAGCCACGAAACGGCCGGGGTGACCACCAGGAGTAGGAACCAAATGCTCCAATCGGGGATCAACCCGGCCGGTACCAGCATGATCCCGTGCACCAGGTAGACCGAATAACTGATCTGCCCGAGCCAGATCAGCCCTTTGAACTGGCCCCGGTCTCGCAACGCCCAGATTCCAAAGAACGTCGCGTAACCGAGGGCGGAGCCGACGATGTACGGGAGAGGCGGCACGTTCATCGATGTGGTCGACAAGTGATCGACGAACGAGCTTCGATACCAGGCCAGGACGGAGGTCGCGCAGAACACGGCGATCAGGGCGAGGAACCGCCGATAGGGCTGCTCCCCGTTCCACGCACGGTAGAAGCTCGCGCCCACAAAGAACGTTCCAAAGAAGAACGGCAGGTGGAAAAAGGTTACGGCGTGAAAGCTGAACAGACCGCAGGCGTTGAGC
>Ga0302325_10035466_pt1 | contig 10189 bp, 6 predicted proteins | sample Palsa_T0_2_FD_201948 | JGI IMG/M metagenome (GOLD analysis project Ga0302325, IMG submission 201948) | Peat permafrost microbial communities from Stordalen Mire near Abisko, Sweden - Palsa_T0_2 | ecosystem: Environmental > Terrestrial > Soil > Palsa > Peat permafrost | place: Sweden: Abisko... | reverse complement strand
CACCCCCGGAGGCCTGCCGGTCATCAACGCGGCATGCGCCGTGGTTACCAGCTACCTGCGCTCGCAGCCGACCCGCATTCTTTATCCCACGGAGGCTTTCCGGCTGCAGAGCTCAAGCATCCCAAATATAGCGATGAATGGGGATCTTCGCTATACCAACGCAAATATGAACCTGCCCAATTATTACGACAGCTACCAGGGCCTGAATGGGACCACTCGCTCGCTCACGTATACCGCGGTCGCAACGGCAAAGCGTGAGGTCATAGCCGCCGACTATGGGATTGTCTGGCAGGCGATGAAGGCATTCAGTCTCTCCGATCAGGTGGACTTCTCGAGCGCCCACCAGCCGGGAACCACCACCATGACGGGTGTTACCACTCTTTCTACGCCGGGCACTCCAGGAAATGAAACCATCAACTACGCAGGCCCGCTGACCACTACGGCGGCGGTCGCCGGCGCCTCCACTTTTGAAGGCAGCGGAGCTGTCGGGTCACCGTTCCCAGGCTACTTCGGCCAGAACTTCCTCACCAATGATTTGACCGGGACGTGGGATGCCTCGTCGCGCACCACGCTCTCGCTCACCTATCGCCACGAAACGCACACCATTGCCACGGGCATCCCTCATAACATGCCGCTTGCCGTGGGAGCCACTTCGAACGGAACAGTCACCATCAACGAAGACGGCGGAATCTTGAACGCCGCCCTGCGTCCCACCGCCAGTTGGAACGTCAACGGCACGGTGGAAGTGCTCTATGCCGACAACGCGTTCACGCCGGTGGGCCCGCGGCAAACCAAGCATTACCGAGTGCATACGATGTACAGGCCAAAGCCGTGGGCGACGATCTCGGGCGCTTGGAACGACCTGGAACGGCATAACAACACTGACAACAATCAGAGTGCCGTGGCCGCGGGCGATGACCCTTACGAGGGCCCGATCGATCATGTGGATCACAGCCGGGTTGTGAGCCTGGGCGCGGTGCTGATGCCCAATGAGCACTATGGGCTGGATTTGAATTACGCCTACAGCGATGTGTATGCGGCGACCAACATCTGCTACGACAACGGCGCCTCGCCCACGTTGCCCGGCACTGCCTCAACCAACAGCAGCGGCGGACCGGCTGTATGCCCCGGCGTGTTTGCCAGAGGATCGACAACCCAGTTGGCGGACTGGTTTGCCAGGGACTTCATGGATGCTCCGACGCAGTTCGGATCGGTGGCTCTGAGCCTGTCTCCCGCCAAGCCGATCCACTCCAATATCGGCTATCGCATCAGCGCGGTGAGCGGCAGCCAGTTTTTCAACGATGCGCGCGCGGTCAATGGCTCGCTGCAGTCGGCGTATCAATCACCCTTTGTCAATGTTGCATACACGGTCCATCCCGGATTGATTTTGAAGGCTGAGTACAACTTCTACGGGTACGGCGAGGGCGGTCCATCCGGCTCGGAGTATTGCAGCACGTCAACGACTTTGACCTCAACAGTCGTTCCTTGCACGTCTTTACCGCAGCAGACGGGTCTGACCGAATCGCCTGCCGGCGAGACTGCGCCACGGAATTTTCATGCGAATAACGTAACCCTCGGAGTGCATTACGAGTTCTGAGGAGAAACCAGCGTCGCTCAGGAAGATTGCCAGGGTGACGCCAAATGGAACTGCATGGGCAAGACAAGAGACGCATGATCGATGACTCTTCCGATGCGAGATTCAGTTGCCGGTGAACTGCTTTCGCACGCTTCTGGAAGAAGGAGCGACGGAGAACATCCGGCAAGCGAAGGAGGGGCGGGAGATAGAACCTTGCTGACCCTTCCGCGCACCGCAGCACCCTGCCGGGGCTCTCGTGGATTGAAGTGGTCCGCGTGGCGCTGGTTCGACAAAGAAAGCACTGACCGCGCCGCACATGTGCAGCGTGGCTTGCAAAAAACTTCAAGGAGTGACACCAATGACAAAGTTGATTCGTTCCCAGGTGGTTCTGGCAGTTGTTGTCTGTTTAACCAGTGCCGTGAGCTTCGCCCAATCCGGCGATGCAACCTACAAAGCCAAGTGCGCAGCCTGCCACGGCGCCACCGGCACACCGAGCGCCGGAATGGCCAAGATGATGGGCATCAAGGCTGTGTCCGATCCCGACATCCAGAAGCTCAGCGTGGATCAGATGAGCGCGGCAATCAAGGACGGCAAGGGCAAGATGAAGCCGATCTCTGGATTGACGGACGCGCAGATCAAGGACGTGGCGACCTATTACAAAGGGCTCAAGTAACCAGCGCGCAGCGCGCGCAAAACAGACTCGCCTGGAGCGAGACCACGACCGGGGCACGAGTGGGTAGAGCCTGCATGGTTTGAGTTGACCGGAAAGTCAACTTCGCAAGCACGCCTTTTCGTGCCGCTGAACGAGGTTTCGCTCTTTTGGGCGAGCGATGAATCCAACCTGGGGGGCAAACGTGCCGTTGTTTCTGAAATTTCGCGAAAACTGGGTAAGGCCGGCGCTGTTCTTCGGCAACAATCCCATAAGTCTTGCCGGCGGCGCAATCACCACAGCCTCCGGTGTAACCATGGTCGGCTACTGGCTCGTGGAGATATTCGGCCGGCTTGTTGAGAATCCGTATCTCGGCATCATCTTCTTTCTGATTCTGCCGGCATTGTTTATTGCCGGATTGATTCTCATTCCCATCGGCGTATTTTTGCGCCGCAGGAAGCTGCAAAAGGCCGGGCAGATTCCTGCCCAGTTCCCGCAGATCGATCTCAACGACCGCATGTTCCGCCACGGGCTGGACATCGTGCTGGTGGCTACGATCGTAAACCTGCTGGTGGTGGCGGTGGCCAGCTATCGCGGCGCCGCTTACATGGATTCGCCGCAGTTCTGCGGACAGTCGTGCCACGTGATGCATCCCGAGTACACGGCCTACAAGATTTCCGCGCACTCGCACGTGGACTGCGTCGCCTGTCACATTGGTTCCGGCGCAAAGTCGTATTTTGAAGCCAAGGTGAACGGGACCAAGCAACTGGTTGAGGTTGCCTTCCATCGCTATCCGACGCCAATTGAATCGCCGGTCGAGAATCTGCGCCCGGCGCGGGATATCTGCGAAGGGTGCCACACGCCGGCTAAATTCGTCGGCGAGAAGCTGCTGGTGAAGTCGAATTTTGCCGACGACGAGAAGAACACCGAGACGCAGACCGTGGTGGTGCTGCACCTGGGCGGACGCGATTCCCTCTCCCATTTGACCGGCATTCACGGCGTTCACCTGGGGCACATCGAATACGTGGCCACTGACCCCACGCGGACAGACATCCCCTGGGTGCAGAAGCGCAACCCCGACGGCTCGGAGACGGTGTTTACTTCCTTGCCAGCGGGGAGCGGCGTTCCCAAGGGGGAGCGGCGGGTGATGGATTGTATCGATTGCCACAACCGCGCGGCGCACACGTTTGTTACGCCCGAAGACGCCATCAATCGCGCCATGACCGAGGGGGCGATCAGTGCGGATCTGCCTTGGGTGCACAAGGAAAGCCTGGCACTGCTCAAGGCCAGCTACGCCGATGAAGCCGATGCCGCAGCGAAGATTCCGCTCGAGCTTCAAGCCTTCTACGCTTCCCAGCATCCCGAGGTGCTTCCGTCGAAGGCCGCGTCGGTGAAGTCTGCCGGCGATGAACTTGTCCTGCTCTACAGCCAGAATGTGTTTCCCTACATGAAGGTGGCCTGGGGTACGCATCCCAACCACATCGGACACATGAGCGATCCGGGATGCTTCCGCTGCCACGACGGCAGCCATGCGGCCAAGGACGGCGCCAGCATCACGCAGGATTGTGCGGCCTGCCACAACCTGCTGGCCGTGGATGAAGCCAAGCCCAAGGTTCTGGCCGACCTCGGCATTCAATAGGGAACCAGACTGAAGGTACCGGCTCAGTCCGCCGCCCGGTTTGCGCATCCGCGCAGCCAGCCGCGAATCGTCCGCCACCGTTGCAGACGGCGAGCGTGATAGGCTTGCTTGTCTCATTCGAGGAGCAAATCTCTTCATGCATTCCAGCCAGACTGCGCCCTTCAACCTCGTCGCCGCCGCTCACGCTTCCATGATCGAACATGGGTTTCAGCCGGAATTCCCAGCCGGAGCCGCAGCTCAGCTAACCGCCATTGAAGCTCATCCCGAACTGCCCGCGGCTCCCGGAGCGCAGGACCTTCGCAGCCTGCTTTGGTCCTCCATCGACAACGACACTTCCAAGGACCTGGACCAGATCGAGTGGGCGGAACAGCTCCCCGATGGGCGCATCCGAGTCCTCGTCGGCGTGGCGGACGTGGATGTGCGCGTGGGCCTGGGCACGGTGCTCGACGGCCATGCCAAGAGTGAAACGACTTCGGTCTACACCGGAGTCAAGGTGTTTCCCATGCTGCCGGCCGAGCTGTCGGAGGGGATCACATCGCTGAACGAAAATCAAGACCGCGTCGCCCACGTAATCGAGTTCGCGGTGGACGCGGCCGGTGCGGTTTCCGACGGCAAGGTCTACGCAGCTTTTGTCCGCAACCGCGCGCAACTGGCCTATAACAGCGTCGGAGCCTGGCTTGAGGGACGGGGCCCGGCGCCGGCCAAGGTGGCCGCGAGCGTAGATCTGGCTGCACAGCTAAAACTGCAGGACTCCGCCGCCCAGCGCATGGTAGGCGGGCGCTTTCAGCACGGTGCCCTGGACCTGGAGACCTTGGAAACCAGGCCCTTGTTGCAGGCCGACAAGCCGATTGACATTGTGAAGCTTGTGAAGAACCGCGCCACCTCGCTCATTGAGGAGTTCATGGTTGCGGCTAACGGCGTTGCCGCTCGCATGTTCGAAGCCGCCGGCGTTGCGTCCATCCGCCGCATTGTCCGCATTCCCAAGCGCTGGGACCGGATGGTGGAAGTTGCCCAGGGCCTGGGAACGACACTGCCCGCCGAGCCCGACTCCAAGGCGCTCAATGACTTCCTTCTCGCGCAGAAGCAGAAGGATCCCGACCACTTTCCCGATCTATCGCTGACCATGATCAAGCTCATGGGCCCCGGAGAATATGTCCTGGTCAAGCCGAATGAGCCCTCGCCCGGCCACTTCGGCCTTGCCGTGCAGGACTACACCCACTCCACCGCCCCCAACCGCCGCTTCCCGGATATTGTGACCCAGCGGCTCATGAAGGCCTTGATCGCCAAATCCGCTCAGCCTTACTCCGAGGACGACCTCAACGCCATCGCAGTCCACTGCACGCTGATGGAAGACAACTCGCGCAAGGTGGAGCGGGATATGCAGAAGCGGATTGCGGCGGTGGTGCTGCATCCGCGCATTGGGCAGAGCTTCCCCGCCATCGTTACCGGCGTCAACAAGTACGGAACGTTTGTGCGGACCCTCAACCCCTACGTGGACGGCATGGTGGTGCAGGGTGGCAAGGGGCTGGATGTGGGCGACAAGGTGACGGCCAAGCTGATTTCGACCGACCCGCAGCGCGGATTTATTGATTTTTCGGTGTAGGGAACTCCCTCGCAAATCTGCATCCAGTGGACTGCACACGCTCAACATTTCGCCGGCAGGCGCCAGCTTTACAACATTTCTGTGTCCGGCAAGGGCACTATTGCGTCTAACAGTGAGTAGCATTTTGCCTCAAAGCAACCTGGCGTCGCCGGGCCCACTCAAACAATCGCTTGCGGGCGGGTCATTTACCCTGAAGGTTGCATTCTCGGGATTTTCGATGCTGGTCAAGGGCCGGTCCGAACCGGCTTCGTTCCGCCTCTCTGAGGCCGCAAAGCCGGGTTTGCGCGGACCTCAACAACTGGTGAATGATGCGTTTAGCTTCTCGCTTGGAAACTGGAATCTTCCTCTCCTGTATCGCCCTTCTGGCGCTGCCTTGTCAGCTTTTTTCGCAGCAAGCCGCCTCTGCTGCGGCGATGATCGCTTCTGCCGCGCTGCCCGAGGCCCCGCAGCCGCAGTCCGCCATTGATGCGGATCAACAGACGCAAACCCAGACGAGTCCGCCACCCGCGCCGGCGCAAGCCCCGGCTGCGCAGGGAAGTTCCAGCTCCCAGTCCGGCGCGCAGCAGTCCGGCACAGAGACCCAGCAACAGAAGGCTGAGCAGCAGATCAAGGAGCAGGAGAAACAGCGTACCCTGGGCGTAATTCCAGCTTTCAACATTTCCTACCGGCAAGACGCCGTTTCATTGACGGCCGGCCAGAAAATGAAGCTCGCTTTCCGTTCCGCCACCGATCCAGTCGCCTTCGGAATCGCATTTATCGTTGCCGGAGAGCATGAAGCCCTGGACGACGACACAGGATTCGGCTGGGGCATTGAAGGCTATGGAAAGCGCTCTGGCGCCGCCTATCTCGACGCCTTTGACGGCGCCATCATCGGCAACGGCATCCTTCCCTCAATCCTGCACCAGGACCCCCGCTACTTCCGCCTCGGTCATGGCACTGTGAAGCACCGCCTGCTTTATGCACTTGCCACCAATGTTATCTGCAAGCACGACAACACGCACAAGTGGGAACCGAATTACTCCAACGTTGGCGGAAATATCATCTCCGGCGCCATCTCCAACCTCTACTATCCTGCAAGCGATTCCGGTATTGGCCAGACCTTCACCAACGGACTTACCGTGACCGCGGAGGGCGGCCTGGGCTCCGTGTTCCAGGAGTTCTGGCCGGACATCTCGCGGAAGTTCTTTCACAAAGATCCGACGAATGGCCTGGATGCGCAGGCGCGCGCCCAGGACGCCGCGGATAAAAAGGCCAAAGACCAAGCCACGCAGCCCGAACCGCCAAGCCCTAAATAGCCCGGCAAACACGACGCATGGGTCAGGCGGCAGCCGTAGCGTTGTACTCCTCCACGTGGAATTCGCATCTAACCAAACATGAAAAAGTTTCTGCTCGGGCTCATCGTTGTCCTCTGCTTCGCGGCTCCGCTCGCATCGCAGGCGCAGGTGGTTACGGCGCAATATCACCACCGTCATCACCATCACCATCATCACCACCATCACCAGGCATAGAGCGAAGTGAGTCGGCGTCAGGTCCGGTGAATCAACTCTGGCGCTTCTTCGCTGTTATTCGTTTGGCCTTCGCTTCGCGCGGCGGCTTGCCTGCGGGCAGCTTCATGGTTTTTAGCGCGGCGAAGTTCTTCTCGATCAGTGCATACCGCTGCTCAACGCAGCCACGGCTGCGCAGCGGATCGGCGGGTGTGTGCAGCACGTAATCGAGCAGGCGAGCAACGGTGCTGGCGGCCACGTGCAGGCGTGTGTCTGATGACGCGTAGTAAATCAGCACATCGCCGTTCTTCTTTTCGATCCAACCATTGCTGAACACCACGTTGGAAACGTCGCCTACGCGCTCATCCCCCTCCGGCGCAATGAAGTAGCCGGCGGGCTTGTGTGTGATCACCCATGGGCGCTCTAACCCGGCCAGAAACAGATACAGCACGTAGCGCAGCCCGGCGGCGGTATTGCGCACCCCGTGGGCCAGATGCAGCCAGCCTTGCTTGGTCTTGATGGGCGCGGGACCGAGGCCGTTCTTGACTTCCTGAATGGTGTGGTACTCGCGATTGTCGACGATAATTTCGTTGGCGACAACCGCGTTTTCAATGCTTGGGGAGAGCCCCCAACCGATGCCGCCGCCCTTGCCGGCCTGGATGAAATCGTCCTGAGGACGGGTGTAGAAGGCGTACTGGCCATCGACAAATTCAGGATGCAGCACAACGTTGCGCTGCTGCGGCGACTTCGATTTGAGGTCGGCGAGACGCTCCCATGTTTTAAGATCGCGGGTGCGCGCGATGCCGCACTGGGCAACCGCGGAGGAGGTGTCCCATGCTGGAGTCTTAGGGTCCTTCCGCTCGGTGCAAAAGAGTCCGTAGATCCAACCGTCCTGGTGCTTGACGAGCCGCATGTCATACACGTTGGTATCCGGCTCGCTGGTCTCCGGCATCAGAATGGGGTAATCCCAGAAGCGAAAACTATCGATTCCGTTGGGGCTTTCCGCTACCGCAAAAAAAGACTTGCGGTCGGCTCCTTCGACGCGCGCGATGACCAGGTATTTGCCACCGTGCAGCAGGGCGCCGGCGTTGAACGCGGCATTCACCGCGATGCGCTCAAGCAGCAGCGGGTTGGTCTTGCGGTCAAGATCGTAGCGCCAGGCGATGGGCGCATGAGCCGCGGTCAGCACCGGAAACTCGTAGCGGTCGAAAATGCCGTTGCCGCTGGGCGACCTGCGGTTGCGACGCGCAAGCAGCTTTTCCTGTTCTTTGAAAAGCTTTTGGATATGTTTCCGGAAGTTAGCTTGATTCATTCGCACTCCGCGCACTCATTAGACATGTTGTTCCAATTTTTGCCCGAGCCGCTGCAACCGCTCCATCACTTCAAAGCATGTTCGGCTATTATGGTACGGGCACTTCCACTGGCCGACTTTCTCCCGCTGCGCATCGGGTTCTCCGTCGCGTGAGGCAAGCCAGAACCACTCGCCATACTGGTGATCGATGATGTGTTCCTCAATGAACGCCCAGCTTCGATTGGCGGCAGCAAGAAAATGCCGCTTCCCGGAAAGCTCATACGCGTTGAGGAATCCAACCACAGCTTCGGCCTGCGGCCACCAGTGTTTGTCTGTATTCACGATCTGTGCGGGGCCATCTGACCTCTTCTCCGCTTCGTAGAGCAGGCCCCCATCCGCATCGAGCGCCTGCTCGAAGACCGCCTGCGCCATCTTTACCGCTGTGGCGCGTACACGGGCAAGAACGTCGGCGTCGCCAAGGACTTCGGCCGCCTCGCAGAGCAGCCAGCTTCCTTCAATATCGTGACCAAACGAAATGATTTCTGATCGCGGCTGCCACGCCTCGTCGAAGAAGAGAATGAAGTGCTGTGTGGCCGGATCGATAATGTATTTGAGAAAGATTTCGATCAACTCGCGCAGGCGAAAGCGCACGGTAACATCTTCGTGGTGGCGCAACAGCGTAGCGTATGCCTCCAGCAGATGGAGATGCGTGTTCATGGACTTCTTTTCGTCCAGGTCCACGTCGCTCAAGCGCTGGTCCGCGGCCAGGGTCCAGTTGCGCTCATAAGTCTCAAAGTAGCCGCCGTGCGCATCGTCATGGCCTGCAGACTCAATTCGCGCGACGATGCGCATGGCGCGATCAATCGGCTCGCGATCGGCGATGGCGTGACCGTACTCGGCCAACGCGTAGACGGTAAACGCCTGCCCATAGATCCGCTTCTTGGTGTCCAATGGATTGCCGGCGTAATCGACCATCCAATAGACGCCGCCAAGCTCGTCATCCCAAAAACAGCGGCACAAATACTCGTAGGCGCGATGGGCTGCGGCGAGATACGCTGGCTCTTTGTAGACGCTGAAGGCCTTGGAAAACGTCCAAAGAATCCGCGCGTTCAGGATGAGCCCCTTCGCTGCGTGAGGATCGAAGGTCAGGTCGTTGGCAATTTGACCGCGGAACCCGCCGTACTCTTCATCAATGGTGTGCTCGAGCCAGAATGGCAGGATGCCGACCAGTAACTCCGCCTCGACGCTCTCTAGTAATTCATCCACCGGAAGCTCCTGGTGTATTCAGTCCGAGCAGATATTCCCTGGGGAAGGAAATCTCGCTTCATCACGCGGTGCTCGCAAGAATCGCATCGATGCTTCCCAGTTCTTTAGCCGAGAAGGCCAGGTTCGCAAGCGCTGCCACATTCTGTTCGATCTGTTCGACACGGCTTGCGCCAATCAGTGCTGAGGTCATGCGTTCATCGCGAAGCACCCAGGCAAGAGCCATCTGCGCCAGCGACTGCCCGCGTTCATTTGCAATTGCGCCGAGCGCGCGCACTTGGACTAGCCGATGCTCGTCGATCTCGTTCTTCTTCAGAAATCCATGCGGCTTGCTGGCGCGCGACCCGGGCGGAATCCCCTGCAAATAGCGGTCGGTGAGCAGGCCTTGCGCCAGCGGGCAGAAGGCAATGCCGCCGATGCCTTGCTCACCCAGAACATCGAGGAGGCCGTCTTCAACCCAGCGGTCAAACATGGAGTACTTCGGTTGATGAATCAGGCAGGGGGTGCCCAGTTCGCGCAGGATTTTCGCAGCCGCCGCGGTCTGCGCGGCGCTGTAGCTCGATATGCCCGCATAGAGCGCCTTGCCGGAGCGCACTGCGTGATCGAGAGCGCCCATTGTCTCCTCGACGGGCGTTTCGGGATCGGGGCGGTGCGAGTAGAAAATGTCTACGTATTCTAATCCCA
>Ga0302325_10035463_pt1 | contig 10189 bp, 9 predicted proteins | sample Palsa_T0_2_FD_201948 | JGI IMG/M metagenome (GOLD analysis project Ga0302325, IMG submission 201948) | Peat permafrost microbial communities from Stordalen Mire near Abisko, Sweden - Palsa_T0_2 | ecosystem: Environmental > Terrestrial > Soil > Palsa > Peat permafrost | place: Sweden: Abisko... | reverse complement strand
CGCGTCTCCGGACCTGATGCGCCATCGAGGCCGCGCAGTCGTCTTTCGTACGATTGAGCACTATAAGGAGCGAATCGTTGATCCCGATCTCGATGTCGACGAGAATTCCGTACTTGTCCTGCAAAACTGCGGCCCGAAGGGATATCCGGGCATGGCGGAGGTCGGAAACATGGGGTTACCGCCGAAGCTTCTTGCCCGAGGCGTAAAGGATATGGTCCGTGTGTCAGATGCTCGGATGAGCGGCACTGCGTACGGAACGGTAGTGCTGCATGTATGCCCCGAGGCAGCGGCTGGGGGACCGTTGGCGCTTGTAAAGGATGGCGACGTCATCGAACTCGATGTCGACGCAAGACTTTTGCATCTCGAAGTTTCAGACGAAGAGCTTGCTCGCAGACGGGCCGCGTGGAACCCGATTCCTTTGCCGGCGACCGGGGGCTATCAACAACTGTACGTACAGCACGTGATGCAGGCTTCCGAGGGTGCCGATCTCGATTTTCTGGTCGGCTGCCGTGGGACTACCGTCACGCGCGAATCGCACTAGAACGAATCGACCAGGAAAATCGCACCATGGGAAAAACTGATGGATTTGCTTCGTATCCAAGCCTTCGCGATCGCGTCATTATAGTGACAGGCGGCGCCACCGGCATAGGCGAGGCCCTCGTCGAAGCTTTCGCGATGCAGGATGCGCACGTAGCCTTTCCGGATATTCAGGATGAGGCCGCGGAGAAACTCACGAAAAGGCTCACATTGGACGGCGCGATTGTGCCGGTCTACTACCACTGCGATCTAACCAACATTGGCGAGGTACATCACACAATACAAATCATTCTGGGCAGATTTCATACAGTGGATGTTTTGGTGAACAATGCCGCGAACGACACCCGTCATAAGATTGCGGAAGTCACCTCCGCGTATTGGGACCAGGCGATCGCCGTCAATCTGAAACATCAGTTCTTCATGTCGCAAGCCGTCATTCCATCGATGCAGAAAGCGCAGCGCGGCTCAATCATTAATATGAGTTCGATTGGATGGGTGATCCCATCCACCAACCAAATCGTTTACGTTACGGCAAAGGCCGCGATCGTCGGGCTGACACGTACGCTTGCCCACGAACTCGGCGCTGACAATATCCGCGTCAATTGCGTCATGCCGGGAGCGATACTTACGGAGCGGCAGCAACGGTTGTGGATGACCGAAGCATACAAGACCGAGATCCTTGCGAATCAGGCACTGAAAAGAATGATCCTCCCGGAAGAGGTGGCGCGCCTGGTTTTGTTTCTAGCCTCGGACGACAGTTCGGCAATCACTAATCAGAGCTACATGATTGATGCTGGATGGGTCTAGTTTGTTCCTTCCGTCTAGGGCAATGCGCCTGTCACGCCCGGGGCCGGCCCAGGTTGATGGTGATCCGTCGTGGAGAAAGGAAATCCAAATGGCAAAGTCAACCCGCCGTGCGTTGCTGCGAGATGGCGGTTTGGCGGCCGGAGCGGCTGCCTTCGTCTCTCTCAATCTTCCGGAAGTGGCGAGAGCGGAAAGCGAGTCGGCGAGCATCTTTCATGTATTCGCATTTCAATGGAAGCAAGGAACACTGGAAGCTCAAAAGGACAGGGCCGCGAAAGAGATTGCCGCTTTCCAAGGGCTGATCCCCGGACTTCTTCAGACCCATGTGGGCCCAAATATTTCGCCGCGAGGAAAAGGCTATAGTTTTGGCGGCATCATGCAATTCAAGGACAAAGCATCCCTTGACGCGTACGTCCAACATCCGGCGCATCAAGCGCTCCTGGTATGGCTCATACCGCTGATCGATGCAATCGAGCTGGACCTTCGCGCGCAGTAGTGACGAGGGGAACGATGGCCACCCATTCGAGCTTGAACAGTTTCCGAGTCTCACCCCGAATGTTGCGGGTATTCTTGCCAGAGCAAGGTCCAATTGGATCCGCAGTCCTCCAAGCTATCGCTGAAGATGGCGTACGGAGGCTGATCGCCAAAGGCCTCCAGCGACCGATCGCCTACGGCATGGAGATGAGCCTCGATCGCACTTCGATCATAGTAGTCGAGCACAAAACGCTCGGCGCCGAAGGCTGGACGTTTCACCGTCATCCCGGTATGACTGGATATAAAGAAAATCGCATCGTTCGCGATTTCTGACGGCGGAGATATCCGCAGACGGCCATCTACGATCGGCGACACCTGCTTTGCGTCCCGCAACGAAACTAGGCCTTCTCCGACGGGAGCTAGAAAGGCCGCAATCAGTTGCTCTCCCGTGGCTATGTCGGGCACGGGGACTGAGTCCGTTCCCGGCGGAACCGGAATTATTTCCACCCGTAACTCCCCGGCGGCTTGGGTTACCGGGATGTGAGGGCATCCGAAAGGCCAACCGCTCCCCAATGTGATGTCAACCCGCAAGCCAAGCTTCCTGGCCGCAGTGGCGGCGAAGCGAATCGCGTCCACGTGTTCGTCAGACAGAAATAGCAGATTGTGGAAGCCAGTTTTCGGATCATCGAGCCCAAGAGGATAAAGCGTTGCGATCTCGACTCCGCCAATGCCTTCCGCTTTCACTTGTTCCAGCTCGCGCTCGAGCTCGGGCTTGGTGGCCGCGGGGCCAAACCACCACCATCGCATCATGATTCGGCAGTCATCGGGAGGATTCGCAAATGACTCTTCCAGGCGAGCCAGCTTTCCGTCCTGCTGCGCCATGCACCTGGGTAGCTGCGGGAACCAGGCACACAGAAGAAGCAATAGCACCACTCGGTAATTGCGGCTGACAAGTTTCATGGCCATGATCTGATCTCGCCGGGTGGCGGCGGACATCAGTGTGCGGACCCGGCGCCGCCGACGTAGTTGCCGTAACCCACAATGACCGTCGAGCCCACCAGAACCAACAGGCTGATGGCCACCAGCAGCCAGGTTCTGCCGCTGGCGCCCTTCCACTCTTTCAGAGCGATACCCCACAACGTGCTGAAAATGATGATGCTGGCCATGTGCAATGTCCAACTGGAAAACTTGTACCTTCCCATCTGGGTCTCGCCCATGGTGTAAAAGAAAAACTGCATGTACCAGGTCGTGCCTGCCAGCGCCGAGAACAAGTAGTTGGCCAGCATCGGGGTCCTGACGGCCGCTTCCTGGGCGACGGCGACAGCTACGGCCATCTCCTCCGCCGGAGCGTCGGTAGCGGCTTCGAGAATGTGATCCTCATTTCTCGCAGGAATTCTGCCGCGAATCTTTGATTCAAGAGAGCTGGCTTCGAAGTATTGGGAGCCGGTCCGGTTGCGAATGTTGAGGATGACGCACCAAATGAAGTTGGTGGTAAAGCCTCCAGCCAGCAACACGACAAGAACTGGTAGTCCTTGCCACAAATCAGGAGTACCGTGTTGGATCGTGATGGCCTTGATGGGATCCCCTGCGGCTAATCCGTAGGCAAAGCAAGCGCTCATCACGCCCGAAAAGGTCGCAACCAACAGTCCCTTCTTCAAGGCGAATTCCTTGATCGAGGCGCGCTTCTGTTCATTCGACATCTCGCGCTCCTTGGATACTCCGGCCGCTCCCGCGAACCCGATGCCGAGAAGACAGACTGCGACGCCCCCAAGAATTATGATCCCGGATCGAGTGTCCAGCACCTGAGTTCGAAACTCTCCACGGAAGATTGGAGGCATCAATGTGCCGAATGCGGCTGTGTATCCGAGCGCAACGGCCATGCCCAGCGACATCCCCAGATAGCGCATGGTCAGGCCAAAGGTGAGGCCTCCCAGTCCCCACAGTACTCCGAAGGCGTAAGTCCACAACAGGCTGCTCATGGGTGTTTCGTGCAGCACGCGAGACAGATCGTGCGTCATCGCCAGCGCAAGGATCCAGGGGGCGATAATCCAACTGAAGAATCCACCGACCAGCCAGTAGGTTTCCCAGGCCCAATTCTTCACCCCGCGATAAGGCACATAGAAACTGGCGGAAGCGAGACCGCCGAGCCAATGAAAAAAAACGCCTAACGCGGGGTTGGGGTTCATTCGATCCTCGAGTCCGAATTCACAGATGAAAGACTTCTTCGAGCGGCTGCATGGCACGATCGGGTAACACGCCATCGGGCTGAACAAAAAAGTCGCCCATCTCGCGCTGCCAGCGTTCATTCACTTCTCGTTTGGCCATCCCGGCCCGTGCGCGTTCAAAGTCTGGCGTCTCCAGATAGCCGACGAGCAGGCCATCCTCCCGTAGGAACAATGAGTAATTGCCCCAACCGGTTTCACGCAGGGCGGTCTGCATTTCCGGCCAGACGCTCTGATGACGCTCTTTGTATTCCTCAAGCCGCTCAGGCTTGACCTGCAACACAAAGCAGATACGCTGCATTGTTCCTCCTTAACGCAGAAAGGCCTCCGGAAGACCGCCGTCTACGGGAACGATGTGACCAGTCGTTTTGGCGCTCTGATCGCCAGCCAGCCACACAATCGCGGCGGCGCAGTCTTGCGGCAGGATGGGCCGCTTCGTCAGCGTTCGTTGCGCATAGAAGTCGGCGAGGGTAGCGCGCAGCTCCTCGGTCGACTCCGACTCCGCGAAATCGATCCCGTATTTCCGAAGAGATTGAATCACCCGATCTCGAGGAAACATTGTGGAACCGGCGACCACGGTCGCGGGAGCAATTCCATTCACGCGTACGTGGGGACTGAGCTTGATCGACAACTCTCGGACAAGGTGATTGAGAGCGGCCTTGCTGGTGTCGTAGGCCTCGCTGCCTTTTTTTGGAACCAAGGCGTTGGCGGAACTCGTTAGCACCATGGCCGCAGGGATAGCCTGATCCTTGAACACCCACTCGGTCTGGCGGGCGAGAAGATAGTTGCCGGTGACATTGACCAGGAACGTCTGCGCCCACTGTGGGTCGGCGAGTTCGCCGTCAGCGTCGGCTACAGGATAGATGGCAGCGGTGTTGACGACGACATCGATGCCGCCAAATTGAGAAATCGTGAAATTCGCGGCCTGCGCAAGGGAGGCGGAGGAACTGAGGTCGACACCGGCGTGGGCGACAAATTCGGGAGATGCTATCGCTCCGGCCTCACCGGCGACTCTCTTGGCGCCCGGCTGATCAAAATCCGCTACGACCACATGAGCACCCTTCCGCGCGAGCAGCAGCGCGACCTCACGGCCGATCCCACTGGCACCTCCGAGGATGAGGGCAATCTTGCGGCTGAATTCTGCTTCGGCAGGCATGCGTTCGAGCTTGGCTTCTTCGAGAGCCCAATACTCGATGCGGAATGCCTCTGACCTAGGAAGAGCCACATAGTTATGGAATTGCGTGAACTGCTGCGACTGTTCGGCGTGCCGGGCCTGGGGCAGAGGATGAGAGACTTCTCCGTCTTCCAAGGCGTTTGCGCCGGCCATGACGTGAATGGCGTTAATGAAAAACTCGATTGTGATCCGCGCTTCTTTCTTGTTCCTGCCGAAGCCGAATAAGCCTAAGCCCGGAACGACGACGACTGAGGGGTTGGAATCCCGGAGTTTTGGTGAATCGCTGGTTGCCCATGCATCGTAATATTTCTTGTACGAGGCTCGGTATTCGACAACCTCCGTCTGGATGCGTGATTTCAGCACGCTCACGTCCTCTTTTGCCGGATTCCAAGGAAGAAACAGAGGGCAGACCCTGGTTCTCAGGAAGTGGTCCGGACAACTTGTGCCCAGTGAACTCAATTCCTTCGCCCACTTCGACCCAGCGAAGGCGAGCGCATCTTCATCGTCGGCATAGTGGGCTATCACGCGGCGATTCGACGACAGAGCTCCCCGAAGTGCAGGCAGAATCTGCGTAGCCAGATTCTTGCGATTCTGAGGGGAGGCGTACTCGACTCCGCCGAACAGCAATCCGCTCTTCGACTGATGTTTAACAATGAAGTCGCCCATCTGATCGATGGTGTGAATGCTGTTCAAATAGCAGTCACGCTGCGTCATTCCCCAAGTAAACAAGCCATGGCCGCCCAGAATAAGGCCCTCCACTCCGGGATTATCCTTGACTGCCCGTTCAATCATGAGCGACAGTTCGAATCCGGGACGCTGCCAGGGAATCCACACGATCTTGCGGTCGAATTCCTTGTTGAACTCTTCCAGTTTCCGCTTCCCATTGGCACTCGCCGCCAAGGCGATGGCCCAGTCCGGGTGCAGATGATCCACGTGAGAGAAGGGAAGGAAAGCGTGCAGAGGAGTATCTATGGATGCGGCCACGCGATTTTCGCCAAAGGCCGAGAGTGGATAGTAGCGGACCATTTCATCTTCGAACGCTTCGCCGCCGTATAACCCCTTAAGTTGCTCCAGACGATCCAGGTAGAGCAGAGCAAACCCGGCTTCGGTAATGGACCCGAGATCTCCACCACTGCCTTTTACCGCCAGCACGCGGACGGCTCGGCCAGTAAATGGGTCGGGAAGCTCCAGCTTGGAACTCGTGTTGCCACCGCCGAAATTCGTGATGCGCAAATCCGCGCCCAGCAGATTTGATCGGTACCGCAACAGAGCGAGCGGATTACCGGCCACCTTCTGAGCTTCGGCCTCGCTCCACAAATCTTTCAGGTGAGTCGTCTCTTTGATCTCAGGCATAGATGCTCCCGCAATACTGCTCAAATCGTTCCGCGTGCTCGTCCCATTTGTCGGTTTCAAGGGGCTCGAAGACTTCGGTGGGGAAAGATCGATCTACAATGGCCCGGACCTCCTCAAGGGACGACGCCCCGCCTGTGGCAAGGATCTGTATCGCCACATTCCCCAGTGCCGTGGCCTCAGCCGGGCCGGCCAGAACCCTTCTTCCCGTGGCGTCGGCGGTCAGTTGGTTCAGCAAGCGATTTTTCGATCCGCCGCCGATGATCCGAATTTGCTCGATACGCTTCCCACACACCTGTTCCAGATTACGCAGAACAAAACGATATTTGAACGCCAGGCTTTCGAGAACGCTTCGTACGTACGCGCCGGGTTCCTGCGGAACCGGCTGGTGGGTCCGGGTGCAGAACTTGTTGATGGCTGCGAGCATGTCCGGGGGGCGCAAGAAGGACTCGTCATCGGGATCGATAAGGTGACGGAACGACGTCTCAGGGATCGCAAATTCGATCAATTCCCGATAGTCATAACTGCGGCCCTGCGCGGTCCAGGATTGCCTGCAGCCCTGCAGCATCCACAGGCCCATGACGTTCTTCAACAGTCTCGTGGTTCCATTCACGCCACCTTCGTTGGTGAAGTTCATGCGCAACGCCTCGGGTGTAATTACCGGCGAATCGATCTCGGTCCCCAGCAACGACCAGGTTCCCGAACTGAGAAAGGCCGTCCCGTCGCGAGCCGATATGGCAGCTACCGCCGAGCCCGTATCGTGACAGGCTGGAGCAACTACGGTCGTGTCGGCAAGAGAGGAATGACCCGCGACCTCTGGCAGCAGCGTCCCCACGATCGAGCCCGGTTCTATGAGGGGTGCCGGCAACTCAGCCGGTAATTCCAACCGCTGCATCAAACCCGTGGCCCAAGTCCGCTTTACCGGGTCAACCATTTGAGTCGTCGTGGCATTGGTGAATTCGCAGACGGCATTTCCGGTCAGCCAGTAGTGAAACAGATCTGGAATGGTGACCAGGTATTTCGCTGCTTCGAGGATCTTCGGGGTTTGACGTCGAGCAGCGAAGAGCTGGTACAGGGTGTTGATCGGCATGAACTGAATGCCAGTTGCGCGATAGATCTCCTCCTTGCCTGCTTTTCTGACGACTTCCTCCATGATTCCTGCGGTTCGGCGGTCGCGGTAGTGGTAAGGGTTCTGGAGCAACTCGCCCCGTTCCCCCAACAGCGCATAATCCACGCCCCACGCGTCAACTCCGATGCCTGCCAGTTCCACTTTACCGAACCGCGAGAGAGCAGTCCTCACTTCGAACCAGAGTCGTGCCACGTCCCAGTGGAGAGATCCGCCGTATTCGACCGGCTCATTGGCGAAACGATGCACCTCTTCGGTCCTAAGAATTCCTGACTGAAGATGTGCCAGAACGGCCCGTCCACTTTGCGCACCCAGGTCGAAAGCTAAGTAGGGCTTCTGCCGACTCTCGCTCATAATGAAGATGACACAACCAACGAAGTCACCGGAAAAATCCCACCCACCCGTACCCAGAATTTACACCCTCGCGCCTTGTTAGCCCCAGCAAACGATCGAACGATAGAGCCTGGTTGCGCTGCCGAGAGGGAGCGGGGCGCCGGTGATTCCGGGCCGAGCCCTGTTGCGGGAAACTCTCGCTCACCGACCCGAACAAACCGAACCGAATATGATGTCGAAGTCTCAGCAGCAGGAAGCTCATTCCGTTGTCCGCGTCAATCGTTTGAATCCATTTATGGCAACGACCGGATCAATCTTCTTCTAGGATGCTCGGCATGTGCGGTATCCCTGGAGCCCGACTCCTCACGCATAGGAGGTGACGCTCTGTGAATTTCGCGCCGCCCGTTCTTTAGTGATTCGCTCGATGTAGCCACTCTGAAGAAACGCTTTCAGCGGATCGCGGGGCAGTCCCTTCGAATCGCGCCACTCCCCAATGGCGGGCCGGACGTCTATGTTGAAAGCATCCTGTAACAAGGATTCCGCCCCAATCAGATCGCAGCTATTCTGCGCCCTTGACAACTCCGCGTGATTCACCAGGGCGCTCTTCGCAAATAACTGCTGTGCCCTGGTTACGGTTTGGATCGTCTCTTCAATTTTCCCTTTAAGGTTGTGACTCTGGTCAATCATGTACGCAATATCGGCTCGTTTACCCGTCTCCCATTCGAAATAGCGAATCTCGTGGAAGATCCGGAAAACCTGATAGGGATCGATGGAGCCTATGGTCAGGTCGTCGTCCGCATAGCGGCGATCATTAAAGTGAAAGCCTCCCAGCATGTCCTCCGACAAGAGCCAGGCAACGATCTGCTCGATGTTCTGCGCCGCGTAGTGATGCCCGGTGTCGACCAAAACTTTCGCTTGAGGGCCGGCGGCCCGCGCCAGAAGCATAGCCATGCCCCAATCGGCAATATCGGTGTGGTAGAAGGCAGGCTCAAACGGCTTGTACTCAATCAGCAGCCGTTGCCCAGAAGACAACTCGGCATGCGATGCCTTCAGCACTTCCTTGAACCATGCTTTGCGCTGTCTGATATTGGCTGTTCCGGGGTAGCTTGAGCCGTCCGCAAACCACATGGAAATGTCTCTGCTGTGCAGCCGCCGCGCAATCTCAATGCTGTCCTTCGTATGTTCGAACGCGCGTTGCCGAACCGCTGGATCGGGATTGCCGAACGAACCATACTTGTATTCCTGATCTTGGAAGAGGTTGGGATTGATCGAGCCCGCGAGAACTCGATAACGCTCAGCAAACTTCCTGATGTCATCTGCGCTGTCGACGCCCCTGGGGCAATCCCACAGGACGTGCAAAGCTATAGTCGGACAGACGCCGGTGAGCAGGTGCACCTGCCCGGCATCGCTGAACTTCTCTTCGGTGGTCGTGGCTGCGGCAGGTTGGATAAATTTTCCGAAGCGCGTACCGGTATTCGCGAAGCCCCAAGAAGGTACCTCGATGCGGAAGGACTCGAGCGCCTCAAAAATCTTCTCAGTCTGGGATATGTCCATGCGGACCTCTCTCTGGCATCGAAGGTTACAATCCCTGCGCTAAGAGGTCACGCATTTCTTTCGGGGAATTGGCCGTTTCGCATTGCAGAACGCTGTCCACAGGGGGGATCAGGGGCCAAACGAGTCAGAAGGTGAGACCTTGGGGCCTATGGACAAACCGGGTCGCTATAGGCGAGGGGGAAGAACGTCCATAAAGATGCCATCGCCGTGATTGTGGCAGAGAACGTTCTGGCCCCAATGAGCGGCGAAAACATCGTCGAAGCCGTGGTTGTCGTAGTCTCCAATACAAACACCGTACGCCCAGCCAGTCTTGAGAAGTCCGGCTTGCCGAGTGACATCGGTAAAGGTGCCGTCACGCCATGGTGAATATAGTCTACGGTGACTGGTTTCGAGCGACGGGTCAAGATCGAATGGATATCTTGATCGAAATGGCCAACTACGGAAGAGTCACTACCGCCACCGAAAATCCATTTAGCTTCAGCGTATCTCCCGTAAGCGTCGCGGTCCCCGGCGGATCGAATCCGGTCGTCTGATCGACATAGTGGACCTCGGCTCCGCTCACGCCTGAGATCGAAACATCGAAGCTTCGATTGCGCTCGTTGACCAGCAGTACGC
>Ga0302325_10035462_pt1 | contig 10189 bp, 6 predicted proteins | sample Palsa_T0_2_FD_201948 | JGI IMG/M metagenome (GOLD analysis project Ga0302325, IMG submission 201948) | Peat permafrost microbial communities from Stordalen Mire near Abisko, Sweden - Palsa_T0_2 | ecosystem: Environmental > Terrestrial > Soil > Palsa > Peat permafrost | place: Sweden: Abisko... | reverse complement strand
GAGGTCGGGCTTTAGCCCCTGCCACGTTTCGAGTCACCCCCGGTCTCTATTTCCACCTGCTCCGTGCCTCGCAATCGGCATTTCTTCCAAATCCAATCCTAAGGTCTTTTCAAATGCGATTGCCCTGGACTTGACGCTTAGACCGGCGTGGCCACCGGTTGCAGCGGACTGTCCAGCACCCGGCGTAGAGCCAGTTCGGCCGACTCGGGCCGGCCGAGCAAATAGCCTTGCGCCTCATCGCAGCCGAGCGAGCGCAGAATCTGCAACTGCGCCTCGGTCTCCACGCCTTCCGTGATCACGCGCAGATGGAGCGCCTCGGCCATGGACAGCACTGAGCGGACCATGCTGACGGTGGCCGGGTCAGAGGTGATGTCGCTGACGAAGGAGCGGTCCAGCTTGACCGCATCGATGGGCATTCGCTGCAGGTAGCTGAGCGAGGAGTAGCCGGTGCCGAAATCGTCGAGAGCGATGCTCAGGCCTAGTCTTTGCAGCTCGCGAATGCGGGCCACGGCCAGATTCAGGTCGCGGATGAAGATGCCTTCGGTGATTTCGAGTTCCAGCAGCTTCGGCGGAAAACCGGAAATTGACAGCGCTTCGGTTACCATCTGGGTAAAGTCGGGGCGCATGAACTGCATGGGTGAGATATTGACGGCAATGCCAATCTGGCGGCCGGATCCGGCCCAGAGCTTTGCCTCACGCAGGGCGTCGTGCATCACGCGGCGGCCAATCTCCGAGATCAAGCCGGTCTGTTCGGCGATGGGAATGAAGCGGTCGGGTGGCACCATGCCCAGCTCGGCGCTATTCCAGCGGCAGAGAGCCTCAAAGCGGACCAGGTTGCCGGTCGCGATTTGGAATTGCGGCTGGAAGACGACGCGGAACTCATCCTGCCGCAAGCCTTTGAGCAGGGCGGACTCGATCTGGTGGCGCTGGGCGGCTCGCTCCTGCAAGGCAGGGTCGGCGACAAAAATGGCGTCGCCGCCGCGGGAACGAGCTTCGAGCATTGCGGCACGGGCGTACTTGAGGAGAGATTCCGACGCGGAGGCGGCCTGAAGCCGCGACAGGCTGCGGGGCTCCTGGTCTGGCCCAAAGCCGTTGCTGGGGCCAGACGCGCGGCCTCGCCGGGCTGCGGGCCTGGCCGCGTCAATCTCCGAATAGGCTACGCCGATGCTCGCAGAGAGAGGTATTCGATGCTTGCCCGATTCGCCGAAGCGATGAAACATATTCCGCAACTCAGTGGCGCGGTCTACGGTCGCCGTGTCATACGGTGCGGCCCGCATCAGAATGCCGAAGACGTGATCGTCCAGCCGACCCACGATTTCGCCCGGCATCCGAAAGGCGGCCAGGTTGACCGCAAGCTCGCTCAGCACCTCGTCGGCGACTCTGCGGCCAAACGTGCCCTTGAGGAAGTCGAAACTGTCGATTTCCAGATAGAGCAGGGCGACGCAGTTGGAGGGAGAGGCAGAGTCGAGGAGCGACTCAGTCAGTTGCTCCTCAAACGAATGACGGTTGGGAAGGTTGGTCACGGGATCGTAGTTGGCCAGGAACGCGAGGCGATCGTAGGCCAGCTTCTGATGCGTAATCTCCTCGCTGGTAAAGAAGCACTGCCGGTCGCCATCACTGAGAGTCATGCGGGTGACGTTGTTGCGGACCCAGACGAGAGTACCGTCTTTGCGAATGAATTGGCGCTCGGCGCAATAACTGACGGTCTCTCCTTCAGCGAGAGAGGCCAACTGCTGAATTTGTCCCGGTTTGAATTCCGCTGCGATAAATTCCTGAACCTGCCTGCCGACGATTTCTTCGATGTCATAACCCAGAATCGTCGCAGCTACAGCGTTCACGGAGAGGAATTCCCCGTCCAGTGAGATGATTCCCATCCCAACCGCGGACGAGTCGTAGGCCATGCGCAGCCGGTCCTGGCTGGCTTGCAAGTTCCGGTTGGCATGTTGCAGCTTCTTCTCAGCTCGTGCCCGTTTCCAGTCGGTCCAGAGCAGCAGAATGAGGATCACGATTTTGAAGACCAGTATTGAGTCCCAGTCTTCGAGGGATCTCTTCAATGTGCGTGAGACTTCGCCAATATGGCTCTCCGAGGCCCTTTGAAATGCACCTTGCCACGACGCTGCCCCCTGCTCGGCCTGGTCGAATGCGGCTTGCCCTAAACCTGCCGCTTGTCCTGCTCCCGGCTTCGGTTCGCTCCGGGAATCGGCACGGAGTTCATGCCCTTGGGATGGCGTGAGAATTCTGTTGCGGATGGCAGCGTAAGCCAACCATCTGCGTTGAAACTGGAGCTGGCTCTCGGCGGGAGAATCGCGAAGCTGGGCGAGGCTGGACTCCGTCTTGGCAATGGCTGCGTCTGAGGCCCGCAACTCAGCTTGAGCCTGGCTCAATTGGGACGGCGCCCCTCTCGCCAGCATTACCCGGTAGGAACTGAGCCGATCCTGCTGAAGTTGATTGCGAAGTTCGCCCGTAAGCCGAATTCCCTGTTCATCAAGCGCCTGGACGTCATGCAGCAGCTCCAGATCGTGGCGGATCATCGGAAGCACGCCCAGCATCGCATACGCGACCGTCACCACGATCACCGTAGCCAACCCGTAACGAAACGGGGAACCTGCGGTGAAAAGGGAAGCTAGTCGCTGCCTGGCGGAACTCCGATTGCTCCAGAGCAAACTCATCAAGTTTAAGTTACTACGGTACTTGCGCTTGCGCGGCGAAAATCACACGAAAGTAACAGGCGAATGCCACGGAATGAACAAGGATTCGGCTCAAATCGCATAGAATTCCAATCTCAATAGCAATTCATACGAGATGCAATTCGCAAATCATGTTTCCCCTGAAGGCCATGGTTACCCGTGGAGAATGAAACGCAAGCTCCCGCGCGCAGGAAATATCGCCCAATTGCCCGCGTAACGTTCTCCGAAAATCGAGATCAATCATAGGGAACCTCTGATTAAACCGGCGTTTTGAAAGGGCGTGGCTTTAGCCCCCGAGGGAATGCTGGCGACTTGTTCAGAGTTTCCTTAGATATCCAGATTTTTAACATCCAGAGCGTTGTCTTCGATGAATTTGCGACGCGCTTCGACATCCTCGCCCATCAGCGTGGTGAAGATGTGTTCGGTCTCGGCAATATCTTCGAGCTTGACCTGGAGCAACGTGCGCACGGAAGGATCCATGGTCGTCTCCCAAAGCTGCTGAGAGGTCATTTCGCCAAGGCCCTTGTAGCGCTGCACCTGGTAGTCTTTTTTGCCCTGCTCGACGACGAACTCGAAGAGTTCGCGGGCTGACTGCTTTTCCACCGGCTCGCGATTTGCGCGCGCGGCTTTCTTGGGCGCGGCCTTGACAGTCGCACTTGCGGCTTCTACCGGCTCCGCGGCGGCATCGATCTCGGCGTCTGCTTCTTCCTGCGCGACCTCGGCGACGGACTTCGTCGCGTATTCAATCAGGAAGGGCGGCTCAAGCTGGTCTTTGATGAGCGCGTACTTGACCATCATCTGCTTATATTCGGCGCTGGCCGCGAGCGCCCAGTCGATGCGGCGCACGGAGCCCTGCGTATCGGTGAAGCTGAGCGACCAGGTCTGGTGCTCCTCATCCCGCTCCGGCTGGCCGAGGGCGCGGAACTGGAACTGCTCCGAGAACGGCACGAGATCTTCGCGCAACTGAACGAGCTTGACGGGGATCTCGTGCTCCTCGGTGGAGACGAAATCCGAGCGCTTGGTCAGTTCGGCCTTGGCCAGCAGCTCGGTGACCTTCTCATTGCGGATGCGCTTGTCTACTTTCTCGAGGAAGCTAAGATATTCGCCGAGGTTGCTCATGAATTGAGCGCGTGTGGTTTCGTCGATAATTGCGGCATTCTCGCCGTGGCGCAGCGAGTAACCTTCCGAAGCGCGCTTGATCATGACTTTCAGGAACTCGGCTTCATTCTTGATGTACTGCTCGAAGCGGCCCTTCTTGATCTTGAAAAGCGGTGGCTGGGCGATGTAAACGTGGCCGCGCTTGATCAGCTCCGTCATGTGGCGGAAGAAGAACGTGAGCAGCAGCGTACGAATGTGGGAGCCGTCGACGTCGGCGTCGGTCATCAGGATCAGCTTGCCGTAGCGCAGCTTGGCGGGGTCGAAGTCGTCCTTGCCGATGCCGCAGCCGAGCGCGGTAATCATGGCGCGGATTTCCTCGTGGCCGAGCATCTTGTCGTAGCGGGCCTTTTCGACGTTGAGGATCTTACCCTTCAACGGCAAAATGGCCTGGAATTTGCGGTCGCGACCTTGCTTGGCCGTCCCGCCTGCCGACTCGCCCTCGACCAGATAGAGTTCGCAGCGCTCGGGATTGCGTTCGGAGCAGTCGGCCAGTTTGCCGGGCAATCCGCCGCCGCCCAGGGCGCCCTTGCGGGTAATGTCGCGGGCTTTACGCGCGGCTTCGCGGGCGCGGGCCGCGTCAATGGCCTTGGCGATGATCTTCTTGGCGATGGGCGGATTTTGCTCCAGAAAGGCTCCAAGCCGCTCATTCACAAAGGCTTGCACGATGCCGGCGATGTCGGAGTTGAGCTTGCCCTTGGTCTGGCCCTCGAACTGCGGCTGGGAAAGCTTGACGCTGACGACAGCCACCAGCCCTTCGCGGACGTCGTCGCCGGAGAGATTCTCTTTCAGGTCCTTGAAGAGGCCCATAGACTGGCCGATGGCGTTGATGGTGCGCGTTAACGCGCTGCGAAAACCGGAGAGATGGCTGCCGCCGTCCACCGTGTTGATGTTGTTGGCGAAGCTGAAGATGGTGTCGGAATAGCCGTCGTTGTACTGGAGCGCGATGTCGATTTCGACGTTCTCGCGGTTGGCTTCCATGCTGATCGGCTTGTCGTGCAGCACTACTTTGCCCTTGTTCAGGTGCTTGATGAACTCGGAAATACCGCCGGCGTAGCGAAACTCGGTCCGCTTGGCATCGCCGGTCTTGGGGTCTACGGCGCGCTCGTCGGTCAGAGTAATTTGCAGGCCTTTATTCAGAAAGGCCAGTTCGCGCAGGCGTTGAGCGAGTGTGTCGTAGTTGAATTCGGTAACCGTGAAGATGCTCTTATCTGGAAGAAAATGCACCTTCGTGCCGCGCCGCTTGGTGGTGCCGGTCTGGCGGAGCGGAGTAATGGGCTCCCCGCAGGAGTAATCCTGCTCGTAGGTGAAGGGTTCGCGCCAGATTTCGACGTTGAACTCCTGGCTCAGCGCGTTGACGCAGCTCACGCCAACGCCGTGCAATCCCCCTGAAACTTTGTACGTGGAGGAATCAAATTTGCCACCGGCGTGAAGCTTGGTCAGAACCACCTGCACGGCCGGCATCTGCTCGCCGTTGGGCAGGGTTTTCATGTCCACGGGAATGCCGCGGCCGTCGTCGATGACGGTGATGGAATTGTCAAAGTGGATTATCACTTCAATGCCGGTGGCAAAACCGGCCAGCGCCTCGTCGACCGAGTTGTCGACGACCTCGTAGACCAGATGATGCAGCCCCTGATCGCCGGTCGAGCCGATGTACATGGCCGGACGCAGGCGAACCGCCTCTAAACCCTCAAGAATCTTGATGTTATCGCTGGTATAGGTGCCACTATTGGCAGGTGTCTTGCCGGACGAGGATTCATCGAAAAGATTATTGGTAGACATGGGCTCGCTTTTTGAGACGTGTTGCCGAGCGCGAAACAATCCCCGCGCTCCCTGAAGCGTTGTCGGACATTTTCCGGATATATCCACTCGATGGGCTGGTCGCGGAGTCGCGATTCGCCCACCTGAAATCGATCCGGAAAAGCCCGTAAATGCCTCTTCCGAAAGCGGATTTCCAGTGCATCGGCTGTCTTAATTTTACCACGGCGCTGCATTCCGGGAGACTGAAGACTGCGAGGCGAGGTGTACCCGCGGTGGTCCGGTCCGTTAGCCAGGATTCCCGCACCAAGAACCTGAGTCGGAAGTTAAGCCACAGACCTCTTGTTACTAAAGTTACGCCCCCGCCGTAACTTTTTGACGAAATTGGTGCGGGGGACGCAGAAAACAGTGGACTTGTTCCATCGGAATCAGGTATTTCTTGACTAACGCAAAAGTTGTACTCAAGAAACAAACATAAATCCGAGGAGAGTTACACTTGAAGCACGTCATCCGCGCTATTGCCTTTATTTTTGTAGTTGCTGCCGCGTTCACCGGATCCACTTCGTCGAGAGCTTCCCAGGCTTCATCGAGCCTTCCCAGCCTCAGCGTTCCAGGACCGATCCCCGAGTGCAACCCATTTATTCATTCTTGCCAGCCGATTCGCTAAACCTCTGTCGACAAGGGGCTTCCGCTAGCACGAAAGTGCTAGCGGTATATTACCGATTTGGCTAGGGGTACTTGTGGGAAACGCGCTATTCTGTGTTTGCGCCACAGGATGGCCGGAGCCTACGGTATGAACTCGCCTTTCGCCCACATGACCGCGATCAACGCAGACGTTCTGCTCTCCGTTGCTATGTGTGCTGTCTTCGCCCGATCCAGTCTCCGTCGCAACTACCCGTGGATGTTCCGCTACCTCGGCGTGCAGGCGGTTACGGCGGTCACGATTGACGTCCTCTTATATGGCCCGTTGCTGGCCAGCCCGATGGATTACACCAAGGCCCATTTCGTTGTTTACTGGCTTGGATTTCTACTCACCTCGGGTTTGCTTTTCATGAGCTGCCTGGATGTCTACCGGCAGACGATGGCTCCGCTGCCTGGGTTGGCGCGCATGGGAACGACGGTATTTACCTGGGCTGCCATCGCTTCTGTCCTGGTGACCGCGACGACCCTCACCTCGATTACTCCTGGGCAGGACATGATCGCCAAGATTGGCCTGCAACTGCTGCGTTGCGCGGGTGCTACCGAACTTTGCCTGCTGGCGCTGCTGCTGCTGAGCATGAGGGCCATCGGGCTTTCCATGCGTAGCCGCCCTCTGGGCTTCGCACTGGGCCTGGGCCTGATGGCCGGCATCGACTGCGCCAAGTCCGTGGTGGCCATGCTGCAAGTGGGTGCCTCTCCGGCGGTTCAACTTGGATTTGAATATTCTTCGATCCTGACCTTTGGCATCTGGATGGCCTACTCGGTGATGCCGGAGCCGGCTCGGAAAGCGGTGACTGTGCCTGTGAATTCAGCTATCTACAAATGGGACCAGATTGCTTCGGCACTGGGACACAAGGGCACGCAGGTTGCCGTGCAGCAGCCCTCACCCAGCTTCTTCCTGGTGGATGTGGAGAAAGTGGTCGAACGGGCTTTCGTCCGCACGCTGAAGGGCAAGGAATCTGAGTCTTAAGCTTTTGTAGTCGAGATGGGGCGCAGCAGAAGAGGCCGGAACCCGATGGGTTCCGGCCTCTTACTTTGTTACGGAGATGAATTACTCGGCCGCGAGAGGCTCGACGAAGGCAAAACGGCCCTTGTTGCCGCGATCGCGGAACTGCACGGTGCCGCTGATCTTGGCGAAGAGTGTGTCGTCCTTGCCGATACCGACGTTGAGGCCGGGCTTGATCGGTGTGCCGCGCTGCCGAACGATGATGGTGCCGCCGGTTACAAGCTGACCGCCGAACGCCTTGACGCCCAGTCGCTGGGCATTTGAGTCGCGTCCGTTTGTTGAACTACCGCCGCCTTTTTTATGTGCCATTGCAAAATCCTCTCAAAATCCAAACTTTGGGGCGCAAGGCCCTCAAACTGCAAACCAGCCAGACCTTTAGGCGTTGATGGCCTTGATCCGAACTTCGGTGAATGCCTGGCGATGGCCCTGCATCTTCTTGTACTGCTTCTTCCGCTTAAGATGGAAGACCAGGATCTTGGGGTGACGGTCCTCGCGGACGACCTCAGCGGTAACCGTGGCGCCCTCTGCCTTGGCAATGGTTCCGGGGTCGCCGGAGACGGCGAGCACATCGGAGAAAACCACGTTGGTGTCGCCCTCGGGGACTTCCAGCTTCTCTACCTTCAGGACATCGCCTGGGGCGACCCGGTATTGTTTGCCACCGGTACGAATGACTGCGTACATAAAAATCCTCCAGCGCTGCAAAACGATCCAGTTCAGGATCGAGGCGCGCACCCTTCAAATCCGATTGAATGGGCAAAAACCGTGATCACCTGGCTGTCGCTCCAGTCCGCTTTTAGAAAAAGCCGCAAACGAGCGCCAAACACAGGGCCACAGGCAGAATCACCAAACTAAGGTAGTGTATCGTCTTCCGGGGCTAGCGTCAATGGCGCGGCTAAAGTGATGAGTCCGTGCGACGAGACGAGCTGGGCTTGCGGTAAACAAAGCTCTGAGAGGGGGACGGAAGGATTGGTCAGACCGTCAGCCTGAGGAGACCCGCGCCAACCTTTCCCGAGTCGTCGAGTGGAAAGTCCGCACGCAAGTGACCGCCCACATACCAAGGTCCGACGAAAGCAGTCAGGACGGGGTTGAGGAAGAACGGAATCCCCTCTCGGCCTGAATAGTAGCCAATTACATTCCGCCTGAGTGAAAAAGCACCAAGAAACCACAAGGCAAGGATCGACCCATCCAAACCTACCTCAATGGCTGACATCGCGCCACGCGCAGGAAAGGGCACGAAGGAAACCGCTACGGAAATCACGGCCAACGCCGAATAAAGGATGAGTGTTGAAGCCGATCTTCCCTTAGAAAGTAGCCAGAGGCCTAGGTAGATTCCGACGAGGGGAGCCAGGAGAAACAGAAAAACGGCCACCCAGAAAAGGAGAATCCCCCAATGCACCCGCGAGGTCCAAGGCAATCCATCCTGGTCAAAGAGATGCAAGCGGCCTGAACCGATACTTTGGCCGGCTTCATAAGCTTTCTTCATGATCTTCCTCTTAGAGATGATTCTGGAGCGGGGGGATCCATGTCACGAAGGACGAAGTTTATTTCAACTTGGTATGCCGTCGGTCCTAGACTAACCCAGGACGGCATCGATCACTGTTTACCGGATACAGTCCGGGCCGCTGAATCTACCCGCGTAAACCGGATGTCCCACACGCGGGAGCTGCCGATGCTCAGGGAAATTACTTTTCCAGAGGCGTCTCTCAGGAAGCGTACGCTGCCCAGGTCGCTATTGAAAGCGTCCGCATAGGTGGGGGTCAGCGGAAATAAACTGTCGGGATGGCGGTGGATTACCAGCTTTCCGTTTTCCCGAGCGACCGTCAGCGTGGTTTCGGCTTCTTCGCTCAAGTAGTCGCCGGTGAATGGACTCAGATCCTGCGGCGTCCAGGGCTCTACTCGTTCCCAGACGTCTTCGCCGTAGACGGAGCTTGGGGTGTACATTTTTCCATCGGCAAATCGCGTCTTGATTCCGGCGGGCTCATTATTGAACGTCAGAATGCCGTTGGTGTCGGCGACCTGAGCTGCGCCGTGATCGCGGACAAATTCGTAGAGGCCGGGCTTGGGGTCTTTCGGCTGGGAGAACGTTTCAGAAGCGGGCGGGCCGAGATAGAGGCTGAAAATCCGGTGCGCCATCTCCGTGGTATTGGCTGAAGCGGCGTTGCAGAGAATTGCCACGGAGAGCCCCTTGGAGGGAATTCGACCGAGCCAGGCGCGGTAGCCGGCGGTTGCTCCCGAATGATCGACGGCCGGCAGTCCCTGGATGGTTTCGAGGAAAAAGCCGAGGCCATACTGGATGGGGCGGCCGTCGCTCAGGGTGCTGGGCTGTTGCATCTGGGCGAAGATTTCCGGATGGAGCTTGCCGCTGGCGAGATTGCCGTTCCATTTGAGCAGGTCGGCGACGGTGGTTAGCAGGCCTCCGTTGCCGTAGATATCCTCGAAGGGCATGTCCTGGCGCCACTCCTGGCCTCGCGGGTCGTAAGCGATGGCGCGGTTGGGCACAATTTTGCGGAAATCGTCGCGCCATTGGGTCGAGGCCATGCCGAGCGGCTCGAAGAACTCTTTGCGGGAGAATGCCTGGAGGCTCATGCCGCTGACCCGCTCCACCAGCATGGCGGCGAGGTTGTAGCCGCTGTTGGTGTAGGACCAGGCGGTGCCGGGAGGGTAGTTGAGCGCGTGCTGGCGGCTGATGATTTCGAGCACGTGGGCGTGGGTGTATGCCCGCGTGGTGCGCGGCCAGCCGGCGATGGACTCGACTTCTCCCCAGTCGCGCAGGCCGCTGGTGTGGTTGAGCAACTCGCGAATAGTGATGGGCTTTTCGTAGGCGGGGATTTCGGGAAAGTACTTGCGAATATCGTCGTCGAGAGAGACCTGCTTGCGCTCGACG
>Ga0302325_10035461_pt1 | contig 10189 bp, 8 predicted proteins | sample Palsa_T0_2_FD_201948 | JGI IMG/M metagenome (GOLD analysis project Ga0302325, IMG submission 201948) | Peat permafrost microbial communities from Stordalen Mire near Abisko, Sweden - Palsa_T0_2 | ecosystem: Environmental > Terrestrial > Soil > Palsa > Peat permafrost | place: Sweden: Abisko... | reverse complement strand
AAGGATCTGCACCCGGGAACGGGATATTGGGTCGGGGGGAATACCAAGGTTTTCGGGGCGGCGCTTTTCCGTCTCCGGGAGCGGGATTTTGAAAAAGTTATTCATGTGGGCGGCATTTCTCCGGAATGGCCGCTAAAATACAGGGACCTGGAACGTTATTACACAGACGCCGAAAAGCTATATTGTGTCCATGGGAAAATGGGAATCGATCCCACGGAACCTTTCCGGTCTGAAGAATATCCTTTTCCCAAGGTCAGTCATGAACCGGTTATTCAGGAATTGCACGATCATTTGGTGGCAAGAGGGCGCCGGCCGTTCTATATGCCGGTGGGTATCAAGCTGAACGAGGCGGATATGCTGCATAGCGAATGCATCCGCTGTAATACCTGCGATGGATATCCCTGCATGATCCACGCAAAGAGTGACGCGGATATTAATTGCGTAAGGCCCTCGCTGCCGCAGCCCAACGTGACCTTATTGACGGAGGCGAAGGTGGAGCGGTTGGTGACGACAGCAGACGGAAAGGACATCGACTATATCGAAGTGATGGTAAAAGAGGAGGTAGTCCGGTTTAAGTCGTCGATCGTCGTAGTCGCTTGCGGCGCGATCAATTCTGCGGCTCTATTGCTTAAAAGCGCCAATGATCGGCATCCGAACGGCCTGGCCAACGGCAGCGGGCAGGTGGGCAGAAATTTTATGAAGCACCAAAGTGCGGCGATGCTGGGTATCAGCACAAAATTGAATCCCACTAAGTTTCAAAAGACGCTTGCCGTAAATGACTATTACTGGGGAGACAGTGACTTTTCTTTCCCAATGGGCCATATCCAGTTGCTGGGTAAATCCGATAAGGACCAGATCGCGCCCGACGCTCCGTTCTTTACCCCGGGTGTTGTCCTCAGTGAAATGGCCTCCCATTCCATAGATTGGTGGTTTACGGGAGAGGACCTTCCGGTTCCGGATAACCGCGTGCAATTTATCAATGGACAAATCCATCTGGACTATAAGGAAAATAATACGGAGGGGTTTGAACGCCTGATCAAAAAGTGGAAGCAGGTGCTGGGAGAAATTTATACAGGACATGTCTTTATGGACCACGGCATTTATCTGAGCAAGGACGTCCCACTGGCCGGCGTTGCCCACCAGGTGGGTACCTGCCGGTTTGGCGAGGATCCGGCCTCTTCGGTATTGGACCTTTATTGCAAAACCCATGAGATCGAAAATCTGTATGTGGTGGATGGGAGCTTTTTCCCATCCATCGGGGCTGTGAATCCCTCGTTGACGATTATGGCCAACGCCATTAGGGTGGGAGAACATTTGATGGAAATGCTGAAATAAAAACAGTCGCTTTGGAATCACCGGGGAACGGAAATCTTCGAAAGTATATCGATGAGGCGATAGGGCTGGGTATATTTATGTTTTCCGCAGGATTTTTCGATGGATTGCTTGAATATCCGGGTCTTCCGTTCAGACATCAGCTTGATTCTGCTTTGCTGAGACGGTCATTGGTGGGTCTGTCGATGGGGTTGACGGGCTTGTACATTTTTACTTCCCGGTTCGGCAGGCAATCGGGCGCCTATATCAATCCGGCGATCACCGTCATCCGCTATTTTTTGAAGGACATTAACCGGAAGGATGGCGTTTTTTATATCCTCTTTCAGTGTATAGGGGGGAGTGTAGGGATGTACCTGGTGGTTTTACTGTTTCCCCGTTGGATGACATACCCGGATGTGAACTATATCGTCACGGTTCCGGGAAAGGCCGGGGTAGCCATGGCCTTTGCAATGGAATTTTTGATCTCATTTATATTGATCGTGGTGGTTTTGCTGATGGAACATAGGGTGAGCCTGGAGAAGTATACGCCTTGGGTTGTTTCCTGCCTGATTGCCTTGTTTATCACAGTGGAAGCGCCCTTTAGCGGCATGAGCATGAACCCGGCCCGGACTTTCTCTTCAGCGATCGTAGCAGGTCAGTGGAGAGATTTCTGGTTATACTGTGTAGCTCCTTTGACAGGCATGGGCGCGGGGCTCGGCGTGCTTTCCTTATTTAAGGGAATACGCGGCACCAGGTTTGTTAGGAATAATACAGTAGATTAATTTGATCAACCATGCCGGGATTTATCCAGTTCATATTGAATATTCAGCCCTCATCTATTTTTGACGCGCGGTCTCCGCAGGCAGAAAGGATTCGGGAACTGACCACTGGGTTCATATGGGCCGCGTCGGCCATGCTGCTGCTGGTCATCATCCTGACGACCTGGCTCTCGGTTAAATACCGGGGTAGGAACAATCAGCAGGAACCTAAACAGGTAACGGGTAACCGGAAGCTGGAAGTACTGATGGTCGGGATTCCGCTCATCCTCGTGACGGGCTTCTTTTTTTGGTCGGAACTCACCATGAGCGCGGTGCTGCCACCCCGGGGCGAACAAAAGCCAGCGGTCATTATTACCGGACATCAGTGGTTCTGGCAGGCGGACTATCCGGGGACAAAGGTCTCTACAGCCAACGAGATACACTTGCCGGTCGGCAGGAAACTGCTGTTGCAGCTGAATTCGGCGGACGTCATCCATGATTGGTGGGTGCCCGCGCTGGGAGGAAAGATGGATATGATCCCCGGGATGGATAATTATTTATGGGTGACCATCCGGGATACGGGTGTGTATGACGGGGCATGCAGCGAATTCTGCGGGCAGCAGCATGCGTGGATGCGCATCCGGGTGGTGGCGCAGTCGCCGGCGGACTATGACAATTGGCTGGCGACCCAGGAAAGACCCGCAGGCCCGCCGCGGGATACGCTGGCGAAGCTGGGCGCGCTCTTCTTCCTGTCGGCGACCTGCGGGAATTGTCACCAGGTAAAAGGGACCACGGCGATGGGGCTGGCAGGCCCGGACCTGACGCATTTTGGAAGCCGCCAAACGATGCTGTCGGGTATGATGGACAATGATTCTTTGAATGTGGAGAGATGGCTCGGGGACCCGCAAAAGGTAAAACCGGGGGCGCATATGCCCCGGTTCATCTTTGCCGGCGATAGTATCCGGGCATTGACGGCTTACCTGGATCAGCTAAAATAAAAGCGGACTGAATGATATATACAGGCAACCATAATTCCATATAATGAGGGATATCGTCCTTGTACCTGAGCCGGAAGAATCGCTTCCCGGTATGACCGTCAGTAACAACCAGGGCCTCCTGCAATGGATCTCTTCCGTCGATCACAAACAGATCGGCATCTTGTATTTGTGGTTGTCGGTGCTGTTCTTATTGGTCGGTGGGATTGAAGTCCTCCTGGTCCGGATACAGCTTTTTGTCCCGAATAGTCATTTTATGGGCCCGGAGATGTATGATCAGCTGTTCACGATGCACGGCACGACGATGATCTTTTTCGTGCTGACACCGGCCATCTTCGGATTCGCAACCTATTTTGTGCCATTAATGGTAGGTGCTAACGATATGGCTTTTCCACGCCTCAACGCCTTCAGTTTCTGGGCGACTTTCTTCGGCGGCTGCCTGCTGTATTTTTCTTTTCTGGCAGGTGGGGCGCCGGATGCAGGCTGGTTCAATTATGCGCCGCTGAACCAATACAACTATTCTTCTTCCCAGGGCATCGACTACTATTGCACGGGTCTGTTATTTTCAGGCATCGGGACGGTGACGGCCTCGGTGAATTTTGTGGTTACGATCCTGTGCTACCGCGTAAAGACGATGCGGCTGCAACAGCTGCCGCTGTTTGTCTGGATGATCCTGATCAATTCTTTCCTGGTGCTGGCGGCCTTCCCTTCGCTGAATGCGGCGCTGGCGATGCTCCTGCTGGACCGGCAGCTGCACGCGCATTTTTTTTCGGCCGTCAGCGGAGGATCGGCGATCTTATGGCAACATCTGTTCTGGCTGTTCGGCCACCCGGAAGTATATATTTTGATCCTGCCGGTCTTCGGCATCTTCTCGGAGGTATTTCCGGTCTTTAGCCGCAAACCGATCTTCGGCTACGGGATGGTAGTTGGTTCCGGGATCGCCATTGCCCTGCTGGCCTTCGGGGTATGGGTGCACCATATGTTTGCCACAGGCCTGGGCAATACGGTCAATAGCTTCTTCGCGGCGAGCAGCCTGCTGATCGGCATCCCGACGGGCGTGAAAATATTTAACTGGCTGGCGACAATGCACGGCGGCAAGATCCGGTTTAGCGTGTCGATGCTATTTGCGATCGCCTTCCTGATCGAGTTTACGATCGGTGGATTGAGCGGAATATCTTTCGCCATCGTGCCGATCGACTGGCAGCTGACAGATACCTATTATGTGGTGGCGCACCTGCACTTTGTATTTATCGGTGGCTCTTTATTCGGTTTATTTTCCGGGCTGTTCTATTGGCTGCCCAAGATCAGCGGCCGCCTGCCCGATGAACGCCTGAGCAAATGGTTCTTCTGGTTGTTTGTGATCGGGTTTAACCTGACTTTTTTGGTGCAGCATGCGCTGGGCGCGATGGGTATGCCGCGCAGGGTGTATACCTATCCCAATCTCCCGGGCTGGACCATCCTGAACCAGGTCTCTACCGTCGGCGGGTTCCTGATGGCAGCGGCAGTGGGACTATTGCTGTATGTCCTCGTGAAGACGGCGCTCGTTGGAAAACCTGCTCCGCGTGATCCCTGGGATGCCAATACCCTGGAATGGACGACGGCTTCACCGCCTTCGCTAAAGAATTTCGACCGGGTAATACCCGTCAGGAGCACCCGACCCTTCCGGGATTATAAAAGACCCGGGGATGTGGATTATAAGGAGGAGCCCGACCGAGGTCATATGGAGGATCCCAACGAGGGTCGCCCGGAGGCCCCGGGTACTCCGGTGAGAGCAGCCGCCAGCCCTGCCGGGGAAAAGAATCGCGATTATAGTCTGATGATAAAGCTGGTGGTGGGAACGGAGGCCATGTTCTTTGTCTGCCTGATTATGGCCTATGTATATTTTTCATTTGTACCGGGCTATACCGCGCAGTCAGGCAGCCTGGATATAAAGTCAACGGGGATGTTCAGCATCCTGCTGTTTTCCAGCAGCTTTACCTATTGGCTGGCGGAAAAAAATTATGGCAGCGGAAATTTTCGGGCGTTGAAAGGCTGGCTGCTGGCAACGATTGCGCTGGGGGCCACCTTTTTATTCGGCCAGGGTAGAGAGTATGCGCATTTGCTCCACGATCAGGTGAATATCGGCAGCAGTCTTTTCGGTACTGGCTTTTTTACCCTGACAGGCTTCCATGGCCTCCACGTACTGGTGGGACTGGTGATCATTATGATCATCACGGGGCTGTCTTTCAGGGGGGACTACGCTGACAGGCGATCATCGGTGATCAGGACAGTGGGAGTCTATTGGCATTTTGTGGACCTGGTTTGGTTGTTTGTTTTCCTGGTTGTATATGTGTCTCCGCATATCTTTAAATAATCTTTTATGGGACCGATACTATATCGATGGCATTTTGATCTTCCGATCGTCTTAATGGCGATTGGATTGCTCTACCTGTATTATAAGCTGACCGGCTTCAGGTGGCCGCGGAAGAGCGTCTTATTCATACTGGCAATGCTGCTCTTTTTACTCGTTACCTGTTCCCCGCCGCATTATCTGGGGATGCATTATTACCTGAGCGCACATATGATCGGGCATATTCTATTGCTGTTGATTTGCGGCCCCCTGATGGTATTCAGCCTGCCGGAACAGCCGCAGACGTTGCGAAGATTTTCTTCTTTTTTGTCAAAGCGTGCCTGGCTGGCATGGATGACAGGCGTGGGTATTATGTGGTTCTGGCATATCCCTTCTATATTTAATCACATGATGAGCGATATGCCCGGACTCGCTGTAATGCCGCTACTGCAGGCAGCAAGCCTGCTTTTCGCAGGGATCTTGTTTGGCTGGCCTTTATTCGGCCCTTATCCGGAGGACCGCGTTCATCCGCTGTCCGGAATTATTTACCTGGCGGCGGCTTGTATCAGTTGCTCCCTCATGGGGTTACTGATCACGTTTGCGCCCCTGGATACCTACTATCCATTTGCCGGGATAAAGCGGATGGACAATCTATGGGGGATTTCTCCAAAGGAGGATTTGCAGACGGCGGGATTGATTATGTGGGTGCCCTGTTGTTTGCTGTACCTGGGTGGATGCCTGCTGTTGCTCCGGCGGTGGCTGACCGGTGATGATCGCCGCCGCAATAAACATATAATCGCAGTAAGTAACTGATCAATGAACGAAGAAAAAAATACAACCATTTCACCGCCAGCCAATGACCCGCCAGCCACATCACCGCCAGCCACATCACCGCCAGCCACATCACCGCCAGCCACATCACCGCCGGCGGACTGGGAACGGGCAAGACCGGAACTGTTACCAAAGCCAACATATTGGCCGTTCTTTTTGACCGTGGGCCTTGGATTTATTTTTTGGGGCATGCTGACGACCTGGATCATCGGGGGGGCCGGTTTTCTAATTTTTATCATCGCCCTGATCGGGTGGATCAACCTGTTAAGACATGATGGAGAATGAACGCGACGAGAAAAGAAAGGAGCCTGACGAGAATCGCAGGAAATTCCTGGTCAGGCTGACGCTGAGTCTGACGGCGGTATCGGCGGCCGTGGCAGGCATACCGGTACTGGCTGCCTTGTTTGCGCCGCTGTTGCGGAAGACGCCCCGGCTGTGGCGAAAGGTAGCAGACCTGGAGGGTTTTGCGGTGGGGGCGGTGAAGCTGGTGACTTTTGAAAATGCCGACCCGGAAGCCTGGGCAGGAGAAACGGCGCGTACGGCCGCGTGGCTCCGGCGGGAAACGAAAGACAAGTTCATCGCCTTCTCCGCGAATTGCACGCACCTGGGCTGCCCGGTACGGTGGGAGGCGGATGCGCAATTGTTTATGTGTCCCTGTCACGGCGGGGTTTATTACAAGGACGGGACGGTGGCGTCGGGGCCGCCGCCACTGCCGCTGGTGAAGTACCCGGTACGTATCAATAAGAAGCAGGTGGAAATACAGACCGCACCGGTTCCGATCACGACACTGGGATAAAGCAAAACCATCATTTCATCAGCAAAAAACTCAGCCATGAAGACCTTGCGAAAAATATGGGCCTGGATCGACGACCGGAGCGGATTGACCGAACTCCTCGGGCCGCTGATCCGACATCCGGTTCCGCCTGGCTCTAAATGGAGCTATGTGTTTGGAAGCGCGACCTTGTTTTGCCTGATCTTACAAGTCATCACGGGCGTCGCCCTATCGCTGTTGTATCAGCCTTCTTCGTCGGCGGCCTATCAGTCCTTGCAGTTTATTACGCACGGCGCGAAATTTGGAAACCTGCTCCGGGGCATCCACTATTTCGGCGCGTCGGGGATGATCGTAATGGTCGGTATCCACATGATCCGGGTGTATATTACCGCTGCGTATAAATATCCCCGCGAAATGGGCTGGATCAGCGGGGTATTGCTCTTGTTCATGACAATTGCGATGGGTTTTACGGGACAATTGCTGCGCTGGGACTCCAACGGGGTTTGGTCCTCGGTGGTTGCGGCGGAGCAGGTGGGCCGGATCCCGGTTATCGGTAAACTGGCGGCCAGATTATTGCTAGGGGGAAATACCATCGGGGGTCATACCCTAAGCCGCTTTTACGCTTACCATGTGTTTATTATTCCCGCATTGCTGTTTGTCTTTGTGGGGTTTCACCTGATGCTGGTGATCCGCAACGGGATCTCGGAGCCCGCGAAGGCAGGCAGGCCGGTGGACCCCAAAAGCTATCGTCAATGGTATAAGGAGATGCTGCAAAAAGTAGGCGTCCCTTTCTGGCCTTATGCGGCCTGGAGGGATATCTTGTTCGGGGCAGGAACGATCATCGCGATTATTTCGCTGGCACTCATCTATGGCCCTCCGGAGTTATCTCAGCCACCGGACCCGACTTTTATTCATACGGTGCCAAAACCCGACTGGTATATGCTGTCGATCTTCTCGCTGTTTGCGCTGATGCCCCCAAAGATTGAATCGGTGGTGATCTTTCTGGGGCCGGTATTGACGGTGCTGATCTTACTATCCCTCCCTTTCCTTTCGAACAGGGGGGAACGGAGCCCGCTCAGACGACCCTGGGCCGTGTTCGGGTCGATCTGTGTGATCGTTTTTGTCTTCAGTCTTTTCCTGTTGGGGATGCAGTCACCCTGGTCCCCGGACTTCAATGCAAAGGCGCTGACACAGCGGGAGATCCATTCAGGCGATACGCTGGTGATCCGGGGAGCGGCTTTGCTTTATCAGAAAGGATGTCTTTATTGCCATAGGGTGGAGGACCAGGGAGGGTTGAAGGGACCCGATCTGACAACTATAGATTTACGATTGTCCGAAGAGCAGATGACCCTTCGGATCATCAATGGCGGGAGCAATATGCCGGCCTACGGCGGCCTGCTGAAAAAGGATGAATTGTCGGCTATTGTGGCATTTCTAAAGAGCAGGAAATAAAAGACCGATTGACACACAAAAAACAACTATGGACAACGATTTTTCAGCCGACCTCGCTTCGCCAAACACAGCTTTTACCCATTTCTGGGAACATACGATCGGCAGCGGTCATGCCACCCTGGCCCTGCGGGCAGACTGGCAGCAGCAAATGAAACGCGCTCATCGGGAATTGGGATTCAAACGGGTACGTTTTCACGGTATCCTCTCCGATAATATGGGCACCTTCGTTGACGAGAGTGACCAGCCGATCTACTCCTTTTTTAATGCCGATCAGGTGATGGATTTTTTATTGTCGATCGGTATGGCGCCATTCGTGGAACTATCGTTCATGCCGCTGGCCTTGTCCTCCGGCGATCAAACGGTATTCAACTATAAGGATAATGTAACCCCGCCAAAAGATTATAGCGCCTGGCAAAAGCTGATCGGTACTGTTGTCGCCCACTGGCTCGACAGGTACGGCCCCGAAAAAATGCGCGACTGGTTTTTCGAAGTCTGGAATGAACCGAATCTTCCGGCCTTTTGGACCGGCACACAGGAGGGATATTTTGATCTGTACAAATACGCCGCTCTGGCGATCAAGGCCACTCACGCCGATCTCCGGGTGGGCGGCCCGGCTTCTGCTTCCAACACCTGGATCACGGAATTCCGCGAATATTGCGAAAAGAATGCGGTGCCATACGATTTTATTTCTACGCATCATTATCCGACCGATGCGTTCGGCAATCCGGGCGATGATACCCTGACGCAGCTGGCGGACAGCAAACGGAGTGTCTTGCGGGAGCAGGTGCTGGCCACACGGAAAAAGGCAGGAAAAACACCGGTATATTATACGGAGTGGAGTACGTCCTCCAATCCTTTTGATATGTTGCATGACCGGCCCTATGCAGCGGCCTATATTACCAAGACGATCATGGAGGCGCAGGGACTGGTGGAAGGGTATAGCTATTGGACCTTTTCGGATATTTTTGATGAAAACTATTTCTCGTCGATCCCCTTTCACGGCGGATTTGGACTCTTGAACATCTATGGGATTCCAAAGCCGGCATACCGCGCTTATGAGTTATTGCACCGGCTGGGCGATACGCAGATACTCGCCAATGGTCAGCATCCTACTGTCGATGTATGGGTGATCACCAGCAGTCCGACTACCCACATCCTTCTGACCAATTCAGCGCTACCCCGGCATCCGGTGAAGACGGAGTCGATAAATATCCGGCTGGATCATATCGCCATGATAAAACAGGCGTTTGTGGAGCGGGTCGACGATACCCATGCCAATGCGACCTCCGCCTGGGAAGAAATGGGCAGCCCCGGTACACTCAGTCCTGCCCGGGTAGCCATCTTGGAATCAGCCTCGGTACTGGTAAAAGACTCCCTCCATTTTTCGCAGACCGGTGATTCTGTTTTTCTGGAAATTGACATGCCGCCACAAGGCACGGCCCTTATAACAGTAGAAACAATATGAACTATTCTGCAAACGAAGATCTTCCATTGCTGAATCCACAGGGTACCGATCAGCAAATGCTGGATAGCTTATTGCGGGAGACATTTGAGTACTTCCTGAAGGAAACAGATCCGGTGACGGGCCTGATCACGGATAAGACCCAGCCAGGCGCTCCCTCCAGCATAGCCGTGGTGGGGATGGCGCTGAGTGCGTATATTATCGGGGTGGAGAAGAAATATATGTCCGGGGCGGATGCCGCCAGGAGGATACACAAGATCCTGCACTTTTTCTATCATA
>Ga0302325_10035460_pt1 | contig 10189 bp, 10 predicted proteins | sample Palsa_T0_2_FD_201948 | JGI IMG/M metagenome (GOLD analysis project Ga0302325, IMG submission 201948) | Peat permafrost microbial communities from Stordalen Mire near Abisko, Sweden - Palsa_T0_2 | ecosystem: Environmental > Terrestrial > Soil > Palsa > Peat permafrost | place: Sweden: Abisko... | reverse complement strand
GTTCCGGGTCCGCGAGTTCAGCCGCTCGGCGACGAACTTCGCCCCTCCGGGCGAACCGATCGCCGGTCTGTTCAAGTACGGACGGTACCAAGCCGAATACGACTTCTAGTCGCACTCGGTTTAGACCCAGCAAGACGGGGCTCGCGCAAGGCGCGGGCCCCGTTTTCGTATAATGAGGGTGGCCGACATGGCAGCGACGATGAAGGCTCTCTCGAAACTCCGGCCCGAGTCGGGCTTCACCCTCCACGCGGTTCCCGTTCCCTCGATCGGTCCGACCGACGTCTTAATCCGGGTCGAAAAGGCGGGCGTCTGTGGCACCGACCATCACATCTACGAGTGGGATCACTGGGCGCAGCAGCGAGTTCGCCCGCCGGTCGTGATCGGCCACGAATTCATGGGCACCGTCGAAGCGATCGGCGATGCCGTGCGCGCCGTTGACGTGGGCGATCGCGTTTCCGCCGAAGGGCACATCGCGGATCTGACCTGCGTGCTGTGCCGCACGGGGCAAGCCCACATCTGCGAACACGTAAAGATCATCGGCGTCGATTGTGACGGTGCGTTCGCCGAATTCATCGCCATGCCGGAATATAACGTGTGGAAGCTCGATCCGGCGATTCCCGACGAATTTGCCGCGGTGTTCGATCCGCTCGGCAACGCGGTGCACACGGTTATGTCTGCCGGTGTCAGCGGCAAGAGTGTCGTCATTACGGGCGTCGGATCGATCGGGTTGATGGCGATTCCGGTAGCGCGAGCGGCCGGAGCGTCGTCGGTTTACGCAATCGACGTCAACCCGGCCAAGCTCGAGCTCGCGAAACGCTTGGGCGCCGACGAAACGTTCGACGCGCGCATGCCGGGGCTGGTCGACGAGATCAAACGCCGTACGAACGGCGACGGCGTCGAAGTCTTGCTCGAAATGTCGGGGAGCGGGAGCGCGATCGACTTGGGACTGCAAATGGTTCGCAATGGCGGGACCGCGGCGTTGCTCGGCATCCCCAGTGATAACGTCAACCTCAATCTCGCCGAGCGGATCATCTTCAAAGGCCTCACTGTGCTCGGAATCAACGGGCGCAAGATGTTCGAGACCTGGTATCAGACCCAGGCGTTGGTCAAGAGCGGCCGCATCGATCTTCGGCCGATCATCACTCACGTGCTTCCGATGCGTGACTTCGATCGCGCCTTCGAGCTGATGCGCAACGGCGAGGCGGCAAAGATCGTGCTCGATGTCAAAGGGGATATTGCAAAGTGAATGCTGCGTTTAATGCGCAACTGCAAAGCGAGCTCGATGCGCTCAAAGGCGCGGGGACCTACAAGCATCTGCGGCACTTGACCACGCCGATGGCGCCGGAAGTGCACATGGAAGAAGCTGGCGACGTCATCGTCCTCTCGAGCAACAACTATCTCGGACTTTCCGATCAACCCGAGGTTGTTGAAGCCGGCATCGATGGCTTGCGAAAATACGGTGCCGGTACGGCATCGGTGCGGTTCATTTGCGGAACGTTCGACATTCACCGCACGCTCGAGGAGCGGATCGCGTCGTTCCTCGGTACGCCGGCCTCGTTAACATTCGTCTCGTGCTGGAACGCGAATACGGGCCTCTTTGCCACGATCTGCGGTGAGGGCTCCGCAATTATCTCCGACGAGCTCAACCACGCCTCGATCATCGACGGGGTGCGGCTCGCGAGCAAGGCCAAGCGCGCGGTGTATAAACACGACGACATGGCGGATCTCGAAGCCAAGCTCAAGGCTGCGCAAGGGAGCGCGCCGATACTCGTCGTCACCGACGGTGTGTTTTCGATGGAAGGATCGCTTGCGAACTTGCCCGAGATCGTCGCGCTGTGCAAGACGTATGGGGCGGTCAGCGTCGTCGACGATTCGCACGGCACGGGCGTCATGGGCAAAACCGGACGCGGAACGATCGAGCACTTCGGGCTTACCGGCGAGATCGATATCATCACGGGGACGCTGGGCAAAGCGCTCGGCGGCGCAGCCGGTGGTTTCGTCGCCGGAAGCACTGCGCTGATCGATATGCTGATCCAACGTTCGCGGCCGCAGTTGTTTTCCAACGCGCTGCCGGCGACGGTGGCGTGCAGTTCGCTCGCGGCGATCGAGTATCTTGATGCGCATCCGGAGTTGGTCGATCGCCTGCGCGAGAACGTCGCCTACTTTCGCGCGGGCCTGGTTCGGCTCGGATTCAAACCGCTCGATGGTCCGAGCGCAATTGTGCCGATCATCGTGGGCGAGACGGCGCAGGCGATTGCGATGAGCGACAAGTTGCTCAAGCGCGGCGTCTTCGTAACCGGCTTCGGCTTTCCGGTCGTGCCGGAGGGTACCGCGCGCATCCGCACGCAGCTCTCGGCCGCGCTGACCCAAGACGAGATGGACCGCGCGCTCGAAGCGTTCGCAGCGATCCGCGCTTAACGGCATCCGAGGGAATGGCAAAGCTCTACTTTCGATATTCTGCCATGAACGCGGGGAAATCGACCGCGCTCATTCAGGTTGCGCACAACTATGAGGAGAACGGGCGCAAGGTCGCGCTCTTCACCTCCGCCATCGATCATCGTTTCGGAGAGGGAGTCATCACCTCTCGAATTGGTCCCCAGCGCGCGGCACTGACGTTCGATGCATCGTTCGACTTCTTCGATGCCATGTCGCACATGCCGGACATCGCTTGCGTGCTGGTCGATGAGGCGCAGTTCCTCAGCCCTGCGCAGGTGCGCCAACTGCATCGTGGCGCTCACTTGCTCGGGATTCCCGTCATTTGCTACGGCATTCGCAGCGATTTTCTCGGCGAGCCCTTCCCTGGTTCCGTGTACCTGCTGACGCTGGCCGACAGCGTCGAGGAATTGAAGAACGTGTGCTCGTGCGGACGCAAGGCCACCATGAACCCGCGCTTTGTCAACGGTGAGCGCTTATTTGCCGGCGATCAGGTTGCGATCGAGGGGGATGTCGAGTACCGGCCGATGTGCGCGCGCTGCTTTTATTCGTCATCCTGAGCTTGTCGAAGGACGCGAAATGAAGGTCTGATTAGTTTGGGATCACCCTGAATGCGGGCATCGTTATGGGGTATAGAGCATGCGCTCGATAAAGAGGTACGAACACAACGATGACTCGCCTTATTAACATCTTCGGCACGCTGGCGGTCGCCTGCATGCTGCTTATTGGGACGACCACTGCCCCAGCGAGGGCGCAGGTTTCGCTCGGCATCTCCGTGGCAATTGGGCCGCCGGCGATTCCGTATTACGCGCAGCCGGTGGCGCCCGGACCGAACTCGATTTGGCAGCCCGGCTATTGGGCGTGGGATCCGGTTGACGGCTACTATTGGGTGCCCGGAACGTGGGTGCAAGCGCCCTCGATCGGGCTCTATTGGACGCCCGGATATTGGGGCTTCAACAATGGCATGTATGGGTGGAACGGCGGCTACTGGGGGCCATCGATCGGCTTCTACGGCGGTATCAACTACGGCTACGGCTACTACGGAAACGGCTACGCCGGGGGCCGTTGGCAGGGCAACCACTTCTACTACAACGGCGCGGTGAGCAACGTGAACTCGAGCGCCGTCGGCGGTTACACGTACACCAATCGCAGCCAATATCAAAGTTGGAACAATCGCGTGGCGTACAACGGTGGACCGCATGGCGTTTCAGCGCGCGCAAGTGCCGCGCAGCAGCAGGCCTATTCGCAACGGCGCTCCGGCATGACCGCGGCGCAAACGCAACATGCCACCTACGCGAAGAACGATCCGGTCTACCGCTACAACACCAACCACGGACGCATAGCGCCGACGGCCGCGGCAGTTGCACGTCCATTTAGTGCGCAGCATGCGCCGCCGGCCTATCATGCTGCCGCTGCACCCGCGCACGCTGCACCCGCGCACGCGGCTCCGGTGCAACATGCTGCGGCACCGGTACAACATGCCGCACCCGCGCACGCGGCTCCGGTGCAACATGCTGCGGCACCGGTACAACATGCCGCACCCGCGCATGCCGCTCCGGTGCAACATGCTGCCGCTCCGGTGCAACATACTGCTCCGCAGCACGCGGCTCCGGTGCAACACGCGGCCGCACCAGTACAACACGCTGCTCCGCAGCACGCCGCTCCGGTGCAACATGCTGCTCCGCAACATGCTGCTCCGCAGCACGCCGCTCCGGTGCAACATGCCGCGCCGGCCGCACATCCGCAGGCAGCACCAGCTCACCCCGCACCCGCGCAACATCCGGCTGCGCCGGCGCCGCGTCCGTCAGGACGTCCGCGCTAGAGCAGCATCACGGTGAGCCGCAAGGCCCTCCGCTTGCGCGAGAATCGCCGCATCGTTCGCGATGCGGCGATCTGCATTTCCGAGCGATCGTTCGTAGGTGCGCAGCGTCATAAAGTTCATGACCGAGAGGCCGGACGAGAAGCGCGCCGTGCCGCCCGTCGGTAGAACGTGATTCGGCCCGCTGCCGTAGTCACCGAAGACTTCCGCCGCACCCTCACCGATAAACAGCGTGCCGTAAGCGTAGCAACGTGATGCTAGCGCTTCCGCGCGCGCGCCTTGCAGCGAGAGATGCTCGGGCGCGAGCCGATTGCAAAACGCGGGAGCCTCTTCAAGTGCGAGGATCACGATGCCCCCGGAGCGCTCGAGCGATGCTCGAGCCGTCTGCGCGGTCTCGAGACCGAGAAGGCGCTTTTCGACGCGCTCGCCAACGGCGTGTGCGAACGCACGATCGTCGGTGATCAGCAGCGCGCGCGCGTCGGGATCGTGCTCCGCCTGAGCGAGCAGATCGGCCGCAACGAAATCCGCCTTTGCGTCGCCGGAGGCAACGATGGCAATCTCGGATGGACCGGCGAGCGCGTCGATGCCGCATGCGCCGAACACCGCGCGTTTGGCTGCCGTGACGTAAGCGTTTCCCGGGCCGACGATCAGATCGACACGCGCGATGCTCTGCGTGCCATACGCGAGCGCCGCGATCGCCTGCGCCCCGCCCACTTCGAACACGGCGTCGACGCCCGCAACGTACGCTGCGGCCAGAACTTCGCGACCGGCACGCGGCGTGCACACAATGCGCTCGCGCACACCTGCTACGCGTGCTGGGATCGCGCCCATGAGAAGCGACGAGGGCAGCGGGTGACGTCCAGCCGGGACGTAGATGCCGACCCGCTCGAGCGGCACGACACGATGTCCGAGTTCCAGGTCTCCCTCGCGGATCGTCACATCGGCAAGCGCATCCCGCTGCGCGCTGGCGAATCGCTCGATGCGCGATGCCGCTCCCGCGAGCGCATCGCGGAGGTCACCGCTGCTTTCTCGATAGGCGGCCTCGATCTCGTCGCGGCTGACCTGGCGCGGCGGCGGATCGCCGAAGGCCAGCGCATACTCGGCCAGCGCCGCGTCGCCGCGTTCGCGCACCGCCGCGATGATCGGCAGCACGTCGACCGATCCGGCGGCGAGCATGCGGGTGAGGACCTCGTCGACCGAACGCTCGATCATAGCGCGCGCGACGCAAGCTGGGCCATGACGTCGTCGATGCGAACGCCGGCCTGCTGCATGCGGACCGAGAGAAAATAGAGCAGGTCGGCACATTCCCAAGCGACCTCATCGTGGGTTACGGCCTCCGCAACCTCGGCTGATTCCTCGAGCAGTTTCTCGCGAAGAAGCGCCGGATCCGCGAGTAATTTTCGAGTGTAGGATCGCGCGTCGCCGTTGCTCGCTCGTTGCTCGATCCGCGCGAGCAAGGTATTCCACGAAAAGGCGGGCGCTCCGAAACAGCGCGGCGCACCGGTGTGACAGGTCGCCCCGGATTGGTCGACATAGAACGTCAGCGCATCGCGATCGCAGTCGAGCTCGACCCGCACGAGCTGCTGCGTGGAACCGGAGGTCTCGCCCTTGCGCCAAATCTCTTGACGCCGGCGGCTCCAGTACGCGCCGATACCCTCGCGTAACGCAATCGCAAGCGATTCCGCGTTGGAATACGCGAGCATGCGCACGGTGCCATCGCCCGCATCGCACACGACGGTGGGCACGAGCCCCGTTCCGCGCAAGAAATCGACGGTTGCCACGTAAGCATCGACCGGATCGATCGAGCCGGTATACAGCGCCATGCCGACCTGCGCGTCGATGCCCAAGCGATCCAGCGCGACGATCTCTTCAATGGTCGTGACGCCGCCGGCAAAGGTGAGCGAACCGCCCACGCGTTTGCGCAGTGCGGCCGCGGCGGTGAGGTCGATGCCGTCGAGCATTCCCTCGCGCGCGATATCGGTATAGAGGAAGCCGGCGCAGAACGGCTGGAGCCGCTGGGCGCGTTCGAGCGGCCCTTCGTTCGTCGTGCTGCGCCATCCATCGATCGCGACCTTTCCGTCGCGCGTATCTAGCGCGACCAGCACGCGATCGCGCGGCAACAGCGCAAGAAATGTTTCGCTGGCTGCCGTGCCGATGATCACTGATGCGGCGCCGCCGCGCAAGAAGCGCTTGGCCTGCTCGACGTCGCGAATGCCGCCGCCAACGCGGCATCGTGCGAGGCGGCAGAGGCGAAGAATCAGCTCGGTGTTCTCACCTTCGCCGAGCGCGGCATCGAGGTCGATGACGGCGATCTCCCCGAGCCGTCCAAAGCGAATGGCCAGATCGGTAACGTCGTCGCGTTCGAGCACCAACTCGCGACCCTGTCGCAGTTGCACGGCTTTGCCGCCGCGCAAATCGATGCTCGCAACGATCACGGTCGGACCAGCACGCCACCGGCGCGGCAGGCGTCTTTCACGTCGCTTGCGCGCGCTTCCCCGTTGTGAAAGATGGACGCGCCGAGCGCCGCATCGGCGCCGGCAAGTAAGGCTTGCGCGAAACTCTCTGGTGTCGATGCGCCGCCCGATGCCACAACCGGAACGCTCACTGCATTTCGCACCTGCCGAATCAGATCCAGATCGAAGCCTTCGCGCCCACCGTCCCGATCGATCGAGGTCAGAAGCACTTCACCCGCTCCGAGGTCTTGGGCCTCGCGCGCCCAGGCATCGGCGTTGCGCGGCTGCGGCCGGCTCGCGCTGTGGCTCGCGACGGCGTACCCGGTTCCGTTGCGATACGCGTCGACGGAAATGACGACGCACTGCGCACCGAAGCGCGCCGCGGCTTCGCTCAAGAGCGCCGGCCGTTCGAGCGCGGCGCTGTTGATGGCGACTTTGTCGGCACCGGCGTCGAGCAACCGCGCAACGTCGTCGAGACCACGCACGCCGCCCCCGACCGTAAGCGGCACGTCGAGCGAGGCTGCTATGGCTTCGATGGTACGCAGGTTTGCCAAGCGCGATTCGAGCGTCGCCGACACGTCGAGCACGACGATCTCGTCGATTCCATCGTCGCGATAGCGCAGCGCGCGTTCCACTGGATCACCCGCGTCGCGCAAGCCCGCGAACTGCCGCCCCTTGACAATGCGACCATCGCGAATGTCGAGGCAGGCGATGATCCGCTTAGCGGGCATACGCGACTTCTGCGCTGCGCACGAACGCCGCCAAGAGCCTCGCGCCATACGCGCTACTGCGTTCGGGATGGAACTGCATGCCGAGGACGTTGCCGCGTGCAGCGGCGGACGTAAAACAATCCTCGCCGTCACGCGTGATTGCGATGGCGTCGCGCACGTCTGCACCGGGCGCGTAAGCGTTAGCGAAATAGGCCCAACCAGCTTCAATCGCGCCGTTTTGCGGATCGACCCGATTCCAGCCCATGTGTGGGACTCGCGGCGTGCACAAGCGACGCACCGCTCCCTCAAAGATCCCGAGCCCGCGCGCGCCCGGCGCTTCATCGCTGCTTTCAAAGAGCAGTTGGAAGCCGACACAGATTCCGAGCAGCGGAATTCCAAACGTGATCGCCTCGATCAGCGCCGCGCGCATGCCCGTTCGATCGAGTTCCTCGGCGACGTACCCGAAGTTGGCAACGCCCGGAAGCACGAGCGCATCGCACGCACCGACCGCAAATGGATCGTCGATGAAGCGCGTGGCCGCGCCGGCGCGCGTGAGTGCCGAGTCGATGCTGCGCCGATTCGCCGCGCCAAGCGTGACGATGCCGACCGTGACGCTCACGTGAGCACGCCTTTGGTCGATGCAACTCCGTCAAACCGTGGATCGAGCGCCCAGCCTCGCGCGCACGCGCGGCCCAGCGCCTTGAACGCGGCTTCTGCAAGGTGGTGCGGATCCTCGCCGGCAAGCCGATCGACGTGAATGGTCGCTCGGGCATTCGCCGCGAAACTCCCGACGATGTGCGCGATCATAACGGTTTCGAGATCTTCGATACGCTCGACGCGAAGGTCCAGCGCGGTGCGCGCATAGATGCGTCCGCCAAGGTCGACGGCGACGCGAACGAGCGCGTCATCCATCGGCAACGTGACCTCGCCGTAGCGGGCGATCTGCGAACGGTCGCCGAGCGCTTCATCGAGTGCGCTACCCAGCACGATCGCGACGTCTTCAATCAGGTGATGGCGAATAGCATCGAGTGAGCGGGCCTCGATCTCGAGACCAGCACGGGCATGAAACGCAAATTGCGCGAGCAGGTGATCGAGCATGAGCAGGCCGGTCTCGATGCGGACCTTCGGCTCGCCGTCGAGCGCGAGCGCGACGCGCACGCTGGTCTCCGTGGTTTGACGAAGGCGCGAAGCGCTACGCATAGCTCGGCACCTGCGAGGCGATGGTGCGCAGCGCGCGCACAACGGTGTCGGTCGCCTCGTCGCTGGTCGCGCTCACGCGCAGCATGCCGGCGAGCATCGGATCATCGAAGACCCGAACGGCGATGCCCCGCGCCGCAAGCGCATCGCGAATTTGCAGCGAGGCCGAACCGCAGTCGACCAGGAGAAAGTTGGCCGGCCCACGCCAGATGTCGCGAGCAAAGGGCGCAAATGCGTTCTCGAAGGCATCGAGGCTGCGTGCCACTTGGGCCTCGAGCTGCGTCTCGAAGCTGCGCGTGCGCGACGGATCGCGCAGATAGGCTTGCGCCGCGACCAGGCTCACCGCGCCGACCGGATAGGGTCCGAGCGAGCGGCGCAGCGCCGCGGCGACCGCCGGTGAAGCGAGCGCGTAGCCCAAGCGCGCGCCGGCGAGCGACGCGCACTTCGAGAACGAGCCGACGATGACGACGTTTGCAAACAGGGCTGCCTCGCGTGCGAGCGAGCGGTCGGAGAACGCAAGGTAGACTTCGTCGACCACGATCAGCGCCTCGGGCAACGCGCGCGCAACCGCGGCGAGATCGCCGATGCGCAGCGGGTCGGTGGTGGGGTTGTTCGGATGACCGAGAATGACCAGGCGCGTGCGTTCGTCGGTGGCTTCGATCAATTCGAGCGGCTCGAAACGCCAGCGCGTAGCGTACGGAACACGGCGCAACTGCGCCCCGGTCAGACCGACGACGCGCCCGTACATCCCGAAGGTCGGCGTCAGCGTGAGCGCGACATCGCCGGGATCGAGCACGATGCGCGCGCATGACGCGAGGATTTCGTCGGCGCCGTTGGCGAGAACGAGGTTGGCCTCGTCGCGTGCAAACCGCGCAGCGAGCCGGACGGTCACTTCGTGCTGCAAGGCGGTGGGATAGGTGCGCAATGTCTCCGCGTCGATCCCGCGGATGGCCTCGAGGACAAACTCCGGCGGCGGGAGCGCACCTTCGTTGCGATGGAGTCGAATCGCGATGCCGTCGTCACTGAGATCGCGCGGATCGTAGTCGGGCAGCGTTTCGATCGCCGGTCGGATTCGCGCGCTCATTGCGCCGCCTCCAACAGGGCGAGATCGCTGGTCATGATGATCGAGCGAACCTCAAGCCCCAAGTCGTCGATCGTCTTGCCCGAAACGACGATATCGATCATGAAATCGGCGATGTCGTGCAAAATCGCGGCCTCGACCGTCCCGGCAATCGCGACAGGCTCGATGCGCAGTCCCGGGCGCTCGAGCGTGCGTAGGTAGCGGCGCGCCAGGTTTTCGTATTTTGCACAGAGCGCGACGCGCAGATTACCGCTTTGCGGAAGCTCGGTGCCGGCGGGTCCGATCAACGCCAGCGCGGGCTTTCCGTAGCGCGCACGCGGATCGTTCCACGCGATGCTGCGGCGCACGATGCGCCCGTCAAGCTCGCGCCCGCCGGCGAGCCACTCTTCGAGCAAATCCTCACCGGTGAGCGCGAGCACCGGCCGTCCGCTGCGCGCAACCTCGCTCGCGATGAGCGGCACGTCTTCGCCGCGCACAAAGGTCTGTTCGAACGCTC
>Ga0302325_10035458_pt1 | contig 10190 bp, 12 predicted proteins | sample Palsa_T0_2_FD_201948 | JGI IMG/M metagenome (GOLD analysis project Ga0302325, IMG submission 201948) | Peat permafrost microbial communities from Stordalen Mire near Abisko, Sweden - Palsa_T0_2 | ecosystem: Environmental > Terrestrial > Soil > Palsa > Peat permafrost | place: Sweden: Abisko... | reverse complement strand
CTATGTAGCATGTTTGGTATCTCCAAGTGTTTCCCCACGCACATTTTCCCTGCATCGTTAGCGGCAATTTCTATGGGACGGATTGGATTGGTACTAATTAATGCTCTGATCTCGTTCCTCGTCCGTTTCACCCACAAGCCCAACGTTGTCGCCTCGTAAAATATACAAACCCAGATCCTTAGTGGTGGTCGGTTCGTCTGGAGATATTGTTCGTTCTTGAAGTTGCGCACCTGACAGAATTATATTTGTAGTTTGATCATAGCCACGCAAGTGCCCAACTAGCAGACTAAGCTTATCGACAAACGACGTCAAGTTGGATGACATCGCGCTCTGGTGCAGCGGAGTTGTGTTCACGGCTGGCCAAGCGGCCAGTCGAGTTTACAATGGAAGTCGCTGTATCAGAAATTAGGAGATGCGAACGTTATCTATCTTTATGTATAGAAGTACATTTAGGTTTGCTTTCAAGTAGTCATGACGGGGTAATGTCAGGATTCTATCATCTACCTCGCTGTCCTCCGATTTTGACGTTCCTGTATTGAACGTATTTCTGGCATTACCTTGTAATATGCATAACCTGTTCCAAATGCCGCCCCAGCCAGCTAGATATATTTAGCAAGATATTTAGCAGGGCAATTACATGACAAACATGGTCAAATCTCGACCACTTGGGGATGATACCAGCAACATCTACCTCGCATAAGGCAGGAAAGTGTAAGGGAAGCCGGCAGATAAAGAAGATATGATAATGAATAGATTAGATGATAATGATCAAGAGCTGGGAGCTACATGCTATGAATCACGTGTACCGTGACATGAAAGGCGTACTTGATGGGAAATGAGAGAGGTAGAAAGATGATTCTGATCTTCATTTCAGGATATAGTATCATTCCTGAGATACCAACTTACCAAGCATCGAATATATCACACCGCTGGCTCCAAGACTGCCTCGAGTGAGATGAGAATAGTCGAAAATCCTATGTGAACGATGAAACCATGAACTGGGTAGCTGCAGCGCTTGCAAGTGATGATACACAAGCGGCTGAGAAATAGAGTAACAGAAAGTGCTCTCTTCCATTCGTGTCCCAAACCAGTGAGCCGAAACTGACGAACGCGACTTGATTGAGAATCAGATGCCATATCTCCTTGTGAGAGAATGTGTTGACAATGAGCTGGGCTGGTGTTGGTACATAGGGAACAAGCATCCTGCCGACTCTGTGAAGGAACGAAGGGAATACTGGCACGAAGTGCGTACAAAATGCGTGGGAAAGAAGATGAATTCTACGAGATGCAGATCTAGCTAAAATACCAATGAAAACCTAGCCCTGAGACAACACCGCGTAACAGTCGCCACCTACAGAAAACTCGATGACCACATCGAGATGAGATGCCACAGAAAGCAATATGATAAACCAAAAGATAAGTATGCAAATATGACCAAGTAAATCCACTCCAATGACCAAATAAATCCACTCCAAACCACAGCAACTCGCTATGCGGCAACAGCCACATTCATACGATCCTCCTCACACCCCTCAAACTCCTGTACCAGTTCGGCGGCGTGGCCCATTTCTTCGGCGGAGATCCATGAGTCGACCTCTGGTCCGAAACCCTTCCATCTGACTAGGTAATGCTTGCGTCTGTTCCTCCCACGACTGCGGAGCTCTGAGCGGATGATTGTTTCCACTTCCCACTGCTCCTCACCATCGACGTCCACCAGCGGAGGAGGAGAGGAGGTCCGGTTGAAAGGATCGGACTTAGTGAGCTCGAGTTGGGCCACGGATATGACAGGATGAATGCCCCAATCTTCTGGGAGCTGGAGCTTGTAGGCCAGGTTCCCGATACGCTCAAGGATAGGAAACGGTCCGACGCGCTGCAATCCCAGTTTAGCCTTGGGAACTCTATGAAGTTTGTATCCCTTGCCGAGGCAGAGATAAACCTTGTCGCCAACCTTAAATGAGACATCGTGATGCTTTCTGTTGTAATTCCTGCCGATGCAGAAGGCTGCGTGCTTCGCCGAATCCTCGGCGTCGGCGTGTGCCAGAGACCGAAGTGCCGTAGCCGAGAGGGGATTCTCCTGAGGGGCAAGGTTTTGACCAAGGGCGGATATATTGCTGCGAAGTTTGAACCCGAACAGCACCTCATTCGGGGACATTTTCGTTACCGCTGTGGTGGCGTTGTTGATCAAGAACTCAGCCTCACCCAGATATAAACCCCAGTCGTCCTACCGTTCATTGACAAAGAATCGTAACATAGTCTGAAAGTATTTGTCTGTGGCCTCGGACTGCCCATCCGTCTGGGGATGATAGGCCGTCGAGAACAGGAGCGACACCTCCAACTTGAGAAATACGGACTTCCAGAGCTCGGAAACGAAAATGCTGGCCCGATCCGAAATAATACTGAGGGGAATGCCCCAGCAACGAACAACGTTCCTGAGCAAGACATCGGCTCATTCGGCAGACGTCCAAGTCTCTTTGCCTGGCGAAAATATGACGGCCCTGGATACTTTGTCCGTGGTGGTGAGGATGGTATCGTAGTAATCGTCGAACAACTTTGTCGGTGGGAGCTTGGTGATAAAGTCGATAGTGATCATGTCGAAAGGCCTGGCCGGGGGTTCGATGGGTTGAAGCTTTCCGTACGGCCGATGCTGGGCGGTCCTTTTCTAGGCACACTCAGGCAAGCTGATACATATGACCTTACGGTAGCAGACATGCGGGGTATATAAAAGTGGTCTCGGATGTTGGCAAAGGTTGCTTCAATAACCGGATGAGCTTGCGCGTCGTGTGCAGCTTTGATGACAGTCTCGGTGTACTCCGAAGGGATGCAGGCTCGAAAACCGCTGTAGTCACTCTTTCGAACAAAAAGCAGAGGGTGATCTCCATATTTACGCAGCAACCAGCCGTAAGCCTCTGCCTCATGCACGTTTCTGATTTTATCTGCTAATTCCCCAAAAATCATACGGTAGTGTCGGTCAGTGCACGCTTTATACGAGATAAGGCGTCTGCGACGACATTATCCTTACCGGGCGAATATCTGACATCAAGGCGGAATTGTGAGAGGTATTGGCTGTCCTGGATGAGATGCATGTTGGCTCTCTCGGGAGAGTTTGTTTGGAGGGAGGTGGAATGCGCAATGTGCTTGACAGCCACGTAGTCCGTGTAAACAATCGTTGGAAAGTCGTTGGCTTCGACCAGGTGCCTGGTCTTCTTCACTACGAACACCAAGGCGGAGGTCTCAAGTTCTGTTGGCCAATATGACGTCTCAGCCGACGTCAACTCCTTGGACAGAAACATGACAACACGGTCCCTGCGCCGGTCATAGTCCTCCTTCTGGATTTCTTCCACGGTCATGTTGCATTCCTCCATCGTAGATCGAGGAACTTAATAAACTGCCATACCGAAACCATACTCGTATGACACGTCGATCGCTAGCATCAGGGGAACACTCGGGTCTTCATGGATCAGAAATTGCTCCCTGCTCAGCGCTTCCTTGAGTTGTTCGAATGATGCGATCTGCTCCTTCGTTGGCGGAGGGACTCGGACCGTGTCTGCTTTGGCTGAACGCCTTTGGTCTGGCTTGCGGATGAGCTTCGACAATTCAGTAGCCAGCTTGCGGAGCAGGGGTGCCCGCAGAGAATAAAAAGTCACAAATTGGCGATAGTAACCGATGAGACTGAGGAAATATTCCAAGTCTGCCAGTGTTGCGGGGAACAACATCCCCCGAATCGCGGCCGCTTTCGACTTCATGGTGTAAATCCCAAACCGGTCCACAATGTGACCGAGGAGCTGGATCCGCTGGAAACCGAGGAAACACTTCTTGGGGTTGAGCGCCAACTTCGCAAGTTCTATCTTGGCGAATAACCTCGAGAGGTGATCGTGATGCTCCTTAAAGGTACGAGATCCAACTACGATATCATCGATGTAACTGCTCGCCCATTCGATGAATTCCTCCAGGAAGTCGTCAACAAACTTCTGTTGATGTCCCAGAGATCCTTTGAAACCGAGCAAGGCCACATTGAACCATTTGTGGTCGCGATGGGTGACGACAACGGTGAGAGGCTGGGATTCTGGGTGCAACACACGTTGGTAGTAGGATTTGATCTGATCACACAACGCGATAAACAGCTTCTATCAAATTTTTGACATGACGTCCTCCTGCCTAGGCAGCGGATATGCGTCATCTTCCGCGCCGGCGTTAAGGCCCGGTGTATTGACGACGACACACTCTTTATCTCTCGGCTTCCCCGTGCACACCACAAAGACCCCCCAACCCACAGGATTGGTTGGGTGCACTTGGACATCTTGCCCTCAGCGATGAGCTTATCAAACAGCTCGTCGACGACCCCATCTGTCCTTTCCCAGACCGAGCGGTGCTTCTCCACAATGCGCTTTAGCTAGGCCAGCTGGTCAGGGGTGAGATCCGGGCCATACTTGATATCGTGGATAGATGACCCAATATCGAGGACGCCGATGTCGTCGAGGATTGACTCCCCCATGGCGTCCGAAACCTTCTCAGCGGTGGTCTTGGGTATACGATCGCCAATTCCCATGTAAGCTTCGGCCGACAAGTGGAGCCCTATGGCGGTCGAGGGAGATTCAAAACAGCTTGCGTAGCATTCTGCTGCTGCAAATGGATCACCTACCTCAGTGGAGGCTCTGCTGGCATCCAAGAACAAACACTGAGAGTGCTTGCTGAAATCGGTCATCTCGCCCACATGAGTGTTCTGAGGGAAGATGACAGGGCGGTCCATCTTGTTGTGATAGAGGACTGCAGAGGTAGCGTTGGAACAGAGTGACTCCAAGAATGCTCCGGAATGAGCTACATAGGCCAAGCTCTGGCTGTATTTTGGAAGGAAGTTGACATGGCGGTTGTGAGTGAAAGGTTTGAACGAAATGGGGACCGCAGAATGGCTGTAAGCCGGCACCACGGTGCGTGCCTTCACTTTGACCTTCCTACGCATAGGATTCTCCAGCGAGCGCATGTGAATTGGCGCTGATGCCTCACAAGATGGAATGCAAGGGAGGCAAGTATTGAAATCGAGATTGATACCATAAGGTTTCAACATATCAACCACAATCAACATGTGGCAGTTCAGGCCCTTAACTAACTGCATTTCCAATTTTAGCTCGACGAGAACGGGCTCGCCTTTGCTCACAGCGGGAACGAACATGGTGACGACGGAGTAGAGATTGCTGATGTGAGCATCTGACGCTATCCCTTTGATACGAATGGGTACCGGCATAGTCACAACATATGCCGCTGGGAAGGTAGAGCGAAACCACTGGTCATCCACGACAGTCATGCCGCACCCCGAGTCTGCGCAAATCCATTGGTCTTCGCCGTTTACTGTAGGGCGAATTTGCATCTCGGCGTATCGATAGCCCCGAAAGGCATAACCGATTCCCAAGGAAGGCTGCTTTGCGGGCTTCACCACCTTTGCTCCAGTCGAGCGTACACCCCCACCGAATCCATCCAGATCGTTCTCGTCGCCAGGCAACGATGGACCCCTCCGTTCCAATGAGCGCGCATTCCTCCCCGCGGCGTAGCATCAGAATAATCGTTTCCCCACTCAAGGGCGCGCACAGGTCGAGCAGAACCGCATTGCTGCTCCACCCCAACCAGTAATGGGTTTAGGTCGGGATGTGACCGGGTTTGACCTCAATTCAGACCGAGCTGATGAAGAGCGGTCCTAGTATGAAGCAGACCGGTTTCTTGCCGGCTCGGGAATAGATCATGGTGAACCCGACCTGGTTCATTCTAAGAGCCTGGGTGGACCGAGCCGGTGCACTTTGTGGTATAAGAGGTCCTTGACAAGCCCGACCATGGACCGAATCAGGAGCGAACTGAGTTCCCGGTGAATTCATGTAGATAAGATGGTGATGTGTCTATCTCACAGCGATATAACGGGATGTAACGGGTATGGTAGTCTTTTTAGCTTAAAAGGGATAGTTCCCGTTACATTGTAACAATATGACGTTAGACCATCTAGATGTAACAGGACGATGACTTTCTGGACCCCAGAAGTGCTCCATCCCGTTACCATGCAACAATATTGTGTTATACCAACTAGATGTAACGGGATGGTAACTTCCTAGACCCCAGAAATGCTATACTTCGTTACCATGTAACAATATGACGTTAGACCATCTAGATGTAATAGGACGATGACTTTCTGGACCGCAGAAGTGCCATATCCCGTTACAATGCAACAATGTAATGGGAAAGTGCATTTTAAAGGCTTGAAATATTGCTTTGCCGTTACAACTTGTAACGGGAATACTGCAGAAACGAGTGTAATAAGATCCATTCCTGTGCCACCTCGGACTGGTGTTCCCTTGGGCTCGAAGTCGCTGTTGAATCAACTTTTCTCTCTAGAGGCGCTCTTTGTCTTCCAGTTTCCTCCGGAACCAATGGATGGATGTGTCCTCGTCGGGCTTGTCAATATGCTCCCGGATGGAGATGTCCAATCCATTCCAAACCGCCAACAATTACTGGTGAACATTGTCGAATCCGGCTTCTTTGGCGAGACGAAGCTTGGTCGAGAAATACTGCACCACAGATACTTCGGACTGAACCATCGCCATAGTGTATTTGGTGCTTATGAAGTTCTATAGAGCTACCGATGCCGGCGGATCCCAACGGCGCCGAATGGCAATTCTCCAACAGTAAATAGGATCGTTCGGGTTGGATCCAGACTCGGATCTGAACGACGCCTTCTCGATATTCGTCAATTCGGTCGTGTACCACTGCAGAGCCGAGCAGCGGAGGCAAGTCGAAAGGTTGTTTCTCACCAACTCATCGTCCTTCGGCCTACTGATATCGTCGAGTTTGTCAAGAAAAACTGACGCATTCCGGTAAAAGAAGTCTTTCCCAATTGTGACTGTCACAAACCTAGGGTCACGGCCCTAGCGCACCTTTTAAAAGCAGTCCTATAGCTCTCGTAGTTCCTTAGTTCTCATCAACACTATGAATGGAAGCAAATATTCACCATAACGAGCTTCTATTCTGCCTGCATAGCCCGTGGATTACTCCGTTCTTAACAGTGACAATCTCGGAGTTTCCGTAGGAAGAATGCAGATCCGGGAAGAAGAATCCTACTTCGTCGGCGCGCCAGTTACCAGGTTCAACCTGTTCGCCTGCGACACCCGGCGTGCCCTATGTACCGGCTGGACCCTGAGGACCTCTGAGACCTCCAGGATTCGCCCGAAGGACATCGGCGAGCTGGTTGATGAACTCTGGATTGCTGACAAGTGCTTGGTAGGTGGCAAGCGCAGGGTCCTCATCATCCTGTCGCGGAGTGGTGGTGCCGGCCGGCTTACGAGACGTTGCAGGCGACGATTATCGACTCTGACTATGATGAGTTTCGAATGAATCAGTCCGGTGATGCTGAGACACCATCGGTGGGTCCGGCGAAAACTCGCGATGAAGCTGATGAAGATAATAGTAAAAGAGTCTTAGAGGATCCTCTCATTCACGCTCCAGGCTGTCAGATGACTGATGACGTGGCTGTAAGACATGGCTAAACAGCACACAACCACCGTCAATCGGAGGCTGGGGATCGTTTCGTACTACCGACGTTACCCTCTGATGTAATGGTCAGGGAGTTTGGTTACCTCAAGAATGGAGGTTGGCTTGCGAAATGTCGTTTCTCGCTACCAAATGGCATGAAGTGCGTATAAAATGCCTGGGAAAGAAGATGAATTCTACGAGATGCAGATCTAGCTAATATACCAATGAAAACCTAGCCCTGAGACAACGCCGCGTAACAAATACTCTCCAAAGACCGAAGACAGCAATGTTCAGCTCCACTATTGGCCAAATTGTCCAAGCAGTGTCTGAGCTCCTCTGGGCTCTGGTTGTGACTGGGGACGTCCGCTGGTCAACAACATAATCTACTACGAGCTCTCCCCCAACCACGACAAACACGGTGAAAATGGCCGGTCGTATGAGAACGCGAAGGTTAGGCTTGGGTGGTGGAGGGCCAGTAAAGGGATACAGTCGGTTTGAGGCCGGGTACATCACCAGGTCGAGTCGACCTGGTGATGACCGGTCCTATTAGCTAGCAGCTCCGGTTCCACCCCGGCTCGGGTAGAGGTTGAGATCGAGCCGATCAGGGCCTTTTTAGAGGTAAGGACGGATCAAGCCAGTGAATGTCGGGTATCCAGGTGCTCTGGATCGAGCCGACCTTGGACCGAGCCGGGACCGAAGCGGGGAACCAGTGAATTCATGTGGATGAGATGGCGATCACAGCGGTGTAACAGGATGTAATGGGAATAGCAACGTTTGAAGTGAAATAAGGTTCGTTCCCGTTACAGTAATATAATAGGAAATGCTGTAATGAGAAATAGAAGTATTTCAGCGAAATAAGAGTGCTTCCCGTTACATCGCTATCACAGCCTAATAGAGCCTATGACCTCCAGCGGCTCCAGCTGTAACTCTACGTTGTTGCACCAGCTCTGGCGCCATGTGATGTCACAGCGGTGTAACGGGAATGCTACTGTTTGAAGCGAAATAAGGGTCGTTCCCGTTACATCCCTGTGACATTCAGCGGCCCCAGCTACAGCTACAGCTCCAACTCGTGGATGTCACAGCGATGTAACAGGAAATAGCAGTATTTGAGTGAAATAAGTGTGATTCCCGTTACATCGATGAAACGAGAAATGCTGTAACGGGAAATAGAAGTATTTGAGTGAAATAAAAATACTTCCCGTTACATCGATGTAACGGGATTAACACAGAAAAGGCTGTAATATGATCCATTCCCGTTACAAACCGACCCAGTCCCAGTTCAGGTAAGGACATATTTCAACTCGACCTAGTAATGTCAGTCCAGAACTAGCTCTTGAACTCGGTCGGCTCTAACAGTACCCGCTTAGCGCTGCACTCCAGGACCGATTAGGTCTTCGTATCTGGTTTTCGGTCCAGGTTTGACCTCACATCGATTCTAGACACCTAGGATCCGATCCGGGCTGGCTCTGACTTGGCTAGGACCGAGATCGAGTCGATAATCATCTGACCAGGTCGGCTCTGGTTTCGGCTTGGTTCCTGGACCGACCGAATGCCATTACTGTGGAGGGCTGTTGAACGGATCTACCCAGACGTCGCAGCCAGAGTTGCCCTTTTGAGGTTGACGGACCAGGGAATTGCCTTTGGATCTGGCATAGGATTTTGCTTGTGAGCTTAGTAGCCTCGCAGCCTGCTGTATGTCGGCAATGAATTTGAGACGTGTGCCTCTGGCTCCAAACCGGAGTATCCTTGCTTGTCTGTCGCTCTCGATGCAGGTGACTTTGTGTAAATTTTCGTGGCCACGGAGGTAATGCTGACGGATCGATGGCTTTATTTATCAGGAAGTGATCTGTGATCTGATGATGTGGCGATCAACAGGCAGCTAGCGGACAGGTAGTGCTGATGACTGCAATCCAGCCCAACTGGGACGTGGACTAGTACATTCTCAACCACACAGGACATGGCCAGATCCACCGCCTCAGATTTGTTGCTCTGAAATCCACACTGTACGCCGTTGATGCGCTCAAGCTCGCTGTCTGCCTCATCAAAGACACAACACTCAATGTCGCTCTGTATCAGGAGATGGTCAAACAGTTACAGCAGCACAATGCTGTACTCCCCGAAGCAGCCCTGGACCAAGCCTGGATGGACTATGCCACTCGATCCAGCAAGCTCACTGTCGAGAAACTGGAAGCAGAGCTCAAGAATTACAAGAACAACCTGATCAAAGAAAGCATTCGAGTGAACAGCTTGGCGAGCCAGCAGCTCACTGTAGATGGGGCACATGGACCTCGCTGAGCACTATTACAAATGTGGAGACTATGGGAATGCTCTCAAATGCTATACGAGGATCAGGGACTATTGTACATCGCCGAAACACCTTCTCAATCAATGCTTAGATGCAATAAACGTTGGCTTCCAAATGAGAAATTATTCTACTGCCCAAGCCTACATTGCGAAGGCTCAGCCCCTGACGGACCCGATAAAGCTTCAGTCAACTCGAAACTGAAAGCTAGTTCTGTACTGTATTCCTTAGTCACAGGCAAGTACTCAACTGCGGCTTTGGAGTTCTTGCAAATTGGAACTGATTTGGGCTCGAGTTATAACGAGGTATTATGCACTGCCTTATAAACTAACATAGTTAGATATTGTTCGCAAACGATGTGGCTATCTATGGTGGTCTGTGT
>Ga0302325_10035457_pt1 | contig 10190 bp, 6 predicted proteins | sample Palsa_T0_2_FD_201948 | JGI IMG/M metagenome (GOLD analysis project Ga0302325, IMG submission 201948) | Peat permafrost microbial communities from Stordalen Mire near Abisko, Sweden - Palsa_T0_2 | ecosystem: Environmental > Terrestrial > Soil > Palsa > Peat permafrost | place: Sweden: Abisko... | reverse complement strand
AGGACACGTCGCATTGCAGGCCCGAAGGACACGGGACGCTGCTCGCGTCGCCCTCGGCGGCGTCGCCCGTGGGGCCGACCGTCGCGTCGAAGCCGGGAGCGCCGCCCTCGCTATGGGCACCCGACTCGGCGCTGCTGGCGCCCGACTCGGCGACGGTGCCGTCGGTCGCGACGCTCGAATCGGCGGACTCGCCCGCGTCCGCGCCCTCGGCGGCGGGCTCGCATACCGATTCGGAGGCCGTATCCGAAGAGCACGCGCCCGACGTCCACGCGAGCGTCGTCTGCGGCCCGAGCTTCGCGCAGACGCCGGGCGCCAGCGTCACCGTTCCGCCCTGCACCGTCCATCCCTCGCTCGGATCGTCGGGGAGCGGCACCAGGCACTCTCCGGGCCGGAGGCACTCGCCCGTCGACGGGCTGACGAGCGCCAGGTTGAAGCTTGCGACCGAGCCCGCGGACGAGGGCAGCGGGAAGCCGCACGTGCCCACTCCGACGGCCACGGGCGTCGGCGCCGCAAAGCAGCTCGTCACGTCGAAGCAGCTCGCGGGTTCGCCGTTCGCCATCACGCCCGCGTCGCCGAACACCTGCGCGGGCGTGTACGCGGGCAGGGTCGACGAGTCGATCGTCGCGCTGGCGCACTGGCCGTCGATCATCGTCTTGCAGCCGCTGTTCCCCTTTTCGCAGAGCTGCATCGGGTCGCACTTCGACGCGATGGCCCCCGGATAGAACGCGGTCACCCCCTCGGCCACGCCGTCGGTCGCCGTCGGATAGAACTGCATGGGCAGCGTCCCGATGCCCGACCCGTCGTCGATGAAGTCGAGCGGGATCCGCAGGAGCGCCGTGCGCTCGTGCGGCACCGTCGTCAGCACGTCGCGTAGCACGCGCGCCGTCTGCTCCTGAAAGCCGACGACGCGGACCTGGATCTGCGTGCTGGGGTTGTCGGGTTCGACGAGGGCGAGCGTGGCCGGCAGGCTCAGCGTCCCGTCGGGGAGCACGCGCCCGATGTAGTCGAACTTCACCGTCGAGCCCTCGGCCACGAACACCGAGACGAGGCTGACGTCCTTCGGCGTCTGCATGTCCGTGCTGATGGCGAGCATCAGCGAGCCCTTGGACGGCGCGGAGCAGGCGGTTGGCGAAAGGGCCGCAGCGGCGCCCACGAGCAGCACCGATCCGAGCCCCCGCTTCACCCCGGACTTCGTCGATCCCCCGCGCATGGTGCATGCTGCGGCGCAGCCGCTCGAGGGGTCAAGAGGCTCGCGTGCGCGCGGGGCTCGCGCTCACGAGCGTGCGGAATGCCGTTCGTCGGCCTCCGCCCTTGGCAAAGGCCCGAGAGTGCCTACGTTGTGGGGCGTGAAGCCCTATATCCACGCCCGCGCCCTCGTGCTCGCTGTCGTGACGCTCGTGTCATCGCTCGCGCTTTCGGCGCCGGCGTTCGCGGGCACCCTCCAGCTGCGCGATGAGCAGCACGTCCTGGCGGCGGCCGACAGCGCCAAGCTCCGCTCCGCGGTGGGCGACGCGCCGTTCGACGCGCGCATCGTCTTCACGTCGGATTACGCGGACGCTCAGGATCTCGGGCGGTTCGTCGGCTCCCTCGTCGACGAGCCGAACATGATCGCTGTGGGCGTCGATCCGACGCATCGCCACGTGCAGGTTCACTTCGGGCGCGGCGCCGGCATCGCGCGCGCGGAGTGGTCGGCGATCGAGACCGCGGGCAACGGCGAGTTCAAGACTGGCCACTGGGCCGACGGGGCAGGGGAGATCGTCCGCGCCGCGTCCCGCTCTTCGACGGGCGTGGCTGCGCCCGCGGGCGCTACGGGCCGCGCGGCTCCGGGCCTGGGGTCGGTCCTCCTGACCGTGTTGCTCGTCGGAGGAGGCGTCGTATTCCTCGCCATGATCGCGCGACGCTTCATGTCGCCGCCGGGCGGCGCGCCGGGCTACGGCTACGGCGGGCCTGGCGATCCGAGATACGGCGGCGGCCCGGGATATCCGGGACAGTACGGCGCGGGACCTTACTACGGGCCGCAGGGCGGCATCGGTCCGCTCGGCGCGGGCGCCATCGGGGCCGGCCTCGGGGGGCTTGCGGGCTACGAGCTTGGAAAGCTCGAAGGTGAGCGTGAAGGCCGCGAGGTGATCGACGACAGGTCGAGCGCCGTGCCGAACGACGACAACTTCGACGCGGGCGGCGGCGGGTCGGGATGGGACGACTCGGGCGGCGGCGGCGATACGGGCGGCGGCGGCAACGACGGCGGGGGCTCCGACTTCTAGCAGCTGCTGAAAATCTAGGAGGAGAGCCACCAAGCGCCAAGACGCTCCCTCCCTCTCTCGCAGTCATCGTGGCGTCATCCGCAGTATGAGACGCGTGGCATCGCAGATCGCTGGGTCGATTGGCGGGCGTGATCCATCGTGGTTACGTTGTTTTGGCGGAGGGAAGTGAGGGGGCGTCTGCTCCAAACCACCTCAAGGTGTTCGGCGCCGAGGCCGCGGGAAGCGTGAGGCAGAGCTTTCACGTTGTGTCGAGCGCTCCCATTCGCTCGGGCGCGATCCTCAGGGGGTACATGTACGAGAGTTCGTCGCAGGACGCGGCCCGGCACTGCCGGCGGCTGGAAGAGCGCCTTCGCGTCCTTTCGGAGGCGATGCACGCCTTCGGCGAGGCGACGACGGATTCGCAACGCCTCCTCGACACCGTGGCGCGGCAGGTCGCCGAGGTCGTCAAAGACTTCTGCGTGGTTCTGCTCCTCTCGGATGACGGACTGGCGCTGGTACCGGCGGCGGTTTTCGACCCCGACCCTGGAGCGGTTCGCCAGATTCGTGAGGTGTTCTCGGAACCGTTCCTCTTCGAAGCGCACCCGGTGGGACGTCGCGTTCACGAAACCGGCGAGCCATTCTTTGCTCCCACGCTCGATCTCGAACGCGGTTATCCGGGGACCACCCCGCGAGCCCTCGAGTTCATGCGGCGGATCGGGGTGCACAGCATGTTGATTGTGGCGCTCCGAGCCCACGATCGATGCATCGGGCAACTCGTCTTGGCCCGCTTCCGTCCGGACAGCCCCCCTTTGGACCAGCACGATCTTGCCATGGCGCAGAGCCTGGCGGGCCAGGCGGCGCTCGCCGTCTACAACGGCTCCCTCCTGATCGAGGCCCGGAGGGAGTCGACGGAGCGTGTGCGGATCGCCGAGCGTCTCCGGATCCTCACGGAGGCCTCACACGAATTCTCCTCGGCAACCTACGATTACCATCGCCTGCTCGACGTCGTGGCCCGCCGCCTCGGCGAGCTCGGCGGGGACATGTGCGCCATCAGGGCGGTGAGTGAGGACGGCGAGTGGCTCGAGTCGACAGGAGCCGCGTACCACCGAGACCCCGCGCTCCTCGCGGCGACGCGCGAGATCATGGCGTCAGGTCGCCAGCGCATCGGCGAGGGAATTTCGGGGCGTGTGGCCAGGACCGCGGAGCCGCTCATCATACCCACGATGAGCACGTCCGATTTCGCGGCGTCGAGCGAGCCCAAGTACCGGCCGTTCCTCGAACGTCTCGGAATCACGAGCGCGATCATGCTTCCGCTCATGTGCCGCGGGAAGATCGTTGGCGTGGCAAATCTCATGCGGAGCGGCTCCGCGGATCCGTATGACGCCGACGACCTCCGTTTCGTGCAGAGCGTCGCCGACCACGCGGCCCTGGCTATCGGAAACGCACGCTCCTACGCAGCCGAGCACGCCGCGCGGGAAGCGGCAGAGAAAGCCACGAGCGCCCTGCGCCAGGCCGAGGCTCGGTTTGCCCGCCTCTCCGAGGCTGGAATCATCGGCATCCTCGTCACCGCCCATGATTTCCACGTTGTCGCGATCAATGACACTCTCCTCAATCTCGTCGGCTACTCGCGGGAGGAAATCCTCTCGGGGGACGTCGCTTGGCAGAATCTCACGCCGTCGGAGTGGAAGGCCGTCGATGCGCGCGCACTCGACCAGCTCTCGACCTCGGGGGTCGCGGGACTTCGGGAGAAAGAGTACCTACGGAAGTCCGGGACGCGCGTTCCCGTGCTCGCCGGATCCGCCATGCTCGAGGGCGAGGCTCGGGAGTGCATCTCCTTCGTCCTCGATCTCACGGAGCGCAAGGAGGCGCAGGCAGCGTTCACGAAGATGCGCGAGGAGCGTCTGGTGGATGAGAAGGCCCGGCATCTCGCCGCCATCGTCGATTCGTCGGACGAGGCGATCATCGGCAAATCACTCGAAGGCCTAATCACGAGCTGGAATCAGGGGGCGCACCGCATCTTTGGCTACACGGCCGACGAGATCGTCGGAAAGCCCATTTCTCTCCTCATTCCACCCGGACGCGAGAGAGAGGAGCCGACCATCTTGGAGACGGTCGCCAAGGGAGAGATCCAACGCTTCGATACCGTGCGGCGGCGGAAAAACGGGGAAGAAATCGACGTCGCAGTCACGATTTCACCTGTCCGGGACGCCATGGGTCACATCGTCGGCATCTCGAAGGTCGCTCGCGACATCACCGAGCAGCGTCGGGCGGAGCAAGCGCTCGCGCGGGCCAAGGAGGCCGCCGAAGCGGCAAGCCGCGAGCTCGAGGCGTTCAGCTACTCGGTTGCTCACGACCTGCGCGCGCCGCTGCGCGGGATGAACGGGTTCGCGCAGGTGCTGCTCGAAGACTACGCGGACAAGTTCGACGCCGAGGGTCGCGATTGCCTCGATGAGATCTGCTCGAATGCTCGAAAGATGGGGTCTCTCATCGATGGCCTCCTTTCCCTCTCACGGGTGTCGAGAGGCGACTGGAAACCCGAGCCAGTCGACCTCTCGGCGCTCGTTCGGGACACCACGGCTCAACTCGCCGAGACCGACCCTGGACGTCATGTCAGCATCGTTGCTCAGGCGCACGTCACGGCCGACATGGACCCCTCCCTCGCGCGCGTGCTCGTCGCAAACCTCATTGGGAACGCCTGGAAATTCACCACCCACGCGACCGCTCCGCGTATCGAATTCGGGGTCCTCGCCCGGGAAGGCGCTCAAACGTTTTATGTGCGGGACAACGGTGCCGGCTTCGACATGGAGCACGCGGCCAAGATGTTCGCGCCATTCCAACGGCTTCATACCGTGGCCGAGTTTCCGGGCACCGGAATTGGTCTTGCTACCGTCCAGCGGGTTGTCCGTCGCCATGGAGGCCGCATTTGGGCCGAGGGAAAGGTCGGGGAGGGCGCGACCTTCTACTTCACCCTTCCCGGCTCGCGGGGCGCTCCATGACGCGCGCGCGGTCCGTGGGGCTCGCGAAGCGTCTCGAAGGCCTCGGGCTTTGGTTTGGCCTGGGAATCTTTGGGGTCGTCGTCGGTCTCAGCGTCCTTTCCACGCTCGCCCTCGTGAAGAGCGCGAAATGGGTCGCTCACACGCACGAGGTCATCGAGTTGCTCGACACCATCGACGTCGATCTTTCGGAGGCAGTCGACGCGCGACGTAGCTTCTCCTTGACCGGCGACAGCGAGGAGCTCGATCGCCATGCAAGGGCGGCGCGGGCCCTGCGCGACGCCGAGAACCGGGTACGCGCTCTCACCGCCGACAATTCGAGCCAGCAGCACCGCTTGGACGCCCTGGAGCCGTTGCTCGCCGGACACATGGCTCGGCTGGACGTGGCGATCGAATCCCGGCGTACCCGTGGTCTCGAGCCCGATCGGGAGGCCGACGAAATCAGAGAAGCTGCGGCACCGTACGCGGAGATCCGCGCGCTGATATCCGCGCTCACCGCCGAAGAGCGTCGTCTCCTCGTCAAGCGTGACTGGAGCACGGCAGACAGCGTCGCACACGTCGAGGTCCTGGAGGCCGTCGGAGCCGGCGTGAGCTTGGTCCTCATCGTGGCCGTCGTCGTCCGCTTGCGCCGCGAAATCCGACGCCGCGAGCAATTCGAGGTGGTCATTCGCGATAGTGAACAAGCGATCAAGCGCCTGAACGAGGGCCTCGAGGGGCGCGTGGAAGAGCGCACGGCCGAGCTCACGATGGCAAATCGCGAGCTCGAATCGTTCAGCTACGCCGTCGTCCACGATCTCCGGGCGCCACTGCGAGGAATGGGTGGCTTTGCCGAAGTGCTCCTCGACGAATGCAAGGACACGCTCGGGCCTGACGCCCAGGACTGCCTTCGGGAAATCACGCAGAACGCGCGCCACATGGCATTCCTCATCGACGCGCTCGTCTCGATGTCGCGAATAACACGAAGCGAGTTGAACCGCGCGAACGTGAATCTCTCGGGTCTCGCGCGCGCCGTGGGAGATCGGCTCGCGGCCGCCCAACCTCTCCCGTCGTTCGTCCTCGCGGTCCAGGAGAGTCTCCTGACAGATGCCGACCCGCATCTGACCCGCATGCTCATCGAGATTCTCCTCGAGAATGCGTGGAAGTTCTCCTCCAATGCATCGGCGCCTCGCATCGACGTGGGCGCCACCGAGAAAAACGGTGAGCTCGTATTTTTCGTCCGGGATACGGGCACTGGATTCGATATGGCCCACGCGGCCAAGCTCTTCACTCCCTTCGGTCGTCTTCACACGGTCGGAGAATTTCCAGGAATCGGTATCGGGCTCGCGACGGCGCAACGAATCGTTCATCGCCATGGTGGGCGCATTTGGGGCGACGGCCACGTTGGTCGGGGCGCAAGCTTTTACTTCACGCTTCGCCATGGCTCAAAGGGGGCAGCGGCATGAACAAGGCAGCACTGTTATTGGTGGAAGACAACCCGACCGACGAGAAATTGACGCTTCGAGCATTCAAGAAATCCGGCGTCACGAACGAGGTCGTCGTCGTTCGCGACGGCGCCGAGGCACTCGACTACCTCTTCGCCACGGGAAGGTACACGGCGCGCGACCCGAGCGTTCTCCCGGCGGTCGTCCTGCTCGACTTGAAGCTGCCACGAATCGACGGGCTCGAGGTTCTTCGGAGGGTTCGCGAAAACGAGCGGACGAAGTGTCTTCCGGTCGTCATTCTGACCGCGTCCAAAGAACATGAAGATATCGCGCGCGGCTACTCGCTCGGGGCCAACGCCTACGTGCGAAAGCCGGTCGACTTCGCCGAATTCGCCGAGGCAGCGAAGACGCTCGGCCTGTTCTGGCTTCTCCTCAACGAGCCGCCGCCAGCTCGACCTGGGGCGCCGTGACCGGCACGGAGAGGACCGATGCCCTGCACGTTCTCATCATCGAGGACTCTGCGACGGACGCACGGTTGGTCGTGCACCAGCTTCAACGAACGGGCCGACCCATCGAGTTCGAACGTGTCGAGACGGCAGAAGCGATGCGCGCCGCCCTCGACCGGCAGGCATGGGACGCCGTCACGTCGGACTGGTCGATGCCAAAATTCACCGCCCCGGCAGCACTCGGCATCCTGAAAGAACTGCGACTCGATCTGCCGTTCATCATCGTATCGGGAACGATCGGTGAAGAGGCCGCCATCGATGCAATGCGTGCCGGGGCCCACGATTTCGTTCTTAAGGACAAGCTCGGTCGGCTGGCTCCCGCAATTGAGCGCGAGCTGCGCGAGTGCCGGGAGCGCGCAGCTCGCCGCCTGGCGGAGAATACCCTGCGTGAGAGCGAAGAGCGTCTTCGCGATGCTCTACGCGCAGGAGATGAGTTTGTCACCATCGCGTCGCACGAGCTGAAGACACCGTTGGCCTCGTTGAATCTCGAGGTCGAGAGTGCCCAACGGCTCTTGGGACGGGATGCGGCGGCACTATCGGTCGAAAAAATGGAAGCGAAGCTCGCTCGGGTATCGTTTCAAGTCACCCGGCTCACAGCGCTGATCAACAATTTCTTGGATGTCACGCAAATCACTTCGAGGAGAATCGTGCTTCTACGCGAGACGTTCGATCTGCGAAAGGTCGCGCATACCGCGCTCGCGAGGGTTCGCGAGTCGCTCGCACATTCTGGCTCCACCATCAACATGCGAGCCGACGCTCCCGTCGTTGGAAAATGGGATGTGCTCAGGATTAACTCGGTAATGATTAGCCTAATTTCCAACGCCATCAAGTACGGAGAAGGCAAGCCCATCGACATTGACGTCGAGGTCCGAGGCGATCAGGCTTGCTTTGTTGTTATGGACCGGGGCGTCGGTATGTCCGTCGAAGAACAGGAGCGCATTTTGCGCCGCTTCGACAAACCAGCCCTTCGACGGCCCCTGGGTGGCTTGGGTCTGGGTCTCTGGGTCGCGCGCGAAGTCATCGTGGCGCACGGAGGGACGATCGCCCTCGCGAGCAAGCCCGGGTCCGGTTCGACCTTCACGGTTCTGCTGCCGCTCTCGACGTAAGCGACGCGTCGAGGCGCGCTTGCCCTGCGGGACGCGGGCGCGGTTGGTGTAGTTTACCGGGTTGGCATGAAGAGAACGCTAGTGGGGTCCTTCTCGGGGTTCGGCGTCGTCGCGTTCGCCATCGCCGCGCTCGCGTCGAGCTGTGGAGGCTCGTCGGGCGAGTCGTCGGCGGTTGACGGCGGGGGCGCCGATTCGACCCAGCCTCCGCCCGAAGGGAGCGCCCTCGGCGAGCAGGACGCCACCGGGACCACGGGGGACGATGGCCGCGATGACGGGAGCACGCCGACGACCGACGGCGGTGGTGGCGCTGCGACCGACGGCGGAGGCGGCGCTCTGAACGAGGGTGGCGGAGGCGCTGCGAACGAGGGCGGCACGAATCCCGAGAGCGGTGGCGGCACGGACGCCGGTCACGTCGCCGACGCCGGCCCCGATGCCACCGAGGACGCGGCGGCCGGCACGGACGCAGGCCACGCCGCCGACGCCGGCCCCGATGCGGCAGGCGAGAGCGGGCTGCTGACCTGCTCGAACGCTTCGGCGGTGACGACCGTGGATGCGGGCGCCCCGCCAGGGGTCGTCGCGGGGATGGTGCCCGGCCCCGGAACGTTCATCGGTGGGTGCCAGATCTTTCCTGCGGACAACGCGTGGAACGAGAACGTGAGCTCCTCGAGCATTGCCACGACGTCGACCTATACGGGCATTCCCCAGGGGACCCACCTTCACCCGGACTTTGGCGGATGGTCGCCGGACGGTGGCGGGACGTACGGCATCCCGTACAACGCGGTCTCTCACGGCCAGCCGGACGTCTCGATCACCTTCAACCAGTACGCCTCCGAGAGCGATCCGGGCCCCGGCGGATGGACCACCAACCCGAACGGAGGCGACACCGGAGTCACGGCGTACCCCATTCCCAACGGCGCGAAGATCGAGGGTGACCCGGGCGCCGGCCAGACGGCGGGCGACGACCACCTGCTGGTGCTCGAGCAGGGCGCGAGCTGCGGCGCGCCGTGCACGCTGTGGGAGACCTGGGACACCGTCGGCGGGAGCGCGCCTCCCTGGACCGCCGCCAACGGCGCGATGTGGGATCTCGCCTCCAATGGCCTTCGCCCTCTCGGGTGGACCTCGGCCGATGCGGCCGGGCTCTCGGTCTTTGCGGGGCTCGTGAAGTTCGACGAGGTGGCGGCAGGCGTCGTCACCCACGCGATCCGCGTGACGTTCATGAACACGCAGGCGGGGTACGTGCTGCCTGCGACCCACTTCGGCGGTAAGTCCGCGCTCGGCGGCGCGGATCCTCCCATGGGGCTGCGCCTGCGCCTGAAGGGATCGTTCGTCACCACGAGCTTCAGCGGCCCCGGGCAGATCGTGGCGCAAGCGATGAAAACGTACGGCCTCATCGTGGCGGACGTCGGCTCCGACTGGTACTTCCAGGGCGACAGCGACGATCGCTGGAACGACTACGACGCGACGGACTCGTTCATCGGCGAGCTTCTCACGGATTTTGCGAACGTCACGGGAGCGGATTTCCAGGTCCTCGACACGGGCGTGCCGTCGAACGAGGGCCAGTAGAGATACACACGGGGCGCGTGGTCCTCAGCGCTTGATCGCGTGCCAATAGAGCGTGGCCAGCGCGCACGAGGCGATCCGTGCGCGCGCGGAGTCGGCGCGGCTCGTGAGGATGATGGGGACGCGCGCGCCCAGCACCACCCCCGCGAGCTCGGCGCCACCCAGGTACTCGAGCTGCTTCACCAGCATGTTGCCCGACTCGAGATCGGGGACGACGAAGATGTCCGCCGCGCCGGCGACCGCCGACGTCAGCCCCTTGATCGCCGCCGCCTCCGCGCTCACGGCCGTGTCGAACGCGAGCGGGCCGTCGAGCACGCCGCCCTCGATCTGGCGGCGCTCGGCCATCTTGCAGAGCGCCGCCGCG
>Ga0302325_10035455_pt1 | contig 10190 bp, 8 predicted proteins | sample Palsa_T0_2_FD_201948 | JGI IMG/M metagenome (GOLD analysis project Ga0302325, IMG submission 201948) | Peat permafrost microbial communities from Stordalen Mire near Abisko, Sweden - Palsa_T0_2 | ecosystem: Environmental > Terrestrial > Soil > Palsa > Peat permafrost | place: Sweden: Abisko... | reverse complement strand
GGAGCGAGCAAACGTTGAGTGGGTGGGTAAATGGGTGGGCTGTTTTTGCGTCAGCGGCGCGCAAGTCGTTTGTTTTGTTGGTAGGCGCGGCTGGACTCGAACCAGCGACCACCTGCTTAGAAGGCACCCAGCGTACCTCTTTTGGCTCCAAGGCGTCCCTCCTGTTCTTTGGCTTTTCAACAAGATGGGGAGTCTGCTCTTCGCTCAAAGGCAAGTCCCATTGGTCGAAAGGATTGCGTTTTGATACGGTTTTGATACGGTCAACAGCAGTCGTCGATGATATTTGTATCGAGCGGCCTCAAAAGCACGCTCCAAGGTTACCTTTACGGAAAACGCAGCCGAATAAACGTCCGGCCTCAGGACAAAAACGAACCATCGCGAAACCAGGCCGGACCACGCTAGCGTTTGGTAAGGGCGTGGATCTTGGAGACTGGAGCGCAGCCTTGAAAAGGCTGGCGGCGGTTCGATTCCGTCCCTGGCCGCCACGTTTTCAAAAAGACTTAGCGGCTTTCGAGCTGTCACTCCAGGCGTTCTTTCAACGATTCCAGGCATACGGCTCGGAGCTAGCGCATGAGCGCACTGCCTAATTCGAGCGCCTCCGTGCGGTTTGGTGAAATCATCACGCGAAGGATCGGGGTTAGGGGTGCAATACAGCCTCAAGCTGCTTGTTGACAGCCGTCTGTGGCTCTGATTGTTGCGACAGGCGCGCGGCGTTGAACTTGCCCTTGGCTCCTCCGGACCGCTGCTCAGGCCTGCCCTTCCGAGGACTTGATTCTTGCCTGCAACAATGACCGCGCACGAGCGGCTGGGATTCTCTGCGCATTGAACATTGCGCGATTTGCGTTCAGTTATCCTGCTTGTTCGGTTATCCGTCTGGATACTATAGAGCTTCACCCGTGACCTTGGACCCATGCCGTAAAGTGCGGGCCAGCCGCTTGGCGCGGCCCGAAGTTGGGGTCACCCGCTACCGGGTCTGCAACAGATTGAAACAGCTTGAAACCGTTTGAATCTCCGATAGCTGTCCAACGCTTGCTCTCTGTCGCTGGAAGGTGCGCGCGGCGGCTTTGCGATTTGGTCAATGGACGAAAAGGCGAACTAGATCCTTGATAGGCTAGCCACAAGCCGGCAGCGCTCGCGATGGGAGGGGACGCGGTGTCGATCGAAGAATAGGTTGACGTGATTACTTCGTGAAGTTTCGCGCACGGGAGACAAAGCAATAGAGGGCACAGCTGAACCGGTCAGTGCTAGCCGGGCCTTCACGCAGGCGGCCGTCCGCAGCCCGACGGCGCTGAGGAATCTGCCGGCCGAGATTCCATAGCGAAGTTCCGAGGAAAGACTCGTTCTTTTTGAAAACCATGCTCTACTCGAAAGTGCCCTCTTAACCGTTCTTGGTCACTCGACCATATTTGGTCACAACGTCACATTCCGAATTGGCAGCCCGGATCCGCCATTCGGAGCGGTCTCCTGGTCGTTGCTCGGACTTTTGAGTGGACACGCCAGTTGGCAATTTAACTGCTGTGTGGTCTGACACTGGAGAATCAGCGTCCGTTGACCACGAAACCCCGTACTAGTCACTGGCATGCCATCCTGGGTGTAACTCTGTTAGCTATAGCAAGCAGTTCCTGCAGTGACCTGCGAAGCTCAGCAAGCGACACCCCCCCGGCCGGCGCGCCCGCCAACAGCATCACCGGCGCAACCTTCAATTTCGCACCCAACGACCCGCCCGGCGAGTGGCACAGTCAAGCACGCGATTACGCCAACACCCGGTACAGCACGCTGCATCAGATCGACACCAGCAACGCAGCCAAACTTCGTATCGCCTGGACCTTCTCCGACGGCACCGAGAACGGCCACGAAGCCGCTCCCCTGGTTGTTGATAACACCATGTATGTAGTCACCCCGTTTCCGGACATCCTTTTCGCGCTCGACCTGACAAAACCGGGGGAACCCATCAAGTGGTCATTCAAGCCCGACCCTTCCCCGACAGCCAAAGGCAAAGCGTGCTGCGATACCGTCAACCGGGGTGTCACGTGGGCCAACGGGAAGCTCATCTATAACCTGCTGGACGACCACACGGTCGCAGTCGACGCCAAAACGGGTAAGCAGCTGTGGCGCACCAAGATGGGCAATGTCGAAAGAGGCGAGACCATGACCATGGCGCCGTTTGTGGCCGGGAAAAGGGTTTTCGTCGGCAATAGCGGTGGCGAGATGGGAGTCTGGGGCTGGATTGCGGCTCTCGACATCGACACCGGGAAAGAACTCTGGCGGGCCTACAGCACAGGATCGGATGAGCAGGTGCGCATCGGCACCGATTTCAAGCCTTTTTACGATCACATGAAAGGCAAAGACCTGGGTGTCAAGACTTGGCCTGCGGACATGTGGAGGCATGGCGCAGGGTCGGTGTGGGCCTGGATTTCCTATGATCCGCAACTGAACCTGATCTATCACGGCACCAGCAATCCGTCGCCGCGGGTCCCCGATCAGAGGCCCGGCGACAACCTTTGGACCAGCACGATCTTCGCCCGCGACGCAGATACTGGCATGGCTCGCTGGGCTTATCAAACCACGCCGCACGATGAGTGGGATTACGACGCAGTGAACGAGAATATCCTGATGGACCTACCCATCCGGGGCCAGATCCGCAAGACGCTGGTTCACTTCGACCGCAATGCTTACGCTTACACGATCGACCGCACCAACGGCGAGGTGCTGCTGGCCGCGCCCTTCGCTTATCAGAACTGGTCGACGGGCATCGACCTCAAGACCGGCATTCCGATGGTCGACAAAGAGAAACAACCGCACCCGAACGTGAAACTGTCCCATGTCTGCCCGCCCGATCTTGGCGGCAAGGACTGGGAACCGGCTGCCGCTTCGCCGCGCACGGGCCTGGTATACGCGTCTATTTTCAATCTGTGCATGGATGTTACCGATAACAAGGCCAGCTACATTCCCAGCACTCCTTATGACGGAATGGATATTCATCGCTATGCCGCGCCTGGCGGAAACCTGGGCGAATTCATCGCATGGAATCCGGTTACGGCCACCAAGGTTTGGTCCGTCAAAGAGACCTATATGACGATGAGCGGCGTGCTGGCGACGGCTGGCGATCTGGTGTTCTATGGGACGGCGGATGGATGGTTCCGCGGGGTGGACGCGCGCAGCGGTAAGGTGCTTTGGTCGCAGAAGCTCGGTTCGGGAATTATCGGCCAGCCGACCACTTACTTGGGACCGGACGGCCGCCAGTACATCGCCATCGAGGCCGGGATTGGCGGCGCCGCCACCGTGCATGCCGATCTGACCGCGCACGCCGGAGAAAAATTCCCGGCCGGAGGCAACACGCTGTATGTGTTTTCACTCGGCGGTGATACGCAATGAGGCTGTTGGAAATTGTCGCGCCAATCGCTCTGCTGGCGACGCTGAGCGCCTGCAATCGCTACCAGGGCGGCGGGACGGCAGTTCCACCGAAATCCGGAATTCCCCAGGCCAGTCTGGTGGCGACCGTGCCGCTGGGGCAAATTGCCGGCGGCCTGGGCAGCACTGCGGCCCTGTCGATCCCCAACCCTTATCAAGGCAACCCGCAGGCGATTGAGCAGGGTAAAGAGCTGTATGTAAGGATGAACTGCGCCGGCTGCCACGCGTACAACTTGCAGGGCAATATGGGTCCCGACCTGACCGACGCTTACTGGCGCTATGGCGGTCTGCCGGTCCAGATTTACAACACGATTCTGGAAGGCCGTCCGCAGGGCATGCCCGCCTGGGGCAGAGCGCTTACTCCGGACGATATCTGGAAACTGGTCGCGTACATTCAGTCGTTCGGAGGCGCAGAACCCGTGGCCGGCTGGGATCACGCTCGACAGGGCGATCAGGCGGGCGAGGGGATTGCCCCTGAAGCCGCGCCGGAGGCTCCGGGAAACAAGCCATGAACCCTATGGCGTATCAGCGCACCTTCGGACCCGCGATCGATCCGGTCACGCGGCTGGGATGGGGCCTGGGCATCGTGGCCCTGTCGGTAGTTGTCATCATCGCCGTGCTGCTGCTGAGCGGCATCTTCCGCCGCCGGGCGGCGCTTCACGGCGCGGGTTCCCGCAGTCTGGCCGTGCGCAGCGATTCGGGAGGGGTTTCGTGGATCTACATGGGCACGGGCATTTCTTCGATTGTCCTGATCTTTTGCATGGTGTGGACTATGATCGTTACCGCCGCCGTGAGCCGTCCGCCCGAGTTGCCCGCGCTTACGGTGCAGGTGACCGCGTCGCAATGGTGGTGGAGCGTCCGGTACCTGAGCCCGGACCCGGCCCGCATCTTCATCACGGCCAATGAAATTCACATTCCGGTGGGCCAGCCGGTCCGCTTGGAACTCATCAGCTCGGACGTGATTCATTCGTTCTGGATCCCGCAATTAGCCGGAAAGATGGATATGATTCCGGGCCAGACCAACGTCAGCTGGCTGCAGGCCGATCAGACGGGCGTCTTTCGCGGCCAGTGCGCGGCGTTTTGCGGCGCCCAGCATGCCCATATGGCGCTGCTGGTGGTGGCCGACAGCGCGAGGGATTTTGCGGCCTGGCAGGACCATCAACTCGAGGAAACCCCCGAAACCGCACCCGCAAGCGCCGGGCAGCGAGTCTTTGAGCAACACTGCGGCGTTTGCCATACGATCCGGGGCCTCAGCCCATCGGGAATCCGCGGACCCGATCTTACTCATCTCATGACACGCCGCTCCCTGGCTGCCGGACTGCTGCCGAATCGGCCGGGCGATCTGGCGGCATGGATCTCCAACCCGCAGGCGTTGAAGCCCGGCGCGCGCATGCCCGCTCAACTGCTCACGGGCGAAGAACTGGCCGGCGTAACCCAATGGTTGAATCAGTTGTATTAGAGAGGTGAGATTATCGCTACCGTCGAAGAGAATCGCATTCCGGTCATCGCTGATGCGGTGGAGGGATCGCCGAGTTCCGCGTCGCTGAGAAAAACCTGGGAAGGCAAACCCGGGCTGGCGGGTTGGCTCTCGACGGTGGATCACAAAGAGATCGGCAAGCGCTATATCGTCACGGCCTTCATTTTCCTTTTGATTGGCGGTCTGGAAGCCCTGGCTATCCGTCTGCAACTGGCGCGGCCCAACCAGACGCTGCTGACGCCGGAGCAATATAGCCAACTGTTCACCATGCACGGTGTGACGATGATTTTCCTGTATGCGCTGCCGGTGCTGTCCGGATTCAGCAACTATCTGTGGCCACTGCTGCTCGGCTCGCGCGATATGGCTTTCCCGCGATTGAACGCCATGTCTTATTGGGTGTTCCTGTTTGCCGGCGTGTTCCTCTACAGCAGCTTTCCGCTGGGCAAGGCCCCCGATGGCGGCTGGTTCAATTATGTGCCCTACGCATCGCTCGCTTACAACCCCGGGCCCAATATCGATGTCTACGCGCTCGGGATGGTCTTGCTGGGCATCTCAACCACGGTCGGCTCCATCAATTTTGTCGTCACGCTGGCCCGCACGCGCGCCCCTGGCATGTCCATCAACCGCGTGCCTGTGCTGGTATGGGGAACCGTAACGGCCTCCGTCGGCAACCTGCTGGCGGTGCCGGCGGTGAGTCTTGCGTTCCTGATGTTGTGGATGGACCGTCAGGCGGGCACGCATTTTTTCGACAGCGCCGCGGGTGGGCAGCCTCTGCTGTGGCAGCATCTGTTCTGGATGTTCGGCCATCCCTGGGTCTATGCGATTGTGCTGCCCGCCATGGGCATTGTCTCCGATGCGCTGCCGGTTTTTTGCCGCCGCCCGCTGGTCGGTTATACCGCCGTGGCGCTCTCCACAGTAACAACGATGGTGCTGGGCTTCGGTGTCTGGGTACACCACATGTTCGCCAGCGGCCTTCCGATCCTCTCGCTTTCTTTCTTCAGCGCGGCCAGCTTTGTCATCGTGATCCCGAGCGCGGTCGCTGTGTTCGCCTGGATTGCAACCATCTGGACAGGACGCCCGGTGTTCAACGCGCCGTTCCTTTTCTTCGCCGGCTTCGTGCTGCTTTTCGTCATCGGCGGCGTCTCCGGGTTCATGACCGCCGCGGTACCGGTGGACTGGCAGCTCACCCGCACCTATTTCGTGATCGCCCATCTGCATTACGTCCTCATCGGCATCAACGTGTTTCCCGTGCTGGGCGGCATCATTTACTGGTTCCCTAAGGTGACCGGCCGGCTGATGAACGAAACGCTCGGGAAGTGGAGCTTCTGGATATCGTTCACCGGCTTCAACACTGCGTTTTTCCCCATGCATATTCTGGGGATTCTGGGCATGCCGCGACGAATCTACACCTATGCGGACCGGCTCGGCTGGGGCACCCCGAATCTCGTCGTTTCGATCGGCGCTTTCATTTTTGCGGCAGGTATTCTGCTGTTCCTCTTCAATGTTTTTCTGAGCCTCGGGCGCGGCAAGGCTGCCGGGGACAATCCCTGGGACGCCTCGTCGCTCGAATGGTCCACTTCATCGCCGCCCCCGCCCTATAACTTTGCCGTGATCCCGATTGTCGCTAGCCGTTATCCACTGTGGGAAGACATCATGGACGAAGGCCCCGAACGAAGCTCCATCGGAAGGGGCTTGCTGCTCGACAAAGGCCGCGAAACGGTGGGCACATCTCCGCTCGACGCCGAACCCGACGTCATCCTGAAGATGCCCGGGGATACTTATCTGCCCCTGTTGCTCTCGCTCGCGATCACTGTGCTGTTCGTGAGTATGCTGCTGCACTCGCGATGGGGATCCTACGCCGCCGGGTTCGCCGGTCTCCTCGCAACTGTTTGCTGGCTGTGGCCGCAGAGGGCGCTCGGCCAGATCGATCGCTAACGCTATGGCTGAAACTATCATTCCCGATCGCCGGCTCCCGGTAGGCAGCGCGGGCCATCTCGCGTCCGGCTGGTGGGGCATGCTCACGCTCATCCTGACCGAAGGCGCTCTCTTCGCTTACCTGTTCTTCAGCTATTTCTATTTGGCTTCGCATGCTTTGGGCCAGTGGCCGCCGGGCGGCGCTCCCAAGCTGGATATCTCGATACCGGGCACGCTCATCCTGATCGCCGGCAGCATTGTCGTCTGGTGGGGCGAACGCGGCATTGAGCGCGGCAGTCGGCGCCGCCTGATACTTGGGCTGAGCGCGGCTTTGATTCTGGGCATCGTGTTCATCGCCATGCAGCTTTTCGAATGGCATCGCCAGCCCTTTACGCTCTCTACGGATGTCTACAGTTCTCTGTACTTCACCATCACCGGCACTCATATTCTGCATGTCGTGGTGGGATTGCTCATGCTCGCCGTCCTGCTGCTGTGGAGCGTGCTCGGGCATTTCGATGCCGAGCGGCACGCTGCCGCTTCCATCGGCGTGCTGTATTGGCACTTCGTCACTGTGGTCTGGCTGGCGGTTTTCTTCATATTCTATATAGCGCCTCGTTTGGTTTAGACCTATGGATACTCTCGCGCCCCCTCCGATTTCGACCACCCATCCGGCGCCGCACCGCCATCGCGTCGGAATCGCTGCGTTGCTGTTCGGCATAGCGGCGGCTCCGATGGTTTGGAGCACCCAAATGCTTTCCAGTTCTTCGCTCGCCGGCTACGTCTGCTATCCTCACGCGGCGCCATTGTCGATTCCCCTATGGGGCGGCTGGCGGCCTGTTCTGTTCGCGATTGCGGGCGTCTCGATTGCTGTCGCGGTGTTCGGTGGGTTGGTTTCTTTGCGAAACTGGCGGCGCACTTTCCAGGAGCGGCCTGGATCGGCGCACCACCTGCTTGACCTCGGCGAAGGGCGCACGCGTTTCATGGCCATGGGCGGCATGTTGATCAGCGGGCTCTTCGTATATGCCATTTTGTTCGGCCTAACCGCGCTATGGCTGGTGCCGCCGTGTGGGAGCTGATGCTGGGCGGACTGCCCTGGAATTGGGAACCGTGGATTCTCGCGAGTCTCGGGCTGTCGCTATTTCTTTATCTTCTGGGCCTGTGCCGAATTCCGGAAAACCCGCGCGCGCATTTGTTTGGCACGGCACGCTGCCTGTCATTCACTGCGGGTATCGCGATTCTGTTCGCAGCCCTGATTTCGCCGCTCGATGCGCTCGACGATCAACTGTTTTCAGCCCACATGGCTCAGCATCTTGTGCTGATCATGGTGGCCCCGCCGCTGCTGGTTGCCGGACACCCGTCCATCGCCTGGTTGTGGGCATTTCCGCTTCCTATACGGCGGGCTCTCGGGCGCTTTTGGATCGCTACCGGATTGCGAGGCGCAGTTCACGCACTCATGTGCCCGGTTGTGGTGTGGACACTTTGCAGCGCGGCCCTTTGGTTCTGGCATCTACCCGGGCCCTACGGCTGGGCGCTGGCCAATGAGTTCGTGCATGCCGTGGAGCACCTCTGTTTCTTCGTGACTTCCCTGATGTTTTGGTCGTTGGTGTTTGAGCCGGTCGGCCGATCCCGCCGCCTGGGCTATGCGGGCGCCCTGTTGTTTGTGGCCACATTTGGCATTGAAAACGGCTTATTGGGCGCACTCCTCACCTTTTCAGGAAGGCCGTTGTATCAGGCCTATCTGCCCACTACCGCAGCTTGGGGGCTGACTCCGCTGGAGGACCAGCAGATCGGCGGCCTCGGCATGTGGATTCCGGCCAGCCTGATTCATCTCACCACGCTCGGAGTCCTGCTGGTGGCGTGGCTGCGTTCGACCGAAAACCAGGCAACGCCCGTCTCCCGTCTTTCGCCCTTTCCTAGGATTGGCTCCGGCGGCGACAAGTTCGCATACTCGACTCTGTCGGAACCCCGTAACACGCCCTTAGATCGGCCGGCGGCTGAGTAACCTGCCGTTCTGCGGGTGGTCGGCTTCCAAGGCAGCTGACCTGTCCTCCAAGTAGAAGGCCTCAGCCAGGACCGCGCCGTCGGAGAAGAAGCGATGCTGAAGTTGAATCAACAATAACTTTTCAATGCGCGGGTCGTGGACAACCTGCGGGATGGGGGATATAACGGCTTTACGCGCGATGGTTGCTGTCTCAACCAACAGATGCGTCAGTTCGAAGTAGTGGTTCCCGCACAATGGAAGCATTTCGAACTTTGAGACTGAGTATTCGCCAGTTCCAGGCTTTCTTTCAAATCCAATCAGCTCCTGATCGTTGCGCTGGGTGCTTCTGCCGGTGGCCTTGAAGCGCTTGAAAAGTTCTTCGTTCAGATGCCTGCCAACGTCGGTATCGCATTTGTCGTAGTGCAGCACCTTTCTCCTGATCATGCGGGCGCGTTACCGGAGTTACTGGCCAGATGTACTTGAATAATCATCGCGCCCGCACGAGACAATACAAAAGTTGTTCCAAACTGCGTCTATATCATTCCGCCGAACGCCACTCTCACGATGACGGAAGGTACTCTGCACTTCGCGGCGCCAGCGGAAGCACGCGTGCGCAGAAGTTCGTTCTCAATTGTGTTACACGTCTTATCGGCCCTCTTCTGCAAAGGGCAGGTCCGCGACTAGGCCGTCATACGACCATGCGCCAGACAGCGGGGACCCAAACGTAACACTTTCAGCAAAAGAGGCGTATAACGACATCACCGAAAAAACCCCACGCCATAACATGCCACACTTAAGGGTTAGCCGCCGGCGGAACGTCCTGGGTAAGAGGCAATTGGCGCGCGTGAAAGACACTATTCGGTCGGCGATAGCGTCTTGTTTTATGCCGCCAGCGGTCAGGTACTACTGGAACCAGTGAATTCTCCCTCTCCATCAATCCGAGTATGGGCCGAGCGGTTGCTGGCTGTGGAAGCAGCGAACCCGTCTGGACCCATGGCGGGCCCAGAAGTGGTGAGAGTCTGCGAAAGGTTGCGCGTATCCCTGGCACAATTCGTTGGTGCTGACGGTTTCACAGCGCTCCTGCGGCGGGCCCTGGCTTTGGCGCGCCTAGAAGTCCCGTCGCTTCAGAGTGCGAGGATCACCCCGGCCGGGCGCCTCGAAGGAATTGAAGAAGCCTGCGACACGGGAAGCGATGTCGAGGCGGCAATTACGATCACCGCACATTTCTTGGGCCTCCTGGTCACGTTCATCGGTCAATCCCTCGCGCGCCGTCTAATGCGCAAAGCTTTTCCTGATACGTCTGAAATGACGGAATCCGAGGACTTCTAATGAGCAACGAACAAAATCAACGACAAGACCGAGTCAAGATCCATCAGATGCCGACCGGCGTGCCCGGCCTTGATGAGA
>Ga0302325_10035454_pt1 | contig 10190 bp, 11 predicted proteins | sample Palsa_T0_2_FD_201948 | JGI IMG/M metagenome (GOLD analysis project Ga0302325, IMG submission 201948) | Peat permafrost microbial communities from Stordalen Mire near Abisko, Sweden - Palsa_T0_2 | ecosystem: Environmental > Terrestrial > Soil > Palsa > Peat permafrost | place: Sweden: Abisko... | reverse complement strand
CCCGCTGGTGGCCGGAGGCCGCCCGGTCGCGCAGGAACTCCTCGGCCAGCGCGGCCATGTCGAAGAAGGCCTGCGGGTCGCCCTCGCTGCTGATCCGCGTCGCGATCCTGATCGCCCGCTGGATCCGCTCGGCGTTGCCGTCGTCAAGAACGACGCGCGCGAGGTTGCCTGAGGTGAAGGGGATCGCGTAGTCGGTCATGAAGTCAAAGCCGCCGCGGGGCACCAGCTCGTCAAGGAGGGTACGGGCCGAGTCGCGGATGTCGTCCGCGTACCGGCTGAGGAAGGACCGGGACAGGTACTTGTTGAGCGCGCGACGGTACTCGATGTGCCGGGGTGGGTCCTCGGTGAGCGGCGGCATGGGGAGCGGCACGCCGCGCAGGCCGGCCTGTTCCGAGCTGTAGGTCTCGGCGTCCTCCAGGACAGTGCGCAGGTCGTCATAGCGCGTGACGATGTAATAGCCCGCATCGGCGTCGGTCTTCAGCACCGGGCAGGCCTCGCGCGCGTAGGCCAGAACCTCCCACAGCCGTTCGCTGTGGGACGGGTCGAAAAGGTCGAAATGCGGGGCGAGGTCCTCAGCCGATGCGACGGCAGGATCATCGATGCTTGTCATGTGGGCCTCCTGGAGTAAGCCGCCGACGGCTGCGGCGACGGCACGAACCCGTTGATGACGGCCTGGCCGCTCTGCGACCCTAACTCCAATGATACTAACTACACAAGTAGTTAGTATCATTGGATCTCCCGGATCAGCTAACCGGCCGAGAAGGAAATCGCGGACTCGGGGCAGTTGTCGATGGCGCGCGCCACGTCGGCCGCATCGCCCGGTCCCGGCTCGGGAACGAGGACCTGCCCGAGACCGTCGTCGGTGATGTCGAAGATTTTCGGACTTACCAGCGAGCAGCGGCCATGGCCTTGGCAGCGGCTCGAGTCGATGGATAGCGGCAACTGCGGACCTCTCTGACCTAGCCTCATATTTGCATACATTTTTACATGAATATGTCGGCGAGGCAACATCGAGCCGGGTCACCGGGCCTGGGCAAGCCGCCGTGGGGCAAGCCGCGGTGGGGCAAGCCGTGCTAGGTCAGGCGTGGAACCAGGTCCGTTCCGTCCCTTGAAAAGGCTCGAGCGGATTGGGACAGGTGGGCGGGGTCAATCGAGTGACTCGTCGGCTAGGGCGTCCCTGAGGGCGGCGCGGGAGGTGATGCCGAGTTTGGGGAAGACCTGGTAAAGGTGGGTGGAGACCATTCGCGGAGACAGGAAGAGTTGAGCGGCGATCTCTTTGTTGGTGTGGCGAGCAGGGCGATCTGGCGTTGCTGCGGGGTGAGGGAAGCCAGGCCGGTGTTAGCACTGGGTGCCGCAGCTACGTCATCTGATGTAAACGAGGAGCGGCTGGGGGGCGCGTTGGCTGCCGGTCTCCCGGCACGGCTAGCCGGATGACACCTGTTCGTGGATCCAGGCGCTCGCCAGCGTGGTCCAGATCGCGGTCTGGCCAGCGTCCTGGGCCAGGCCCAGGCCGTGCGGGCCGTGGGCGAACACGTGCACGGCGTGGGGAACACCGCTGGCCGCGAGCGCGGAGGCGAAGCGGTAGGTGTGTTCGGGGGGGACGTAGGGGTCCGCCGCGGTGTGCCAGCCGAAGAACGGCGGCGACGCCGGGGTGACCAGCGCATCCAGCGATGTCGACCGGCGCAGCTCCGGGCTGGCGTCCTCGCCGAGGAGGATCAGCCGGGCCGGACGGTAGGTCTCGGTCTGCATCGAGGTGATGGCGTAACCAAGGACGGCGAACTGCACCGTCTGATCGGGCGCGGCGCCTGGCGCGAGGGCGGCCAGCCCGGCTAGGTGACCTCCCGCGGAGAACCCGATGAGCCCGATGCGCTGGGCGCCCGCGGCCCGGCGGCGGGCGATCTCAGCGCGCAGCGCGTCCAGCGGCACCGGGTGCCGGACGTTGAGCGGATAGCGGAACACGCTCGCCTGCACGCCTATCTCGCCGAGCCACCTGGCCACCGGCTCAGCTTCGTGCGGAGCGTGTGCGGCGTACCCGCCGCCGGGCAGCACGATCATGTGCGTGCCGGGAGATGCCGCACGTGTCGCCGTGGCCATGGCTATCCTCTCCGTCTCTCCCAGGTGTAAGCCATGATCATCTGCCAGGTCAAAGCCGCGGAATCCGCATGTTGACTGCACCTGGCCAAGCCATGATGACAAGAGGAGCCAGGGATGACGCCTGACAGGCGCCGGCTTTGAGGGGTCGGGCCAGGGCCGACCCAAGGGTTCATGGGTGCCGGCTGACAAGGGGATCCTGTGGATCCCTGTGGTTCACCCGCGCGGCGCGACTGCCCTCACGTGTGCCAGTAGTCACTCCGGCACCACGTGCTCAGGGGCTTCCGCCCATGAGGTCGATCAGCTCGTCACGGGACTGGATGCCGTGCCGTTTGGCGAAGTCCTCGAGCTCCTCGCTCGAGAAGCGTTCGGGCATCTCCCGCGCCGCGTCGGCGGCGGCCTGCGCTCGGCCTAGGTGCCGCAGCATGTCGACTAGCCACTGGCGCTCATAGTCCATTGACCTCGGCCTCCTCTGGTCTACGGTCGCCGGGCCGGCTCGCGAGCAGTTCAACACGTCGCGCGATCGCGAGCCTGGCTCGGCGGTGCAGGCGATGGGCGTCTGGCCCTGGCCGGCCTGAAGTTCCATCGATTCGAACGCAAGCGATAGCTCCCCCACGACGGGGTACTGGAAACGCCTGATCTCGCAGACCTCACCCCTCACCTGTTCAGGTGAGGGTACGCGAGGTCGTCTCGGCCGACCATGGAGGTAGGGTGCGGTTTGGAGGCATGGTCATGGCCGACGTGGTGCTGCGGGGGCGATCCGAGCCGATGGCTAGCGCCCTCGGCGTCATCCGCAAGGTCGTCAGGACCGGCCAGGGCGACGGTCTGGTCATCACCGGAGAGGCCGGCATCGGCAAGTCCGCTCTGCTCACCGCCGTGCTGCGGGAGGCCGGGCGGCTGGGCGCCGCGTGCGGGACGGTACGAGCGGACCGGATCGGCCGGATCGTTCCGGGCGGCCCGCTGCTGACCGCGCTGCGCGACGGCCCCGATCCGGTCCTGACGACCGACACGGCGGCACCGCTGGCGGCCCTCACCGGCCAGCCGCTGCGGCTGCTTGACGCGGTGGCCGCCGCGCTTGAGCAGCGGGCCGTCGGGCGCGCGATCGTCATCGCGGTCGACGACGCGCAGTGGCTGGATGACCTGACCGCGTTCGTGCTGCGCTCGCTGCCGGGCCGGCTGGCCGACTCGCCGGTGGCGTGGCTGGCCGCCGCGCGCACCGCGGACCTGCCGTTCCTCGCCGGGGCGGCCGGCGACGCGCCGCTGCGCCGGCTCGAGCTCGGCCCGCTGGCGGACAGCGATGTCATCGCGATCGCGCATGACCAGCTGGGCGTGCTCCCCGGGACCGCGACCCGGCAGCTGCTTGAGCAGGCGGGCGGTAACCCGTTCCTCGCGGTTCAGCTGATCGGCGGGCTGCGGCGCCCTGCCGGAGCGGACCCGCCAGTTCATCCACCTCACCTGCGCCCGTCACCTGCGCGAGGCAGGTTCGGACGCGCTGGCGGTCGCGGCGCACGCCAGGGAGACCATCACACCAGGCGACGAGGCGGTCGCGCTGCTGCTCGCCGATGCCGCCGGCGAAGCGGTGACCTCGATGCCCAAGACCGCCGCCGAGCTGATGCTCACCGCCTTCGGGGCGCTCCGGCCTGGTCAGCCGAACTGGCTCGCGCTCGGCGAGCGCTGCGTCGAGCTGCTCAGCCTGGTCCAGCGGTGCACGGACGCACTGGCCGTCGCGGACAAGCTGATGGCCTACCTGGACGACGACGAGGTGGCCGGCCGCCTCGAGGTCGCCCTGTCCCGTGCGCTGTGGCTCACCGGCCGGTGGCAGGAATCGGAGCAACGCAGCCGGCTCGCGCTGGAACGGCCCGGGCTGTCGCCGGCGCTGCGGGCGCGGATCGAGGCCCTGCACGCGCTCGCCCTGTCCCGGGTCGGCTCCCCCGCCGTGGCGCAGCCCGTGGCCGAGCACGCGCTGGCGGTCTCCAGCACCGCCGCCGACCGTACCGGCCGCCTGTTCGCCTGGCACGCACTCGCCGAGATCGCGCGCAACGCCGGTGACCACCGCACGTCGCTGTCGTATTTCCGGCAGCTGCGGACCGAATCCGAGCCGGCCTACGTCGCTCAGGAGATCATGGCGCTGCAGCACCTGGACCGGTACGCGCACGCCGCCACCATGCTCGGCCAGGCGTGGCAGCAGGCAGGCCACGACACCGCGGCCATCTTGCCGTCCCTGCTGTACGCGCAGCTCTGGCAGGACTACAACCTGGCCAACCTCGACGGCGCGGAGGCGACCGCACGCACGCTGCTGCGGCTGGGCAGCGAGCTGGGCAGCCGGGTCTGCCAGCTTGAATCCGCCGCGATCCTCAGCGCGGCCGCGCTGCTGCGCGGTGACGTGCCGCAGGCCCGGGAGCGGCTCGCCCTCGGCGGCAGGCCCGACCGGAAGGAGCTGTCCCACATCCCGGTCCTGGTGCTGGTCCGCGGCTGGCTGATGGCCCGCGAAGGCGAACCCGCGATGGCGGTGGCTCTGCTGACGCCACTGGTCAAGGCCGCGCTGGACGAACTGGACCCGTGGCCGTGGAAGCCCGGCTGGATGCGCATGCTGGCCCGCACCGGGCTCGCGGCGGGCGACGCCGACTTCGCCGCGCGCACGGTCGAGCTGGCCGAGGAGGGAGCCAGGCGTAACCCGGGGGTGGCGACGTTCGAGGGCATCGCCCTCGGCCTGCGAGGGCTGCTCGAAAGTGACCTCGGCCGGCTGGCGCGCGCGGCCGAGGTGATAGCCGAGAGTCCGCGCCCGCTGATCCGGGCCGGCGTGTACTGCGATCACGGCCGGGTGCTGCTGCAGGCCGGTGAGCTGACCGCCGGCGGGGGCCGGCTGGACCAGGCGTGGGCGGTCTACGACGAGGCGGGCGCGCACGCGGCCCGGGCCGAGGTGCAGCGGGAGATGCGCGCCGCCGGGCTGCGCCGCGCCTGGTGGCCGGCCGCGCCGCCGCGACAGGCTAGCGGCTGGGCCGCGCTGACCGAGGCCGAGCTGCGGGTGGCCAAGCTGATCGCCGAGGGCCACACCAACAAGTCAGCGGCTGACCGGCTCGCCGTGTCCCCAACACCATCGGCACGCACCTGCGCATGGTGTTCGGCAAGCTCGGCGTCCGATCCAGAGTGCAGCTCACCAACTTCATGAATCAGAACGACACTGGCTGATCCTCCTGAGCACGGGATCAGCTGGCCAGGGCCTTCATGATGAACCCGGCGACCCGAACCGGCTGGGCGATGAACGCCGAGTGCGAGCCGCGGACCGATTCGGTCACCGCCTTCATCCGCTCGGCCATGAACCGCTCCGCGTCCGGCGACATCGCCTGGTCGTCCTCGGAGACGCAGAACCAGCTCGGCCGGTCCTGCCAGCCGGCCGCCGTCGCCTTCTCGGTGTGGGCCGCCAGCGACAGCGGCCGCTGCGTCGCGGACATGACGTCGGCCAGGTCGGCCGGGACATCGGCACACAATGTCTCCCTGAACCGCTCCTTTCCGACGTAGAGATCGTCCTGGAGCGGCGTGATCGAGCGCCTGCAGGCGGCCGGCTACCACGTGACGGCCCCGCAGTTCCCGATGACCTCGCTCGCGGCCGACGTGGGCAGGCTCCGGCAGGTGCTGGACTTCCAAGACGGCCCGGTCATCGTGGCCGGGCACTCCTACGGCGGTCAGATCATCACCGCGCTTGGCGCCGACGCACCCAACGTGGCCGGCCTGGTCTACATCGCCGCTTTCGGCATCGACCAGGGAGAATCGCTCGGCGCGCTGCTGGCCGCCGGACCGCCGACGCCGGCGCTTGAGCACCTGTTCACCGACCAGCTGGGCTTCGGCTGGCTGTCCCAGGACGACTTCGTCCACCACTTCGCCGCCGACGTCGACCCGGTCCGCGCCCACGTCATGTACGCCGTGCAGCAGGGACTGGCCGGCTCCGCCTTCACCGACGTCATGGGCGTCCCGGCGTGGAAATCGCTGCCGTCGTGGTACCTGGTCGCCACCGAGGACCAGGCGATCCCGCCGGACGCCGAGCGGATGTTCGCCAGCCGGATGGGGGCGACCACCATCGAGGTCGCGTCCAGCCACGTGGCGATGGTGTCCCACCCGGACGAGGTGACGGGACTGATCACGGCGGCCGCCGAAGCTTGCGCCGCGGCGGGCGCCTGACGGCACGGACCAGGAAAGCACTGTCACAATCCCACCAGCAGTTGCACGGCCAGCGCTTCCACGAGGTACCAGACAGCTTCTAGTGAGGTGACGGCTACCGCTGGGGAGTCACGGAGCATGCAGTAGGCCAGGCAGGCAAGCACCACGGTCCGTTCGGCTAAAAAATCTTTACTGAAATGAGCGGCTACACGTCGCTCCTGGGCTTCCTGACGGCAAGGTGCAGTCAACATGCGGATTCCGCCCCCTGCACCCGGCGGCTGATCATGGATTGCGGTAACTGCCACCAAGGAAGGAAATGCCGTGACTTCCTATTCGAGTCTTCCGAACCAGCTGATCAGCGCAGCCAACGGCGTCGACTACGCGTACCGCGACACCGGCGGCGGTGGCGCGCCGCTGGTCCTGCTCCAGCACTTCCGCGGCAACCTCGACAGCTGGGATCCCGCGCTGATCGACGCGCTGGCCTCGGCCCGGCGGGTCGTCACCTTCGACAACACCGGGGTCGGCGGTTCCACCGGGACAACACCGGACACGGTGGAGCGGATGGCACTCGATGCCATCGCGTTCCTCGCCGCCATGGACCTCGGTCAGGTCGATCTGCTGGGATTCTCTATCGGCAGCTTCGTCGCGCAGGAGATCGCGCTGAGGCGGCCGACCGTCGTGCGCCCGGCTGAATGCAGTCAAGTTGCGGATACCTCACCGCCGGTGCGCCGCTAGATGCTGGTGGGCATGAACGCAGCCACAGCCGGCGGCGAAGCGCGCCTGCTGGCCGACGCGAACCAGGTACCCGTGCTCGGCCTTGGCGTCTGGCAGGTGCCTGACGGGAGTGATTGCTGGTGACCAGCGAGCCCACCGTTCAGGAACGCTATTCGCAGGCATTCCGGGATGACACCGGAGAGTCCTTCGCCGCGATCACCGAGCCGGACATCGTGCTTTCCGGCAGCATCTTCTCCCGGCCCATCGCCGGGCGCGCCCAGGTCTGGCTGACGCTGCGCACCGCCGCGGGCATATACGACGAGCTGAGGTTCATCAGCATGGCCCTGACGTAGATTCTGCTTGTGGCGGCCGACCGATGAGCGCAGGGCAGGACGCGATGCCACCGATCACGGGTGGGAGCCGTTATGTCGCGATGGGCAGTTCCTTCGCGGCGGGACCCGGCATCGCGCCGCGTGCCCCCGCGAGCGGCGGTCCGGGCTGCAGGCCACGGGCGTGGAACCGGGAGGCACTGGGCGGCATTCAATTGGGCGTGACTAGCTACCCCGGCGCAGCGCCCGCGCTGAGCGTGTTCGTCCCGGGCGTTCCGGACGTCTTCACCGCCGCGGCGGCCTAGGCCCGGCCGGCGACCGGTGTCTCCGGCCGCGAAGTAGCTCTGCAGGAGTACGCCGTAAATCATCACTGCGGGTGACGCGGCGGCGGTCGGCGGCAGGGCAGACTTGGGAACGTCTCAACTGGAGAGGACTGATTTCCTATGATCGAAGTACGGGGGCTAACGAAACGGTACGGCGCGAAGACCGCCGTCGACAGCCTGACGTTCAGTATTGAGCCGGGCAAGGTCACCGGCTTCCTTGGGCCGAACGGGGCGGGCAAGACCACCACGATGCGCTGCATCCTGGGGCTTGACTACCCCGACGAGGGCACAGTTACCGTGGACGGCAAGTCGTATCCCGACCTGGCGTACCCGATGCGCGAGGTTGGCGCGCTGCTTGACGCGAAGGCGGTGCACGGCGGCCGGTCGGCCCGCAACCACCTGCTCTGCCTGGCCCAGACCAACAGCCTGCCCAAACGGCGGGTAGGTCAGGTGCTCGAGCTTGTCGGCCTGACGGAGGTGGCCGGTAAGCGATCGAAGGGATTCTCCCTCGGCATGAGCCAGCGTCTCGGCATCGCCGGCACGCTGCTTGGCGACCCCAAGGTGCTGATGTTCGACGAGCCGGTCAACGGCCTTGACCCCGAGGGCATCTTGTGGATCAGGAACCTGATGAGGGCCCTGGCCGCCGAGGGACGCACGGTCTTTGTCTCCAGCCACCTGATGTCGGAGATGGAGCACACCGCCGATCACCTGATCGTGATCGGCCGGGGCAAGCTGATCGCCGACTGCACGATGAGCGAATTCATCGCCGGGTCCTCCGGTGCCTCCGTGCGGGTGCGCACGCCGTCGGCGGAGGTGCTCGTGCGGGCGATCACCGCCCGGGGTGGGACTGCCGCCGCCGACCAGGACGGATCGATCGAGGTGCTTGGCATGACGGCGGAGCAGCTCGGCGACCTGGCCTTCAGCGAGGGCATCCGGCTGCACGAGCTGACCACGGTGCGGGCCTCGCTCGAAGAGGCGTTCATGGAGCTGACCGCGAGCAGCGTGGAATACCGCGCCGACGTGCCCGGCGATCAGCAACCGCGCACGACGATCGGAAGCGGGGTCTAGACGATGGCGACGATAACGACCTCGGACGCGCGGCTGCATACGCTGCCGCCAGCCACCGGGCGGGCCGGGCTGCGGGGCGCGCTCGCCTCGGAGTTCACCAAGCTCCGCTCGGTCCGCTCCACCTACTGGGCCCTGGGCGCGCTGCTGATCGTGTCCATCGGCGTTGGCGCGCTGGTCATGGGGGGCGAATCGGGTTCCCTCACTCACAACCCGGGCAACAAGGCCGGGTTCGACGGCACTCAGGTTTCGCTGATCCCGTTCTTCGAGATCGGCCAGCTGATCATCGGTGTGCTCGGCGCGCTGACGATCACCTCGGAGTACTCCACCGGGATGATCCGCACGTCGCTGACCGCGATGCCGCGGCGCGGCGTGGTCTACGCCGCTAAGGCGATCGTTTTCACCAGCGTGACGCTCGTCTTCGCGCTGATCACGTCGTTCGTCGCGTTCTTCGTCGGCCAGGCGATGGTAGCCGGCACGGGGGTGGGTGCCTCGCTCTTCGGGAACGTCAAGATCCCGGCGAACGCCATCTTCACCGGGCCGGGCAGCCCGGGCAGCCCGCCCAAGGTGACGTTGCAGGGCATCGACGTGATCAGCGCGTCCACCGTGCTCCGAGCCGTCGTCGGCACCGCGCTGTTCGTCACGCTGGTCGCATTGATCGCGTTCGGCCTCGGCGCGATCATCAGGCACACGGCGGGCGCGGTGGCCACCGTGATCGGCCTGATGTTCATCATCCCGGTTGTCATCCAGGCGCTGCCGGACAGCTGGCGCTGGGACATCATGCGGTTCTTCCCTGACGCCGCCGGGCGGGTAATCTCCGTCACCGTCTCCGGGGGCGGCAACCAGCACCTGTGGTCGTCGTGGCCCCAGATGATCGTTACGGCCTGCTACGCGGTGGGCCTGCTCGCCATCGGCGCATACATGTTCAGGAAGCGCGACGCTTAAATACCGCCTCCGGCCCGGGACTTCGGGCTCCAGGACGGACGTGGGAAAGGCTTAAAGGTCCTGGGTGGCTGAGGCCGTCATCGCCGCTCGCAGCCGTACCGCGTCCGAGTCGCCCCAGGCCACCCGGCGGCCCTGCAGACCGCGCTCCGCTGCGTCATAAGCAACTCCTCTCCGTAGTCGGTAATGTCTAGTGAAATACTCGGCAAAGGCGTTCCGTTGTACCAGTCATCTGACCGGAAAGGATGCCCCCATCCGAAACGGAGTTCATGGTGCCCACCCCGACCCCCTTGCATCTAGCTGTCGCCCTGAACGGGGCCGGCTGGCATCCCGCCGCGTGGCGCGAGCCCGCCGCGCAACCGGAGCGGTTGTTCACCGCCGGGTACTGGACTGAGCTGGCCCGCCAGGCCGAGGGCGGGCTGCTGGACTTTCTCACCATCGAGGACGCGCTGAACCTGCAGTCCGACGACCACTTCGAGGCCGACTCCCGGACCGACCGGGTCCGCGGGCTGCTCGACGCGGTGCTGATCGCGGCGCGGGTCGCGCCCGCTACCCGGCACATCGGGTTCGT
>Ga0302325_10035452_pt1 | contig 10190 bp, 9 predicted proteins | sample Palsa_T0_2_FD_201948 | JGI IMG/M metagenome (GOLD analysis project Ga0302325, IMG submission 201948) | Peat permafrost microbial communities from Stordalen Mire near Abisko, Sweden - Palsa_T0_2 | ecosystem: Environmental > Terrestrial > Soil > Palsa > Peat permafrost | place: Sweden: Abisko... | reverse complement strand
GCGTGCGCCGAATCCCTCGCGAGCGAGAACGCGAGCCGCCTGGCGGCCATGCAACGTGCCGAGAAAAACATCGACGAACTGCTGGAGGATCTGAATCGGACATTCCATCGTTTGCGCCAAACTGGCATCGACGAGGAACTGTTCGACGTCATCTCCGGTTTCGAGGCGCTAAGCGAAAAAATGAAGACCTCTCCGAGGGCCCACGCGGGCCAATGAACTGTGCGAAGAGGGACGCCGCCGCGATTGGCAAGGTAGATCAGACTGGCTTGAGGCAGAGCGTGAGATTCGGAAGTGATGAAGATGAAAATCAATTCAAGAGATTTCCTTGTGCGGCCCGGAGAAAGGGTCAAACTCAAAGAGCAGCCGACGATGGTGAAACCTTTTTGCAAGTCAAAGAAGGAGTATCAAGAACTTCTGGAGGCGCACGTGGAAGAGCTGAGTTCCCTGCAGCGCCTTCATTACGCTTCGAACCGTTACGCTTTGCTTCTGATTTTTCAGGGGATGGACGCGGCCGGCAAGGACGGAGCTATTCGACACGTCATGTCTGGGGTCAATCCGCAAGGCTGCCAGGTTTCCAGTTTCAAGCAGCCGAGCGCCGACGAACTGGAACACGATTTTCTCTGGCGTACGACACGCCGGCTTCCTGAACGCGGGCAGATCGGCATATTCAATCGTTCCTATTATGAGGAAGTGCTGGTCGTTCGGGTACATCCGGAGATTCTCCGCCGCCAGGGGCTTTCCGAAGAGTTGCGCGACGAGAAAACCATCTGGCAGGAGCGGTATCGCTCCATAGTGGATTTGGAAAGACATCTGTATCGCAATGCAACACGGACCATCAAAATATTCCTACACATTTCTCGGGACGAACAGCGGAAACGACTCCTCGAACGCATTGACGAGCCGGACAAGAACTGGAAACTCAGCCTCGCGGACATTCACGAGCGGAAATACTGGAAGCAATACATGCACGCTTATGAGGCCTGCCTGAACGCGACAAGCACCCATCACGCGCCCTGGTACGCCGTCCCCGCCGATGATAAAGAGAATGCCCGTTTGATTGTTTCCCAAATTGTGCTTGGTGCGCTCAACGCACTGAAGATGGCCTATCCCAAGACCACCGATAAACGCCGGGAGGAATTGAAATCCATTCGACGGATGCTCGCGGAGTAGTATGAGTCATCAGTCTCCGCTATCCCCTAGCCCACGAACACGCCGCGGAAATCATCCAGGAACCGTGGCGTGGAAGTGGATGCCAGTTGCATCTGGCGCTGGGTGCAGGGTGCAGACACACGCACCGGAGCTAAACAAACACCGTTTTGGCGCACCTCAATCAGGCTGTCAAAGCCGCACTTGGAAAGGTGAACTGAACCGTAAATTACTGATCTATTTGGTGCGCCCGGAGGGACTCGAACCCCCGGCCTACTGGTTCGAAGCCAGCCGCTCTATCCAGCTGAGCTACGGGCGCACAAGGCCATCCGTTAGTGTATCAGACCACCGCCAATTGATGGTCCGGACATCCCAGGCTTAAGCAACCGTACAACTCGTCGATCAGCCCCATTCCGTGCTCCGCCAGAAATGGCAGGATCGAATACAGCCGCTCCTGTAAGTGCCGCTGCGGATAGACCAGATTCGAAAGATACGCTGCATCGCGCGCCACCCGCGCATCCCGCGCCATGGTTTCGCGGCCGATCTTCCGCTCCATTTTTGCGATCTGATACACCATCTTCTTGCGGCTCTTGTCGAGCGCGGCGGCTAGGCTGGCGTCGAATCCGGCAAGCTCCCTGCCGAGGCGATCGGCCGCTTCCTCCACCGTCGCCTTGGTGCGCGTCAGCGTCTCGCCCAGCGCCGGTGGAATCAACTGCGCTGCCATACGCTCCCGCAAGAAGTCTTCGCCGCGCTCGCAATCCGCCAGCGTTAGTCCGTAGCGCGCCATCAGCTTGCGGCCGCGCTGATCGAGCAGCGTGAATCCGGAGCGGGGCAGCGCCGCGGGCATGCGGCCCAGAATCGAACGATAGATAACCGCGGATTGCGCCAGGTAGGCGAGCTCCGCCGGACCTCCGATATACGCCAGCGTGGGCAGCATGGAATCCTGCACAACCGGACGCAGCAGCGCATTGGGCGAAAGGTCGGCCGCGCGGTCCATCAGTTCTTCCGTGGTGAAGTGCCGCCCATTCAACTGATAGTCGCGCCCGTGACGCCGCAGTGTATGGCGGCGTCCGTTCTCCAGCAGGAAGACCAGCGAAGTGTGATCCTCCACGTGTACCTGCGCATGATAGCCTGCCGCCGTAAGCTCGCGGTTGCGCTCCAGCAGCGCCGCGGTCAACTCCGGGGCCTGGGAGAGCGCCGTACGAATGGCTGGCGCCGCCAGCTCGCGCATAGCCGGTGAAATCGGATCCAGGTGCAAGAGCCCGTATTGCGCCAGCAGCCGTTTCAACAGGGCGCTGAACCCCTCGCCGAGAGTCCGGCCAGGCCGATACGCCTCTTCGACCAGCGCCGAGACCTCGTCTCCAAATGGCAGCCCGCCCAGCGCCCGGCGCAATTCCGCGGTCGGCGGCGCGGTCAATACGAACTGGCCTACGGGCTGGCTGGATGCGGGCGACCCATCTATCTCGAGCTTGACGAGACGATGCTCCGCATCAAAAACCCATCCGTGGTTGACTTCCCCGAAGTCATGGTCTTCGGTCGCGAGCCAGAAAACCGGCACTGCCGCGATGCCGCGCTCCGCCAGATCGCGCGTCAGCTTCACGGCCGTGAGAGCCTTGTAAATTGTGTATGCCGGACCCGAGAAGAGCCCCACTTGCTGGCCCGTAACAACTGCTACGGTGCCTTCGCGCGCCAGCAGTTCCAAAGACTCGCTATCGCCGTTCTGCTGCCGTAGCGCGGCAACCAGGGCTGCCCGCCGCTCGGGCGGAAAGCGTATTTCTCCCGCAATCGCTTCGTAAATTCCTGGATCTCCGGCGATGTGGGAATAAAACGCTCGCACCCGTTCGGGATTGTAAACCAGATCCGCGAACAGCTTGCTGGTATGCGGCAAATCCGTGTAGCGGATACAGGAACATTCCATGTGCCGAACCTAGAGATGATTACGTTCTTTCGAAAGATTCACCCGGGCAGAATCTTCGAGATGTCGTTGTACAGCACGAAGGCTACCAACATCATGATGAACACGAAGCCGACTTTGAAAACGGCCTCCTTCACCGACATGCTCAAGTCCCTGCGCATGAGCATCTCTATGAACAGCATGACGATCACCCCGCCGTCCAGGATAGGAATGGGCAGCAGGTTGAAGATGGCCAGGTTGAGGCTGACTTCCGACATCAGGCCGAAGAATATATAGGGGCCCTCCTTGGCTGCCTGGCCGGACATCTGTCCGATGCCGATGGGACCAGTGAGAGTTTTGGGCGAGATGCGGCGCTCGACAATGCCGCTCAGAACCTGGAAAATCAGCCCCGCGTTTTGCCGGTTGGCGCGTACCGATTCCCGCAGCGCATCGGGCAAGGAAAGCTGCGTAATCCGAATGTCTGGCTTGGGTATGATGGCCGCTCCTATCACGAAGTGACTCGGCCCGTCCAGGTTCGAGAGTACGGGTTGAACCGTTAGCTGCCGGGTCTGGTTGCCGCGGCGAAACTGAATTTCAAGCGGCTTGCCGCCGCCGTTGCGAATGATGTTCTGGAATCCGGTAACCGAATGGACGGGATGTCCATCCACGCTGAGGATCAAATCGCCCTCCATGAGTCCGGCTTTCTGCGCGGGCATCTTGGGCGACAATTGGCCCAATTGGACGTCGCCGCGCCAGACCCATCCAGCGCTGCCCAACCCCGAGCGCTCGTCGGACACGGGAGTCACGGTAGTGTCGAAATCCTTGCCATTGCGTTCGATGGTGAGATGCATGGGGCGGGAGGCGCTGGCCCATTCCTGGGGAATGATGTCGTCCCAGGCGGGATCCTTATGCCCATCCAGGTTTACGATCTTGTCGCCTTCCTGAAGGCCGGCCTTGGCCGCGGCAGAGCCGGGAGCCACATTGCCGATCACCGCTCCACCGACGATCTGCGGATACTTGACCATGTAGAGGCCGGTCAGCAGCGACACGGCCAGCACCACATTCATGAAAGGACCTGCGAAGGCGATGATCAGCCGCTGCCAGCGGGGCTTGGCCAGAAAACCGCGCGGGTCGTTGCTGTTTTCGTCTCCGGGCTGTTCGCCGGCCATCTTTACATAGCCGCCAAAAAGAACCAGGGAGAAGCGATAGTCGGTCTCCCCTTTGCGGAAACCGAAAAGGCGTGGACCAAAACCGAAGCTGAAAGCCTCCACGCGCACGTCGAAGAAGCGCGCCGCCCAGAAATGCCCCAGCTCATGAATCAGGATCATCACTCCAATCAGAACCAGGAGCCAGAATACGCTTTGGAAAAATACCATATCTAAACCCTTGCCGGAACGGAGTGCGCGCCAGCCGCCGTTCGTTGCGCCGCCAGCTCACGGGCCAGCGAACGCGATTCCTCGTCAATCTCGATGATGTCGCCGATACTGCGGGGCTGCCGGTTCGGCATTCGGCAAAGAGTCTCTTCCACCACGGCCGCGATGCCGGGAAACCCGATTTCGCCCTTCAAGAAAGCTTCCACGGCGATCTCGTCCGCCGCATTCAACGTACAGGTAGCCGAACCGCCCGCCTCCTGACATCGATAGGCCAGCTTCAGCAGCGGAAACCGGTCGAAATCCGGAGGCGCAAATTCCCAATGGCGCGCCTGTGTCCAATCGATCTTCGGTACCGGCGCCTGCCACCGCTCGGGCCACGTCAGCGCGTATTGTATGGGCATCCGCATATCGGTCGCCGAAATCTGGGCAAGAATACTGCCATCGCTGTACTCGATCATGGCGTGAACCGTCGATTGTGGATGGATCACCACATCCACCTGGGAAGGCGCGAAGCCGAACAGCCAACACGCCTCGATCACCTCGAAGCCTTTGTTCATTAAGGTGGCTGAGTCGATCGTGATGCGCCGGCCCATCTTCCAGGTTGGATGATTCAAAGCTTCGGACGGCGTCACAGATGCGAGCGTTTCTTTCGGAGTACTACGGAAGGGTCCGCCGGACGCCGTTAGAATCAATTTGGAAACCTGGTCGCGATTGCCGGCCCGCAGGCACTGGTGAACGCCATTATGTTCGCTATCGATGGGTAGCAACTCGGCGCCGCTCTCCCGCACTGCATCCATTACCAGCCGCCCGGCGGAAACCAGCACTTCTTTATTCGCCAGGCCGACCCGCTTGCCCCGGCGCACCGCCTCAAAGGTGGCTTCCAGGCCCGCCACGCCGACGATCGCCGAAACCACGATATCCACCTCGTCGGCCGTGGCTGCCTCGACCATAGCGGATGGTCCGAAAGACAGCTCAGGCCAATTTGGACGCGCCAGACCCGAGTTCGGTAGCTCCGCCGCCACCTGATCCATCCCCCGGGAGGTGGCGAGTACTGCGACTTTTGGCTGGAACTCTATGATCTGCTGAATGATAGCGGTCGTATTGTGGCCCGCGACGAGTCCGTAAACGCCATAGAGAGAGCGGTTCTGCCGGACTACGTCTAACGTGTTGGTTCCAATCGACCCCGTGGAACCGAGCAATGTGAGGCGTTTCATTTCAAGCAGTTGCGCGGCTACTGCAATCATAACATTGTTTATGATTGATCTATAAGGAGGTTTTCGGTTCAAAAATCTGAATTGCCAACCTCTGTTTCCGCTTTTTAAAGACCCAACCCTTTCGGGCGCCGGGGAGGATTGCTTCAGGGGTCTTTATTTAGAGGTTAGTCTCGCTTTGGTGGGAGTTGCCTCCCCGGCTTGATTCCAATATTAGAATATCCATCTCCAAAAAGCAATAGTTTTTTGCTTTTTTTCGAGGCGTGTGAATCTAATGTACTAAACCTCACAAATCTGAAACTGATGACGGGAATTTGCGAAGGGAAGCCAAATCCCCTTATCACCCTGTGGGCTAATGGGTTACTACTATTTCGTGACCGTCTCAAGCGGCGCCTTTGACCTCCACACCTACCAAGCCTTCCAGTACCTTGATCGTCGCGCAGATATCCTCTTCCCCATAGCCTTGGGCAATCGCCGCCATGAACATCTGGCGCGTGAGAGCGGTCAAAGGCACGGGTACCTGCAGCTCATTGGCCGAGTCCAGCATCAGCCCAATGTCCTTATGCATCCACTTTACGGAGAAAGCCGGGTCAAACTCCCGGCGCAGCATTAAGGGCGCCTTGGCGGAGATCAGTCCGGACTTGGCGGCGCTGTTGTTCAGGATATCCAGCATCAGGTCCGGATCCACGCCCGCCTTCGCCGCCAAAACCATGCCCTCGTTGAAGCCCTGCAGCAAGTTGGAAAGAATAAGATTTTGGGAGAGTTTGGCGTGCAGTCCCATGCCTGGCCCCCCGCAATAATAGAAGCGCTTACCTATCGCCTCCAGGTAGGGCCGTATGCGCTCGAACACCTCGCGGCTGCCCCCGATCATGAAGGTGAGAGTGCCGCCCTCGGCGCCGGGTTTCGAGCCGGTGCATGGAGCGTCCAGAAAATCTATACCCTTGGCGGCCAGTGCCTGGCCGATCTTGCGGCTCTCACTCGGAGATACCGTGCTGGCGTCCGCCACTACCGTGCCTCGCCGGGCTCCTTCGACGATGCCATCCGGACCCAGAATCAACTCCCGCGACATCGCCGTGTCGCCTACACACAGGAAGACGCAGTCGGCGTTTTCGGCAACCTCTTTGGGGGTCGCGCAAAAGCGCCCCTTTTCCGCTTCGGCCAGTTCCCGCGCTTTGCCCGCGCTATGCGACCACAGAGCCACTTCGTGACCGGCGCCCAATAAATTCCGGGCCATCGGATAGCCCATGATTCCAAGTCCTAGAAAACCCAATTTAGCCATCTCAGGATTGTACGCCGAGAGTGCCATGTGCGACAATTACGTTCCGATGAAGCCCGCCATATTGGTGACCAAGCGCATATATCCCGAGGCGATCGAGTACCTGCGGCAGCGCGCCGAGGTGGACTACGAAGAGTCCGACGATGGCTTGAGCGCCTCGCAGCTCGGCGCGCGGATCGGCGGCAAGCAGGGCATAGTCAGCCAGCTCACCGACAGGTTCCCGGCCGAAGTGATCGAGGGCCTGGCAGGAATACGGATCATCGCTAACGTGGCCGTGGGCTACGATAACATCGACGTTCCGGCGGCCACGCGCCACGGCATAATGGTTACCAACACGCCGGACGTGCTCACCGATACCACCGCCGATTTCGCCTTCACCCTGCTGTTGGCCGCCGCGCGCCGCGTCGTCGAGGGCCACCAGTACGTGCACTCCGGCCAATGGACGAAATGGCGCATCGATCTGCTGGTGGGGCAGGACGTGCATCACCGCACGCTGGGCATCTTCGGCATGGGGCGCATCGGCCAGGCCGTGGCGCGGCGCGCGCGTGGCTTTTCCATGCGCATCCTCTATCACGATGCGCAGCCGGCGCCTGGGCCTATCGAAAAAGAGCTGGGGCTGGAACTGGTCGACGCTGAACGCCTGCTGCGAGAGTCCGATTTCATAAGCCTGCACGTGCCGCTGCTACCGGAAACGCGCCACTTGATCGGGGCTCAACAGCTTCGTATGATGAAGCCCACGGCCATCCTGGTGAACACCTCGCGCGGTCCCGTGGTGGACGAAGCGGCGTTGGCGGAGGCGCTCGAGCAGCGCGTGATCGCCGGCGCGGGCCTCGACGTCTTCGAGCGCGAGCCGCAGGTCGATCCGCTGCTGCTGAAGCTCGAAAACGTGGTGCTCGCCCCGCACATCGCCAGCGCTTCTGTGGACACGCGGCGCAAAATGTCGATGATTGCGGCCGAGAACGCGGCTGCCGCCCTCGAGGGACGGCGACCGCCGAACCTGCTGAATCCCGAGGCGTGGGATCGGAGCGAGCCGTGACGACTCCGCGTGGGGTCGGCGCCCTCGCCCACTGCAGGCGTTAATAGCCCAACATAAAGGACGTTACGTTGTCTTATTGTCCTGCCAAACTGAGCTTTGCGGTTGGGTAATAAAGAGAAATGGGGTTGTCTCCTGATTCTTCGTCCTCCAACGCCCGCCGAACTTGGTTGGCAACCTCCGCTATGTACGTCTGGATTTTGGGAACGAGAGTATACGGGTCGCGCGTTTCAATCTGAATCGTCGTGTACTGATTCAAATCAAAAGGTATCTTATCGGCTGCTCTTATGATTTGGACAGTGGGGAGTCTGGTTGTATGCCTGAGGCACAGTTCATAGAACACGTTAGGGTTATGGAAAGAGAGGTCAGCGACAACAAGACGTGCTTTGATGATGTGCTCGATTACCTGCTTTCCAATCATGCCCGGTTTTCCCATTTGGTCGGCGCGAATGAGCTTCAAGTCAAACTCGGTAAGCGCTGGCTTAATGATGAATTCCATCAGGAAATCTGAATGGCGTCTCGGTTCTGAACCCTCCTCGCCAATTGGGCTTATATAGAAGCATGTCTTTGGGAAGTCCGTGCTTCCGGTTGCAGCGGCAGAAGTAGTTGTACTTATTGATGAGGGAGGATTCGTAGAGGAAGGCTCACCTACGATGCTTGGCCCCTGTGTGGCGATGGACGTGGATTCTTCGAGAGCATGGGGTAAGGTTAGCAATCGCTCTGAGCCACCTATGGTACGCAAGAACCCAAGGAATTTCGCGTTGACAATGAAAGTGTCTATGCACTCTGCTCTTTCGTCTCCCTCCACATTGATTTCTGCGAGGTAGTCGGCCATCACCTCCGTGGCAGGTAGTTTATTTCCCTTTATTTTTTCGTACAAAAAATTGAACGGTTCTACCTCTTTGATGGCGAGGTTAAAACGAGCCCCCAGCTTCTTTGCCGGTGCTACCTCCTCGCCGGTGGCTTCCATACCCTCAGGCGTCAATTCGAGATACTCGGCGGTGTAACTGCCTTTCGTCAGTCCGTATTGCCCGGCTCCCGTAATCAGTCGTCTGGCCTTGGAACCGTCTGGTGGTTGATTCAGCTTTTCAAACAAGGTAAGGCGTCGAACTTTTTGCCCGGCTCCATATTTTTGAATAGCTTCTGGAAGCACCAATGCGGCTTCAAATGTAAGCGCAGGAAACTTCCGTGCACTCCGAGTGCGCCCGGATTGGGATTGGCCTGCATCCGGTGCCGACGCCTGCTTTCTTTTTGGCATTTTATACTCAATTCTTGTAAGTGAATAATGATAACAGTGTTCGGAAGCTGCCGAATCTTTGGTTTGGCAAGCCGGTGAGTATCCGCGCCGCTCCTTGACGCGGCCGCTTTTGTCCGCTCTGAAATCTGCTCGCGCTCGTGTTCCGCAAACGCGGCCAGCATGTGCAGCATAAGCCGGTTCGCGTGCGGATTGTCGCAGCATCCGAAGTCCGCCCCGCCCTCCATCAGCGCGGAAATGAAAGCGACGTTGCGTCCCAGGCGGTCAAGCTTGGCAATCACGAGAGTTGCCTTGCGCCTGCGGCATTCCTGCAAGGCGGCGAGTAGCTGCGGACGGTTGCTGTGCTGCTTGCCGCTCTCCACTTCGGTGTATTCGGCGGCAAGCTGGCCGGTGGCGATGTGGCGAAGCACGGCGGCGCGTTGCGCTTCCAGTCCTAAGCCGCTGGCTCCCTGGCGGTCGGTGCTGACGCGGTAGTAGGCGATGAAATCAGGCATATCGTTTAGTCTTCCGCGTCGGCGGCGGTGATGGCATCGCGGGAGCCATGCCAGATGCGAAGGACGCGAACGTGCCGCTCCTCCTCCCGGATGTCGAATATGATGCGATAGAGTCCCCTGCCCTTGCCGTAAAGCAGGTGACGGGCGGAAAAGCCAAGCTCCTCCGCTTCGGGTATGACTGGGCAGCGCGCCGGATTCTGGCTGAGGGTGTCAATCGCCATGAACAGACGCACAAGCCACTTCTCCGCGTGCATGGGAGCCGCGTCGCGGATGCGTTCAAACGCCGCATATGCGTCTGTTTCGGCGGGAGCGGCGAGACTAACGCGATAGGCCATACCTGGCCCGCATCTCGTCAAGCACCTGGGCGGCTGGCTTCAGTTCGCCGCGTTCCGCGCTCGCCATGCCCTCCTGAATCGCCGCGACGGTTTCCATGTGATGCAGCCGGTCAATCATCCGCTGGTAACTCTCCGCGTCCTGTACGACGATTTCCGCCTTGCCGTTGACGGTC
>Ga0302325_10035450_pt1 | contig 10191 bp, 11 predicted proteins | sample Palsa_T0_2_FD_201948 | JGI IMG/M metagenome (GOLD analysis project Ga0302325, IMG submission 201948) | Peat permafrost microbial communities from Stordalen Mire near Abisko, Sweden - Palsa_T0_2 | ecosystem: Environmental > Terrestrial > Soil > Palsa > Peat permafrost | place: Sweden: Abisko... | reverse complement strand
CCTTATTATTACATTATTTCCCCTTATAATCCTCCGGTCCGATCATCAACTCTGGCTTTACCAGCCTATCAAAGTCGTCCTCACTCAACGCCTTCAGCTCCATTGCTGATTCCTTCAACGTCAGGCCCTTCTTGTGGGCGTTCTTTGCGACCTTGCTTGCCATGTCGTATCCAATCTTAGGGTTGAGGCAAGTTACGAGCATGAGACTGTGATTGCACATCAGTAAATCCATATGAGGGGGGATAGGGCAAGTGGACTTACGATTCCTTCATGATCTGGGCAATCTTCTCCTCATTTGCTTGTAAGCCGACCACCAAGTTCTTCTCGAAACTTCTCATGCCATCACTCAAGATTCGAATGCTGTGAAGGAGGTTCCGGATGACCAGGGGCTTGAAGACGTTCAATTCGAATTGACCGTTCATGCCGCCAATAGTGGTTGCAGTGTGGTTACCGATCACCTGAGCGCACACCATTGTGAGAGCCTCACATTGTGTAGGGTTCACTTTTCCGGGCATGATGCTGGATCCTGGCTCATTTTCAGGGAGAGCCAATTCGCCGAGTCCACATCGGGGGCCCGATCCAAGGTATCTGATGTCCTGAGCAATCTTGAAAAGTGAGGAGGCGAGGGTATTGAGTGAACCGGAAGCCTGCACAATAGCGTCGTGTGCAGCGAGTGACTCGAACTTGTTAGGAGCGGTCTTGAACTCTGTGCCTGTCATCTTTGAGACTTCAGCAGCAATTGCTTCCGCAAAGCCTTTGAAAGTATTGATTCCAGTTCCTACAGCGGTTCCACCTTGTGCCAGCAACCGGAGGTCTGGGAGAGAAGACTCTACCCGCTTGATGCCAAATTCCAGTTGTGCTACATATCCGGAGAACTCCTGGGCAAGGGTGAGAGGTGTAGCGTCTTGAAGATGAGTTCGGCCAATCTTGATAATCTTCTTTGCCTCAAACTCATCGACCTTCTTTTGTAAAGCATCCCTCAGAGATTTTATGGCGGGTAGCAGCTCGTGCTCAATTTCGAGGACCGCGGCAATGTGCATGACCGTTGGGAAGGTATCATTCGAAGAGGCGCTCATGTTGACATGATCGTTCGGGTGAACCGGCTTCTTACTGCCCATCTTTCCACCCAGAATTTCAATTGCCCTATTGGAAATAACCTCATTGGCGTTCATGTTCGATTGTGTTCCTGAACCAGTTTGCCAGACGACGAGGGGGAAGTGGTCCAAGAGCTTGAGGTCCGCAACCTCAGCAGCTGCTTGCTGGATGGCTTTGCCAATCTTGGGATCTGTCGAAATCGTGAGCTCGCATTCAGCTAAATTTATGTAGGAGTCTTACCCAGTCCATAAGTCATGTTAACCGTAGCTGCCGCACCCTTAAGAATCCCGAATGCCTTGACAATTGGAGGAGGCATGCGGTCTTGCGGTTGATTTATCTTGAAATTCTCAAGAGACCGCTCAGTTTGTGCTCCCCAGTACTTGTCCGCAGGCACCTGGACCTCTCCAAAGGCGTCTGTCTCTGCTCTCGTCTCTGCCATATTGTATGCTGTCGCGTGGAAGGTTCTTAATGTGCGGGGTTGAAACGAGGATCGATAGCTCTTTTGTGTGGAATTGAAGGCTATTTGGGAAGCTGACCGGTTCGTATATATTGATCGAGAAGCGGCAGGTATCGATTTGCTTGTGATAAAGGTTGTGTAAGAGGAAGAGGGTGGTATGTTTAATGATCGAGCTATTATCCTCGGGTTGGCAGCTGATGCTGCAAAACCGGAGCTCCTTGGCGCCGACCGGAGCATCGTCTTGATCTGGTCAATTAAGCTACAAGAATTTGTAAAAGTGACAGAAAAATGGTCAATTGAAAATTTCCTAAGATAGATATCCAAGGACAGGATCGCAATGAATGGTGAGCGGCCTAGCGAATACAAAAGGTTTCGTTGAAGATCTTCAGAGAGCTCAACGTCGCAAAAAAAAGGTGCCAGGGATGCCAGCCGGGAAAAGCCGGAAGGGGCTTCATGGTCCACTACACATTAGAAATCACTGTTGAAGCAGTGGAGATATTTACTACATTATCTATAACTGTACAAAACTGAGGACGAAGAAGTTATGTCCTCGAAATGGGAAGATCTGGCGTTGATTTGTTTCCCTAATGCGCAAATGTATGTTTGTTGAAACTCGGAGCTTTTCGGAATGACCTCATCCTATTTAAGTGACGAAGGGCAATGCGATTCTTAGAAGAGACAAGAATTAAAACAAGTACAATTCAAGTCAACTCATTTCATTTCTAATACCTTCAATACTTATTACATGAAGAAAACCAGAAATCTTTTCCCACTCCCGTTCGTCCGTCTGCCTCATGCAATAAAGTTGTCTTCTTTTCCGCCAAAGAAGATGTTCTATCCTACTCTACAAGCTATCATCAACATTTTAGCCCCTCTCCAGACTCTCAAGTGGAGCCCATATTGCAAGAAAGGTCATTCAATCTCGCTATGCGGCAAATACAAAAGACTTGATGCAGACACACAGCAATCGACCAACGCCTGCGAAAATGCTGTTCATCGAACGCAAACACGTGAGCTGCTAGAAACGTCATCACACTGACACAAACCTTCGTTGCTGCGAGCGCTCAGGCAGTGTTCAATGTCTTGATCATCATCCGCTTTTTGCGCTCATCAGTCAAAAGAAACCCTCGACTCTTAAGTACCATCTCCATGGTCTCCACGGCCTTGTTGAAGCTGCTGGCAGCGCCACTCTCTTGCGTGAAGCGAGCAATGCTAAGCTTCGATTTCTTGCCATGCTCGATGACGGTCATGACTTCAGCAGCAAAGGAAACCTCCTTGAGATTGAAATCTATAATATATTAGCTGAAGGCTTCTCATTTACCCTTGCGGTCACTTACGATTGCGTAAAGCAACTCTTCCAAAGACGATGTTGCGATCCTTATCGACTTGGAGATCTTCGAGACCATATCGCTTCCACTCCCTGAGAACTCTGGTGATCTCCTGCCGCGCACGACGCTTTCCGATGTTGAAGCACACTTGCTTTGACACTGGTTTGACTTTGAATAATTTGGCTAGCCAGTTTTGTTGAGGGGCTATCTGTCGGGCTCTAGGATCTCCCAAGTGAGAGTAGTATCGGTTTGCAATGGAGTCCTGGACACTCATAGTATCGTCAAAAGTATCATCAACTAAGATTGATTAGTATTCTGGCTCTAATAGAGATCTTGGAGACTCTAAACATACTTCCACCGATAGTCATATCTGGGTTTGAATTACGTTTCTTAAACCACCGTCCTAACTTGGAGATCTTCTTCTTTGGTGAAATCGGGAGGGCCGACGACTCAAGGTGTGAATTGTGTGGCCTGGCGTATGGATCCCGAGCTGTACCTTGGCTTGAGTGTGACTGCATCGAACTGGTTCTATCTGTAGATGCTTGGAAGCCCTCTCCGCTCCTTGAGCTGCGTTTAAACCAACCGGACGTCTTGCGAAGAATTGTGCTAGCGTTGCTTTCATACTCAAAGCTATCGTCATCTTGCTTGCTCTCAGCAATCTTTGGCAGACCTAAAGCAGCATCCTTCTTCGCATCAGTACTGTATTGTTGACGAAGATCAAAGCTTTCCAATGGACGTTCGCAGTGGAGCTGTGTGTCATGGTCATTTCTAATGCCTCCAGACATCAACGGAAGCGGAGCTGGCTTTGAAGTCTTTTTCCGGATGACGAGAGGAGCTGGGGGCTTGACCGGACTGAGTGAAGAATTTGGATCTACTACACGGATCGTATCCCTCACTAGGGAATCCATTCTGGTAAACTGATCGTGAAAGCTGTTCCATTCTAGTACTCGTGGTTCGGGTGCAGATGCTATGCGTCCTGACGGTGCTGTTCTCGCCTCGAGCCTGCGGTTACGATCACGGTACATAGCTAGCTCTTTAGACCTGAGAGGAGACATTTCTTTCTCGTGACTTTCTTCTATGGATGGCAATAGTCGTCCTGTTGGCGGCTTCTTAGATTCCGATGGGGCTGATGAACTCCGATGGCCAGCACAATAACGAACTGGTGACATGGGCTGCATCAGACGATCAATGTGTGATACCATACGATCCAGATAGGTAGGAGATTCGTCACCCTCTCCGTACACCCTCCGTAGTTCGGCTTGTTTGCGAGCTTCCAAGAGCTCAGCCTTGACAGACTGAGTTCGAGCTGGTGGTTCAGGAAGCGGGCGTGTGCTAAGAGAGGTTCGTTTCGTCTTCTGCGTCAACTTGTTACCATTACTGACTTTTGATTCCTCAGAAACATTGGAAGCAGCAGAAGTACGATTGAAAGCTTCGTCACAATCCTTCGCTAAGCTGGTGCTGAGCTGCCGGACATCTTCGTTCCAGATTTGGCTTGTTTGGCCCCGCTTTGCTACAGTGAGAAGTGGCTGAGAAGTAGGCGGTTGCTTTCTTGATCGAATATAGCGCGTTGAAAGTGGAGTTGCCACCGGTCGCAGAACACTACCTCCATCATCAGTAACTTCTGTGTGGTTGCTATGTCTGGGGATTGCCGTAAGTCTCTTGCAATTAGAGGCAAGCCTTGAATGCTCCTCTGAGGAATACTTTCGAATATTTGCAAAGCTCACGCCCCTCTTGTGTCCGATGGTTGCTTTTACATAAGGATTACTAGCCCGGCTCCTGGTAGAAGTGCTGGCAAAGGAACTCCGAGAGGCATATAACTTAGGAGGTGGGGGTAACAACCTGCTACGATCAGCAGTAGTTCCCTGTGACGATGCGCCGGATGTTGCACGATATCTCGAAGACGATTCCCCAGACTTAGCGGTCTCAGCTCGGTGAATGGTAATTTTTGCATGGTATCCGTTGCTGGGTCCAACCAGGTGTTGAGGTCGTGACGCTTTGAATGGATCATAACTACACACTGTTTCGGCAGCGTTACTGACAATAGTAAACTTGGAAACTTGTCTCCCATGTCCTTTTGAACTGGTATGGGGAAATTGGCATGTGGAATAAGTTTTCTTCAAGTTGAGTGGTTTGATGTGGTGATAGTCGCTGTTAGAGTGCCCTATGTCCGGTGCATAATTTTCAAGTTGTGCATCACGGTACTTCAGGAGAAGGGAATAGAAGAGCTTTTGCTCATTTGGTCTATGATGGTTAGTGAAATTCTAGCCACGCTGTAGTCAATTAGGAGAATATCGAATGCTTACTTCTCACTCAGAAGTGCATCTACAAGTTGCTGTTCAGACATTCCATGCCACAAAGATCTTAAGTGACGAAGCAATTCTTTGTCGATCTCGCTTCGGCGAAGTACAGGCCGTCCGCAATTCTTTGCACTCAGAGATTCGGGAAAAGAACTACTGGCAAGAGTGTCCAAGTAATCATATTTTCTCAGCAGAGGATGTTTCCATATGTCTTTGAGCGCGATTCTCTTATTGGAATTGACCTGAAGCATCTTTCGGATCAGATCTTTTGCCTCTTCGCTGAATTCGGGTAACATGTCAAATTTGCCGCGTTGAATCTTCTTAAGCAGCGCTGGCAAAGCTTCGTGCCTCGGTAAGTCGTTGTCCACGTCAAATGGCAGTCTTCCAGAGAGGCACGCATAAAGAATGACTCCTAAGCTCCATATATCCACTTGGTTGCCACGATAAGCTGAGCCTTTCACGACTTCAGGGGCAGCATAATGAGGGCTTCCACACGATGTCTTGAGCTTGTGGTCAGGGCTTTGATGCAACGCCGCCATTCCGAAATCTGCAATCTTGATCTCCCTTTCTTTCGTGAGGAGTATGTTCTCTGGTTTGAGATCTCGGTGGCAAATGTTAAATGAATGACAATAGCCAACAGCGCTGAGGATTTGACGGAAGAACATCAGCGCTTCCTCCTCATCGAGGCCACTCGGTTGGGCGGTAATGTAGTCGAAGAGCTCTCCGTTGTTCACGTATTCCAGCACCAGATAGCTGCTTATGCGTTAGAAGAGTTTACGACAAGGGTCTTAGGACGCTCACATCTCAGTACGATTTTCCCAAATATCATAGAGCTTCATGATGTTCGGATGCTGGATCAATTTCATGATGGCAACCTCTCTTTCAATACCAATTGGCATTCGTTTTAGCCCAGCTTGTTCGGAGTCTGGGAGCAAGGTCTCGGCCTGATCGAGGTCGGCAAGACTTCCAGCTTGAGACATCTGTGCGTTTCTCTTCTGCACGATCTTCACTGCAGCTTTCTGTCCTGTCGATGCATGCTTTGCCAGTCGAACTCGCGCCGTGGCTCCCTCTCCCAGTGTTTTCCCAAGCCGCCAAGGTCCAATATATACTTTGACGCGATTGCTATCGGTAGATGTGGTAGATACTAGAGAGTCTCGGTTGGATGATGTGCCGTGTTCTTTGGATATTGCTGAAAGACGAGGGTTTGCTGGGTTAGGCCGCAAAGGAGCTGGCTGGTGAGAACCCCGCGAGGAGTCGTAATCATGGTAGCGCGGTGGTGATGGGGGTCTGTAGGCTGTTACTTGAGCAGATTCGGAATGCTTCCTGCCATGGTGCCGAAGTGGCGGCGTCCTGGAAGGTGTTTGGGGAAGCTCGTTATTGACTCGGTCAGTGGCATCTCCAAGAGGAACCCGACGCGTCGATGGCCGATGGGTACGGTCCATGACGTGCTACAGCGGGTGATTGATCTCTATGAAAGCATTATCTATCACTGGAAAGATACACTTGGCTGTAGAGCATTCGATGTAGGCGCGAAAGACTTTCGGGTCTATCGGTTGCTCAGGAGACGCGCTTTGGAGGGGACGTAAATCGAAAATTTGGTAGCAAAGAATCTATATAGATCAGCATTTATCATGTGCTCGGGGAACCAAAAGCCTATCGTACACGTAGCTACCAAAACGCGTTGCGAGGGTGTATTTCCGGAAAGGACCAGAAATCGAGACGCGCCCAGTGTCGCGCAAAAAGAAAAATCACACTGATAGGAAGAGCAAAATGAATGCGGAGTGGTAGGTCTGGCAGAGGATTCAATTGATAGTATCTCGCGAGAGCAATTTCAAAATTCGGTTCTGGAATGTGGAGTGGAGATGGTTGTTTACATTCGAATTCTTCGGTTGAAGGCGGAAATCCTACCTCTGGAATGCAGCACCCAAGAATTGCCGAGCAGCACTCACCTTCTTCACCACTTCACTACGGCTTATCAAAGAATTCCACCCATCTCATGTTCTATTCATTTTTCTTGGCGCAGAATAGAACAACGATGAGAAGACGTCCATGCCAAGCAACCTAATCTCTCTTTTTAACTTTCTCAAAAATATTGTCACCAGCAATAGATGATGCACTGCGCATACAAAAATCATTCACCACATTCTGCAAGCTGTGCAGAGTACGTTTGGCACTTCCTTGAATCGAGCTGGGAGGATCATTGAAGAATGGAGGTTCCTTAGTGAAGCTTTGATAAACTGGAGAATGCGCGATCAAGCACAGCGTTCAATTGCAATGACAACACAAAGGAAGCAAATACTCAACGAGAGCTTCTCATTTCATAACGCACGAATGGTGGAAGCGCCTGGACGTCGCCGTGCAGGTGCCAGGTGACGCCGTGCAGGAACGAGGTAAGGGACGAGGCAATTCGAGGCTCCAGTGGAGTGAGTATGCTGTTCCGCATTGAAAGCGTCCTTAGAGAATGGATGTACCAAGTCTACATCAATTTCGGAATCTCGTTTCAAAGAAATTTATGAAGATCTTGGGGAATCCATTCATGGTTGGCTTGTAGCAGCTCCTTCAATTGGCAACGGATCTTTGTATGTTAGCCATATCAAGCAAGGTTCTCCCTATCCCACCTAACGCTGATATAGAAGTGAACGAAGCTTAGCCATGGTTCTTAGAGTGTAAGGACAGTCTGAAAAGGGGCGAACAGTCTTTTAAATGGCTTATGTAGGTCGCTTTCATCTCACGGATGAGGATCAAGTATTCTAGGGCTCGAGAACTGAGCTCCAATGATGCTCTGGTCATGAGCTGTTATATCATCTGATCATGCATTTTGCCATATCTTGGTAACCATCATACGATCAACTGCAAGTTGAAGATGAAGCAGAGGTCCAGGTTGGCTTCAGCTGACGTTGCTTCACAAGTTCACCTTCTGCCCCACTTTCAAGCTAGCCGCGCTAGCGAGCGCCACCAAAATCCACTCTAATCTACGCGTCGTCGCGTTAACGCTCATCTTTTGAACCTAAGACACAACATCTCGCGGGATAAAGTATCATGCCGTCCTTTGAAAGCCCCCCGCGGCGGCGACCAAGGGCAGAAATCGAAAGCGATGAAGATGCTGACGCTGTGCGAGCTTCTGAAAGGTCAACTCCTTCACTCACCGATTCAGGAAAACGCGTCCGTACAAACGAACAACATCGCGATTCACAGTCCGAATCACCAGAGCCTGGTCCTTCTCACCCGAACAATACATCAAGAAGATGGAATAATTACGAGGAAGATGAGGGAGATGCAAGCGACGGGGATCAAGGTGGCCCGACCGAATTCCAGCCTGGCGCCATTGTTAGAGTTAAACTTACGAACTTTGTCACTTATGAGAATGCCGAATTCTTCCCTGGCCCGAATTTGAACATGGTCATTGGTCCCAACGGCACAGGAAAGAGTTCGCTAGTCTGTGCCATATGCCTGGGTCTGGGATGGGGTCCGATACATCTTGGTCGTGCTGGTCAAGTTGGGGAGTTTGTGAAGCACGGCATGAACGATGCAGAGATCGAAATCGAGCTCCACCGACGACCAAACGAATCTAGCAATCATGTCGTACGCTCCCGGATAACTCGAGAGAACAACGTACGCGATTATTGGCTTAACGGCAAGAAAACCTCTCTGAAGAATGTCCAGAGTTTGACCAAAGCCCTCTCCATCCAAATCGACAATTTGTGTCAGTTTTTGCCTCAAGACAAGGTGTCCTCGTTCGCTGCTCTGTCTCCAGTGGAACTACTTCAGCAGACATTGAGAGCTGCAGCTCCGGAGTATATGTTGGAATGGCACGATGAGTTGAAGACGCTTCGGAAACGTCAGAAGAAAATGGAGATCCAGGACGAGACTGATAAGGAACAGCTGGAAAGGCTTGAAAACCGCCAACAGAATCTACACGCCGAGGTGGAGAGGTTACAGGAACGCATCAACGTTCAGGCAAAGGTTGATTTGCTGCAAAAGATGATCCCTTTCGTCGAGTACAGGATTGCTGTTCAGCAGTATGAGGTGTCCAAAGAAGAAAAGAAGAAAGCTCAAGTTCGATTTAAAGAATTAGAGAACAGAATTGCACCTACCCTTCAATCGATCCACGCAAAGGAGCGCTACCGAGACCAAATCCATGTTGTGGTAGAGGAACGGAAGCGGGCATTGAAGTCAGTCGAGCGAGATACTGATGCTCTGGTCAAGGATATAGAGGGCCTCGCAGAGGAAGCCAAGAGATTTGAGAACGAGGCAAATTCAATTGGTATTGCTGATCAGAAGATGAGAAAGGAGTTAGCAAAGTTGGAGAGAAAAATCAATGATATGAAAGCTCGCCTCAATGATGCACCCATCGAATTCGATGCTGCGGAATGGAACGAACGTGGCGTAAGTGTAGCATCGAGGCTTTTCTACTGCATTGGCTGACTGTGATTAGCGTAAAAAAGAACAGGAGCTCCGATCCATCTCTGCTCAGATCGCAGAACTCAAAGCTCAAAATGACGAGAATTTAGTTGCCGGCAAGGCTATGAAACAAAGTATCGATGGAGCAGAACGTGAACTTGCTGCATTCGATACACAAGAGGGCCAGCAAATGAGCAAACTGGAGAAAGTTTCGAGAGACACGGCTACAGCGTGGAAATGGGTCCAGGAGAATCTCGAATCTTTCGAAAAGGAAGTGTATGGCCCTCCGATGATAACCTGTTCCGTCAAAGACCCAAGATATGTCAACGCTGTGGAGTCTTTGCTTCGTCCCAACGACTTCTTGGTCATTACAGCCCAAACACTCAATGATATGAAAAGGCTGAGCGACCAGTTTACAGACGTCATGCACCTAGGTGATGTTACTATCAGACAAGTTGAAGAGGGTTGTTCCACGAACCGAGGCAAACCTTTATCCCAGCAGGATTTCCAGCGCGCTGGATTGGATGGCTGGGCAATCGACTATATTGATGGTCCCACACCTGTTTTGGACATGTTGACTCTCTCAACGCAACTTGATCACTGCCCTATAGGA
>Ga0302325_10035449_pt1 | contig 10191 bp, 9 predicted proteins | sample Palsa_T0_2_FD_201948 | JGI IMG/M metagenome (GOLD analysis project Ga0302325, IMG submission 201948) | Peat permafrost microbial communities from Stordalen Mire near Abisko, Sweden - Palsa_T0_2 | ecosystem: Environmental > Terrestrial > Soil > Palsa > Peat permafrost | place: Sweden: Abisko... | reverse complement strand
AGTAGCGTATCCAGAACGCGGGCTGGCCGAAGGCGCTGTCTGATGTGGACCGCAAGCTTGATGTCACCGTGCTGGCCGTGTCAAATCCCGCCATTCGATCTCACCTTCCGTGTCCGTCTGGGCTCTGGCTGACTTTCTTCACTTCAGAACACCGCCGTCACGTTCAAGTCCGTGTCGGCCGTGCCGATCGGTGCGAGCGATGCGCCGAAGAACGCCAGCCGCGGGCTCGCCGTGCGCACCGCGAGGACGGTGCCGCTGGGCAGCACGTAGACGCCGGAATACTGCTCGCCGTCGCTGTAGGAGGCGGTCAGGGCGCCGGTGGCCACGGTGTAGGCGCTGAGCCCGCCCGCGCCGGCGCCGCCCAGCACATAGACGACCCCGCCGTCCGCGGACTGCGCGATCTTCCCCGCCGGGCCGCCGATCGGCAGCGCGGGCGCCGGGAAGCTGATGACCGAGACTTCCCTGAACGAGTCCGCCGGGTCGGCGACCACCGCCCGGCCGATCGCCGGATCAGCCACGAGGACCGTCCCGTCCGGGCGGGCCCGCATGCTCACCGCGCCTGGCTTGGCGGATGCAATGGCCAGCGATCCTAGGGTCACCTGGGTCAGACCGCCGGTGGAGGCCGAGTAGACCTCCACATCCCGGCCGCGCACGAGCCGTGCTATGCCGCCTGCGGCCAGGGGCACGACCGGCTCGCCGCCGGTCGGCCACTCACTCGACGCGGCCGTCGCCAGCCGGGCGGTCCCTGAGCCCAGCGGGTAAACGGTGAGCTGGGGAACGGGAGCCGATCCCGGGTCGCCTTTTCCTGAGCGCACGGCGGCAGGCTCCTTGAGCGTCCACAGATACAGGTCGCTGGAATCGGCCGCCGCTGTTGACAATGCCAGCGACGGGCGATCGGCGAGATCGAATGGACCGGAGAAAGACGCGGCTGACAGGTCGAAATATGCTAGCGCGTGATATGAAGTCCAGGTGGCGCCAGGGAGGGCGACCGTGCCGCCCGTCAGGGGATTCACCTTGGTAATCGTGCGCGCATTCGAGGGAAGCGTGATAGCCAGGACGAGTGCGACGACGGTGGAATCAGCGGAAAAGACCGGAGTCACCGTTATGGAGGCGTCCGCAGGGACGCCGGGCAGTGGGAGAACCCCGCGGGAACGCGCAGCGGCGGACACGGCGTCGATCAGGGTCAGCGTCAGGGTCGCCCCGGCCGAACCCTGGGCCACCGTCGCCAGGGCGAGAGTGGCCTGATCCGGCGACTGGACCGGAAGCGCAGCGAGCTGCGCGGCGACCTGCACCGGCGCTACCGGCGCCGGCTGCTGCAGTGCAGGCGGCAGCGCCGCCTGCACTGATGAATTCGGGCCGGGAGCGGGCCCCGGGATGCCGTAGACGAAGAAATGCCGGGCCGCCGGGGCCGCCGGAGGGGCCGTCGCAGCCAGCGCGCGGCTGCTGGCGAACAGGTCTCGCGACGCGATGAGGGCGGCCACGCCCATGCTTCCCGTCAGCATGGAGCGCCGGCTTATCGGCCCGCCCGCCGGAATGGCGCGCGCTCGCTCTTTTTGGGCATGATAATTCCCATGATCGGCCATACGCTCCCCATTCCCTCATTGGCCTGCTCGTGATCGGCTGGCCCCGAACCGCGCCGGGCCGCCCGCCCTGCGCTGGCTTCAGTATGGATCGGCGGACTATGGCCATACATCCGTAAAAATACTGTGCTTGGCCCGACCGTTCCGCTACGGTTAGCAATGACTGTGGCGAAGCCCGCAGTCGCGGGGAGGAGAAGCGGGGAGGGGGACGGAGAAATGGAAGATCATGTCAGAGTCTGCGTCTTTGGCGCGGTCATGCGAGTGCGGCCCCGGTGACAGTCACCTGACCTCCCGGGAAGTCGAAGTCCTGCTGCGGGCCGCCGCGGGCCTGCGCAACGGCCAGATCGCGCAAGCTCTTGGCCTGAGCGCCCGCACTGTGGAGCAGCATCTGGCGATGATGCTGCGGCGGGCGCGGGCACGGAACCGGGCTGAGCTGATCGCCCGCTGTTACGCGGCGGGCATCCTGCAGCCAGATTCGTGGCCGCCGACGTGGTCGCACACCGTCTGCCTCGCCCTGTCAACCGGGCACCTGGCCGCCTCGCTCAAGGCTCGGCGTGCGGCTGGCCGCCCCACGCCGGGGGGACGTGCCTGACGAGCAGGGGCCATGCCTGACAACCCGGGCGCGGGCGCAGCATCTGGACGAGCCGGGTGACCGCATCGCGCAGGCCGCGGCCGGACAGGATGGTCGGCTAGGGGCGTGGCTTGGCCTCGCGCTGCGTCTCCGGCTCGGCCGTCGCACCGTTCGTCCGGCCATCGACGATGCCGCCAGTCCCGCCGTTCAGCTGGCCCTCGACCTCGCTATCCGCCTCCGCGGCGACCTCCATGGCCAGCTCGGAGCTGGCCCCGATCGCGACCTCGGCGGTCAGTTCAGCAGCTCCGGCGGAGCCCGTGGCCGCCCCGGTGAGCGCGTTCTCGTCGTGGATGTACCGGCGGCCGCGCAGCAGTGAGGCGCCCGCGGCGATGACGAGCAGGGTGATGGCCGTGCTGAAGACGATCACAAGCCCGTGGTGGAAAGGGCCCGAGATCAGGTGCGGGAAGAACTGCTTGCCGGTCAGCGCGGCCACGCTGTGGGCGGGCAGCTTGCTGAGGATGCCGGTGGGGGCCAGCAGTTCGTGGACCGGGTTGTAGCCGAGGAACGCGGCGAACAGGCTGGCGACCGGGGGTGTCTGGCCGACCTGGTGGGCTAGCGCGTAGGGCACGCCCTGGGCGGTCAGGCCCTTGGTCAGTGTCGTGGGCAAGGTGCTGGCCAGGCCGGTGATCATCAGGGAGAAGAAGATGCCGATGGACAGCACGAAACCAGAGTTCTGGAACGTGGCCAGCATCCCCGAGGCGGCGCCTCGCTGCCGGGCCGGGACGCTGTTCATGATGGCGGCCGCGTTCGGCGCGGAGAACAGGCCCATCCCGGCCCCGGAAATGAAGACGAGCGCGCCGAAGTCCACGTACCTGAAGTCGGTGGGCAGCACCAGCAGGCCCGCGAACGCGGCCGCCGACACCAGGAGGCCGCCGGAGGCGAAAACGCGGGCCCCGTGCTTGTCCGACAGCCAGCCGGAGATCGGCCCGGCCACGACGAACCCGAAGGTGAGTGGCAGCAGGTAGATCCCGGACCACAGCGGGGTGTCCTTGTAGCTGTAGCCGTGCAGCACGAGCCAGATGCCCTGCAGCCAGATGATCAGCATGAACTGCAGGCCGCCGCGGGCGATAGACGCCAGCAGCGTGGCCGCGTTCCCGGCCGCGAACGCGCGTATCCGCAGCAGCTTCAGATCGAACATGGGGCTGGCCACCCTCAGTTCGATGAGGCAGAACGCGGTCAGCAGGGCCACGCCGCCGATCAGCCCGGTCAGGACCACCGGGCTGGTCCAGCCCATCACGTGCCCGCCGTAAGGCTGGATGCCGTAGGTGATCCCGGCCAGCAGCCCGATCAGCCCGAGCGCGAACGTGACGTTGCCCAGCCAGTCAATGCGCGAACTGGTCTGGATGCCGATCTCGCGCAGGCTGAAGTAGGACCAGATCGCCCCGCCGACACCGATCGGCACCGAGACGATGAACACCAGGCGCCAGTCCACGGCGGCGAGCACGCCGCCCAGGATCAGCCCGATGAATGAACCGGAGATGCCGGCCACCTGGTTGATGCCCATGGCCGTGCCGCGCTGGTCGGAGGGGAACGCGTCGGTCAGGATGGCGGGGGAGTTGGCCATGAGCATCGCGCCCCCGGTGGCCTGGACGACCCGGAAGCCGATCAGCCACAGGGCCCCAGCCGGCCCCTTCAGCGGGTCGAACGGCAGGGCCAGGGCACCCAGCGCGAAGACCGAGAAACCCAGGTTGTACATGCGCACCCGGCCGAAGATGTCGCCCAGCCGTCCCAGCGTCACGACCAGCACCGCGGATACCACCAGGTATCCCATCAGCATCCAGAGCAGGTAGCTCACGTTGCCGGGCTTCAGCGGATCGAGGTCGATGCCGCGGAAGATCGCTGGCAGGGCAATGATCACGATGGATGCGTTGACCGTCGCCGCCAGCATCCCGAGCGTGGTGTTCGACAAGGCCAGCCACTTGTAATGGGCTCCGAGCGGGCCGCCCCGGACCGGAGCAGCCCCGGGTCCTGGCGGCCGGCCATTCTCCGACTCGCGCACTTGTCGGTCTTCCCGTCTCATCTGCCGATACTTGCGTTAAGCAAACTAACAGAGGAAAGCACCCGGTGCCCAGCACGCTGCGGCCCAGCGGGCCAGCCGCCGGTCAGGCCGGCGCGGTGCCGGCTTCTGCTCCGGCAGCGGTCGCGGCGCCGCCATCGGTGCCGGGCGCCGGCTTGGGATCGAACCCGCGGGCCAGGGCCACGATGACCACGGTGAGCACGAGAGGCGCGGCGTACGCCGCCCGCCAGCCCGCGGAGCCGCCCACCCCGCCGGCGATGCCGCCGACGAGTGCGGCGCCGAGCACGAACCCCACGTAGTTGAACACGTTGACCCGGGAGATGGCGATACCGGATCCGGTCGGGTCGAGTTTGGACGTGGCCGAGAAGCACTGCGGTGGCACCACGCAGAAGCCCAGCCCGGTCAGCGCGAACGCGCCGATGGCCAGGTAAGGAGACGGCGCCAGCACCACGCATGCCAGCCCGGCCGCGGCGACCACGGCGCCGGCCCGCACCACGGTGGCCGCGCCGAACCGCCGCACGGTGTGGTCGCCGATGGCCCGGCCCGCCACCATCAGCGTCTGGTAGGCGGCGTAGGCGAGCGGGAGCAGCACCTTGCTGCCGTGCTGGACCTTGTCCATGTACACCGAGCTGAAGTTCGAGACCGCGGCGTCCCCGATATACATGCAGCCCATGGCGATGCCGATCAGGATGATCGGCCGCCACGGGATCGCGATGCCGGCCTTCTTGGCCGCGGCCTCGGAGACCGGCGCCACATCCTCGGACTTGCCGAACAGGGCGGCCCCGGTGATCAGCGAGGCAGCGAGACCACCCGCCGCGGCGATGCTGAACGCGACGCCCAGCGAGAGCCCGAGCTTGCCTGCGGCGGCGTTCCACAGCCCGCCCAGGATGCCGGCCAGGCTCCAGAAGCTGTAGAAGGCGGTGATGATGCTGAACCCGTACCGCTTCTCGGTGACCGCGCCCTGCATGTTCATGGTCGCGTCCACGGCCCCGAGGACCAGGCCGAACAGGCCGACCGCGACGTAGAGCTCCGGCAGGGTGCTGGCGAACCCGACGGCCGGGAGGGTCAGGCAGACCAGCGCCTGGGCGATGCGCAGGACGGTGGCGCTGCCAATCCGGGCCGCGAGGGGCCCGGAGGCCACGCTGCCCACCCCCGCGATCACCGGGACAGTCAGCAGCACGATGGTGAGCTGCCCGTTGGACAGGTTGAACTTGTCCTGCAGCACGGATATCCGGGTCACGACCACGGCGAAACAGAGGCCCTGGACGAAGAACGCCACCGTGGTGGCCCTCCGCCCGCGCCGATCGCGCTCGCGCTGGGGGCCGGCGGCGTCCCCGCCCCGGGAACCCTGGTTGTCCCCGCCCCGGGCGGCCGTGCTGTCCCCGCCCCCAGGGCCCGTGCTGTCCCCGCCCTGGGCAGCTGTGCCGTCCGGCTTCATCCGCCGCTCCCTGCTGCTGTGTCCCGGGGTCTCGCGGGGCCGGCCGCGCCGGAGGTTTCCGCGTCAGGCTAGGGATCAGGCCGGCCGGCGTCAAGGCCGGATATCTTCATGGTGTGAGTCCTCGCCCCGCCCCGCGCGACCTGCGCGCCTCCGACGCTGACCGGGAGCGGGTGATCGTGGCCCTGGCCGAGGCCGCGAGCGACGGCCGGCTCACCATGGACGAACACGCGCAGCGCGTCGAGCAGGCTTATGCCGCCCGCACCCTGGGCGACCTGGCCGGGCTGACCAGTGACCTGGCCGGCCCGGCGGCGCAGCCGCTGCGGCTGGACAACTCACGGGCGGTGAGCGCCTTCTTCAGCCGGGAGCGGCGGGACGGGCGGTGGGTCGTCCCCGGCCGGCTGGCCGTGACCGCCGTCGCCGGCCAGGTCGTGCTCGACCTGAGGCAGGCCGTGCTGCAGAGCGGCCGCACCATCGTGTACGCGACCGCCATCGGCGGCCAGGTGCATCTGCTCGTCCCGCCCGGGGTGACCGTGGTGTTCGGCAGTCTCACGGGCCGGGACGGCGATGGGTCCGGCCCGCGGCCCGCGCCGGGCGTGCCGGTGATCGAGCTTCGGACCCTCGTCGTTGCCGGGAAGGTGCACGTCAGCACGCCGCAACCGCGCCGGCGCGGCCTGCTGCACCGCTGGACCCGGTGACCCAGCCTGCGGATCCGGTCGCTAGGCCACCGGGCTGGTGCCGTCGAAGTTGACGGCGCTGTAGGCCCGGAGCTTCCAGAGCTTGTGCTCACTCTGGATGGTCCGGATGGTGCCGGACCGGGCCCGCATGACCAGTGAGTGGGTGGTGGCGCCGCCCGCCCGGTAGCGCACCCCGGCCAGCAGTTCGCCGTCGGTGATGCCGGTGGCCGCGAAGAACGCGTCCTCCGACGTGACCAGGTCGTCGGTGGTCAGCACGTGGCTGAGGTCGTGCCCCGCGGCCAGGGCGCGGTCACGCTCGGCCTCGTCACGCGGGGCGAGCCGGCCCTGGATGACCCCGCCCAGGCACTTGATGGCGCACGCGGTGATGATGCCTTCGGGGGTGCCGCCCACGCCGAGCAGCAGGTCGACCCCGGTGCCGTCGCTGGCGGCCATGATGGCCCCGGCCACATCGCCGTCGGTGATGAGCTTGATCCTGGCCCCGGCGGCCCGGACGTCCTCGATGAGCTGGGCGTGCCGCGGCCGGTCCAGGATGACGACCGTGACGTCGTTCGGCGAACAGCCCTTGGCCCGGGCCACCGCGGCGACATTGTCCGCGGCGGGCGCCTCGATGTCCACGACGTCGGCCGCGGCCGGGCCGGTGACCAGCTTGGACATGTAGAACACGGCAGACGGGTCATACATGGAGCCACGTGCGCTGACAGCTAGGACGGAGATTCCGTTAGGCATGCCGTTCGCCGTGAGGCGAGTGCCGTCGATCGGGTCCACGGCGACATCACACAGCGGGCCGGTCCCGTCGCCGACCTGCTCGCCGTTGTAGAGCATCGGGGCGCGATCCTTCTCGCCCTCGCCGATGACCACGACGCCGTTCATCGAGACGGAGTTGATCAGCAGGCGCATGGCGTGCACGGCGGCGGCGTCCGCGCCGTTCTTGTCGCCGCGGCCGACCCAGCGCGCGGCGGCCATGGCCCCGGCCTCGGTGACGCGGGCCAGCTCCAGGGCGAGGTTCCGGTCGGGCGCGCGGCGGCCGGGTTCGGGTGAGACCGGCTCGCCGGGTGACCCCGGTTCCGCGGCGTTGGCCAGGTTCTCAGTCATGAGGGAGCGCCTTCCCTGAGTGGCAGTACTGCGGCCGCACGTATCGCACGGGCAGGCGTAGCCTGTTCCCCTGGAGCAGCCGACCGTGAGGAGCGCTGCGCAGGCGTATGACGACAGACTTTCCGCAGCCTATCGTGCGGACTTCGGAGCGGGGCGCGGCGACCCGCGCCGCGCTGATGGCGGCCGCCCGTGACGTTTTCACGTCGGTGGGCTACGCCCAGGCCGGGGTGACGGACGTGGTGGCCCGCGCGGGCGCCAGCGTGGGCAGTCTCTACCATCACTTCACCGGCAAGTCTGACCTGTACCTCACCCTGTTCGAGGATTTCCACCGGAGCCAGGTGCAGCGGGCTCGCACCGCGGCCCATGAGGCCCGGGACGCCGGAGTGACCGAGCCGAAGCAGCTGTTCCTGGCCGGCGCGCGGGCCTACCTGGACGGGTGCTTCGAGGAACGCGAGCTGGCCCGGCTGTTCGTCCGCGGGGACGGGCCGCCGGGTTTCGACCTGCTGATGCGGCAGCGGCTGCGCGAGTGGGCGGACAAGAACGCTGACTTCTTCGCGCGCAGCGCCGAGCCGCTGGATGAGGCGCTCGCCGTGGTCATGACCGGTGCGCTGAGCCTGGCGGTCGCGGAGGTCTCGCTCGGCGAGGACGCCGACCGCGCGGAGCGGCTGGCCGACGGAGTGCTGCTGGTCCTGTCCCAGATCGGGAGCCCGCCCGCCGGCTGAGGGCCGGTGGCCCGGGCGGTCCGCCCGCCGCGACCCGCATACTGATCCGGTGAACGTCGAGCCTAGCCGCCGGGTCGGCGCGCGCCTCGTGCTGCAGGCACACCAGCCGCTGGAGGCAATACTGCAGGTCGCGGTCTCGGGGATGACCGGCGCGGTGGTCGAGGAGGATCTGGCCGTTTCCCTGGATGGCCAGCCGGCCGAGCTGGCCGAGGTGGCCATGCCGGGCGATGGGCGCGCGCATCTGCTGAGATCAGATCCGGGCCAGCTGATCGTCCAGTACGAGGCGGTGGTGCGCGGCCAGGCCGCCCGGCCGGAGGTGACGGAGGCCGACCGCGTGACGTTCCTGCGGCCGAGCCGCTATGCGGAATCTGACCGGCTGACGGCGGTGGCCCGCGCCGAGTTCGCCGGGATAGCCCCTGGCCCGGAGCTCCTCGCGGCGGTGTCCTCGTGGGTCGGCACGCAGCTCAGCTACGTGCCCGGCAGCATCGGGCCGACCGAGGGTGCGGTGGAGACGCTGCTGCGCCGGACGGGTGTCTGCCGGGATTACGCTCAGCTGGTCATCGCCCTGCTCCGGGCGCTGGACGTGCCGGCCCGGCTGGCGGCCGTCTACGCCCCGGGGCTGGAGCCCATGGACTTCCACGCCGTCGCCGAGGCGCTCGTGTGCGGGGGATGGCACGTCGTGGACGCCACCCTGCTCGCCCCGCGGGCCAGCCTGGTCCGCATCGCCACCGGGCGGGACGCCGCCGATACCGCGTTCCTGTCCAGCTACGGCGGCGGCGCGGAGCTCGTCGAGTCCGAGGTGACGGCCGTGACCTCGGGAACGCTGCCTGATGACGATGTCACCGCGTTGGTCAGCATCGGCTGACGGCGCAGGTATCAGAAGGGCGCGGCCGGGTCGCCGTGGCCGGCTTTGCGCTCGGTCACCGCGGCGGCAAGCCGGGCCCGGGCGCCTTCCAGCCATTCCTCGCAGATCGCGGCGAGCCGTTCGCCCCGCTCCCAGAGGTCCAGCGACTGCTCCAGGGTCAGGCCGCCTGATTCGAGCCGCTTGACCACTTCGGTGAGCTCGTCCCGGGCCTGCTCGTAGGGGACCCGGTCAGCAGCCGGCCCGGCCCCCGATGCCTCAGCGCCCGATGCCTCAGCACCGGGTGTCCCGGCCCTCTGCTTGGCGGTCACGGCCACAACCTAGCCGGCCTACCGGGGCGCGCTGATGGGATGTGGCACCGGGGCCGGCCGTGGCGCGGCGCCCGTGTTCCGCCGGCCCTGCACGGCCGACGCCACCATCTGGGCGTAGAGCGGTGCGCCGGCTGGGCGGGGATGCACCATGTCGCTCCACAGCAGGTTGGTGTGATGCACGATGGTCGCGTACCAGTTGGCCAGCACGACGTTGGCGTGCTGGCGGGCGGCGGCGGCGAGCACCTCGTTGTCACCGCTGCGCCAGGGCCGGGGGACGAACGTGTTGATCAGCACCAGCCTGCGGTGCGGGCCGATCATCGCGATCAGCTGGCTGACCTGCGCCGCGCTGACTGTGCCGTTGGTACCGAGCCCGACCACTACCACAGGGCGCAGCGCGGCGCTGGCCGCCAGGCTGCGCACCAGCCCTACGCCCGCGCCCATCTGACGGCTGACCTGGGCGTTGATCGAGATGCCCGGGAGCACTTGCTCCAGTTGCGGCGCGGAGGCGAGCATCACCGAGTCGCCGATGGCGGTGACCTCTGAGCCGGTGACCCTGGAACCGGGGATGTTGGCCCAGGCCGCGGGGTGCACGACGGGCGGGCGGGCCCCGGGCGGGCGCCCTCCCGGCCGGCCGGTCGCGCGCGCCGTCGTCACCCGCTTCGCCTGGGTGGCCGCGCTGACCTTCGCGCCGTGCGTGATCTGCTGCTGCAAGCCCGCTGATGAGGGCGCGTCCAGCACCCCGTACCCGGCCACGGCGACCACGATGAGCGCCACCACCGTGAATCCCGCCGGGAACGCGCGGACGGGTGACTGGCGCGCGCCCGCGACCGAATCGGCTACCAC
>Ga0302325_10035448_pt1 | contig 10191 bp, 11 predicted proteins | sample Palsa_T0_2_FD_201948 | JGI IMG/M metagenome (GOLD analysis project Ga0302325, IMG submission 201948) | Peat permafrost microbial communities from Stordalen Mire near Abisko, Sweden - Palsa_T0_2 | ecosystem: Environmental > Terrestrial > Soil > Palsa > Peat permafrost | place: Sweden: Abisko... | reverse complement strand
GCGACGATCAGCACCAGCATCGGGACGTCAACGCGCCATTCGGTGAACGCCCGGACGAGGGTCAGCTTGGGGGGGCCACTGTACTTGGGGGGGCCACTGTAAGCGGTCGCGAGCGGGGCCATAAACCAAAACTACTCCCGGTCGTAGCCGCCCTCACGATCCAGGGACGGCCAGGGCGCGTTCGGATGGGGCTTGATCCCCCTCCGTCGGTACGCGCTCCCGCGCTTCTTGCTGTTATCAGCGACCAACCCAAGGGTTTTCGTCAGCGCTGAAAGTTTGACCGCCTCTGACCGGCCTAACTTTCAGCGCTAACCCAAAACCGGACCGGAAGAGAGCTCAGCAAGCGAAAAACCCCGCTAGGAGGTGTCTTTCCTAGCGGGGTGCTCGCTTTTGGTGGCGGTTAGGCCGGCAGGTGGTCGGCTAGCTCGGCCGCGGCCTCGGCGCCGTAGGCGCGCTTGGCGCGGTCGGCCAGCAGGCCCGGGGTGATGTCGTACTCCTGGGGGCCGACCGTCTCCAGCGCGTGCACGGCCATCAGGTTGCCCAGCTGGACGGCGCGCTCGATCGACAGGCCCCAGGCCGTCGCGGCCAGGAAGCCGCAGCGGAACGCGTCGCCCGCGCCGGTGGGCTCGACGAACGTCGCGTCCTTGACCGGGCCGACCACGATCGTCTCCGCGCCCTGGCGCTCGACCCGGGCGCCCTCGCTGCCGAGGGTGACGATGCGGGTGCCGACCCGGGCGAGGACGTCCTCGCCGGTCCAGCCGGTCTTGGACTCGATGACCGCCGCCTCGTACTCGTTGCAGAACAGGTAGGCGGCGCCCTCGATCAGCGTCCGCATCGCGTCGCCGTCGAGGAAGGCCACCTGCTGCGAGAAGTCGGCCGCGAACGGGAGGCCGGCCGCGCGGCAGTCGGCGGTGTGCGCCTGCATCGCGGCCGGGTCGCCCGCTCCGATCAGCACCAGCTCGATGCCGTTGGCGGCGGCGAGCGCGGTGATGTCGATCTCGCCGTCCTCGCTCATCGCGCCCGGGTAGAACGAGGCGATCTGGTTCCCCGCGTCGTCGTTGGTCGCGCTGAAGCGCGCGGTCTGCCTGGTGGCCGAGGTGCGCACGCCGGACGTGTCCACGCCGTGCTCCTCGAGCCAGGCCCGGTACTCCGCGAAGTCCGGTCCCACGCAGCCGACGAGCAGCGGCTTGAGCCCGAGGCACCCGAGACCGTAGGAAATGTTCCCGGCCACGCCGCCGCGCCTGATCTCCAGGTTGCCGACGAGGAAGGACACGGAGATCTTGTCCAGCTTCTCGGCGATCAGCGTGTCGGTGAACTTGCCGGCGAAGGTCATCAGGTGATCGGTCGCGATCGACCCGGAGACGGCTATCCGCATCGTTGAGGGATCTCTATTCGGCTATCGAAGGGAGGGCGGGCAACAAACGGAACGCGGGCCGGGGACGGCCCGATGCGATCAGTGGAACGAGTCGCCGCAGGCGCAGGACCCGGAGGCGTTCGGGTTGTCGATCGTGAAGCCCTGCTTCTCGATCGTGTCCACGAAGTCGATCGTCGCGCCGGTCAGGTACGGGGCCGACATCTTGTCGGTCACCACGCCCACGCCGTTGTAGTCGGCGACGACATCGCCGTCGAACGAGCGCTCGTCAAAGTAGAGCTGGTAGCGCAGGCCCGAGCAGCCGCCCGGCTGCACCGCCACTCGCAGCCGCAGGTCATCCCGGCCCTCCTGGGCGAGCAGCGCGCCGACCTTGGTCGCGGCGGCCTCAGTGAGGTTGATTGCCTGCTTGGTCACTTCGTCCTGAACGGTCATCTGCGACTGGCTCCCGTCATGTCGTATGTGCTGAGCCGCCGACGCGGCCTCGTCGTTCGCTTTCAACTCTACGCATCCCACGGGCATTCCTCCACGCGGCGTGTTCTTCGCCGTCGAAGGTCACAACCCGGGGGCGCCCCAGAGCGCCATCCACTTGGTGAGGTCAGGCTCGATCTTGAGATCGTCGCCGAGCACGCCCTTGACCTGAAGTTCAAGGGCGTTGTCGCGCTGCTGGCCCGACCCGTCGCGCGGGGCGAACGGGTAGAACGTGCCCCGTTTGTACAGGTAGACGAGGGCCATCCGGCGGTGGCTCTCGTCCGCGAAGGCGACCATGGTGCACAGTAGCTGAGGGCCGAAGCCGTTGTCGACCAGCGCGCTGTTGACCGCGTGCAGATCGGTCACCAGCGTGTCGACCTCGTCGCTCATGTGGTTGCTGATCAGCCAGGTGTACCCGAAGCTGTCCTTGGTCACCTCCACCGGCAGCCCGCCGGCCCCGCCCGGCCTGCTGTTATCGGTGTCAAGAAGCTCGCGGACCTCCTGCTGGATGTCCGCGAACGTCTTGCCCTCCACCGCGCGGAAGCAGACCGAGCCCGAGCCGGTCGGGGTGAACCCGAGGGCCGCCTGGAGCTGGATCGCCGCCGACGGCAGCGCGAACAGGTCGTCGAGCTTCGGCTGGACGGGCTTGGTCCGGCCGAGTAGCACGTCGAGGAAGCCCACTAGCGAAGGCCCTTGGCACCCGGAGTGGTGTCGTTGAGCTGGGCCTGGATCTTCGCCAGCTGCTCGATGCGCTTCTCGAGCGACGGGTGGGTGGAGAACAGGTTGGCTAGCCGGTCGCCGCCGGGGCCGTTGCCGCCGCGGGTGAGCTTCATCGCCGGGGCGAAGTAGAACGCGCTCATCGGCGCGGCCTTGCGCAGGTCCTCGTTCGGGATCCTGGACATCGAGCCGCTGACCTTCTGCAGCGCGGACGCCAAGGCGCTGGGATGGCCGGTGAGCAGCGCGCCGCTGCGGTCGGCGGCCAGCTCCCGGTACCGGGACAGCATCCTGATCAGCACGAAGCTGACCGCGTAGACAACGATGGAGACGAGCATGATCAGCGGGATCAGCAGGGCCGCGTTGCCGTTGTTGCCGCCTCGCCGGCCGCCGCCAAAGAGCTCGGAGTAGAAGGCGAACCGGACGAGCAGCCCGGCCACGATCCCGAGCAGGCCGGCCACGGTCATCACCTGGACGTCCTTGTGCGCCACGTGGCTGAGCTCGTGGGCCAGCACGCCCTCGAGCTCGTCCTTGGTCAGCCCGAGCTGAAGCATCCCCTCGGTGACGCAGAGCACCGAGTTCTTGCTGTTGCGGCCGGTCGCGAACGCGTTCGGCATGCGGGTGGGGGCGATCGCCACGCGCGGCTTGTCCATGTCCGCCAGTGCGCACAGCCGGTCCACGATGCCGTGCAGCTCGGGCGCCTGCTGCGGGGTGACCACCTGGGCGCCGGCCGCCGACAGGGCGATCTTGTCGCTGTAGAAGAGCGAGATGAACGCGGCGCCGCCGCCGAAGACCACGGCCACGAAAACGATCAGCCCGGCCGACTGCTTGGTGGCCACCAAAATACCGATGAGCGCGGCCACGAACGCGACGAAGACTAGTCCGAGGAAGAACATCGTCGCCGTCATCCGCACGGTCAGACCCCGGTCAGGGGCATACCTCGTACGCGTCGCCATGACGCACCCTCCGAATCCCGCCAAGCCAGCAGCCGGGCACCTTCGTCCCGGCCTGCCTGGTTCTCAATTGGCAATCTATCTCAACAACGCTAAACGGACGCTGAAGCTTTCCGCTCAGGTGGCTGGAAGGGCCCATTGTCATTGCGCCCACGGCGAATATCGCCGTGGGCGCTCACGCGGTGACACGCGGTGGACAGGTGCCGCAGGCAGCCGGCGGCGGCCGCTTGCACCACTGCGGCTGGCCGGCTACGAGTGGCCGAGCGAGTCCCCGTGGATGGTTCCGTCGGCGAGCAGCTTGCGCACCTCGGCGACGGTCGCGTCCGAGAACGGCAGGATGTAGTCCGCGGTCACGAACTCATCCGCGCCGACCGCCTGGCCGGCCGCCCTGACCAGCTGCACGGCGGCGCCGAGGGCGAGCCTGAACGCAGGCTCGTCGTCGGCGTGCACGGCCGCGTCCATGTCCTTGTCAAGCACGGTCAGCTGCGCGGCGGTGTCGTCGTCGACCCGGAACTGCCCCTCGCCGAGAACGCGGACTATCACAGCCCATCACCGGCCTGCGGCTGCTGCGCCGCCGGGGCCCCGGCGGCCGACGCCGACTCGCCGCCGTCGCCGTTGGCCGACTCGCCGCCGTTGGCGTTGGCCTCGAGCTGCTTCGGCGCGTTGTTGGCGATCTCGCGCTTCATCGCGGCGAGTTGGTCGTCGACCCCGGCCGTGGCGCCGAGCTTGTCCAGTTCGGCCTGGATGTAGTCGGCGCCGCCGCCCACGTGGTCCTCGAGGGCGCCGGAGGCGAGCAGCTCGTCGATCGCGCCCGCGCGGGCCTGCATCTGCGCCGTCTTGTCCTCGGCGCGCTGGATGGCCAGGCCGACGTCGCCCATGTCCTCCGAGATCCCGGAGAAGGCCTCGTTGATGCGGGTCTGCGCCTCGGCGGCGGTGTACGTCGCCTTGATGGTCTCCTTCCTGGTACGGAAGGCCTGCACCTTGGCGTCGAGCCGCTGCGAGGCGAGGGTCAGCTTCTCCTCTTGGTCCTGCAGCTGGGTGTACTGGCCCTGCAGGTCGTCGTACTGCTGCTCCAGCTGCCCCCTGGCCTGCAGCGCTGCCCTGGCCAGATCCTCGCGGCCCTGCTCGAGCGCGGTCTTGGCCTGGGTGGTGCGCTTGGTGATTTCCTTCTGCAGCGAGGTCATCTGCAGCTCAACCCGCTTGCGCGAGGTGGCGACGTCCGCGACACCGCGTCGTACCCGGGTCAGCATCTCGACCTGCTGCTTGTACGAGTAGTCCAGAGTTTCGCGAGGGTCTTCCATCCGGTCCAGCGCCTTGTCGGCCTTGGCCCGGAATATCAGCGAGACTCGCTTCATCACGCTCATAGACGCGGCCGTCCCCTTCATCTCACCTGAGCGCCGCCACCGAGCGGCCGCAGAGCCACCAGGCGACGGCTAAATTATGCCGCCGGCTAACCGCAATCAACCCTACGCGCTGCTGCGAGCGGTAGCCACTTATACCTTGTGTATCCCCGGTTCGGCCCGGCGTAATAACGAACCGGGCGAGCCGGAGCAAACCCGCGTGCTCCAAGCGCGCAGGTGCAGGAGTTAAGCTATGCGCGTGTTCCGACGCAGTAGCGCCGACGCGACCGAAGGCCAGGCCCAGGATTCCCAGCCCGCGCTAGCCCCGGAAGCCCCGGCCAAGAGCAAGCAGCCCGCGCAGACGGGCAAGGGCCGGCCGACGCCCAAGCGCAGCGAGGCCGAGGCCAACCGGTACCGGTCGGTGACCGGGTCGACCACCAGCGGCCGCGGGCCCAAGGCCGCGGCCACCCCCGGGCGCAAGCTCACCCCGGAGGAGAAGGACAAGGCGCGGGCGCGGGCCAGGACCGACCGGGACCGCCAGCTGCAGGCGATGCGGCGCGGCGAGGAGTGGGCGCTGCAGCCCCGCGATCGCGGGCCGATGAAGAAGCTCGCCCGCGACTACGTGGACGCGCACCGGCGGCCGAGCGAGTTCTACATGTACGCGCTGGTCATCCTGGTCATCTCGCTGGTGGCGGGCAAGTCCCACAAGGCGCTCAACAGCGACCTGCAGTTCCTGCTGCTCGCGATCATCGCGGTCATCATCGTGGACGCCCTGCTGCTGCGCCGGTCGATCAGCAAGCTGGCGAAGGAGCGGCTGCCCGGCGAGTCGACCCGCGGCATCACGTTCTACTCGATCATGCGCGCCCTGCAGCTGCGCCGCTTCCGCAACCCGGCGCCGAGGGTCAAGCCCGGCGAATCGTTCTAGGCCGCCTCGTCCGGCCGGCCGCCCGGAGGGGCCAGCAGACCTCGAGCGGCGGCGTTCCCGGAGGGAACGGGTCGCCGCTGGAGCCCGTCAGGCGTCCCGCGTTGTCAGCCCTCGGGGTGGAGGGACATCGGGCCGTACTCCTTGCGGGTGTCGTCGAACAGCGTGACCTGATCCACCCCGCCGTCGACCAGCTCGTGATAGTTCTCGCCCAGCCAGCTCTCGGCGTCCCCCTGGCTGGCGAAGATCGTCTCCTGCTGGCTCGCGCCGCCCACCACCGCGCCGTCGGTCTTCTCGTACCGCCACGTCCAAGGCATCGTGCCGCCGCCTCTCGTCTCACTGCAGCATCGTGCTGTCGCGTCAAGCGAGGGTAACACTTGTCGACCGCTCGCTAGCCGCCTGACCCGGCACCCCCCTCCTGCATGGGTCGGCTCAGGCGGCTAGCGCGGTCCACGCGCGGGGCGTCAGGCGCAAAACAGCACTGCCCAGACGGCCTTGCCTCGGCCTGCAACCGGGGACCAGCCCCAGACGTCGCTCAGCGCGTCCACCATCTGCAGCCCGCGGCCCGACTCCTCGACCGAGGCCGGCACCTTGAGCACGGGCGCACAGTCGCTCGGGTCAAGCACGGCGCAGATCACCTCGCCGTTGCGGCGCAGCAGCCGCAGCCCCAGGCCATCGAGCGACTGCCGCCGCGGCGACGGCACCGCCGCCACAGCGGCCGCGTGGGTGACCGCGTTGGCGACGAACTCGCCGACGATGGTCTCCGCATCCTCGGCCAGGAAAGCCAGCCCCCAGTCACGCAAGGTGGATCTGGTCAGGCGGCGGGCCGCGCGCGCGGACTGCGGGCCGCGCGCCAGCGGGCAGCCGACCGCGGTCGGCGAGTCCCACCAGTCGGCGGGCATCCGCATCATCCGCGGCCTTCGGGCCGTCAGCTCAGGTCGGGATACGACGTGAACCGGCTCGCCGGCGGCAGCGTGTACTCGCGTGCGAGTAGGCAGCTGGGTCAAGCTCATGGCAACCCCGAGGAGCGTCCAGCGCCGTCCGGGTGATCGACGCACTGCACATCTTGCCGCAAAGCTCATGCAGCCGCAAGGCCAGATGCACGTGCATTTTGCCGTGCAGCTAGCTTCGTGCGCGTTGCCCGCGTATTTGTGAAGCCACGACAAGCACCACGATGGCGATCGTGACCCAGAGCCCATACTTGGATATTTCCTGCGCCACGTCGATCGCGCTCTGCCCGAGCGCCCACCCCAGCCCGGCCAGCATCCCGACCCAGGCCAGCGAGCCGACCGCGTCCAGGATGAGGAACGTCACCCAGCTCATCCCGGTCCAGCCGGCCGCCGCGTAGACGAGCGCGTTCGGGATCGGCAGGAACGGCGACAGCACGACCGCGGGCCAGGTGAGCCAGCGGCCCGAGCGGTTGACCCGGGCGACGAACTTCTGGCTCCGCTTGCCCCGGCCGGAGAACATCTGGATGACCCGCTCGCCCCAGAGGCGACCGGCCCACCAGTAGATGATGTCGAACTTCATCGTGCCGATGACCCCGAAGATCAGCAGCACCACCAGCGAGCCGTGCCCCTTGCTGGCGAACGCGGCGCCCGACACGATCGCCTCGGTGGAGCCGTTCAGCAGCACCGAGACAAGCGGGTGGGTGCCGACCAGGCTGGCGCGGAACGGCAGCAGGGCCAGGTAGTAGAGCCCGCTGAGGGTGATCGCCCCCCAGCAGGCGATGTCCACCCGGCGCGGCTTGCCCTGCCAGGGCAAGTTCGCGTTGGCCCACGGGTCCTTGGCCTTGACCGGATCGTCGGCCTCGGCGGCCGGATCATCGGTCTCGACGGGCGGATCATCGGTCTCGACGGGCGGATCGCCGACCTCGGCGGGCGCATGCTCGGGCTGGGCCGGATCGCCGGGCTGGGCCGGATCGTCGGCCTGGGCGGCGTCGCTGGCCTGCGTTGCTTCTGGCGCGGGGGCGGTCGGGTCGGCCGTGTGCGCCGACACCTCCGCCGCCGCTGCCGGCTCCTCGCTCACGCGCTCACGTTATCCGCTGATCGGGGGCAACGGGGCGATGGAGGCAGCGCAACGGTCCGTTAGATGAAAGGTTGGGGCGATCTTGATCTTGATCGTGGGACGCGAGAACCCCGCCGGCGTCCGGAGAAGCGAAGATCAAGATCGCTTGTCCGAACGGTCGCGGGGTTCCTCGTAACAGCCGGGCGCGTGCCCAGCCGCGCCTAGCGCTTCTCCATGGCGACGAAGTCGCGCTCGACCGGGCCGGTGTAGACCTGGCGCGGGCGGGCGATCTTGGTCGCCGGGTCGTGCAGCATCTCCTTGTAGTGCGCGAGCCAGCCGGGCAGCCGGCCGATCGCGAACAGCACGGTGAACATCTCGGTCGGGAAGCCCATCGCCCGGTAGATCAGGCCGGTGTAGAAGTCGACGTTCGGGTAGAGCTTGCGGCTGATGAAGTAGTCGTCCGACAGCGCCACTTCCTCGAGCTGGGTGGCCAGCTCAAGCAGGTGGTCGTTGGGCGCGAGCTTGGTCAGCAGCTTGTCGGCGGCGGCCTTGACGATCCGGGCGCGCGGGTCGTAGTTCTTGTAGACCCGGTGGCCGAAGCCCATCAGCTTGACGCCGGCTTCCTTGTTCTTCACCCGGGTGACGTACGCGTTCACGTCGCCGCCCTGGTCGCGGATGTCCTCCAGCATGTCAAGGACGGCCGCGTTGGCCCCGCCGTGCAGCGGGCCCGACAGCGCGTGCACCCCGGCCGAGATGCTGGCGAACACGTTCGCCTCGCTCGAGCCGACCACCCGGACGGTGGAGGTGGAGCAGTTCTGCTCGTGGTCGGCGTGCAGCACGAACAGCATGTCGAGGGCCTTGGCGACCTCCGGATCGACCTGGTACTCCTCGGCCGGCAGGCCGAAGGTCATCCGCAGGAAGTTCTCCACCAGCGTCAGCGAGTTGTCCGGGTACAGGTACGGCTGGCCGATCGAGCGCTTGTAGAAGTACGCGCCCAGCGTCGGCAGCTTCGCCAGCAGCCGGATCATCGAGAGGTCGACGTCGGCCTCGTTGTGCGGGTCGAGGTGCCCCGGGTAGAAGCTGGACAGCGCCGACACCGCCGACGACAGCACCGCCATCGGGTGCGCCGTGCGCGGGAAGGCGCTGAAGAAGGTCTTGAAGTCCTCGTCGAGCAGGGTGTGGTGAGTGACCTTCTCGGTGAAGTCGGCCAGCTGGTCGGCCGTGGGCAGGGCCCCGTAGAACAGCAGGTAGCTGACCTCGAGGAAGCTCGCCTTCTCGGCCAGCTGCTCGATCGGGTAGCCGCGGTAGCGGAGGATTCCGGCGTCGCCGTCGATGTAGGTGATGTCGGAGGAACACGAGGCGGTGTTGACGAAGCCGGGGTCGAGGGTGACCATGCCGGTCGTCGACAGCACCTTCGTCACCTCGATGCCGTCTGATCCCTCGTTGGCGGCCTTGACGGGCAGGTCGAGCTCCGCGCCGTCGTTGTAGCGCAGCGATACTTTGCTGGTGGCGACCGATGCTTCAGGCATTCGCGGTCCCTTTCACGTTCCGTACGGGACGCGTACATGGATGAGCGGCCGGGATCGCCGGCCACTGGCACCGCCCCGTTGGGGTCCAGAGGTCTATACCCAAACGCTAGTCTCCTGCATGCTTAGGTGAAACCAGGAGGACATAGGACAACGATCACACTGCCGCCCCGGGGCGGCGCACGGGGGTGTTTCTGCCGGGCCTACCATGCTCTCATGAGGTTCGCGATCGGCATTCCGCAGCTCTACCCGGACGGATCGTTCTCCCCGGCGGACTTCAAAGCGTACCTCGCGCGGGTCGAGGAGCTCGGGGTGTTCGAGAGCGCCTGGACGCAGGAGATGGTGCTGGGCGCATCGCCGCAGCTCGCTCCCCTCGAGGTCATGACCTACGCGGCGGCCTGCACGACCACGCTCCGGCTGGGCTGCACCGTGTTCGTGACCACCCTGCACACCCCGGCCCACCTGGCCAAGGCGCTGGCCTCGCTCGACCAGCTGTCGCTGGGCCGGGTGGAGATCGGGGTCGGGTCGGGCGGGCCGCGGCGCCCGTTCGCGGCGTTCGGCCTGTCGCCCGAGCGGTGGCTGCCCCGCTTCACCGAGGGCATCGAGCTGATGAAGGCGCTCTGGACCGAGCCGTCGGTGACCTTCGACGGGGAGTTCTGGCAGCTCGAAGACACCGCGATGGAGCCTAAGCCGCTGCAGAAGCCGTATCCGCGGCTCTGGTTCGGCGGCTCCGCGCCCGCTGCGGTGCGCCGCGGCGTGCGGCTGTGCGACGGGTTCTTCGGGGCCGGGTCCTCGGCCACGCCCGCGTTCGCGTCGCAGGTCGCGGTCGTCCGGGAGACGCTCGCGGACGACCCGGCCGGGCGTCGGGTCGGTTTCGGGCCGGCCGAGT
>Ga0302325_10035445_pt1 | contig 10192 bp, 10 predicted proteins | sample Palsa_T0_2_FD_201948 | JGI IMG/M metagenome (GOLD analysis project Ga0302325, IMG submission 201948) | Peat permafrost microbial communities from Stordalen Mire near Abisko, Sweden - Palsa_T0_2 | ecosystem: Environmental > Terrestrial > Soil > Palsa > Peat permafrost | place: Sweden: Abisko... | reverse complement strand
AGCGACCACCGCGACCAACGCATCAAAGCCGCCGAAACCAAACACCGCATCGCCGCCTGATGCCATTACACGTCCAACCTTTCCTCAAGGGCCACTAGGAAGGGCACGGAGCACGACGGGCCAGGAGGCCGAGTCGATTTCCTACCTCCGAGCCGTGAACGCCGGGCCGGCTGCACAGCGTCCCGGGGGTGGGGGTCGGGCGCCCGCGACTGCTCATCGCGGTCTCATGTCGCGGCACGAGAGTGGGTGCGCGATGGCCGCCGCGAGGGACGCCCGGGATTCGATCGGCGCGAGAGACGCGGGCCTCGCCCGCGTGTCGCGACTGACTCGCGCGGCGGCGGCGTTGGCTCTGGCCGGAACCGGGGTCGTGGCTGCGTTCGCGGCCTCCTCGTTTCACGCTCGTCGTTTGACCGCCCTCGCCGCTGCCGCCCCGGCTCGTGCACAGCGCACGCCGGCAGTCACGCTCTCGGCGCCCTCGCCGACCGTCACGGTCGCGGGCACGTCGACCCCGCCGCCCGCTTCGGCCTCGAGAGCCGCGCCGAGCGCCGCAGCGAGTGCGCCGACACCTCCCTCGTCGGCGCCGGTGCCGACCCCCTCCCCTCCGGTCGTCGTTTCCGGGGGTTCGTGACTCAGCTCGCGCGAACATCGCTGCGGGCATTCGGGTCGCTCGCGGTACTCGCGACCACCCGGCGGGAGGAGCTTCGCTCGGCCCGTCGGCTTCTGGTCGGCGGGCTGCGCTCACTCGACCTTGCGTGCAGCCGCTTCCGCGCAGACTCCGAACTCGTCGCGCTGAACCGCGCGGGCGGGCGGCGGGTCGGGGTGAGCGAGACGCTCTTCGATGCGCTCGAAGCGGCGCTCCGGGCCGCGGTCATGACCTCCGGACTCGTCGACCCGACCGTGGGGCGTGCGCTTCGACTTGCCGGCTACGACATCAGTTTCGAACGGGTCGCGCAACGCCCCGCGAGCGTGCTGCACCCAACGTTCGAGCCCGCCGGCCGCTACCGCGAGATCGAGCTCGACAGGGAGCGACGTACTGTCCGTGTCCCACACGGGGTCGAGCTCGACCTCGGCGCGAGCGCGAAGGCGTTCGCCGCCGACCGGATCGCGCAGGCCGCGGCCGCGAGCGGGGCCGGGATACTGGTCTCGATCGGAGGCGACGTCGCAGTCGCAGGACGAGCTCCCGAGCCGGGATGGCCGGTGCTGCTCGCAGAGGACCACGGAGCATCGCGGGAAACGCCGGGCCCGGTCGTTGCGATCCGGTCAGGCGGCCTCGCCTGCTCGGGAACGCGCCTGCGACGCTGGGACTCATCGGTCGGTGGGCTCCATCACATCCTCGACCCGAGCACCGGCTTGCCGGCGCAGGGGCGCTGGGCGACCGTTCACGTTGCCGCCGCGAGTTGCCTGGAGGCCAACGCGGCCGCGACCGCAGTCATCGTGCTCGGCGACAGCGCCCCCGCTTGGCTGATTGAGCGCGAGCTGCCTGCGCGCCTCGTCGCGTGCGACGGCGCGACTCTCGCCGTCGGCGGTTGGCCCAGCCGGGAGGCTCGGTGACGGCAATCGTCGCCTCCGCGCCGAGCCCGCTCTGGTACGTGACCCGCGGCTCGGGGATCGTGACGCTGATCCTACTTACGGCGTCGATCTGCCTGGGTGTCGCGAGCGCGGTCGGGTGGCATAGACGGTCACTTCCCCGTTTCGTTGTCGCCGGGCTCCACCGCAACCTGACGCTGCTCGCTGTGGTCTTTCTCGCGCTTCATGTCGCGACGACCGTCGCCGATAGCTTCACGCCGATCGGGGTCAGGGATGGGTTTGTCCCGTTCGTGGCGAGCTACCGCCCGCTCTGGCTCGGTCTGGGGGCGATCGCGTGCGATCTTCTGCTCGCGCTCGTGGTAACGAGCCTCGTGCGCGTGCGGATCGGCTACCGGGTCTGGCGGGCGACCCACTGGCTCGCGTACGCGGCCTGGCCGCTCGCGCTCGTCCACGCGCTAGGGACGGGCAGCGACGCCCGTTCCGGCTGGATGGCCGCAATCGCGCTCGCCTGTGTGCTCACCGTCGTCGGGGCGATCTCCGTCCGGGCCACACGCGGGGGTTTCGGGCCGCGATCGATCGTTTCAGTCAGCGCGGCCGCCGCATGCGCGTTCGTGACGGGACTCTGGTACTGGACTGGCCCTGCCCGGCAAGGCTGGGCCGCCCGCGCCGGGACGCCGAGCAGGCTGCTCGCCTCGTCGACAGCCACGTCCGTTTCCCGCCTCGCGGCCACGCGGCCGCTCGACCCGCCCGCACCCCTCCCCCGTAGCTTCGCCGCGACGCTCTCCGGCAGCCTGACGCGATCGCTCCCCGACAGCAGCGGGCTAGTCACCGTCCAGATCGCCGCGCGCGTGAAGGGGCAGGTGCGCGGCGAACTGCGGTTCGCGCTGCGGGGCGCCCCCGACAGTGACGGCGGCATCTCGATGGCGTCAAACGGGGTCGCCTTCGAGGGCAGCGGACCGACACCGGTCTACGAAGGGAGCGTCGTCGCCCTCGACGGTCCGGACCTGGTCGCTGACCTCAGCGACCCGGCCGGGGCGACGCTGCATCTTCTGATCGTTCTCCGGATCGACCGGAGAACCGGGACCGTCAGCGGCTCGCTCGATGGAGCACAGACGTGAGCGCAGCCGTACGGTCACAACGCGCGACCCCGATCGGTCACGGCCTGCCGCGCCTGCTCGCCGGCATCCACGCGACCGAACCGGTCTCGCTCACCGAGCACCAGGCCCTTCACGGCCTCCTCCCGGCCCGGGTGTGGCGCCGAGCGCCCGGTCTTATCGAGCTTGTCGAGCAGAGCGGCATGCGCGGGCGCGGCGGCGGCCGGTTCCCTACCGGCGACAAGCTGCGCGCGGTCTCGGCGCAACGCGGGCGCCCGGTCGTCGTCGTGAACGCGCTCGAAGGGGAGCCCGTCAGCGGGAAGGACAAGGTGCTGCTCCGCCACGCACCCCACCTGGTGCTCGACGGCGCCGCTGCCGCCGCGGCGGTGCTCGGCGCACGCAGGGCGATCGTCGCGGTGAGCGCCGATGCCGTGACCGAGCAGCGCTCCCTCGCCAAGGCGCTCGCAGAACGCGAACGCGCCGCGACTGACCGCAACGTCGCGCTCTCGGTCGCTCTCGTCCCGCCTGGATTCGTCAGCGGTGAGGAAACCGCGATCCTCCGGTTCCTGAACGGCGGCCCTCCGAAACCGACCGCGCGCCCACCACTCCCTCACCAGCACGGACTCGGAGGCGCGCCGACACTCGTCCAGAACGCCGAAACGCTCGCACAGCTCGCGCTCATCGCGCGCCTCGGACCCGACTGGTTCCGAACGCTCGGCACCCCGGCTGAGCCCGGCTCGATGCTCGTGACCGTCTCGGGCGCGGTCCACACCCCCGGCGTCCTCGAAATCGCCGTCGGCACACCGCTCGCGGCCGTTATCCAACGCGCCGGCGGATTCACGGAGCGCCCGAAAGCGCTGCTCCTCGGCGGCTACTTCGGCACGTGGGTCCCAGCCGCCGCCGCCGCGGCACTGCGCCTCTCCGAGACCGATCTGGCCTGTGTCGGCGCGCGGCTCGGCGCCGGAGCGATCGTAGCGCTCCCGGACTCCGCCTGCGCCGTCACCGAGACAGCCCGCGTCACGCGCTACCTCGCCGAGCAGAGCGCTCACCAGTGCGGCCCGTGCACGCACGGACTCGCCGCCGCCGCAGCGGCGCTCGAACGACTCGCACAACGCCAACCCGCACGAGACGCACACAGCCGCGAGCCCTCCGAACTCGCCAGGATTCTGCGGCAGGTCAACGGTCGTGGCGCCTGCCGCCACCCTGACGGGGCCGTACGGTTCATCAGCTCCGCGCTCGAGGTGTTCGCCGACGAGGTCGCTCAGCACCTCGCCGGCCGCTGCGGCCTGCGCGCCGCAGGCATCCTGCCCGTCACGAGCCAGAGGCGGACATAGCTCGCATCCTTACCGTCGATCCGATCGCCTGCGCGGGCCGCGGGCTCTGCGCCGAGCTCCTACCCGAACGCATAACCCTCGACGACTGGGGCTACCCGATCATCGACGCCACGCCGATCCGCGTCTCGCTCGAGCCGCTTGCACGACGGGCAGTCGCAGCCTGCCCCACCCTCGCACTCGCCCTCACCGCCTCGCGTAGCTCCCCCGACCCTGCCCAGACCCGCGCGCACCGGGCGGGCCACTACCCGAATGGGTCTCGACGCACCACGAGGCGCGAGGATTGAAGCGCCGCACGCAAAAGGCAACTGTCCGGCTGCCGTCACGTCCAGTCCGCCACCGGCGCGGCCATCGGTCAGAGTGCCGCTTGCGCTGGACTGGTCGCCGCGCGCCACTCGCCCCGGCACGCCAGGGCGGCGCGTCCGGAGGCTGTGGCCAATCCTTCCAGGCGCCACGACGAACGCGGCACAACTCACCGCCACACCGACACGACCCGAACAGAGGCTCCCGGCGTTCCCCCGTGCGTTCGCATCCGATGACGGAGCGGAATCCCTCTATCGCGCTCGGCGAGTTCAACGCGAGCCGCACGCACGAACGCGGCGCTTCCGCGACGCCCGACACACAGCCGGGTGCGAGGAAAGAATGTCACCCAACGCTCCTGCGACGGGGTGGTCGAGCCGGTCGCACAGACGCGTCGTCCGCAGTAACCCAGATGCAGGCTGAGAAACGTCCAGGCAGAGTCGGCGACTGAGGAGGAACCGGCGGTGAAGGCAGCGGATTCGACGAGCGGATCACGCTCTAACAAGCAGGAGCCCGAGTTTCCCGCCCGAGCTCTTATGCGGGTTCCTGAGCCGGCAGACCGGGCGTTCGTCGAGCGCGTCACACGCGAGCTTGCCCAGGCGCGCGAACGCTGCCTCCAAGTTCTGCTCCCGCAGATAGAGCCGTAGCCTGCGCGGATGGCAAGCTCGCTTACCGTCCGGTCTCTGCGCAAGCGTTACGGCGCGGTTGAGGCGCTGCGCGGCGTTGACCTCGAGGTCGGGGAGGGTGAGCTTGTCGGGCTCCTGGGGCCGAACGGCGCGGGAAAGTCGACCCTGGTGAAGATTCTGGTCGGACTGGTTCGCCCGAGTGGCGGATCCGCGCAGGTCGGTGGGGCGCCGGCGGGTTCGCGCGCGGCTCGTGCGTCGCTCGGGTACCTGGCCGAACTCTTCCGTTTCCCTGGCTGGTACACGGCCGACGAGGTGATCGAGCTGCACCAGCGGCTCGCGGGTTCTCGGGGCGGCGCGGCCGAGCGTGCGCGTCTGCTCGAGCTCGTCGCGCTCGCGGATGCCGGCGGCCGCCGGGTCGAGGGCATGTCGAAAGGGATGCAGCAGCGGCTCGGCATCGCCCAGGCGCTCGTCGGCGCACCGCGCGTGTTGATACTCGACGAGCCGACCTCGGCGCTCGATCCGGTGGGCCGCCGCACCGTGCGCCTGCTGCTAGAGCAGTTGCGCGGAGACGGAGTCACCGTCCTGCTGAACTCGCATCTGCTCTCCGAGATCGAACTGGTGTGCGACCGTGTCGCGATCCTGCTCGGCGGCCGACTCGTCGCCACCGGGACACCTCACGAGCTGTCACAGCCGCGCGGTGTCGAGATCGAGACCGACGAAGGAGTCCGGCTCTTCCCTGCTGCGACCCGGGAGGACATGCCGAGACTCGTCGCCGAGGCGGTCTCGGCAGGCCGCGGCGTCTACGCTGCACGCGTCCTCACCTCGACACTCGAAGACGTCTACCTCGAGGCCGTCGGCGGGGAGACGAGCTGACCCCGGTCGCGGTCATCGTCCAGTACGCCCTTCGCGAGGCGGTACGTCGCAAGGTGTTCGCGGTCGTCGTGCTGCTCACCGTAATCCTGCTCGCGCTCTTCTGGTACGCGACCCACGTCGTCGACGGGAAGCTTGGCCAGATCACACCGCCCGCCGACGTGCATGTCGACACGCGCACGTTCGCCGGCGCGTTCCTGCTCGGTCTGGCGATGTTCACGACCCTGTTTCTGGGCGTCGTCCTCGCTGTCTTCCTGACCCTTGGCGTCGTCTCCGGCGACGCCGAACGTGGCTTGCTGCAGCCGCTCGTCGTCAGGCGCATCGGCCGATCCACATTGCTGCTCTCGCGCTTCCTCGCCGCCGGGAGCGTGTGCACCGGATACGTCCTGATCGTCTACTTCGCCGCGCTCGTGATAATCGGGCTGACGCTTCACTGGTGGCCCGTCCAGATCGCCTGGCCGGGCCTCGAAGTCGCGGGCGGCGTCCTGATCGTGATCTCGTTGTCGCTGCTCGGGTCGGTCGTTCTTTCTTCAACAGCCAACGGGATCGCCGTCTTCATGCTCTTCGCCGCGGGTCTCGTCTCAGGCCTCCTCGCGACGATCGGACGCGCGCTCAACTCGCACGAGATCGAGCACGCGGCGACGATCGCCTCGTGGGCTCTACCCTTCGAGGCGCTCTATCAGGACGCGCTCCGGATGATCACCGAGAACGCATCCGGCCTGACAAGCTTCCTCCTCCAGCTCGGACCCTTCGGCGGCGGCTACGTCCACGGCTGGCCGATCCGCATCTGGGCGTGCGCCTACCTCGTGCTCGTCGGCTCCGCCGCATTGACGATTTTCGCGCGACGAAACCTCTGAGAACCGGCCGACGCCACCTGCTCGGAGCCAGCCGCCAGCGACACAAGCTCAGCCGAGTCGCGAGAAATCCGCGCCACGCGACCCTGCGCGACGGCTGCGACGTGCGCTGAAAGGTAAATATCCCTTCGGGCCAGGCTCATCTCAGGGACACCTCGCCGCATAAGAAGCGACGGACATCCAGGCGATGTCTCATGACAGTCTCATTCGCAGCTGGCAGGCTCTCTGCAGTTCACGGGTGTTAGGCGGCCGAGCTCGCCGAGCGCCACGCTGCAGCGGAGGTGTGGATGCGGTGACCGACAGTAAGAGCGACTTGTGCCCAAAGGCGCTTGGCCTGGTTGCTCGCGGCGGGGAGTCCGGAGGCGCGACGCGAGCGCACGGACACCTTTCGAGTGATGGTGAGCGCGCGCCAAAGCCATCTTTCCGCCAGCCGGTCCGGGAGCAGCAGATCAGCCCAGCTGGTCGCACCGCCTCGCCGTCGTCGATCCCGGCGGGGCCATAACCCATCAGGGCGGCGAACGTTCGGCCTCGACCCAAACGCCGGCCCCACCCAGCATTGGACGACCATTGATGGGAGCTGTCGCGTTCGCTTCAGCGACCAGCCAACGATCGCCGAGTCGGCCACCGCCACACCGTCTCCGCCGCGACAGCAGCCCGCAAAATCAAGACAGAGACGCTCAAACACCTCGATGCCGAGGTGAAGAGCGGCGGCGTTGAACTCACCCGAGGCGAGATGCTCGCGCTGCACGGTCCTCGCAGAGTACTGCGCCAGGCCCCGGTCGCCGACGCCGTCGCGCGGGTGCGTCAAGAGCTCGAGCAGACGATCGCTCACTCGCGCGGCTGAACAAGATCCCACCCGCTCGAGGCCACCGGGGCAGCCCGGGCACTTGACGCGCAACGGTCGCGGACGACAGGAGCGCGCAAGATGCGGGCAGAGGCGAAGCTAAACCGGAGCGTAGAGGGGCCAGCCGGCGCGAGAGGATTCTGCATCGCGTGTGGGTGTTCTTGGCGTGTTCTAAGAATCCTCTCAGTGTTCTCTCACCGGCCTGCGGTTTGCTTCTTGGGCTTATGGAATCCTTCCTGGACTCGAGCGGCCGGACCACCGGAGCGTCCTCTCGCTCGCTGTCGCGGGTCGAGTCGGCGCGGATGCGCGCGGCGACCGCGAGACGCGCGCTCGGGTGGGCGTCGGTCGTGGCGTTCGGCGCCGCCTTCGTCTTTGCGCGCGTGTCGCATCCGGCGGCCTCCCACGGCTCGAGTCTCTCGGCACCGGCGTCGCTCGTGGTGCAGATCCAGGGGTCGGGGCTCGGTGGGGGCTCGATAGCCGCGCCATCGGGCGCGGCATCGGTCGCGACGTCGAGCTCGTGACCCGCGAGGTTTTCCGCGCGATGGGCTGCGAGGTGATCGTGTCAGGCGCAGACGAGCGCAGCTTCGAGGCGATCAAGCGTCTGTTCGAGGATCGCGAGGCGACCTTCAGCCGTTTTCGCACGGGCAGCGAGCTCGCGCGCGTGAACGCCGCGGCACGTCCGAGCGTGCCTGTGTCGCGGCGCTTCTCCGAGGCGGTTGATGTCGCACTCTGGGCGGCGCGGGTGACCGATGGCCTCGTAGATCCGACGCTCGGCGCGGCGATCGAGGCCGCGGGCTACGACGCCGACTTCGCCGAGATCCTCCCCGACCCTCGCCCCCCCGAGTCCGCACCGCCGGCTGAGTGGCGAGCTATCAGCGTGAGCGGCGGCCTGCTCTCCCGTCCATGCGGGACCGTGCTCGACCTCAACGGCGTCGTCAAGGCGATGGCGGTCGACGCGGCGGCGGCCCTCCTTCCCGGCAGTGGCTACGTGTCGGCGGGCGGTGACATCGCGACACGGACGCCCGTGACGGTAGCGCTGCCCGCCGGCGGCGCGATTACCCTTGAGTCCGGCGGCATCGCGACGAGCGGGAGCGTCACCCGCCGCTGGCTGCGCGGGAGCAGGATCCAGCACCACCTGATCGATCCCCGCACGGGCCGAGCCTCGGACTCACCGTGGATGCACGTCACAGCCGTCGGCCGAGACTGCCTCCGCGCGGATGTCGCGGCGAAGGCAGGCTTCCTGCTCGGCGAGGATGGCCCCGGATGGCTCGACCGCCGCTCGGTCTGCGCCCGCTTCGTCGCCGGCGAGCGCGTCGTCGAGAACAGCTGCTGGGCACACGTCCGGGAGCGCGCATGGGCGTGACGAGCTCACCGATCGACTGGTACGCCGCACGGGCCTCGGGCATCGTCGCCTACCTGCTACTGACGGTCGTCGTGCTCGTCGGGCTGACCCTCTCGGGGCAGCTGCGTCTACGCCGCTGGCCGAAGTTCGCCATCACCGACGTGCACCGCTTCGGGGGGCTGCTCGTCGGCGTCTTCGTCTCGATCCACGTGCTCACGATCGCCCTCGACACCTACACGCCCTTCTCGCTCACCCAACTCGTCGTCCCCTTCACATCCCACTACCGGCCGCTCTGGACAGCGCTCGGGATCGTCGCGGCGGAGCTCCTCGCCGCGATCGCGATCAGCAACGCCCTCCGCAACACGATCCCCTACCGCTGGTGGAGGCGTATCCATGTGCTCAACCTCGCCGTCTGGGCCGCCGCGACCGTACACGGCATCGGGGCCGGCACCGACTCCCCGTCAGCGTGGATCACGGCCATGTACCTCGTCTCCGTCTCCAGCGTGCTCGCCGCGCTTGCCTGGCGGCTCGGTCGGCGACGGCTCGCCCCAGCAGCCGTCCGCGGACTCGCCGGCGTGGCAGCCCTCGTCGGCATCGCAGCCGTCATCGCACTGGCGGCCACGCCGCACAGCGGCGCCGCGCCCCACACCGTTGCGACGTTACCGAGCAGCTTCAGCGACAGCTTCTCGGGCTCGCTCTCGCGCGAGAACGGCGCCGCCGGCACGATGCTCTCGATCAACGGCCACGGGACAGGATCGGCGCCGGTGCTCGTACGCATCGACCTCGTCACGACAGACGGGAGCTCGATCAGCGACACCTCGCTCCAGCTCGAGGACTCGGCGAACGGCTCGATCTGCACCGGCACCGTCTCCAACATCGGCGCCACCGGCTTCAACGGCAGCTGCAGCCTCCCAACCGGCACCTCGCGAACCGTCGACGCAACCTGGCAGCTCGACGCCGACGACCTCACAGGAACCCTCAACCTCGCGGCCTGACGGCGTAAAGGAACCCGTCGACCCACAAACGGAGCGGAACACCCATCCAGATCGGCCTTGTCGGCCCGGCCCGGGTCGGTTGCTGGCTGCCCTAGCGTCGGGGCGGAGCGCGCCGTCCGAAACCGGATACATCACCGAGTACATCCCCACGACGCCACGGCACGGTGCGGGGGGTTGGACCCACTCGGGGGTCACCGAACACGAATCCGCGAAGCGCGGCACTGATGCCCGCACCGCTACCGCCGACAATGAGGATCGGGTTCAAACGAACTCCCTCTCGCGCGATTGCTCGAGCTCCGAAGCCACGGGGACGTCGAGCGGGCCGGCCTCGCTGCGGATGAACTGGTAGCCGAGCGCGCCGAGCGAGGCGCCGAGGATCGGGGCGAGGATGTAGAGCCAGAGAGCATGC
>Ga0302325_10035444_pt1 | contig 10192 bp, 7 predicted proteins | sample Palsa_T0_2_FD_201948 | JGI IMG/M metagenome (GOLD analysis project Ga0302325, IMG submission 201948) | Peat permafrost microbial communities from Stordalen Mire near Abisko, Sweden - Palsa_T0_2 | ecosystem: Environmental > Terrestrial > Soil > Palsa > Peat permafrost | place: Sweden: Abisko... | reverse complement strand
GGTCCGGCTCCTCCCATAAATCGGGGTGCCGTTGGATGAAGTAGGGTGCAACATAGATTTCAGTTCCAGCCGGAACGAAGTACTCGCCGAGCCGATCGTTACCCAGAGCTTTGCGGGTTACCAACCAACCAGCTGGATACAGACGCATCGTTTCGTCGATGATTTGGCGAGCATAGAGAAACCCCGGCAGATCACCGAATTCAGAACTGGCCGGCAGAGTGTTGAGTTCGTCAGACAGCCTCTGTTCGACTTCCGGGTGCTGGGAGATCAGATACCAAGCCCAATTCAGAGTGTTCGCCGTGGTTTCGTGACCAGCCACGATCATCGTCAGAATCTCGTCGATGAGTTGGGCGTCCTGCATCAATTGGCCACTCTTCGGGTCGCGCGCCTCCATGAGCATGCCTAAAGCATCCGTGGACTTCGCGGCAGACTTTCGTCTTTGATGAATGACCGGAAGAATAATCTTGCCTAGAGCTCGGAACGAGCATGCAAATTCCATATTGCGCGCCGATTCCCGGGAGAGGAGATCGAAATGGGAGCCGACCAGTTCATAGTCGTCACCGAAAACGAAGCGGAGTACAACTTCGAGGGCCATACTGCTCACGTCGCGCGTAACGTTGACACTCTCGTTTTTTTGGGCCGCCAGTTGCCATCTCCTGAGGAGTTCCGTATTGACGGCCGTAATCAGTTTAGTCGAGCGCCCGATTGATTCATGATTAAACGCGGGTTGTATCATTCGCCTCTGCCGCTTCCAGAGGTCCCCCTTGCTCACCATGAGGCCATTACCAAGGAGTAAGGCCACGCGCCTGATGGCCTGACCTTTTACGTAGTTCTGCCAGTTCTCAACGAGCACACTGTGCGCAAACTCGACGTCCCTGATCGCATACACACTGTTCCCGTAAACTGAGGCCTTGTAAATGTCGCCGAACGTTTTGAATTGACGACCCATCCAGTCCAGTAGATCGTCGCTGACCCTGTATTGCTCTTCAGGCCCGGGCGGTACGCGTCCGTCTGTGACTTCCATGTTTGTTCTCCGCTGCCCGAATATGCCGTCGACGAATTAACTGGGATTCCGAATTCGAGCTATGCCCACGCTACACTCTGCCCCAGGAGTGTTGCTTCCGTATTCCCAGGGGACCGACAGCAGAACTGGAACAGATGTTCGATCCGTTAGAGTGGGGTTCTTTTCCTGTCTTTCAGGTTATCATTCGCCGCAGGTTCGGCAGTCGGGCAACACTCGCCGTCCGTTGGGGATAATTGTTGTCCCCTCAACATTAACAATCACTTAGACTCGCTATCCCGATAATTGGGTTGGCGCTTTATGCGCAACTTCAGGCCCTGCATAAATTCTTCGTAGGGATGTTCCGCTGTTAGCGGAACAGTTGCCACTCCCAAGGCTTCTGCAGCGGGAGGTCCCCAAAAAGTGTGCGCTGGCACATCGCGGCTCACTACAGTACCAGCCCTGATCACCGCACCTTCGCCAATTCTCACATTAGGCAAGATCACACAGTGCGGCCCAATGAAGACTTCCCTTTCAATAACAACCTTTCCGTTACTTTTGGGTCTTCTGGGACCCGTGTAAAAGTGGGAGATTATCGACGTTCTGAGGCCGATTGTACAGTTGTCCCCGATTGTTACGTCCCTGGGATGTAGTTCATCAATGTATACAAACTGGCTAATCCAGACGTTCTTCCCGATCACAACTCCGCGGAGCCGCTGCAGCCACGGTCGAAAACTGAATCCCCCCGGGGCCAAGAAGGCGATCCTACCCGCGACCCTACTCAGCAGAACTGGCAAGATCAACGGCTCCCACCTCTCACGCTCTTCCCTAATCCTGGGAATTGCGTCCGTCTTGATGTGCGACTCATCAGAGTGCCGATCGCTTTCGCACGACATTCTCACGCGTAGCCGCGACGGCCGAAACCTTCGGTATTTTTGACTTTCCCAACACCATGTATCGTAGCCAATTGCGATAGATGGAATTGGCGGAAGTCTGCCAAGTCCGGTGGAGGGTCCCAGCCATCACACCATCAGGAAAACTTTCCATAAGTTCTTCGCTCCGGTCGTCGGCGGCTTTGGCCAGCACCATCTGTTGAAACTCTTTCACAAGCCTCTGGCCGGCCGCGTCGAAATATCCTTTTGGCGTGGTCGGATATGTTTCTCTTTCCCGCTTGAGAAACCTTCGTATGTCTCGGCGATATTCTTTCAGCAGAGTCTCCGCTCCATATTCTGGATGCCCCTGGAAGTGCAAGAACAAGCTCCGCTGCTTCTTCTTAACGAAGGTGTCCACGCCACCTTCGGCCGATTGCGTGAGTACGGTATAACCACATGCAACCAGCGCCTCGGTTTGCACCTCATTCCATCGAGAATGCGGAAATCGGATTTGTTCGGCGGCCCCGTCTGTTAGTGGATGAATGCCGGCCCGATCAAAGTTGAAGACACCAAATTGCTTGTCAGGCAAGCGATGCCGGCTGATACCGTCACTGTGCAGAACAGCGGCGTGCGCCGCAAGACACGACAAGATCGCGGAAGAGGTATTGCGTTCTGCCCAGTCGAACACATCCGTCAGGACGCTCCAGTACGGCTCATCCTGCAGATTAGGCTGGCGCGGTTCCGTCCCTGTAACGATCACACCATCGAACTGGTTCTGCCAAAGTTCATCTAGACCGTAATAGAAGCTGTTCAGATGACGCTGGCCACGATCGGTTCGCGGAATTCCCGTCAGCGAATAGAGCTTGAGATAGATCGGCAGGTTGCCCGACGCGTCGTCCAAAAGCGCGAAGAACTGTAACTCCGTATCCTCCAGCGCAGCATCCGGCATGTTATTGATAAGCGCAATATTCAGGTGTTCCGTTGGGGTGGCACAATTGGCGCCTCCCTCACGGCAGGCCGCCTGCGACGCCCAACGGGGTGGTATTGGTCTCCGACTACCTTCAACGATCAATGGCATATCACACCTCCCCCACTGAGGATGCGTGCCTGGCTTTGAAAACCTTACTGCTTTGCACGATCCAGTGCCTGACCGAGGTCCTCGAGAATATCGTCGATATGCTCAATCCCCACGCTGAGACGAATCATCTCCGGTGTAACTCCCACCTTCGCTTGCTCCTCTGGCGTGAGCTGCCGGTGTGTGGTCGAAGCCGGATGACACGACAACGATTTAGCGTCGCCCATATTCACCATTCGCTTGAACAGTTTAAAAGCGTTGAAGCACTTCCGGCCTCCGTCGTAGCCGCCTTTCACACCAAAGGTCAGCAGCGAGCAGAAGTTGGAGCCGAGATATCTGTGGGCCATCGGATAAAGCGGATTATCCGGGAAGCCGACATAGTTCACCCAGTCGACCAGCGGATGAGCGCGCAGGAATTCGGCAACCTTGCGTGCGTTCTCCACGTGGCGCTCCATGCGGAGGGCAAGCGTTTGAATTCCCTGTAAGAACAGAAAGCCGTTGAACGGAGACAGCGTGGCTCCGGTGTTTCGCTGACAAACAGTTCGGCAACGCGCGACAAACGCCGCATCACCGTAATGGTCAACATAGACGACGCCGTGATAAGCGACCTCCGGCGCATTCAACATATAAAATTTTTTCGGATGTTTTCGCCACGGGAATTTGCCGCTATCCACAATCATCCCGCCGATGCTGGTGCCCCCCCCTCCAATAAATTTCGTCATGGAGTGCACCACCACGTCAGCGCCGTACTCGATTGGCCGCAACAAAATTGGAGTAGCCACGGTGTTGTCAACCACCAGGGGCACACCATGCTTGTGCGCCACCCGGGCCAGGCCCTCGAGGTCGGCCACGTTTCCCGCCGGATTACCCACACTTTCGCAGTAAACCGCCCGTGTATTCTCGTCGATCAACTTCTCCACATCTTCAGGCCGATCGCTTGCCGCAAATCGCGAATCGATTCCGCGCTTCGGGAAGATGTGCGCCAGAAGTGTGTAAGTGGCGCCGTATAACTGAGGAGTAGAAACGATATTATTTCCAGCTTCCGCCACGTTGATGAGCGAATACTCGATCGCGGCCATCCCCGAGCTGACGCTGAGGCCATCGACTCCGCCTTCCATTGCGGCAACGCGCTGTTCCAGCACGGTGTTTGTAGGATTGCCGATCCGGGTATAAATGTTCCCTTTGACTTCCAGATTAAATAAAGCGGCACCATGTTCCGCACTATCAAACTCGAAAGCGACAGTCTGGTAGATCGGGACAGCCACGGCTTTCGTCGTGGGATCGCCATCGTACCCTGCGTGGATCGCGATCGTCTCAAGCTTCATGTGTTCATCAACCTTTCGAAAACCGATCGATGCGATCACTTCCCCGCTGCGGCGGCGCTCGAAACCGGAACGGACGCCCGACTCTCCGAGAAAAAGGCCTTCGCGAGGGCTTGTGTGAGACGGCGCGCCGCAAATCCAGCACCAAAAGCGAACCGCATCACCGGTCCGAAGCTGTTGGCGGCAGCGAGTCCCACGAAATAAATGCCGCGCACCGACGACTCGAAACTCGAAGAGAGTGCGGGGCTGCCCTTGACAGTCTTGATCCGCGATTGGATGTCAGCGGGGAGAAACTTCAGTCGTCCCAAGTCCACCTTGTAGCCGGTCGCAGCGATCACGTGCTCGGTGACAACATCGCGCTCGGCACCGTCCATCGCACGCAAACGCAGACGAACCTTGCCGTCGTGAACTTCGGCGCGCTGCGGCGCGTATCCAAGCAAGCAAGGCACCCGTGACATCTTGTCTTTCACGAACCATCCGGCCGAGGGGCCCAGTGTGTTCTCCACGAGTTCTACGCGGAGACGCTCGGGCAGATAGTGGAACAACATCGGAAAATCTGCAAAGAAGCGCGATCGCACCCCCGGACCCAATCCCGATTTCGGATGACGAATCTGCTGGTACGCGGAGCGCGGCTTTCCCGTCGGCACGCTATGAAATTTCAACTGCGGTAGACGGGCAATGAGCTGTACATCGGCACCGGACTCATGAAGCAATGTCGCGAGATCGATGGCCGAAGATCCGCCGCCGATCACAGCCACATTCCGACCCCGGAAAGCCTCGGGGTTGGGATGATGGAAACTATGCGATAGAAATTCGGCTGGCAAATTTGTCAGTTCGCCGGGAACATATTCGAAGTGGGTGATTCCGATCGCCAGTACAACTCGCCGCGCCATAAACGTCTCGCCACTGTCGAGTTGGAGACGAAATCCAGCGGGATCGCGTTCGATTTGAATAACCTGTTTGTCCTCAAGTTCCGGCAACATTCGCTCCCGGAAAGCCTGCCCATAAGCAATGAAGGTATCGAGGCGCACCGGGAGTCCCGCATCGGAATAATCAATTCCGCGCTCCGTGCAGAACTTTTGTAGCGTAAATTCCCCAGCTGGATCGTAAATGTTTGAAGCAAATCCGTCCGACTTCAGCATCATGCCCTTCGGCATGTGGTTCAGCCAGCTGTCCATGGGACGGCCAAAAATGCGGAAGGAGATGCCTCGACGACGGAAATGCGCTGCGACGGAAAGGCCGTACGGCCCTGCTCCAATGATTGCAGTGTTCAGCATGGTTTGCTTTCTAGCTCCTTAACTGCGGGATATCGCCAAGCGAAGCGCGGCGATGTGCATCTTAAGGGGAGGTTCTCTCGGGGAAGCTTGATTCTATCAGGACAGTGAATCCTGGAGTGAACACAAAAGGAGGGCCCGTTTGCCTCCCCATGGTAACCGAATCGGTCTGACAGAAGCCCACTAATGAAGAAAACTTAGTGTGATCTCTATCTTGGGTTGTTACCTTAGTATTCTTTAGCATGAGGTCGTATGCTCTCCCCGTCCTCTAGCGTCACTATGCCCAGCCTTTGAAGTGGTGCTTGTCAGCAGACTTCGCAAACCGACGCTGCCGCGCGTGTTTCTACCGGCAATTATGCCCAAATCGCCAATCGGAACTCTCAAACAATTCGAGCAAGCCTTGTTGGAGTTGCGGCGAAGCCGTATGTTGTACTAAGCGAACCCATGAAGAGAAGGCGTGAGCTCCTCCCTACGGATTCCTACCAGGCGGACACGAAAATCAGCCGATCGAGCCAGTGACGCTTCCAGCCCTGCAAGAATAGAGCTGCGCCCAGCGCAGTTCCGAGTGTATTGGTGATGAGATCGGTCATGCCGGAATCTCGAGTTGGCAGAAAAGCTTGGAATACCTCAATCGTGAGGCTTACCAAAAGACCGAGGGCGACCGTAAGCCATGTCGCCCGTCTGAAGTTCCTAAGCACCGAAAAATAAGCGTTGAAAAAGAACCCAAGCGGAATGAGACCACCGATATTGATGGCCACATCCTTGCAATAAGCCCAGTCCGAATGGAATTCATCCCATGGGCGCTCGAGGAACTGTTCCCGTAGAACGAAAAATCGCTTGGGAATCAGAAGATCGGGCGCCGAATCCACTTGGCTATGAATCACGGACCCATTACCTTCCCCGAGAAGATAACTGGCAACAACACCACGCGCCGCGGATGAGTACGGACGGTTCTCTTTCGTCCACTCCACAAAGTGTTGAGTAACTTCTGCCGGTTCCAACTCGCGGTCATAGAAAGCGAGCCCTTTCAATTCACCGGACCAGCTATCGGTCGTATTCGGAGCATTCCCGATTACTAGGCGTCCAGACAGGTCACGACTTGAGAGACTTAACCCGCTAACCTTCCTGACCAGACTTCCGCCCAAGTAGACAGCCAGACCGCTTTCGCCGGAGGTGATGCTGACAAAAACCGGTGTCAAGCTGCTAAAAGCATTGATGTATAACTTGGTCTTTCCTGGAGGTCGCGTTCGACTTACATGCTGGATTTCAAGATCACCTAAAGATTGACGCAGCGAAAAAGGAACAAAGTCGCCCTCTGGCCAATAGAACGCAAGAATCGTGCCGGCAGAATCGACGCGATCGGGCTTCAACCAGATTTCGACACTGCAAGAGCTACTTACCTGAAATTGCGCTGCGTTAAATACTCCCGCACTGACTATACTGCCGTGCTCGCCAAAGATAATACCGTCTTCTGTGTGCAACCATTGGACATCGTTTCTCGGAGCATGAAACGGCCAGAGTCCTGCTGTCAGAGTACAGAGTAGAACTAAACCACACACGAACCGCAAGAGATTCGCTTGAACCTGAGCAACAGGAGTCTTGAAAGCTCGCACTTGCATTTCTCCTCGAGGACGGACAGAAGAGGGCTTCTAAACATCAAAAGCCTCTTTTGATTGCCAGGTACGGGATAAGAGCGATCTCGGCAAAACCAGGGAGGGGATCCCCGGCGCTGAAAACAGCTTCCACATTGCAGTCTCTCACGGAACGAAGATAACTGCCGAAGCTGGTATCGCCTCTGAGAATCGCCATCATTGCAGCGGGAACATCCGTAACTGTGCGGACCCATGACAACCCGGGCCGACCTCTACTAGGTTCGACTGGCATACCCACCTGATCGGCGTAGAGCATATAACTGAAGTCGACCCCAGCTTGGGCGCCGAGGGTGTGATAGCCCCATGTTCTGGCATTGACATCGAGAAGTTTGTATTGGGAATCACGCGGATCAAGCTTGTACTCAACTTCGACTAGGCCATAGTAATCGATTGCGCGCAAGAATCGCTCGGACAACTCCTCTAAGATTGGCACGTCCACGGTCTCAACATAAGTACTCGCTCTGCCAAACTGGAGAGGATGTTGGCGGGTACGGCGCGCCGCCATTTTGCCCACGGCTTCACCGTTCCGAAAAAACGCGCAGTATGAGAATTGCTGGCTGCCGCCACCGGGAATCAACTCTTGCACCATAATCTCTCCATAACCGGCGAGCTCAGATGCTTTTTGAAACAACATTCTCAATTCGGAGTGGCTGTTCGCGCGCCACGCTTTCGCCTTCGTGGCGTAGAAGAAGTGCTCTTTAATCGCAGGTTTGATTGCAAACGGTGGTGTGAGGCCATCCAGCTCAGCTAGTTGGTCAACAGTTTCTGGATAGTATGTAACTGGTGTCGGAATACCGAGCTCTTTGGCCAGTTGATAAGTATTTCTTTTATCCCATGCCCACTTCACACTGTCCCAATCGGGTGTAGGAACGCGGAATACTTGGCTCAACTCGGCACGGTTTTGTGAGATTGCAGCGACAAGTTCCTCTCGCGTCGGATAAAGGACCCACCCATCCAGTCCGAGCCGGTTTCCTACATTGAGCAAGCCGTCGACGACCTTTCGCTGATCATGCAAATCGGCAAGGCTAACATATGACTTGCAATAACGTGAAAATCGGGCAATGGAATGTTCGTCGTCTATCACGCAGACGGGCACCCCCTGGCGTCCGAGGCTACGAACAATCCCCAAGCCCTGGTAATCCCCGCCGATCACGACCGCTCCAACGCCGCTCACAGGGTGCACAGTGCTAGGACTTGGAACCGATTGGGTTAACGCGTTCACCGGTCAGCTTCTTGTTTTCCGAGTCGTTCCGTTATTTTGAGTGAGGTTGCGAATCAATTCGTTCGAGGCGAACTCCGCCCCCGAAACAAAACCTAGAAGCGGTCCAAAGCTCCACGCGGCGGGTTTGCCGAGAAAATGCAATCCGGGAATCGAAGACTCGAGTCCGCCCTTAAGCACAGGAAAGCCATTTACGGTCCGCACTTGCTTCGATAATGATTGAGACAGGAACGGATAGCGTGACACATCGACGCGAAATCCGGTAGCGAGCAGCGCATGATCGACGAGGCGCTCCGTTCCGTCGTCAAGTCGAAGGCGCAGTTGACTTCCCGCGACCTCAGCACGGAGCACTTTGCGCCCAAGTGTGATGGGCACCCCTGCAAGTCGCGGTTTCAACCAGCCAGCTCCGGCCGGACGGATGGCGCGGTATGCAGTCCGATCCTGGAATCGCCGCGGAAAACGACGGAATAGGTGCGGCATTGCAACAAGCCGGCTGATTCCGGCCGGTCCAACGTCTCGGTCCGAATACAACATTTTTGAAATCGCTCCCAAGTGATGCAGTCTCGGATGCAACCCGACCCAATTTAGCCTCTCGCTGCGAGCGATTACCTCAACCGGAATAGCGTTTTCTTTAAACAGTGCTGCAGATTCCAGAGCGCTTTGACCAGCACCGATGACAACCACCTTCTGGCCCTTAAACTTCCGCAGATCGTTATGTTCGCTGGTGTGCGAGGCCAGTTCCGAAGGAATGCTGCTGAACTCAGCTGGTCGGGTCGCAAACGTACTGATTCCGGTTGCTAAAACAACGCGCCGCGAGGTGAATTCCTCGCCGTCCGCCAAAAGAACTCGGAAGCCGTTCGCAGCGAAATCGATGACCTGAACGGCACGCTCATCGACATCGGGAACGGCGCGGCGTTGATACCACCGACCATAGTCGACAAACCGTGCGAGCGGTATCGGTTTCGATATGTGGTTGCCGTTCTGACGGCAATATTCGTCAAGAGTCAGCTCGTGCTTCGGGTCGGCTATCTGCGAGGCTCCCCAATTCGATCGCAAACACATGCCCACCGGCATCTGCTTCTCCCAGAATGCCATCGGCTCACCGAAAATACGGGTCTCTATTCCCGCGGCGCGCAAGTATGACGATGCGGAAAGTCCATAGGGGCCGGCCCCGACAACGGTTACAAAGCAATCAGATTTGTTCATGTTCACGGAATTCGTCCTGAAGGGTAGAGGCTGGTAACGTTTTCTTTGAGGGAATCTGCAGTCGCCTTATCGTCCAACCGGATAGCAAGGCTGTCGATTTCTTCGGCGACAGCATCCGCACCCTGTCGCTCGATGCGGTTCGTACGAAATGCACAGCCTTGCGAAAAAGCTGGATGAATATCATCGAAGCGTTCCGTCGAAAGAGAATCGATCAGGTCCAAATACTCTTTCTTCTTGTGAGCCCAGCCATTGCGTTGCACGTATTCGTAGCCGCGCTTAATGAGAGACTCACGCAGATCCGGCTGGTGGATAACCTCAAGAATGGCTTTGGCCATCTCCTGGCAGTCCCCGGAACGAAAGAAATGAACATCGCCTTCCTCGAAATAGAACACGTCAATCTTCGTTCGCGAGACCACAACGGGCACGCCTTGGGACATGAACTCCATGATTTTGGTGCTGAAAGCTTCATTTCCGAATGAATCAGCACGTTTAGGCACCACTCCGAGGTCGGCATTGGCGATAAGTTGCGCCATTTCATGAAGAGGAACGCCGCCGTAGAACTTGATGCTGTC
>Ga0302325_10035443_pt1 | contig 10192 bp, 7 predicted proteins | sample Palsa_T0_2_FD_201948 | JGI IMG/M metagenome (GOLD analysis project Ga0302325, IMG submission 201948) | Peat permafrost microbial communities from Stordalen Mire near Abisko, Sweden - Palsa_T0_2 | ecosystem: Environmental > Terrestrial > Soil > Palsa > Peat permafrost | place: Sweden: Abisko... | reverse complement strand
CGTCGATACGGTTGGGAACGCTCGCTTTGGGTGGCGGGGAAGCGGTGGCAGCACGGGCCGCAGCGGGCGCGGCGCACAACGCGAGCGCGAGAGCAAAAGTGGATATCCGTAACCGGCGCATTTAGTTCCTCGACAGGGCGGCGAACGCCGCGCCGCAGGCCGCGCACGCGACAATCACTTGGAATGTCCCGGCGCGTTCGCGCTTTTTGCGCGCGTCGGCGTCATGCTCGTTGCTTCCGCAATGAACGCACGGATCGGACGTCGGGCTCCCCTTGGGGCGTTCGTCATCCACAGAATCCGCATTTTGGGGGCCGCAACGGGACGCCTGCCCCCGGCGCCGAAAATCGCGTCCATGTGGAAATCTGTATTCGCTGCCGTCTTGTTGGCCGCGACACTCTGCGCGTGCCAGGAAAATAAGAACCCCCCCGCGGCGCCCTTGGTGAGCGGCGGTGGCAACGTTAAAGTTTTAAGCTACCGTTTCGAGACGACCAATGAAGCAGCGATCGGCTTATCCGGCGGAAGCATCACGTATATCATGGCACGGATTGAGTTGACGAACGATACAAACCAACTCTTGTATCCGCAGATTAACCGTATCTATTTGCTCGATTCCCAGGCCCGCCACATCACCGCCAATGATACGGGTTCATCGGTATTCATCGGGGTGTCGAACAATCTCACGGGAATTCGGCCGGGTGAGAAGCGAGAATTTACCGTCGGCTTTCGAGGCGACGCGAGTATAACCGGCGTGGTCCTCTACGATTACACGTAGATCCATTGCGATTGCGCTAACAATCGCGCTGTGCATCGGAATTGCCGCGCCGGCGCGCGCGGCACGTCCGTTGCTCGATTCCGGGAAATGGGATGCGTATTTCGCGCTGTTCGCGCGCGATACGCAGGTACCGTGGAAGCGCATCAGCGTGCGGCTCGACACGTACAGCGGTGCTCCGGTCGACTTTGCGGCCTATGAGGTCGATCCGGCCGACGTGCTCGTTGCGGGTTCGAACGCGCATGCGCGTGCGATCGACGTTTCTAAGCGTAAGCCGGTAGCGAAGTGGCGATTTACACCGCCCGCGGGCTTGCAGTTCGAGTCCAATGACGTCGAGGTACCGCTTGCGAATCGCGAGGGCTTTTTTGTCGTCGAGGCGCGGCGCGGCGACGCGGCGGAGCAAGTGTGGCTGAATCTGTCGCGCATCGGCATCATCACGAAAGAAGCGCCGGGCGGCCTGTTATTGTATGCCGCTGATTTGGGCAACGGGCGCGCGCTGTCGGGAATGCGGATCAGCTATTTGGTCGGCTCGTCGTTCGTTTACGCACGGACCGACGCCGGAGGTGTGGCGCGCGTGACGAGCGCGCAGCGGCCGCGCTTTGCGCTGGCCGAATGGGGCCGCAGCAAAGCGGCGATCAATTTTTTGCCGGTCTCTCCGCTGCCGAATGCACTTGTCGGCGTACGTTTGGAAACCGGTGCGGTACGAGCCGGTAGCCGTGTCCGGGCGATTGGTTTTGTGCGCCGTAAAACCGGCAACGCGATGCGCGCGGCTACCGGTGAGGTGAACGTAACGATTGTCGCGCGCGGGCGGACGCTCGCAGTTGCGACGCAGAAGCTCGACGGTGCGGGCGCATTTAGCGCCGACCTCTCGATCCCCACCGATGCACCGGCCGGCGAGTTTGCCGTGCTCGCTTCTTCCAACGGTGCAACCGGCGGCGCAACATTGCGCATCGACGCTGCGGGCGACGTTGCGCTGGCGATAACGGTGCCGTGCGCCCCGTCGTGTTCACCCGACATCGATCTACCGTTCGTGATCAGCGCCAAGCGTGCGGGCGCCGCGCTCGCCGGTCAAGATGTTCGCGTGCGCGTCGTTCGCACGCCGCACGTCCTTGCGCCGGGTACGCCGGACGATGCCGTCCCGTGGGCAACAACCGCGGTCTTCGATCGCGTGATGCGAACGGACGATCTGGGACTTGTCCGCGTGACGTTGCCCGCGCCGACCGATGCCCTCGCGTCGACCTACGGCATCACCGTAGCAAGTGATGCGGCAACGGCAAGCGGCCGCATCGTGACACCGACGGCGAAAATTGCGCTGGCCATAACACCACAGCGCACGACGGTCGACATCGGCGAAGCGTCGACGATTGACGTGCGCGGCTTCGATGCGCTTGACGGCACGCCGGCCGTCGGAATGGCGGTGCGCGTCGCGCTCACGCACGGACCGAACGTGCAAGAGGAGAACGTCAAGCTTGATGCTGACGGACGCGCTCGCGTCACGTTCCGGAACATCGTTCCGGGCACGAGTCTGGCAACGGCTGAGGCAGATGTCGACGGTAAGCACGCCTTTGATGCCGCAGCAGTTACTGCTGCACCGAGCGCACTCGGTGGCGGCGGCTCGCGCGGTAGCGACGACGTGCGCATTACGCTCGATAAGGAGCGCTATCACGTGAACGACCGCGCTACGGTGAGTGCGGTGCTCGACGGCGCTTCCGGTAATGCATTTATCAGCCTCGAAGGCGCCCGGCCGTTCGCGACCCAGACAGTGGGAGTGAGCGGCGGCAAAGCTGCCGGTACCGTCACGATTCCCGAAACCGTCGGCGACGCATACGTCGGCGTCGCGTTCGTTCGCGACGGTGCGATGTTCTATGGCACACAGCGTGTCACCGTCGACGGGCCCGGACACGAACGCGCGACTGCTCTCGTTGCCGATAAGCCGTCGTATGCGCCGGGCGCGATCGCGCGCATTGTCGTTACGGACGGCGGATTGCGCGGCGGCGCGACCGTTGCCGTACGCTTGGGCGATGCACCACCGTCGCGCAGTGCGGCCTTTGACGATGCGCCGGCCGTGTTGGCGGCAGCGGCCACAACATCGCAGAATCCGGCCTCTGACGATCCCGCCTGGCATGCGTGGGTGACGCCGGCGCGCTCGACGGTGGGCGACATATTCGGCGTCGACCGGCCGCGCGAAACCGAGCAGACCGACGATACGATCGTTGCGGCCGCACCGCGCACGCTGCTGTGGCGGGTCGAACGCACCGATAGCGGCGACCTGAGCGTCACGCTGCCTGCCGAGAAAGGCACCTACGTGCTTTCGCTTTTAAAGATCGCCGACGACGGTGACGTCGGTGCGGCATCGCTTTCGCTGACGGTTCGATAATGCCGGTAGCTAGCCCGCAGCTCATGCTCGCGCCGGACAGCGCGAAGCTCATGTTGATCGACACCTACGGTCTGGTCTATCGCGCATTTTTTGCGCTGCCGCTGCTGACAACGGCGCACGGGGTGCCGATCAACGCTGCGTACGGCTTCACGATGATGCTGACCAAAATCATCGCCGATGAAAAACCGACGCATGTGATCGCGGCGTTCGACAAAGGCCGGCCGCGCGCGCGCATGGCGCTCTATCCCGAATACAAAGCGCAACGCCAGGAAACGCCCGACGATTTGCGGCCGCAGTTCGCACTCGTGCGGCAGATCCTCGCCTGTTACGATATTCCGATTCTTGAGATCGACGGCGAAGAAGCCGACGACGTGATCGCAACCCTCGCGCGGCAAGCGGAGGAAGCGCAGCAACGCGTTTCCGTCGTGACGGGCGATCTCGACTTGCTGCAGATCGTCGACGAACGTACGACCGTGCTAACGACGCGTCGCGGCATTACGGATCTTGGGCGCTACGACGCGGCTGCCGTGCGCGAACGCTTCGATCTGGAACCGCGTCAGCTGCCGGACTATCGCGGACTCAAGGGCGATCCGTCGGATAACTTGCCGGGCATTCCGGGTGTCGGTGAAAAAACCGCGATCAAGCTGATCAAGAGCGCCGGCTCGCTCGATGCGCTCTTGGCAAATCCGGCGCTGGCCGGTACGCCGAAGCTCGAAAAACTCGTGCGCGATTTCGGCGAACAGGCGCGCGTGTGCCGCGATGTATCGATCATCGGACGGGATCTCGCCGTCACGATCGATTGGGACGCGGCCGTGTACACGCCGCCGGCCGCGGATGCCCTGTACCGTCTGTACAAAGAGCTGGAGTTCAAGTCGCTGCTCAACAAACTCGAGCCGCCCGCGAACGCTGCCGACATCGTTACCGAAGAGCGGCTCACCGGAACCTACACCTCGTTCGTCGCTGCGACCGACCCGCCGGATTATCTCAAGCTCGCGAAGCTGCTCGAAGAAGCCGCGTCGCAGGAGCGCGTGGCGATTTCACTGCGCGGCGATGCGATCGGTGTTTCGAGTGCGGACGAGCATGCGATCGGATTTTTACGAAGCGCGCTCGAGGCAGACGCCGTTGGTACGGCGTTTGCGCAGCTCTGGACGCGCGTGCCGCAACTCGTCGTATATGATGCGAAGGGTGTCATCGCCGCGTTGCGCCTTGCACCGCGCGCGATCGCCGACGACCCGATGATCGGCGCGCACTTGCTCAATCCCGGCCGGTCGTACTTCGATATTGGCGATGCAGCGCGCGAGTGGCTGCATAAAGAAGTTCCCGACGGCGATCCCGCGGCTGCGGCGGACGCCGCTGGACTGCTCGCTCGGGTGACGCGCCGCGAACTCGAAGCCCGCGGTCAGCTTGGACTCTACGAAGATGTCGAGGTGCCGCTGGCGATCGTCCTCGCGAAGCTCGAAGACGCCGGTGTGAAACTCGACGTCGATGCGTTGCGCGAACTTTCCGCGCGCGTTGATTCCGACGTCACGCGCCTGCAGGACGAAATCTACGAGATTACGGCCGAACCGTTCAACATCGGGTCACCGCAGCAACTCGGCCGCATGCTCTTCGACAAGCTTGGACTACCGGCAGGCCGTCAAAATAAAACCGGCTACGCGACGGGCGTCGATGTCCTAGCGGGTCTTGCCCGCACCTATCCCATCGCAGCAAAAGTGCTCGAGTATCGCGAGGTCACCAAACTCAAGAATACGTACATCGATGTGTTGCCGACGCTCATCGATCCGCGCGACGACCGGCTGCACACGATCTTCAACCAAACGACGACGGCTACCGGGCGTTTGTCGTCGGTGAATCCCAACTTGCAAAACATACCGGTTCGCAGCGATCTGGGACGGCAGATTCGCAAAGCGTTCGTTGCGCCTTCGACGGATCGCGTGTTGCTCGCGGCGGATTACTCGCAGATCGAATTGCGCTTGATGGCACATCTGTCGGGCGATGAAGCCATGCGTGCCGCATTTCACGAAGGTCAAGACATTCACGATTTCACCGCGCGCCGGATCTTCGATATCGGCCCGTTTGCCGATGTCACGCCCAATCAGCGGCGCATGGCAAAATCCGTCAACTTCGGTTTGCTGTACGGCATGTCGGATTTCGGCCTGGCGCAGCGCTTGGAGATCGAACGATCCGAAGCGCGTGCGATCACGACCGCGTACTTCGAGCGCTTTCCCGGCGTCCGCTCCTATATCGAACGCTGTCTGGAAGAGGGCCGCGAGCGTGGCTACGTCGAGACATTGCTCGGCCGGCGGCGTTACATGCCGGACTTGCGCGCGAAGAACTTTGCCGTGCGCGGCGCAGCGGAACGCGAGGCGACCAATGCGCCGCTGCAAGGCAGCGCTGCTGACTTGATGAAGCTGGCGATGGTTCGCGTCGACCGGCATATGGCCGCCGCGAACATGAACGTCATCGTCATCTTGCAGATTCACGACGAGTTGGTGTTTGAGGCGCCACGGGCCGAGCTCGACGCGCTGGGTCGCATGGTGCGCCATGAAATGGAACACGCACTCGAGTTGAGCGTGCCGATCGAAGTGACGCTCAAGGCCGGCGGGAACCTCTACGAGATCGAGTCGTTCGATCCCGATGAGGTCTCAGAAATCCCGGCGACATAATCCGGCGATGCAGGCGGGCCGAACCAACGGTAAAGCGAAACCGTTCACGTAAGTATGAAGACCCCGGTTCTTAACGCGCTCGCCTTGATTTTTGCCGTAGTCGCGTTGCCGATATTGACGGCGCAGACGCCGCCGCCAACGACAAGCGCCGAGTGTCCCGACACGGCACTGTCGACGAGCACGTTTCTGAAGGCCGATGCGATCAAGGCGAAGGCACCCAAGGGTGCGCTCTCGCTCGTTGTCGTCAACGATCTTGATTCGCGCGAACGCGGTCTGATGTGTGTCGTGCGCGTACCACACGGCAAAGGCATGATCTTCGTCTTCCCGGGCGGTGATGCGATCCAGGGGTTTTGGATGAAGAACACGCTCGTGCCGCTCGACATGGTCTGGATTCGCGCGAACGGCCTCGTGTCGTCCCTGGCCGCGAATGTTCCGGCGACCCCCGACGGCACGCCTGACGACAAGATCGCACGCCGCTCCGGAATGGGTATTTACGTACTCGAACTTGGCGGCGGTGACGCTGCACGTCTGGGCCTGCGCCCCGGCGTGAAAATACTCTTACCAGAATTGACGGCTACGCAATAAATGAAAATCACGATGATGAAGAATCCGATGATGGCGATCGCTGCAGGTCTGTTGGTGTTTGCATTTGCAACCGCTGCTACGCCGGCTCCCACCCCAACCCCCGAGCCGGCTGAGACACCATCGCCGCAGCGCGTGCTCGGCTTGATCCGCGCGAAGTTTCGGTCGCACCGTCCGCCGCCGGCGTTCGTGAGCTACACGATCGAACGCAAACAAAAAACCGATCGCGGCTTTCCGGACTTCGCCGAAAGCTACACCGACAAAGTATGGGTGCGTTCGCTCGATCGTGCAGCGCTCGGCCGGCGGGTGTATCCGTATGGTGGTCTTGGTCCGGCAAACTTCCAGCGTCCCGCATTCAACGAAGATCGCGATCCCGGGCCGCCGACGGCCGACGTGTTCGAGCCGGCGCCCCCGAAGAAAACGAAAATCAGCGATGTTCCGACGCCTGAACCCGCGCCGCAGCCGACCGCCACGCTCATCACGATCGGCAGCACGGTGACGACGGGCGAGTACGACTACTACGTCGACGATCTCAAAGTCGAAGGCGACCAGGTTCACTTGTTCTTGCGTGCCGTGCGAGACCCCGAGCGCAATCGGCTGCACGAAGTCTTTGCGGACAAGGGCAGCTACGAAGTCACGCGCCTGATCGCACACGACCGTCTGTTCGATGAAGGCAGTCGCAAAATTTACGATACGACCTTCGACATTCGGATCGGAATGCTCGAAGGACGGCCGGTCGTCACGAGCATTCATGGTGTCGTCGGCGACGGTTACGAAGGTGACGGTAAAGACGTCGACTACCAATTCCGCGACATCAAGTTTCCCGCGACGATGCCCGATTGGTATTTCGACGCGCGCTCGTACGCGAGTCACCTGAACGATCTTCCGACGAAGTAATGTACGCGCTACTGTGCATCGCGGCACTTGTCGCGTTGACCGGTGCCCTACCCGAGACGCCGACGCCCGCGGCGCCGGTAAACGCGCAGATTATCTTGGGTCGCGTTCGCGCAGGGTTTCATGCGCAGCCCCGTCCACCGTATGTCGTCTACACGCTCATCCGGCGTGATAAGCTCAACGGCGCACCGGACTTCTATAACTCATATAATCTGCGCATTTGGTGCCGCACGTCCGACCGCGGGGCGCTCTCCCGGCGCATCGTCGACAATCGCGCCGGCGATATGGAATTCATCCGGCCGGAATTCGACAAGCCGATCGATCCCGGCCCTCCGACCGCGGACGTGTTCGAAGCGCTTGCATCGCGCCGCATCGATGCAACTCCCGCGCCGGATGCGAGCGCGGCACCGGTGATCGCTTCAGTTGCTGTCTTGATCGAGTTCGATTACTTCGCAAACTACGCGGGTATCGACGGCCACGATTATCATTTGAAGCTCACGCCCAAGCGCGATCCCGAGCGCAATCGTCTGACCGACGTGTATGTCGATCGCGAAAGCTACGTGCTCACGCGCGCCGTCGCGCACGACCATCTCTTCGTCGAAGGCGCCGCGATCCCCGAACGCTTCGAGGTCGACTTCGGCACACTTGAGGGGGTTCCGGTCATCACTGAAATCCACGGCCGTACCGACTACGGCGCGATGACCTACGATCGCGGATCGACCCCCTTCCACGAAATCGACTACCGCTTCACCAACGTTGCATTCCCCGCGACGCTGCCCGACTGGTACTTCGACCCAAAGAGCTACGGCGCGCACCGGGCGGAGGCCCCGCGGACATAATACATAGTTTTACGTACGCGCCGGTCGCGGTGTGCTGCGCTAGTATCTGACTATGAATACACAGCGAACTTCACTTTCCAGCGAACTCGATTCGTTCGTCCCTACCGCATAATCGCAAGTCGTTCAAGACCGTTCTCGCAATGGATCCGTAGCCATACGGTGACAAACGCGTCGTGGTCTTGAGCAGCCGCCCAATCGACTTTTCCGCAGTGCGCGGCGGCGTTGTCGAGCAAATGACCGGCGCTCCGGTGGATATCGCGTCGAAAACTGGCGGAGACCTGTGCCCATTGGCCTACGATCGCAGATCGACTGCCTTTCACGAAATCGATCACCGCTTCATCAGCGTACGTTTTGCCCCACCTTACCCGACTGGTGCATCACCCAAAGACCTGCGGCGTAGAAGTACTGCAGACCTAATTAGGTAGCTCGGCCTCGAACGGCATCGACATCTCACGTGCTGCTTGGCACGCTGGAGTCAAGTCCCAAAAGTGCTGTAAATTCGGTTCGTAGATTGTGCCTGAGTTACGCCGCTTTTCGGGGTTTGGGTGCGGCGATCGGCGCGGCGCCCGTCGTCGCTTTCCACTCGTGATATTCACCCATGTCAAAATATGCTCGCTCTTGCCAGTCGTCGTTCTTTTCAGCTAAGAGCGCGCCGACCATGCGTATTGCGGCCTGGTCGTTCGGGAAGATCCGGATGACGCGTTCGCGCCGGCGAATCTCTTCATTCAACCGCTCTTGCATGTTCGTGGATTTTAACCGACGGCGATATTTTTCCGGTAAGACCAGCACGGACAAGGCATCGTCGAACGCCGCTTCAAGGCATGCACACGCTTTGGGCGCCGTCTTGGAAAATCGTAACTGAAACTCGGCCTGCCGCCGCTCTGCTTCCGCACGATCGGCAGCAGAAAAAATCAGCTTTGCCGCAGCTGCAACCGCCGCACGTTCTTTCGCCGGACTATGGCCCAGCAGGTTGCGCATAACGTGCACTTGACAACGCTGCCACGTCGCGCCAACGAAGTTCTTAGCGATTGCATCGCGTAAGCCGCGGTGATCGTCGGATACCACAAAATCAACGCTGTGCAAGCCGCGATCCTTCATGCTCTTGAGTAATTCATCCCACGTCGCAAAACTCTCCGCGTCCCCTATTGCAAGGCCCAACACTTCGCGATATCCGTCGCTGCGGATGCCGCTTGCGATAAGTAGAGCTTTGCTCACAACGCGTCTGTCGGTGCGTACTTTGGTAAAGAGCGCGTCAGCGATGATGAATGGATAGGCGGATTCGAGTTTGCGATTGAGAAAAGCTGAGACCGGCTCATCGAGCGCTTTCGTCAGCCGGCTAACGGTCGATTTCGAGAATGCGGTGCCGCACAACGCTTCGGTAATATGCGTGACTTTGCGCGTCGACACACCGTTGACGACCATCTCCATCAAGCCAAGCACGAATGCTTGTTCGCTGCGGCGATAACGCTCGAAAATATCCGTCGAGAAACTTCCATCGCGCGTTTGTGGCACCCGCAAAGTGAGCGGGCCGACGCGCGTCGCGAGGACGCGCTCACGAAATCCATTGCGATAGCCCTCCCGTTCGTCATTACGCTCGTAGCGATCGGCGCCTAGATGATCCCGCACCTGGGCCTCCAAAACCTGATTGAGAATCGTTTCGACCAGCTTGCCCAGCGCCGCCGGCTGCTCGAGAAGCTCTGGAATTGCGGCGCGAGATAGGGTAAGATCATAGTCGGCCATCGTTTCGTGTCCTTTCGATTGACGTGTAGATAACATCAATCTTCCGAACCGAAACGGTGGCTCCTCGCCGCCGCAATTTACATCAATTATAGGGACTCAATCTTGGCGAGAATGTCGGCTACTCTTTAACGGGCGGACCGGATAGTAATACGTACGTCGCCGGACTTCTAGAGGCAGCGTACATAGGTCAGCCGGGCACTGTCGACCAGATATTCAGCGATCTTTCGGCTAATTCGGGACTAAGCACGCTTGGATCAGACGCTGCAAATGTGGCTCAAGTATCACCACTTATGGATTCGGTTGGTTATCCGCTACCCGATGCAAC
>Ga0302325_10035442_pt1 | contig 10192 bp, 5 predicted proteins | sample Palsa_T0_2_FD_201948 | JGI IMG/M metagenome (GOLD analysis project Ga0302325, IMG submission 201948) | Peat permafrost microbial communities from Stordalen Mire near Abisko, Sweden - Palsa_T0_2 | ecosystem: Environmental > Terrestrial > Soil > Palsa > Peat permafrost | place: Sweden: Abisko... | reverse complement strand
CGGCAAGCATTCCAAATATCCGATCGAGCCGCAGCTTGCACCAAACAAAGCAGCGATCGGAGTTGGCGCTTTGGGCAAAGGTCTGGCTCACGAAGCGCAGGCGGGCCCGCAGTCCTGCATTCACAGGCGACTTCAAATGGACCACAACTGCGGTAATGACCCCACCAACGCCGCCAAGGATGACACCCAGCACCAGACTGCCTGCAACCCAGGATATGAGATCGTCTTTCGCGGGCATATGGGTCAGGGCAGAAAATCCTAACGGTCGGAAGTGACCGTGGCGCAGGAAAATTCCTATCTCGAGTGAGGCGATGACGAGCACCGGCTGGAGAAGTGGATTGTTGATGAAGGTGCCTGCCACGAGCAGCGGTTTGTTAAGCCTGAAGACCACTGCCAGGCCCACAGCCGCCAACGTCTGCAATCCATAGATGGGGACAATGCCGATGAATATCCCTAGAAACACAGCGGCAGCCGCACGGCCAGGATCAAGCTGCTCCGTGAATAACGCGGTCGCGGCCTTCCTTATGCGAGTTGAGAATTTTTGTATCACTAACCAGCCATTCTCTCATTTAGTGTCAGGTACACATACCACCGAGAGCTCTCCGCTGGCTACGAGGACTCCGTCGGCAAACACGGTGCCTTCGATATAAGCCATCGGTCCAACCTCGGTCAACTTCGCGGTTTGAATACGCACGTCCTGTCCTGGAGTGACGGGCTGGAAAAACTTGAAGCGATTGACGGCCGCGAGCAGAGCATTGCCGATGGTTCCCTGGGCCGTTGCGGCCGCCATCATCACCGCCGCTGTCTGCCCTACAGCTTCAATCATAAGGACGCCAGGCAGTATAGGCCGGCCGGGAAAGTGCCCTGCAAAGACGGCGTCCTCCGGATCAATCAACATCACAGCCACACAACGGACCCCCGGCGCCAACTCTTCCACTCTGTCGAGCAACAGGAAGGGAGCGCGATGCGGAATCATCCGTTCAATTTCACTTCGATTCATCACTTTGTCTTGAGTACCTCGAAGGTGTCTTCTGGAAGCTTAATGTTCATTGAGGTGATGTCGAAGGTAAAGACACTGTTCACGCCACTCTTGCCATCCACCTCCAGCGACCGGGGCAGAAAGTCTTTTTTATTCAGCTTTACGTCCAGGTAATTGAACCGGCGACGTAAGGACTCTGCACTCGGAACGAGCTTCATTTCATAATTCAGACTGTTTTCCTGAGTGGTGATGGTGTAGTCCTTTTTCAGATTGTCTATGGATTTCGGCCCGGTGAAGGAGGACTGGACGCGGTGAATGTCACTGCCTATATCCAGCACCTGCGTCTTGCCGTCACCAATCTTGACGTTGAGATAGCTTTCGTTCAATCGAATGCGCATGGGATTCGGTTCAAAGTATTCGAGCATGAAACGATTAGTCCCTTCGGCACAAAACTTGCCGCGAAGCACCATGGGTTTCACCATCAACCTGGAGCTACGGACCTCAGTCACAGTTCCACAGGCCGTGGTGAACTTTGCTTGCGCTTGCTGCTCGCCGGTCCAAATGCGGGCCAGCAGATCGTCGGACTGTCCTGTTAAGAGGGCCGGAGAGATGAAGATCGCAAAAAGCCAGCAGAGTCTGCGCCGGTGGACCATCTCATGCTCCCAGAAAGAGGAATGCGAGTGACCACAGGCATGTACGCGTGGTGTCACGTATAGGCCTCAATTTGGCATGCGCCGCGTCATTGAAGTAGACCATACGGATGGGGGAGTGAGCGATAGTACAGCCGGACTTGGCCATCTTGATGAGGACCTCCATCTCAATTTCATAGCGCCGGCTGCGCAGTTTGATTTTGGAAAACTTGTCGATTCGAAACAGCCGGAATCCACTCTGGCTGTCTTTGATTTCGCAGCCGATAAGGGCCGATGCCAGCCGGCTGCCGATGGTGTTGGAGTAATACCGCGAGCGTGGCATCAATTCGCGCGCGAAAGGGCGTGTGCCGATTACGAGGTCGGCGTTGGTCTGTTCCGCCACGCGCAGCATTGCAGGAATGTCCTGCGGAAGATGCTGGCCATCGCCATCCAGAGTAAGAACGTGGGTGAAGCCGTTGGCGAGAGCAAAGTTAATGCCCATACGGAGGGCCGAGGATTTGCCGCGGTTTCCTGGGACTCCAAGGCAGGTAGCTCCGGCGGCCTTGGCTAGCTGCGCTGTTCCGTCAACTGAGCCATCGTCGATCACGACGACAGTTTCAATATGTTCCCGGGTCTCCTCAACAATCCTGGCGATGTAGGGTGCTTCGTTGAACGCGGGGATAAGCGCGCAGATTTTCATTTCTTCATTGGCCCTCCCGGGGGCCGACAAGCGCGAATCCCAATCCCCGGTTCCTTAACTCGTCAATGATACCGGGCAACGCATCGAGCATGACCTTGGATCCTGAGGGCAGTCGATCATGAAGCAGGATGATGTCGCCGCCAACCACTTTCCTCAGGATTCGATTGGCCAGAACAGAGGGCTTCGCAATGACCGTGTCGTACGAGCGAATCCGCCATGAGATGAACTCCAATCCCGCCTGCTTGAGATACGGGCCCACGAGGGCGTGGCGCAAGCCAACCGGCGAGCGGAAATAAGGCGTTCGAAAACCACAGATGCGGTAGACACTCTCCGTGCCTCTCTCGATCTCCGCACGCAGACGGCGCGGTGTGAGGAAGCAGAACAGGTTTGGATGAGACCAGGTGTGATTGGCGATCAGGTGGCCTTCTTCCCAGGCCCGGCGCACGATGTCCGGATACTGTTCCGCCCGTTTTCCAACCACAAAGAAGGTCGCTTTCACGCCTTTCTCGCGAAGCATATCGAGCAGCCTGGGCGTATCTATGGGATCGGGGCCGTCATCGAAGGTGAGGGCTACACAGTCCTCACGATCTACCCGGGAGCGGTTGGCCACCAGCCACTGGTTGCGCGGATGAAATAGAAGAAAGAGTGTGATGCCTGTGCCGAGGGCATAAAGCAACAATGCAAGTAGGGAACGTCGGAGTGAAAAGGGATAGAACAGCGCCAGGGAGGCGATGGACGCAAGCATCAGCAAAAGGAAAAGCGCGCTTCTAGCCATGTCAATCTTCGTACGTCTGCAAGAATTTCACTGGGACTTAAGCCGATTCTAGCTCGGGCCCTATTCTGACGGTTCCAGAACCTGCAGCAGAGTTGCCTGGTCCGGTGTCTATAGAAGCAAGCGGTGTTCATAAAAGTTTTATGCAAGAACCGCGGAAGTGTTCGTTCAACGTTCGGAAGAGGGCCGCGCCCGATGCGAAGGGCGGCCAGGAGAGACTCGATGCCGATCATGCGAAGTGGATGCTCGTTTTTTTGTCGTGCCGCGCTGCTCTTGGCGGGATTTGCGCCGGCGATGTTGGCGCAATCTGCCGTATCCGTTAAGGCCATCGCGACGCTTTCCGGATTGGCGGTGACGGTTTCCTGCCATTCTGACCGGCCGGTGAGCGGGCACCTAAACGTGTCAGTGCTCGGGCCAGAGGATGAAGTGTTGGCCCAAGCGCAACGAGACGTAGATGTTGTGCAAGGCGATCCCAGATTCAAGCAGGAACTCAGGCTCGCCAAACCACTTCCCCTGGCAGACTTGGTTTGGCAACGCGTTCGTTACAGTTTGCAATCGAGCGACGACAAAACCGTGTGCTCGGGGATTGACCAGGTCTCAGGAATATTGCTGCGGCCAGTCGTCCACATTCTGGGGCAGAAATCTTATCTTGCCGGCAGCCGTGCGGCCGTTCGTGTTTTGGTGCGGGGAACGGATGAGCAGCCGATTGCAGGTAAAAGTTCAGTTCGCATCGAGTTGCTGATCTCCGACAAGCCGGCGCAAACGCTTTTTACCGGTCCGTTGGAGGAGCGTGGGACCGCGGATGCGCAATTTCGTTTTCCTGCGGACCTGGCCGGGACCCAGCAGTTGCATTACATCGCGGAGACGCCGCTGGGCGTCGCGGAATATACGCAGACCGTCCAGCTTGAGGACAAAGCCTCCATCCTGCTCACGACGGAAAAGCCGATCTACCAGCCAGGCCAGGCGATCCATGTGCGCGCGTTGGCCCTGCGCCGCGTCGACCGCCATGCGGCAGGCGAGCAGCCGCTGACATTCGAATTGGAAGACTCTCGCGGGAACAAAGTCTTCAAGAAGATCACTCGGACCGACAAGTTCGGCATCGCGTCAGCGGATTTCGAACTGGCGGACGAAGTGAACCTCGGCACGTATCATGTGCGCGCGCTTATGGGTGACGCCAGTGCGGGCGCCGCACAAACCGCGGAGATTGCGTTGAATGTCGAGCGCTATGTACTGCCGAAGTTCAGGATCGCGATCGATTTCGACAAGAAGGACGGCAAGCCCAGGCGGGACTACCGCCCCGGGGACCACGTGGTGGGCACAGTGCGCGCGAATTATTTCTTCGGCAAGCCGGTGGATGGCGCGGCGGTGGAGATCAAAGCGTCCAGCGCGGACGTTTCCGTGGTGGAAGACGGCAAGGTGAGCGGCAAAGCTGACAAGGACGGCGCCTATCACTTCAATTTCACGTTGCCAAAATACTTTGCTGGTCGCGCGACCAACCAAGGCGCCGCGCAGGTGCTGGTGGAAGCGACAGTGAAAGATTCCGCAGACCAGTCAGAAGTGCGCGGCGAACCGATTACGGTGAGCCAATCGGCGTTGCTGATCACCGCTGTGCCGGAAGGCGGCACGCTCATTCCTCATCTTGAGAACCAGGTGTTCGTGCTCACTTCGTATCCTGATGGCACACCGGCCAAGACTGGTGTCACGGTGCATCTTCGCGGCAGCGGCGATCAGCATGCGGGGACCGACTCCGGCGGAGTTGCGGTCGTGCTGGTTAAGGCGGACGCCGGGCAAGCGACACTTCAGATTGACGCGGACGACCATCAAGGCAGCCGCGCTTCCGCAAGCGTTCCCTTGCAATCGCGGTATGGCAACGACCAGTTGCTGCTGCGCATGGCCCGCGCGCTGTATCGCGTGGGCGACCCCATGCAGCTCAAAATATTTTCGACCGAAGCGCGAGGCGCGGCTTACATTGATGTGGTCAAAGATGGGCAGACCATCCTGACCCGCGATGTTGATATCGCAAATGGCGAAGCCGATCTGGACCTGACGGTAACGCCGGAGATGGCGGGAACGCTGCGCGTGAATGCCTATCTGTTTGGCCGCGATGCGCAGCCCGTGGGCGACCATCGCCTGGTTTTTGTGCAGCCGGCCGACGAGCTCATGATTGAGACCAAGGCCGACGCAGCGCAATACAAGCCGGGTGGTGACGCACGCATCCACTTCCATGTAACCAACGCGCGCGGACAAGGCGTGAGCGCGGCTTTGGGGCTGCAAGTTGTGGACGAAGCTGTCTTTGCGCTGACAGAGAAGCAGCCCGGCTTCGCCAAAGTTTTCTTTTATCTGGAACAGGAGGTGATGAAGCCGCGGTATGAGATTCATTCCCTGTCAATGGAAAAGGTGATTGGTCAGCCACGCGGGCCGCGCCCGATGGTTGGCAGCACAGGGAACGCGGAGCAAGAGCAGGACCAAGCCGCGCGTGCTCTGTTTGCCGCCACGGAATCCGTGGACAAGAACAAGTTTGAAGCTGACTTCGGCAAGACCTTGCCGCAAGAAAAGCGCGTGGAATATACCCAGCAATATCAGGCCGCTTTTACGAAGTACGTCACCAAGCTGGCGGCGCGGCTTGACGAGGTGTTTACCAAGGACCCGCACGCAGACTTTCTTGCATCGCTGGCCGCCATGACGGAGAAAGACGGCTCCAAACTGCATGACGCGTGGGGCAGCGAGCTGGATGCTCGCGCCGCGAATTGGAACTCCAATGGCGATCCCGTGTTCGAGATCCGCAGTCCGGGACCGGACCGCCAGCTGTATACGGCGGATGATCTGGTTGTGTATCTGGTGAACCATCCGGACACTCCCGCCATGCCTCCGGCCCAGCCTCCCGCTCAGGTCGCAAGCCTTCGCACTAGCAGCACGCTGGATGTGGCCATTCAGCACGACCGCGGCGCCTTCAACGGTCGCGCGGAAGTCACCGGCACCGTGCATGATCCCGGCGGGGCGGCGGTTCCCGGAGCGACGGTTGAACTGAAAGCAAGCAATAGGGAAGCAGATCGCAGCGCGAAGAGCGACGCCTCGGGGCAATTCACCTTCACCGCAGTACCGCGAGGAAGTTATTCGCTTCATGTTTCGGCTGCTGGGTTCGAGGCGGCTTCGGCGAAGTTTGAAGTGCTGCCGAGAGACCGCGCCATCGCGTCCACTGTCCTCATGATTGGAAAGGCAACCACGACGGTTGACGTCTCCTCCGCATTGCCTCCCAAGGTCGGCCTGTTTGCGAACCAGAACAAGGTCGCGGTTGCCGGGTTCGCGAATGGCGTTGTCGGCGGCGTTCCCGGCGGCGTCGGTGCGGGGCGTGCCGGCGTGGCGGCGGTTGGGGGCTTTGGCGCGGTCGTGGGCGCAGCCGGCCCCGCGGTTAAAACCGGAGGCTTCGGGCTCGCCACCTCTGCGGCGCAACCCATGCTGCATGCGGAAGACGCCGTGATCTCCACGTCCTTCTCCATGGAGCAGCTTGAAGCGCTCCCGGGCGCGCATGTGCGCTCGTACTTTCCCGAGTCGCTCTACGTCAATCCTGAAATTCTTACGGACGGCAAAGGCAACGCCAGCATCGTGGTGCCGGTGGCAGATTCGATCACGACATGGCGCATGGCAATGCTCGCCTCCACCGAACACGGAGCGCTGGGCAGCAGCACGTCCAGCCTGAAAGTTTTCCAGGACTTTTTTGTTGATCTTGATCTGCCGGTGACTTTGACCCAAGGCGACAAAGTGTCGATTCCGGTGGCGGTTTACAACTACTCCGGCCATCGCGGAGATGTGGCGCTGAAGTTGGAACCCGGCGACGGATTTGTCTTGGCCAATGACACGAGCGAGAAGATGGTCACGGTGGAACCGGGCCAGGTTGGCGGCTCGCAGTTCACTATCGAAGCGCAGCACATCGGCAGATTCAAGCTGACGCTTTCCGCCACTATGAAAGGCGGAAGCAGCCGGGCCGATGTCGTAGTCCGCGAAGTGGAAGTGGTGCCGAACGGACGCGAGCAGAACCTGGTCTTCAATGGACGGCTGGAAACAACTCTGCAACAGGTGATGAAGTTTCCCCGGAATGCAGTCGCGGAGGCGAATACGATTTTCGTCCGCCTCTATCCCGGGCCTTTGAGCCAGGTGATCGAAGGCATGGACAGCATTCTGCGCATGCCCGGAGGATGTTTTGAGCAGACATCGTCGAGCACGTATCCGAATGTGCTGGCGCTGGATTACATGAAGCGCACCAACAAGCTCACACCGGAGGTGCATGCCAAGGCGGAAGGCTATATCGCCAACGGGTATCAGCGGCTGCTGACGTTTGAAGTTGCCGGCGGAGGCTTCTCCTGGTTCGGCAATGCGCCGGCCAACAAGATTCTTACCGCGTATGGGCTGATGGAATTCAGCGATATGGCCAAGGTTTACGCGGTAGATCCGAAGCTGATTCAGCGCACGCAGGATTGGCTCGCCGGCCAGCAACAGCCGGACGGGACCTGGAAGCCGGACACGCAATTCATCAATGAAGGCGCGACCAACCGCTACAACACGGATGTCTTGCGCATCACCGCGTATCTTGCGTGGTCACTGGAAAGCAGCGGCTACCAAGGGCCGGCAGTCGAGAAAGCGAAGCATTACGTCGAGTCGCATCTCGGCGCGGGCACCGCTGCGGGCATAGACACATACACGTTGGCGGTGGTGGCCAACTTTGCAGCAGACTACGGCAAGGACCGCGACTTCACCGGCCACGCCATGCAACTGCTGCTGGATGGCCACACCGAAAAGGACGAGCAGGCATGGTGGAATGAAGAGCAGACTGCTGTCTACTCCACCGGCGCCAGCGCGACGATTGAAACAACAGCCCTGGCTACGCAGGCCCTGCTCAAGTGGGGACAAGCTTCGGAGACCGCGCGCAAGGCGCTGGCATTTATCGCGGCAAAGAAAAGCGCGCAAGGGAACTGGGGCACCACCCAAGCCACCATCATGGCGCTGCGGGCGTTGCTGCTGGCTTCCACCATCGGAACCGCGGACGTCAAAGGCCCAGTGCAAGTCTTGCTCGACGGCAAAACCGTGGAGACACTCACGCTGAACGCGGACAACAATGATCTGCTGCATCAGTTCGTACTGAAAAACGTGGACCCGGCCAAGCCGAACATGGTGGAGTTGAAATTTCAAGGGACTGGCGGGCTGGCGTATCAACTGGTGGGCCGCTATTTCCTTCCGTGGAGCGCGCTGCCGCCGCAGGAGCAACTTGCGATCGACGTGACCTACGACCGCACGGAGCTTGCGCGTAACGATCTCGCCACTGCTACGGCAGTCGTCCACAACAACATGGCCAAGACGGCAAACATGGTGATGATTGACCTTGGCATTCCTCCGGGCTTCGACTTGCTCAGTGAGGACTTGCAAAGATTTCAGGAATCCAGCGCGGGCCGCAACAGCGGACGGCTGGAAAAGTTCAGTCTCACCGCGACCCAGGCGATCCTGTATTTCAATGCGCTGGCGCCGGCCGAGACGGTCACGCTTCATTTCCGGCTGCGTGCCAAGTATCCGGTGCGCGCGAAGACTTTTCCGTCGCGCGTGTACGAGTATTACGATCCCGACGTCAGCGCTATCGCGCAGCCTGTGCAACTTGAAGTCAAGGAGCACCAGTAGCGCTTACTCGGAACGCAACCGCCAGGTCTGGCCTTGATCTGTACTCAGCCAGACCTGGCCTTTCTTGTTGCGCAATTCGATGACGGACGGCTTGGCGGACTTTTCCTTGGCGACAGTACCGCTTCCCGCAGGCGGCGCCATTTTTGCGACGGATGGAGCCAACGATGGAGAAGGATAAATGTTGACCGTCACGGCCTTGCCTTCCCATTGCACCGGCGCTTTCGTCCAATGCGCGCCTTGATCGTGGCTCAAAAAGAGCGCGCCGCCGGCGTCCACCGCCAGAGCCATGGCTGAGTCCGACGCCAGCGACACAATGCGCTTGGACGAAGGCTGCACGGTGGAACAATCTGCCGTGGTGACGCAGCGCGAGATGGATCCATGCTGGAGGGTCAGCGTGGCCGGCATGCCTTGCAACTGCTCCATCGAGAACGAAGTGGAGATGTTGGCATCTTCTGTATGCAGTAGCGGCTCGGCGGAGGCGACATCCACTGCGGTCGAGGCCTTGCCGGGTTGCAGCTTGAAGTCCAGCTTGGCAGTGGATTGCGCAGCTGGCGCTGGTGTGTTGGATGACGCCGTGCCGCTTGGAGCGGGCGGCGTTGCGCCTACAGAAGAACCAAATCCGCCGGTTACTGCGGTACCCACACCGGCACGTCCTGCTCCACTTCCACCGGGAACGCCGCCGACAACGCCATTGGCCATTCCGCCGACAACGACCTTGCCGTGGCCGGTGCCACCCGGAACGCCACCAACAACGCCGGCGCCCATGTTCACGCCCTGCACTGAGCCTTTGCCGGCGCGGCCTGCGCCCGTGCCTTCGCCCTTCGGCATGTCAAACGCGCCGACGGCAGCAATGTTCGGTGCGCCTTTGGCATTCGGATTGGAAGCTAAGCCCGCCGGATCGCCAAAGCCTCCAGTCTTAATGGATGGCGCCTTATTATTGTTCGCCACCGGAGTTGGATTTGCCGCAGACGAGAACATTCCGACCTTCGGCGGCGCGGGAGGAGGAGCGACAGCCGCAACCTCTGGGGGCTGGATGACTTCTACTCTCGGATGAGGTTGCGGCACGGGCGGGGCCGCGCGTCGTGGAACAGCGAGTCGAGCCGCCGATGTCGGCGCTTGGTCCGGCGCTGCGGGTGGAGGGGCAATCTCTGCCGGCGTTGAGGCAGGCGGTCGCATTGCAGCCGATTGCGCGACCGGCTTTTGAGAATGGTGCAGCAAGGAAATAGAAGCCAGAACCAGCGCCGTCGCCAGCGCACCCGCGCCCACCCACCAGCCCCAGTTCCACCGCCATCCGGGGGTGGTCTGTGATGGGGCAGCTGCCAATGCATGGGCATCCGGTTCGGCAGCGCGCTGCGCCAGAAAGACGATGTCGCGACACCGTGAACATGCGGACAGGTGTTCCATGATGCCTGCGCGTTCCGTTGCGGTCAGCGACTGTTCAGCGAACG
>Ga0302325_10035438_pt1 | contig 10194 bp, 10 predicted proteins | sample Palsa_T0_2_FD_201948 | JGI IMG/M metagenome (GOLD analysis project Ga0302325, IMG submission 201948) | Peat permafrost microbial communities from Stordalen Mire near Abisko, Sweden - Palsa_T0_2 | ecosystem: Environmental > Terrestrial > Soil > Palsa > Peat permafrost | place: Sweden: Abisko... | reverse complement strand
CACTCTCCTTCGGACTCCCAAACAAATCCGCGATCGCCTTCGCAGGGACAGACGGTGGATTGATGATGTCCTTTCGAAAGGGTCTCAACACCGGCCCGAAGACGATCAATATCCCGTAAAGAATAGGAAACACCCAATGGCGCTCTCCGCCCAGAAGTCTTCCTCCAGCATTCATCGAGCCCGGATCGAGGTTAACAACATGCACTTTGTTCTCCGGATACGCCTGCCAAGTCCACATTAGCAACCCCCCTACTCAGAAAAATCTAAAGGACAACTCACAGCATAAAGCCTCCGTTGAAAAGCATAACCCATCATAAGCGACAATGCCTTACTACTCCCATACCTCTTCATTCCCTCCATAAACGCCAACTTCTCCCCCTCCTTCACCTCCCCCTCTTCCCCATCCTGACTCTCAAAATAATCCACCCGCCCAATCTCATACGCCACACTCCCCACATTAACAACCGTCGCCCCCGCTCCCTCGACCATCACCTCCACCAACCCCCTCACGAGCAACGCCGGCGCAAGGCAATTAATCGTATACATAACATCCCTCTCCTTCCCCCCTATCACCTTCCCCTTCTTCCCCTTAAGGAAAGTATTGTACGCCGCGGAGTTCACAATTCCTCCGCCCACCAATCCCGGAATTTCCCCAGCTGAAATCTTAGCCTTCACTCTCTCAGCGAATAGTTTGACATTTTCGAGATCAGAGAGGTCAAGTTCCTCTAGGGAGAACTGAGCGTTCTGCGATTTGAGGGAGGAGGAGATGGACTCCGCGTGCGCGTCCGACGTGTTGCGGCACGTGAGCAGGAGGTGGAAACGGCCTGGGTAGGAGGTCTCAATGGCTCGCGCGAGGGAGGAACCTAGGGAGCCGGTGCCGCCTGTGATGATAATTGTGCTTGGGGTTGCCATTGTTGCACGCTTGGTGGCGAGGAACGAATGATGCACCTCATTTGTAGGAGGATATATGGGAGGCTAGGTCATATGATCGCTGAGCTTACGGCGCGTCGGCCGCCCGTTGAGCAATCGAAAGACGTTGTGAATTTAACATTATCGGGGTTTCAGATGGGCCGCTGTTAAAAAAGTCTCCGAGGATTGGAAGTCGGATCGTTTGTTCAGCCGTGTGTCTATACAGTAACATGGACATCGTTTACGAGAAGGGCTTGAAGGTTAGCTGAGGAAGGCGAATTCCATGCCGAATGCAGATAATTGGCATTAACGCCGACACAAGTTTCCTGCAATAAGCCAGCCACTGATTCCGAATGTTTTCTTCAAACTTATCGTTCATCCGAAGTCAAATGCGCCACCAGCGATCGCTTGCTGAGATAAGGAAGGACTTCCCACCAGCTTACAATCACATTTACAACGCAACGCACAAGATTCATTGAATTTTCATGTCATTTGCTACTGCCAAACCGATCCCAAAGCATACTGAGAAGAGATCCTCAAATACATTTGTTGTTTTGTGTTTCTTGCATGCAGTGGACTCCTCCCGAAGCTCGCGGGGCCCATCATAACAGAGTCAAGATCCTGCACTTCATGTCGTCCATGGAAATGACCAGCTAAACGAGCGATAAACCCAGCGATTACAGACATGCGGAAAGGGGAAAAAACCAGTAAAAGAAAGTATGAGATCCCCAGCAAAACCCCCTGGCACCATCCATCCATATCCAGAGCTTGTTGTGTCAATCTTACGCCTTTCGCACCAACCGCCATATTTCCAAAAAGACTGTTTACTTCTTGGTAGCTTTCTCTTGCTCAGCGAGGTACTCCTCATCGCTGGCATCGAGGATATCATATTCCTCATCGGTCATGAAACCATCCTCGGTCTCATCATCCTCGAGACCCTCATCAACGAAGTCCTCGAATTCCTCGGCGTCCTCAACCCCAGGAGCGGCGGCTGGGGCTTCCTCGTGAATGCTGGTAGTTGGCGATTCCTTCTCGAGCTTGGGGAAGATCATCTGGCTGCCTTCAGCCTCAACCTCAGCCTTCACTGGCTCTGGTTCATCCTTGGCAACTGGAGCTGGCTCCGTAACATTGACATCACACCACAATCTGTGACCAAACTTGTTGCCATCTGGGCCAGTGAGACGCCAGTAAGAGATGAAGTTACCAGCACGGTTTGGAGTTCTCATCAAGACTGTGAAGCCAGCCTCCTGACCTGGAGCAACCTCAGTATAGCAGGTAGTGCTCTCGGCGGCAGAAACAAGCTCATGAACACTCGCAGGGTGCTCGGGGTCGACAGCACACATGTTGTCACCACCAACAAACTTGACGACACATCCAGCAGGCCATGAAGAATTGCCACCATTGCGGAGATACCAAGTTTGCTCGAAGACATTGTTGGGTGGCAGAACAGTGCCATCAGCAATGACATCACGGACAAAGTGGGCAACCAACTCTTCAGGGACAGCTGCTGCTGGAAGCTCCTTAGCCTCCTCAACCTTGACTTCGGGAACCTTTTCAACCTCAACCTCCTCGACCTTTACAGGCTCAGTTGGCTGAAGGTCAGCAACTGTTTGCACTTGTGTGGCAGCATTTGCTGATTGAGATGGTGTGGTTTCGGTGGACTTGGATGTAGTGCGGCCACGACGATCACCCATAACTGGCATACGCTGGCCATCCTCGTGATCACCCAAGGTTGTGACGCTGACGTTGCGGACTGGTGTCTTGAATTTGATGAGAGGGTGAGTTCTATTGTGAGGGTTTGATGGGCTGGCCTCGCAGCTAGCACAAAAGTCGGTATCGTGGCAGACAGCACACTTGTACCGGTCTCCCTTGATGTATGATTGAACTCCATTGCCAGAGTTGCAAAGAGGGCCGTCACAGTAGATGCCGTGGTGACGGGCCTTGCTGGTGAAAGACCTAGTCAACGATGCAAGATCGTTGAGGGGTTCGTAGATTGGCACAAAGCGGTGGCGGGGGTGGATGAAGCTAGCATTGGCGATGCAAGCTGCGCAAAAGTCCCAATCAGGGCAGTCGAGGCACTTGTGACGAACACCGTAGATATACTGTTCCACTGTTAGTGATTGTCAAACGAGAAGGTGAACAATGAGCATACTTTATCACATCCATCACAGATAGCATTGTGGCCAATGTTGCGGCCAGGAGCAAGCAGAGTCTGTGCAACAAGGTCGAGGGTTGTATCCTCAACAGCAGGCTCGAATGCATGCTTGGGGTGGTGGCCATGTTCCATACCAACATGGCAAGGGATGCAGAGGTCGTAGTCGGGGCAGGTAGTGCAAGTGACAAAGTTCTCCTCGGATAGTTCTAGTAATTGAGATCAGTAACATGTCTATGAAACCAGACTCGATGCAATGAGCTTACCTTGAATGCAAGAATTGCAAGTGCGGGTGGCAACTGGAACCTCCAAGTCTTCTGGGATGGCTGGTGCGGCCTTTGGCTCAGATGGAGTAGCCTTTGGTGCAATTGTCTCAGTAGTGCTGTTGATAACCTTCCCGTTCTTAACAAAACGCTTGATCATCCAATGATCCTCACCACTGCAAAGAACGCCATCACTAACGCAGGTCTGGCAGAGATCAAAGTCGCCATCATCGCAGGTACTGCAATGATAGTGCTCATCTGGAATAGATTCGCCGCAGTTGTTGCAGTAAACTGAGAATATGTTGACAGTTGTAGCAGCTGGTGCAGCTGCAATTAAGCGGGCATTTTTACGTTCATTGGACAATCCAGCCAACTCTGCAAACCACTTATCCCTAGCAGCAGTGCCACGAGTGACAGGAATTTCGGTGCTCGAGCAGTTGTTCATTCTCGGGGCTTCCTTGTGATGGAAAATGCTAGGAACGTCACGCTTGAATTGACTGCAGCAAGGAGCCATCGTTGGCATGCTGGTGGTGTTGGATCGAGGTTGATTGATAAGGAGTTCCTCGAATCCACGCTGGATCTCGGCAACAGAGCCTGGGTAGATGGTCTTCTCAGAGTAGCTCACGGTGGATGAAGCTTCTGGGGCTTCTGGGATTTCTGGGGCGTCGGTTGGAGTTGGCAACTTGAAGGCTTGGAAAGAAGGAATATCAGGCAAGACGGGCTTGTCATCAACCGGGCTGACTGGGCTGGGTTCTTCATCCTCGACCGTAGCAGGCTTTGGCGTGACTGGCTCCTTGTCCTTGATAGTGACCTTGAGACGAAGCTTTAGCTTCGCCTTTGCTGCACGGTAGAGTTGCTTGTAGACCGAAGCGTTGTTCGGGTCGAGGACGACGAAAGCAGCGGCACTATCGGAGTAACGTTCGAAGATAGCTTCGGAGGTAGGAGGAATGGCAAGAAGGAAGCGGAGCTATGAAAAGAAAGTCAAGTCAACTTCCTGATTAAAGTAGATTGGGATGGGCGTCGTGAATGGGCGTTGCAGACCAGCTTTGAGGCTGAGAGCCTCATTCCAGCTTGGTGGAACCACGACGTACCTTGTCAGGAAGGGTGCTGGCTCCAAGATCACGAAGAGGGAGCTTGAATCGTCGGTTGCTACCCTCAATGTTGATCTTGAGAGTGACCAACGTGTCTTGATTAGTTGCCGGAGTCGACGCCATGACTGCTATGATCAGGGCTGTGGTGTGTCAGCTCACAAGCTCAAGCGGTGACGTGCAATCAGTGTCTCAGGTTGAGGAGACGAACTGTTGTGTACTCAGCGCTTGAGAACTTCGAGGGATCGAAGAGTCGAGGCTGCAAGAACTGATCAAGATGAAGTCCTTGCGTTGGAGTGTTGGTGTTGATGAGGAGGAAGGATGGGCGAGGGCGGAGGATAGAAGAGGGGATCAGGAGGGAGGTGCCTGGAGCTCGATAAGCGGGCGTCGTTGGCGCTAGTCCTCGTTTGACAGGCACCTGTGTTGCGTATGCTGAACGACAAATCAACTTCGAGAACAGCCTGGAAAGAGGCAAAGAGGCGAGAAGTAGCCGGCGTGCTCAGGAGCTGTCTTCGTCAAAGGAGATTGGTCGAAAATGGGGGAGTCCTTGGGAGAGTCCTTGGGAGACTTTGGAGAGTGGAAGAGGTCAGTCAGGTTAAATGAATGGGGAGGGGGAGGTAGCTCGGCCTCTTGCAGCCGGATAAGGATGGCTGAAGCGGCAACTCCGATCACGAGGTGGATCAACACCAACGGAATTCAGGAGTTTGTGAGTTCGTAACTGTACGACGTAATTATCACGCTTGATGAGGCCATTCACTTCAACAATAATTTCATGGGCTTCTTTCATTATTTCCAACTTTGTGCAATCGCCAACATCGTTTATTTCTTACCAGACTTTCTCCGGGGTTCAGCTCCCGAGGTCTAGGGCGGGATTGCGTCGTCGGTTTACTCTATGATATCGTCAATGATTCGAGGAGACCGGAGGTAGCACCAGCATGCATACGCGAACTTCTCTCGAATTATTCATGATCCGAAACATCCACCCTCTTATGATTCAGCTTCTTGCCACCCGGTTAGAACTTCCGAGACATTTTTAACAAGAACGAAACTCGGTCTGACAGGTCGTACGGGAACCAGCAGCCTTCGGCTAATTCAGCTATGTCAAGGATTGTTGAGGCTCCAACATTGAATTTCGAAGCTGCCTTCATTTGCGTTCTCGAGTAATAATATTAGGGGGTTCGGCAAGAAAGTGGGAAATTAGCACTTCTCATGACGTCCAGGCACCCATGTTGAAGACGTGCTGCAGTAACCAATATCATCCACTGATACTCCTATTTAACTACTGCTCTACTGCCACGAGCCCAAGGCCAACACGTAGAATGCCTCGGAGGAATCTTTCTTAAACGACAATGATGAAGAAGACCATCATGCAACAAGACAGCAGATACTAAAATACAGGCAGCTGAAAAGCGTGTAACTGCCTGCAGAGCTGTTGTCTTTCCCTCTACGATACCCCAATATGACATCGAATTGTGCCATGGGAAATCGAGAGATCGATCAACCCTTCTTCCAATGATAATCGACAACAACAGATATCTTTTCGCAGAGAACAGTGCAATGGGGAAAGGAGTAGCAACGCTTCCATAACGCACAATGAAACCCATGACCCTGACAAGATCGCTGAAAGCATTAAAAGAGAATATAACAACTGGTAACAAACCAAAGGAGAACCGACTACTGTTGGTAGTAGACGACCCCTTGGGGTGCTTGGGGATAGTAGAACCCGTCAGGCGAGGGCGTCATCATTCCACCCATGCCAACAACTCCACCAACTTGCTGCATCGGATATGACTGTGGCTGCTGATATGCTGGGAAAGTGGCGACGGCAGGAATCTGCGTAGCGTCGTAATAGTAGACCATTCCATTAACTTCCTGGGCCACCAAATTCGCAACGCCTTGTTGAGACCCTGAATTATCCGATTGCTGACCAGCTTGAAACGAGGTTTGCTGTTGCTGCGGCTGAGAAGGAACGAACGGAGGTGCACCACCGGAAGGGGCCATAGGCTGATTAAAGGATTGTGGGTAATAGTATCCTTGCGGTGGTTGCATTACCTGGTAAGGTTGGGAATAGAAGTTTTGCGATTGTTGCTGATATGGGTTTGGCTGGAAAGGTTGAGCGTGGATGGCACGCTCGGGAATTTGGGATAGAGGGGTGCCAGTTGAAGCCTGACTTGGATAGGAAGTATTTCGAGAATGTAACATGTTATCATGTGGATAGTTGTTGCCATTAACTTGGATTGGAACCTGTTGATGGAAGGGTTGCTGATGTTGTTGTGGAGGGTTGAATGACAATGTCGCGGGTGACTCGATATCAGCTACTGATACTGCTTTCTGGGGTCGCGGTTGATGCATAGGAATCGGATTGGGCCGATTCTCGCGGAATGTTGGTTTTTGTGGAAGTGGATAAGTTTGTGGCCGCGGTAGGTCATCAATGGATGTAGATGCTGGTGGGGGCCCATTCTGGGGTTCGATCTCAGCAGACTGAAGTTGCTGCGGTTGTACCGACTGGCTTGACGGGGGCAACCTGACAACGGGTTTCGAAGGGTCCATGGTCATTTGTGGCCGGGACATCGTCGAACCTGTTGGTGAGGTAATGTTTTCTCTGTTGACTTCCCGAGCAAGCGATGAACGACGGCTCATAGCAACACTGGGCGAGTATGCACTGCCGTACACACTACCACCAAAAACACTTGTGCGTCTCGAGTATCCGCCGATAGAACCAAGTATGGATCTTCCTCTGCCACGGCCACCGAAACCTTGTTGATTTGGCCTCATAGCCCGAGGAATGAATATAAAAGACCTGTCAACGGCAGGGAATATATATCTTGGAGGATGATCGGGAAGTGAGATTCGAACCGGCTTGTCGCGGCGCAGTGGAGGACGGTGGTCGGGAAGACGAGTATATTGCTTCCAAGGGATGCCTGGAAAGACGATGGGCTTGTCCATGGTTGACAGGAAAACACGAATTTGGACATTTCCAACATGTTTCGTTGTTGACAGTGCTCGGTTTGGAGGTGCAGTCTTTGGAGCGCTGACTGGGACTCGCGAAGGTATGTTGGAAGATCCGTTCGAATAGCTCGGTGCTTGGAAGTTGCGAGGACTAGGTTCACTGATGACTTCGTGCATGTCGTGAGTCCACGGAGCATCGGTAGGCTCGAAGGTTTGACCCATTTGACTGTGTCTGATTAGAATCTTACGTCTGAAGTGATAGGAAATAGCAACATACTTAGATGGTGCAAAAGGACCACCAATACCAGGCCGTCCTCGACCTCTGCCTCTGCCAAATGGCCGAAATCCATTCGCTGCTGGTCCAGAGTGACGATGATCATGCATAAAGAATGCTCCTCGATTTGGCACAAATGCTGGGTCTGCATCTCGCTTCTTCTTGTATTCCTCATGCTCCCTTCGTCGTCGCTCGTGTGGTAACTCTTGGGGTTGATCCATCTGAGCCGTTGAGTTCACCACCGCTGGGGATGGCTGTTGGATCTCGGCGTCTTCCCGAAGATCATCATATTGTACCTCTTCCGTGATGGCACTTTGATCTGATATCTTGAGCCCATTAAGCATCATATCCATATCGCTGGTACCATTCGTAAGCGGTTTCTTGGAAGCTTCCGTAGTGCCGTTAGTCGATTTTCCCTTGGCATCTTTAGGTTGCTTTCCTCCGTTTCCATTGACTTTGGATAGCTCAAGAGAGGCAACAGGAGCTACTCCAACTGTGCTGATCTCGTCACTTTCTTGTGCGTCATCTTCCTCACTTAATATCGACCCCTCACTCAACGAATCATCGTCCAGGTCTCCGGCGTCGAGGCCTCCTTCCTCATCGCCTTCGTCCTCAACCCGTCTTCGAATTGCAGCTAAGTCCTTCCTCTGTCGGTGACCCATGTCGAGGAAGTGTGCTGGCTGTCGTTCGAGATGCGACGGGTTGGCGGGCGAGGGTTGAGGATCGAAGGGGCAGTCCTTCGTGACAGATCATGCAGTAGTGGCGTTCAAACGGGATTTGTACCGCCCGCGGCAATAAAAGTTATAGGTGACAGTCTCTGTATTTGTGTGGGATGAGCAGTCTGAATGGGTGATGCCTGCACGCCGATGAGCAAGCTGGAGAAGGAGAAGGGATGAGCGTTTGGAATTTTGGTTTGGAGGCTGAATTCTGAAAGCCTTGGAGAAATCGCGCTTGACTTTCGGATCCTTGCGCCTTCCTGGCCGACGCTAGGCCGGAAACGACAATCTGGGGCTCCACAAGGTTGGTAGCAACACTCGATGTCAAAGCACCTTAACCACAATGGCTGGCGAATATATATGTGAAAGATAGTAACTACGGCTTGAGTTGTTTAATATTTTCAAATTACCCATTGTTATCTTCACCGTCCGTTCTGGAGTTTCAGCTCCCGCAACTCCAAAACCGGGGGGAAGGACAGGGCAAAGAAATCTCCTTAGGTAGGGGAATCTTAATGAGTGGGCATATACTGGGACATAGCATATCTTTGGCTCATGATCGTTTGGATTCTCTTAATTATCTGTTCGATTCTACGAAGTTGTCTTGTCAAGCTGTCAATATCGCCACCTCATTCCTGCTTTCAGTGAAGTCTGAATATTGGCCTCAGATCACGATGAAAAAGCCACTGTTTTTGGATTGCATCCATGTAGTCTTTTGGCAATTTTGTCCCATTTCAGGCTTCTGATAGGTATGCATGGATAAATTCTAAGACCTTGGTGTCGGTCTTTTCTTTTTCTGTTGTCACGTGCCACAACATGTGACGACTCACCTGCGAGCGGTCCAGTAAGCTCCTTACATCGGCTCCCTCCCTTGAGAATACGTTTCACAAGATGTGCAGCAAAACAATACACCCCTTTCCTACAATTGCCTAAATAGGTCTCAAATACCCCTCACTCGAGACTGGCAACCGCTAAATTGACTCTACCGCATTACCAACGCCATCAAGATGATAGTTACGGACTAGACCAAGAAAAGCTACGTCAGGATTTGCCAACGGTTCCAAGTTCTCTAAACTTTTGTTCTAAATTGCGGATTTGTGCCCAGGAAGCTGATCAGATGAAAGGAGAACTGCATATCCACCAATCGTTGACCTTAGAAGTCGACTGATTGGACCGAATTGAGGAATGTAATTTATGAGCCTATGACCCACCCTCCTTGAAACGGGCTTTTCGGAGAGGAACTTTTCCCCAGCTTCTTCTGTCTCCGGATTCAAAGATGTGAGAATAGTCAACAAGCTCGTGAGTTGTGCCACTTCAAAAAACACTACATCCCAGTCTCCACGTTTCCCCTACACACAATTGAGCTCAAACACGCCTTATTCAGTACCTACAAAGTCAACTCTGGCTTCTATCCATCACATCGCTTCCAATTTTCAATCCACAGTCATCCCTGGCGCGGAGTAGTCTGCACCTCACACCAGGCCTTTCCATCTTCGAGCTCACCGTGCAGGAGCGGGACCTGGATCTTCAAATTGATCAACATCATACGTGAAAGAAGGACAGTTTATAAGAAACCCATCATCCGCAGGCTAGCTAGCGAGATCACGATGAGCAGGAAAGTCATCAGGTCAGTCTGCCCATATGAACTGCACCGGAAAAGTAATAATTGTATTTATCGTTGGATTATTGATCGATACACAAAACTCCTTCTCCCATTCCCCTCAATTAAGCTCCCTCCCACTAAATCCATAAAACTCACCACCTCCAAACATCCCAATCTCCTATCTATAATACACCACTCTCCCCTCAACGCCCACTTACTCCCCCCGCCCATCTCTTCCCAGCT
>Ga0302325_10035437_pt1 | contig 10194 bp, 6 predicted proteins | sample Palsa_T0_2_FD_201948 | JGI IMG/M metagenome (GOLD analysis project Ga0302325, IMG submission 201948) | Peat permafrost microbial communities from Stordalen Mire near Abisko, Sweden - Palsa_T0_2 | ecosystem: Environmental > Terrestrial > Soil > Palsa > Peat permafrost | place: Sweden: Abisko... | reverse complement strand
AATCTGTGCGATGGTGGCGTCCACCTGCAACGATGCTCCCATGACTCTCTCTGAAACGCGCTGATGAAGCCACAGGACTTGCCATCCATCCCCATGAATGTCACTGTCTGCAAGCTTTCGCAGTTGATTCAGCTCAGATTGAACGCCGACCAGCTGTGCGGTCCTCTCCGAGCCAGTGGAGTGAACTTGAAGGGATTCTTGAGTTCGCCCAACGGTGCCCACGGACAACGCAACAACGGCCAAAATCGACGAGAGCAACCATTTCCACGACTTATCGAAGCCAAGACTGGCAGCCGAAGGCCTGACAAATTCCAACAGAGCGTATCGAACCGCGAAGAGATATAACCAGCGCATCAATCGCTGGCTTATTTGCGGGTTGAATGCATGAAAGGCGATGGCACCAACGGACACGGTAGCAATAACGGTCCCGACAATGAGGAGGATGAAATCGTTAGCCACAGATCCGTCCTATGGGTGAAACAGTGTGATTGAACAGTTGGCGGCTTTCGAGCGCGAATGATTCATTTGAAAAGAATCTTGGCCATCATCCCTTTGTCTTCGATCTTCAGAAGATGATAATGAAACACGGACACACCTCGAATCATAAAGTCAGTGGCGAACGAGCCTCGAGCGGGTTCGTCAAAATCGGCGATTGATCGTTGTACGGGCGCGCTTCTCGGGATTGAGCCGATACAATCACAGACCCTATCAACAGGACTGCAGCCTTTTCGATCACTCGACTCTCCTTGATATCCTGTTCCATCATTGAACCTCGCGCAATCAGCCGTAAGCGCTACAAAGTCTTGATTGAGCCAGCTTCCGTTGGCATTTGGTGTCAGGCTGACCCAGGTTGATTCTGGCCGCGAGGCCTATTCAGAATCAGATTGCAGGATTCCGAATCGTGATTCTCGTCGGACCAGATAAAACTTCCATTGACCTTTTCAAGGAGCGCCCGGCGGAATCTTCGATAACCTTTGGAAACGTTTTAGGAAGTCTCGGCTTCAATCCGCTGCCTTGACTCCTCTGGGCTGTCGCGCGTAGATTGCCCACATGTGGATAGCCCAGATGATTACACCCATCGCTTTTGCGCTGCGTCGTATTCTCCACCATAAGCATGACTTAGGCATCATCCAAAGAGTTCAAGACCGCCGGCGTTCTAATTCGTAGGCTTGGTTAGCATACTGAGGATTTTCATGATTCGTTTTTCCCAAGCGAAATTGAAGCAATTCATCATCTCCATCTTTGCCGGCGGCTTGCAAAACAGGAACCCAGTCAGTTCCGTACGTTTAGGAAGTATTGTCTTCATTGTCGTCGCTGTGTTTACAGCTTCGCACAGCGGCGCTCAATCTACCTCCCCATCGGGACGGACTTCAGCGCCTGCGCCTGGAGCGCAAACAACGCCGCGCAGTGGCTCCGCGACCGCTGGTGTATTTGCGCCGGTCCTGGATTCGGAGCAGCGTCCTATTACCGCTGGAGGCTTCGTGAAGGACGGCCCGGTGATCTTCAAGGACATCGCTCAACAGGCTGGGCTCACAAGCTGGCGACACCAGATGGGGACGCTGGAGAAGAAATATATCTTGGAGACGACCGGGTCGGGCGTGGCTCTACTGGACTACGACAACGACGGCTGGCTGGACATCTACATGGTCAACGGATCGACCTATGACGCCCTTGCCGGCAAGAGTGATCCACCGCATGCAGCTCTCTTCCACAACAATCATGATGGAACGTTTACAGACGTGGCGGCCAAGGCTGGCGTAACGAATGATCGATGGGGCTTTGGAGTCGCGGTCGGGGATTACGACAACGATGGCTGGCCGGATCTCTACGTCTCAAACTTCGGCAAGAATCGCCTCTACCACAACAATCATGACGGCACATTCACGGACGTCGCAGAAAAGGCCGGCGTGACATTGGGGAACTGGTCTACTGGCGCAACCTTTGGCGACTACGACGGCGACGGCCGTCTAGATTTGTTTGTGCCGGGTTATGTTCATTTTGATCTTGATCATCTGCCGATACCCGGCTCGGCGACTGTCGGTTACGCTAACTGCTCGTTTCGCGGAGCCAATACCTTGTGTGGGCCACGCGGACTTCAAGGCGAGGCGGACCATTTGTTTCATAACAACGGAGACGGCACATTTACAGATGTAAGCGAGAAAGCGGGTGTCAGCGACAAGGAACACTACTACGGCTTTACCGGAGTCTTTGTCGACATCAACAACGACGGCAAGGTCGATCTCGTGGTCACCAACGACTCCTCTCCCAATTACCTCTATATCAACAACGGTGACGGTACATTTGAAGATCAGAGTTTCTACTCTGGCTTTGCCTTGAATCAGAGCGGCCTCGAGCAGGCCGGCATGGGACTGGCCGTTGGAGACTATCTGAACAACGGCCTTCTCGATCTCTATACCGGAACATTTTCCGATGACTACAAGCCTCTTTTTCGAAACAAGGGAGACGCGGCCTTCACTGAGATCAGTCCACGAATCGGCCTTGCCGCGCCAACCTACCCGTTTCTTACATGGGCGACTGAATTTATCGACTATGACAACGACGGCTGGAAGGATATTTTCCTCGTGAACGGGCATGTCTATCCGCAGGTAGACCAGCATAATTGGGGCACCTCTTACGCGCAGCGGCCACTCCTGTTTCATAACGTGAACAAAGGCCAGAAGTTTGAAGAGATTCCGGCAGTGATCGGCACCGGTCTGGCCGAAGTGATCCCGGGGCGCGGGGCGGCATTCGGAGACTTGTTCAACGACGGGAAGATAGACGTAGTCATCAACTGCATGGACCATGTTCCGGCGCTCATGCGCAACGTCAATCCGGATCATCATCATTGGGTAGGGCTCAAGCTGATTGGCGGCCCGAAGAGCCCGCGAGATGCCGTCGGAACAGCCGTCTATCTCACGGCTGGTGGCATCCGCCAGCGCATGGATGTGCTAAGTGGCGGAAGCTACGAGTCTTCTAACGACCAGCGACCTCATTTCGGCCTGGGGGATGCAACCTCTGTCGATGCAGTCGAAATTCATTGGCCTAGTGGATTCGTTGAGCCGGTTACGCTGCCATCGATTGATCGATTTTTTGTCATCGAAGAAGGCAAAGGGGTAGTTCCGAGTTTGTATGACTCAGCGGCAAAAACAGGTGGAACTGCGGTGCAGCCCGTTGCGAAGATAGCAAAATGACTCCGGAAAACTACGTCATTGAGGTTGGAACAAGGATCATCATGCGCGCGCTGCGAATGATACAGGACAAGGATTTTGATCGAAGGAGTTTGACCGGTCCGATTCCACTCTCAGGGAATCGAGGAGTCCTTTTGAGAGGCATTGCTCTCGCCTCGTTTGTGGCAGTCCTGATTCTGGCAGGCGTATTGGCATCGGTTCCGGCGATCGAGGCGCAGTCAGATCAAACCAAGGCCTACTCAACCGACAAAGCCGACCAGGAAGCCCAGCGCAAGCAGTATGCCGAAAAGGTAGGTCAGACCTACAACTTCGCGTTCGGTAAAGGAAAGATATCCACGCCGGGGAATGGAGCCGTTGAAGGCAACACGTTTCTGCAGCCCAATGCCTTTCCGAATGCTTCTTACTGTGGGCACTGCCACCAGGAGGCTTATCATCAATGGCAACAATCCCTGCACCGCAATTCGTTTCGGACTCCGTTTTATCGCGCCAGCGTCAACATCCTCCTCAATACCAGAGGAATCCAGTTCACGCGCCATTGCGACAGTTGCCATAATCCCATCGCAGTATTGGCCGGAGGGTTAACTCAGGAGTCTGTGGTTGACCGGAAGTTCGATCAGGATGGTCTGACATGTATGACCTGCCACTCGATCCAGAAGGTGCAATCAACCCTCGGCAACGGCGGATATTTGATGGGTGTGCCCGCGGTGCTGGTAGACGAGAAAGGCGATCGCATACCAGGTATACCGCCGGATTCTGAGATTCTGGCACATTTGGACCGGCACTCGAAGGCAGTGATGCCAGACTTGCTCCACAAGCCGGAATTCTGCGCCGCATGTCACAAGGCAAACCTTCCCAAGACCTTAAACGATTACAAGGAAATCCGCGCATTCACGACTTACGACGAGTGGCAGAACTCAAAGTTCTCCCAGCGCAATCCCCTCACCTTCTATCAGAGCGATTTCACCACTTGCCAGGGCTGCCACATGAAACGGGCTGCCAATTTGCTTCCTGAGCCGGGAGCCAAGAACGGTACGTTTGTTTCTCATCGCTGGCCGGCGGGAAATTCTGCTGTGCCCTTCTACTACGGCTACGATGAACAATTGGAGAAGACGATCGAGTTCCTGAGATCCGGAAACTACCTGAATGTCGATATCTTCGCCATCCGAAAGGGTAGCGATGGCAAGATGATTGCGCCGCTTGGTACGCAGCCCTTCAATCTCGCAGCGGGCGAAGTCGTGCAGACAATGGTTGTAATCCAGAACAAGAACATCGGTCATTCCCTCGTACCGGAAGTAAGGGACCTTTACGAGGCCTGGGTAGAATTCATGGCCACCGACTCGGAAGGCAAAGAGATCTACCACAGCGGTTTCATCAAACCCGATGGGATGCTGGACGAACGCGCACACAGCTTTACCAATCGCCCCGTAAATTCCAGCGGAGTATTTGTCGACAACCATGCGGTCTGGACCATTCATTCGGTCGCGTACGACAACAGCATCCAGGCTGGCCGTTCTACTCTGGTGCGATATGAGTTTCAGATTCCGGAGACCGCCAAGGGGACTGTGACGGTGACAGCGCGTGTCATGTACCGGCATCTTCGCCGGAGTTATACCGACAACGTCCTGGGCAAGGACCATCCCGCGTATCCAATTGTCCAACTCGCTTCCCGCACTCGCATTTTCAACCTCGGAGAAAATCCGGCCTCGGCGCCTGATCCAAACGATAATCCGGACTGGATGCGCTGGAACAATCTCGGCATCGCGTATCTCGACCAGGCGCAGTATGCGGAGGCCGTTCATGCTTTCGGCGAGGTTGTGAAGTTGCGGCCAGACTACGTAGACGGATATACCAACATCGGCTTAACCGACATCTCCTGGGAGAAATTCGGCTCAGCGCGCTCGGCCATCGAAGCTGCGCTGAAACTGAGCCCCGACAATGCGCGCGCAACTTTCTACCACGCTCTCGTGGAGCGACGAGATGGACACGTTGACGCGGAAATTTCAGATCTGAAAAAGGTAGTGCAGCAGTTCCCTCAATCACGCGACGCCAGGCGCGAACTGGGCGTCACTTATTACCAGCAGGAAATGCCGAACGAGGCACTGAAGCAATTCGAAGCGCTACAAGCTATCGATCCGGATGATCTGGCTGCACACTATAACCTGTCCCTGCTCTACCGGCGGATGGGCATGAAGGAGAAAGCAAAGGAGCAGCTGACCTTCTTCACACTGAAGAAGGTGGATCCAGGCGCTCCGACGTATTCACAGGATTTTCTGCGCCAGCATCCGGAGATCTCGAATGAAAGCAAACTTTGGCATGTTCATTCCGACATGGAGCACGGAGGCATCGCAGATACGAACGAGGCCGGCGGAGGCTCGCAATAGCCATTCGTAACGATACCTAGTTCACTACGAGAGAATTTCATTGAAAACGAGTTCGCGGAGTTTGGTAGCAGCGTTGGTACTTGCAGGCTCGGCAGTTCTGCCGGGGGAATGCCATGCGCAGGCGAAATGTCCCTGGCTCAATGCTGCTACTGCGGCTGGCGTTCTGGGTGGGGATGTGCAGATGGCGGTGTCTACGCCTGTCGATCCAGGTAGCAGCAAGGGCGCGGGAACAAGCATGTATCCCGAAGTGCGCACGGATCATTTCGACGTGTCCTGTGACTTCAGCCGCAAGGTAGACTCCGGCATCTACTCGCTGAGCATTGCCGTGAAAACGATGAGTGATCCGGCCAAGGACTATCGAACTTTTCTCGCACAGTGCACCGGACCAACCGTGGCACTTAAGGGTATCGGAAACGAGGCGATTCAATGCGTGAGGAAGGACAGCACTCACGCGGGCTATGAGCAGGTCATCGCACGAGTGCGCGACAGGGCATTTGTTCTTACCATCCATCGCGAGGCGAAGACGCCCCGTGCAACGGATCGCGACGAACTGAGCAGTGAAACAAGAAACGTTGCGGAGCAAGTGGCAGGAAGTCTGTTCTAGAATAGGAAAGCCCTGCTTCGTTTAGTTAAGGTTCTTCCCGAACGGATCTCCTCATGAGTATATTTCGTCTTTCCTCCGCTCTATTGTGTCTGACTCTGCCGGCACTGGGACAACAGCTCAATCATTCGGCACCCAAAGCTACGACCGACACGGAGACACACAATAGCAGCCATGGCATTGCGGAAGCGCAAGCTCTCATCGATAAAGGTCAGTTGGATGATGCCCTGAAGGCACTCGACGTCCTGGCACAACAGCATCCTGAGCCAAAGAGCCTCGAGCGCCTGAGAGGAGAGGCCTTCTATCTCAAGGCCAAATTTGAAAATGCGGATAGCGCTTTCCAAAAGGCCATCGCGCAGGCTCCGGATGACAAGGAGGCCATTCAATTACGCGGAGTGACACTGTTCAGGATGGGCAAGCCTGCGGACGCCATTCCTCTTCTCGAGCGATCGCACGAAAACCTGGCAAACCTTAATCTGGATGGCACCTATGTACTGGCGTTGTGTTACCTGAATGTGCACCGGTTGGATGACGCCAGACGCTACTTTGCAACGTTATATCGACTGCAGCCAGATTCAGCACCTGCCTATCTGCTGCTTGCACGAATGCTGATGCGCTGGCAGAACTCCCCCGCAGCAAAGGAGATGGCGCAGAAGGCAATTGCACTGAGTCCCCGCCTCCCGGAGGCCCATCTCCTGATCGGGCAGGTTGCGCTCGGCGAAGGACAATTGGATGAGGCATTGAGCGAGTTCGAGCACGAGGCGTCCCTCAATCCCATGTACGGTCCTGTCTATGACCGGCTCGGCGATACTTATATGCAGAAGAACCAACTGCAAAAGGCGCAGGACGCACTGAACCAGGCTCTAATCCTTGAACCCGACGCAACCGGACCCTATATTCTTCTGGGGCAGGTGTTATTGAAACAAAATAACCCGACAACAGCGGTCGTTTATCTAAAGCGAGCGGTTCAAATGGATCCTGGAAATGAGTTCAGCCACTTCTTTCTGGGTCAGGCGTATCGTGACCTGGGCAAGAAGCAGGAATCGATGGTCGAGTTCCAGGCTTCTGCGAAGATCAAGGCCGCCGCGCGTCACTTACCCTGAGCCTTCGCTTCCGTTTCAACGCACGACATATTTAGGGTTCAACGGATTGTTCGGGAAGTGTCTGCCGCGCCACAGACATTTGCCTCCAGGGATCACGGGAAAGACGCTGTTTCCATGCCGGATAGTCGGCTACGTGGAAGGTTGGGCGATCTGCGAGTTTGAGGTCATTCCAACTAAGCGGCAGCGCAACCGGTGCACCGGCACGAGCGCGCGGGCTGTAGGCCGCTACTGCCGTGGCGCCGCGTTCGTTGCGAAGATAGTCCAGGTAGATTTTGCCGGCTCTTGCCGACTTGGTCATCTTCGTCAGATAAAGCTTCGGGTTTGACTTCTCCAACTCCAAAGCGAAGTTGTACGCGAACTGCTTTACTTTCGCCCAGTCTTGCATAGGCAGTATTGGCACGACGACGTGCAGACCTTTACCGCCAGTCGACTTCAGGAAAGATTCAAGTCCGAGTTTCTTGAGCCGGGCACGGACCTCAACAGCCGCGTCTGCAAGAGCGCTCCAGGAAACAGCCGTGTCAGGGTCGAGATCGAAAATGACCCGGTCGGGGTGCTCGATATCGTCGTTGCAAGATCCCCAAGGATGCAGTTCCAGCACGCCCATCTGAGCCAGGCCTGCCAACGCTTCTGGAGTGGACAGAGTGATATAAGGTTCCAATTGACCGGTTTTCTTTTCTGGAACTTCGACGGTTTCGATTCCGGGTGGGAGGGTCGAACTTGTGTGTTTTTGGAAGAAACAAGGTTTGGTGGAACCTTCAGGACAGCGAACAAGCGAGAGCGGGCGTCCGACGATCTGTGGCAGCAGGTGCGGAGCGATGGCCCAGTAGTAGTCGGCCAGTTGCTGCTTGGTCAGTCCTGATTCATCGTCGATTATCTTGTCTGGATGGGTCAGACGGATCGGTGGGTGTTCAAGCGCGGCCGAGGCGTTCGCCGGAGCAACTTTAGCAGCAACGAATGTGGTTGCGGTATGCGCTGCCTGTTTAGAACTGCTCCCCTGGCGCGAGGATCGCGGCTTGGCAGCGGGCGCTTCCCGGCGGACCTCCGCGGCAGGCTTGTCTTCGCGTAGCCCCTGAAACGAAGCCTGACGCACGAGGTTATCGGCGGTCCAGGTGGCAAATCGAACCTGCGCGACAAGTTTGGGTTTCACCCATATTGCGCCTCGCCTCGCTTCAGCGGGGATGGTCGAGAATGGCGCCTTCGATTCGCGAAGCTTTTCGAGCTGTGATCGAAGAGCGGCGTGGGTCTTCTGAGTAAAGCCGGTTCCAGTGCGACCGGCATAGATGAGCTTCTTTGAGTCATCGTAGTAGCCGAGCAGAAGTGCACCTACGCCATGGATTCCGGCGTGTCCTTTGCCCGGCAGGCTGAAGCCGCCAACGACAAACTCCTGCTCATAGATGCATTTCAATTTGATCCATGAGGAAGACCGCCCAGATCGATAAGGGGCATCGGCGCGTTTTGCGATGATGCCTTCCGCGCCCAACTCGCAGGCTTTCTGGAAGACCGTTTCAGCGCCGGATTCGACGTGATCGGATAGACGAAGGTCGAGTCCAGACTGCTTCAACAACTCCTCGAGCAACGATTTACGTTCTCGTAGGGGCAGATCGCGGAGGTTGTGACCGTTGAGATGCAACAGGTCGAAAACGAAATAAGTGAGCGGCTTCTTTACCCCCTCCTGAAAAGCTGCCTGGAGATCTGCGAAGCTGGTTTTCCCGTCCTCGCCGAGCACGACGACCTCCCCATCGAGCAAAGCCGTCTTTGCCGGCAGTTTGGAGACCTCGGCCGCTATGGTTTTCATACGATGAGTCCAGTCGAGGCCGGTGCGGGTGAGAAGTTGGACCTTGCCATCGTCTAGACGAGCCTGGATGCGATAACCGTCGAGTTTGAGTTCGCTGAGCCAACCTGCGCCGGACGGCGGTTTAGCTGCCTGGGTCGCAAGTTGAGGTGGAATAAAGTCGGGTAAGGACTCTTCAGGGAAGCCGGACACACGAAACCTCGGGGCTTTCTTGCTATCCTTCTGGACCGCGTTGGCGGAACTTCTGTCACTGGAGTTCCAGACGTGGTCTTGATTGGCGGCGATTTGGTCCAGTGAACGATTGGTGACGACCGAGTTTGGCGCTTCTTCCGTGACGGGCTTGTCATTCTTCGTGCGTTCAAAGGAGTCGTGCTCTTTAATGAGCAGCCAGTTTGGCTTCTTCTCGTTAGCGGCTTTGCCGCCCATTCGAACGAGAGTCCAGCTCCCTTTCAGCTTTGTGCCATGCAGGGTGAATTTGAGGGAGCCGGAACGCAGTCCGGCATCAACATCCGTGTGCCCCGGCTGCGGCTCCCATGTTCCCTCGTCCCAAAGCATCACCGTGCCCCCGCCATATTGACCCTGCGGGATAATGCCCTCGAAGCCACCGTACTCGATGGGATGATCTTCTACCTGAACAGCGAGGCGGCGGTCGCCGGGATAGAAACTGGGACCCTTGGCGCAAGCCCAACTTTTTAGAACTCCGTTCCAGCCAAGGCGGAAGTCGTAATGGAGGTGAGAGGCTGCGTGCTTTTGGACGACGAAAGGGAGACCCCGTTGTGGCGCCGATTTGTCTGGGGAAGCGTTCTTCCTGGCCTCAGCAGTTTTTCCGCTTGGCTCGGCGGTGATACTGAAATCGCGCATGGATTGGTAGCGAGCAAGTTGACGATCGACTGCATCTGAAGACTCTGCCGAGGAGCGTGCCTTTTGCATCGCTCCCTTGGAAGTGGGATTTCGCGAAGGCTGGCGTGAAGAGTGTTTTGTGACTGCCTTTGCTTTTTCGGGCGGCCGCCTGGCCGCGACTTTGTGGGTCAAATTGGCGGTTGATTTCTTTGCTTTTGGCATAATGCGTCACGCCGACTTGCGTCGAGTTTGTTTGGATTTACCCGCTGGCGCTACTAGGCTCGGACCC
>Ga0302325_10035436_pt1 | contig 10194 bp, 8 predicted proteins | sample Palsa_T0_2_FD_201948 | JGI IMG/M metagenome (GOLD analysis project Ga0302325, IMG submission 201948) | Peat permafrost microbial communities from Stordalen Mire near Abisko, Sweden - Palsa_T0_2 | ecosystem: Environmental > Terrestrial > Soil > Palsa > Peat permafrost | place: Sweden: Abisko... | reverse complement strand
CACGCCTGAAGATGCCGAGAAGGTTTGGACCGCACTCAAAGGGAAGCCGTTGCAGATGGTGGCTCACATCATCAGCATCGATCCCACAGCCAAGCCGACCAAACTGATGCTGGCCGGCAGTTCGGATGACATCGACGCCAAGCGCGCCGACATCGATCTGACCATGTCAGCGGCGCTCACCAAAGCCCAGATGCCGAAAGAGGATACCGACTTTCAGTTCGAAGGAACGCCGGCCTCCTACGTGGCGAAGCCGTTTGTGATGACCATGACGGATGGAGCGTTACTGGTGAAGGCGGCTCCCAAGCCAGCTCCTCACAAAAAGACGTCACAATAAGAGCGTCGCCTGCCCAAGCTCCGATGTAGAAATGTAGAAAGAAAGACGAAGAACGAAGGAAGACACGAAGTAAAAATAAGGGCTGTCCCGATCGGGACAGCCCTTATTCAATTGCCAGCGGAGAATCCTCAGCGAACCTGTTTTCGCTCGAGAGGAAGGGGACGCGCACTGCGCGGCGGACGCCGTGCGCCCGCGCGCAACGGACGAACATCGATTTTAAGCTCCTGCATGGTTCGGCTCAGCGTATTCCGGTGCATCCCCAGTTGCCTCGCGGCCTTGCACTGATTGCCGCGGTTCTCTTCGAGCACAGTGATGATGAAGCGCTTCTTGAACTCCCGAACCGCTTCCGAATAGAGAATATTGCTCTTGTACATCTGAAGAATGAGAGCTTCCAATTGATCTTTCACTTGCCGCCTCTTTTCGCGTACTCACAACGTATGACTCTTTCACTCACACTCACAAATTCCCGCGGGCTACTGCGACGGACCCGACGACATCGGCACAGCGGAACCCGCAGCCGCATGCATCTGTCGCATGTAATCCAAGCCCTGGTAGAAGCGTTGCCGCAACTCCGCAGGTGCGACCCAGATCGCAGCTCGTCCGCCCACCAGAAAATATGGAGCCAACTGAGATCTTTCGAGCCAGTTCGGAGCAGGGGCAAAAGCAGCCACTGCGGTAAGAACTATGGCCACAACCAGAGCACCACGACACAACCCAAGGACTGCGCCCAGCAGCCGGTCGATGGCGCTCAGACCAGCTTTCTTCATCGCCCAGCGCGCGATCCGTCCGGCAAAGCCCGCAACCATCAGGACCGCAAAAAAAACAATCAGGAAACCAGCAATCTCGCCCAACCAGGGCGCTTTCAAATAAGGCGCGAACCAGTCAGCCAGGCGATGGTACTGCCAGGCGGCCAGCAGGTATCCGACGACCAAACCAGCCAGCCCAAAAGCCTCCTGAAAGAAGCCGGCCATAGCTGCCCCAGCTGCGGAAAACACCAGAAAGCCGAGGATGATCCAATCCGCAATGCTCATGATTCAAAATGCTCAGGGCTCAAAAAATATGAGCGCCATAATCCGAAAGCTTGTCGAATTCAAGGACACCAGAGCATGCGGGCTAAATCTCCAACTCGCGTCCCGTCAATTGACGGTATGCCCCGAGGTACTTTTCACTGGTCCGCAGTGCAACGTCTTGGGGAAGGGCTGGCGCAGGCGGTTGTTTATTCCAGCGAATTTCTTCGAGGTAATCCCGTACGTACTGTTTGTCGTAGGAATCCTGCACCTTGCCCGGTTGGTAGGTGTCGGCCGGCCAGAAGCGCGAGGAATCCGGTGTGAGCACTTCATCCGCCAGCGTGATGCCCTTGGCGGTTTGCCCAAATTCAAACTTGGTGTCGGCGATGATGATGCCGCGCTGCCGCGCGTAATCGGCGGCCTTGGTGTAAATGCGCAACGTGAGGTCGCGAAGCTGGCCGCTCAAGCCGGGGTCAACCAGCTTGCACATTTCTTCGAATGAAATGTTGATGTCGTGTCCTGTCGTAGCCTTGGTCGCCGGCGTGAAGATAGGCTCCGGCAACTTATCCGACTCCTGCAATCCCGCGGGAAGCTTGATGCCGCACACCGAGCCTGTTGCCTTGTACTCTTTCCAACCCGAACCGGAAAGATAGCCGCGCGCGACACACTCCACGGGAAACATTTCCGCGCGCATCACCATCATCGAGCGCCCGCGAAGCTCCGCGGCATGGCTGCGAATGGCGGACGGATAACGTTCCACGTCGGCGGTGACGAAATGGTTGGGGACGATGTCCTTGAGAAAGTCGAACCAGAACAGCGAAATCTGCGTCAGCACACGTCCCTTGTGGGGAATGCCGGTCGCGAGAACGTAATCGAAAGCTGAAATGCGGTCGGTGGCCACGAACAGCAGATGGTCACTATCGAGGTTGTAGACGTCGCGGACTTTGCCGCTGGCATGAAGCTCTAATTCCGGGTAATCCGTTCGCAGCAGGACGGGATCTAAAGTTTGTGGGCTCATAAGAAAATTGACTGCCTGGAAAATTAAGCGCCAGGGAAAATTGACTGCCAGAAAACCTGCGTATTCTAGCTGTCACGAAAAATTTGTCAACGCTTTCCGTCGCACGGACTGTATTACAACGCAAGTGCCTGGATGGAAAACTGTTGACAGTTCCAGTCTAAGCCAGAAGCCTTGTCTGGCAATGGTTTTCGAGGGGCGGGGATGTGGAAAAACTGAGGAAGACTCTGGAAAAAGAGGACGGCAATTCTGGCAGCTGTCGCAGCAAAGAAGTCTCGGATATGTCAAGGGCCAGAAAGTATTTTAATTTCGGTTCAGAGTCGTTGCTTGCGGGTTAGACGCCAAGGCCGCTCAAAACTGGGTGGGCTATTTGCGGCCCATGTAAACAAGCAGCAACTCTACCGTGTCGCCGAGTACGCGGCAAAGATGACAAGGTGTACCCGAGACCACCAACTCCCGAGTGCCTTGCACGCTTCCGGGTCGGCCTGACGCGGGACCCCGTTTGAGATTTTCGACCGCATTCAGAATCGGCTCAACGGTTCGCGCGGCAGCAGCGGGACTGTCTTGTGAGATGTATTCGCCCTCGGCAAGCGCACTGTACATCCAGTTGTACTCAGATGATCGGTCAGCGGCTGCTCGAACTGGAATTCTCGGGTGAGCTGAGACGGGCCAAGCCCCGTCTCTGCCTGTAGCTGATGATGCCGCGCCGGACCGTATTCGCTTATGCCGCGCCGAACCTCACCGACACCAGCTTCGACACTCCTGGCTCCTGCATGGTTACGCCATAAAGCACGGGCGCGATGCTCATGGTCCGCTTGCTGTGGGTGATCAGGATGAACTGGGTCTGGACGCTCATCTCGCGCACCATTTCGGTGAAGCGCGAGATATTGGCTTCGTCGAGCGGAGCGTCGACTTCGTCGAGAATGCAGAATGGGCTGGGCGTGTATTGGAAGATGCCGACCAGGAGCGCGAGCGCGGTGAGCGCCTTTTCGCCGCCCGAGAGAAGCAACACGTTCTGCAGTTTTTTCCCGGGCGGCGATGCCACCACGTCAATACCGCTCTCCGCGCTGTTTTCGAGATCGGTGAGCCGCATGAAGCCGTCGCCGCCGCCGAATAGTTTGCGGAATGTAGCCTTGAAGTTTTCGTTGATCTTGTTGAATGCTTCTTCGAATTTCTGCCGCGAGACGACATCGATCTCTTTGATTGTGGCCGCCGTGTCGGCGATGGCATCGAGCAGATCTTTTCTTTGCGTGGAGAGGAATTGGTGGCGCTCCGCGGTTTCCTTGTACTCTTCGAGCGCCATCATGTTGACCGGTCCCATGGCGTCAAGGCGCGACCGCATTTCGCGGTGGGTCTGATCTTCAAGCGCAAGTTCATCCGCGCCGATGAGCGGAATTGTGGAGTCCGCCATCAGCACCGCGCGCTCCAATCCGAGCTCGTTCAGGCAAGTGTCGGCGAGATGTTGCAGGTCGGATTGCACCTTGGCCGCTGTTGCCGATAGCTCGCCGCGGCGGTCGCGCGCCACATCAAGCTGCCTGCGAGTGGTTCGCAGCAGTTCGTCAATTTCGGCTAGACGCGCCCGCACTTGTTCCGACTCCAGTTGCAGCAGGCCCTCGCGAGCTTCTCCGGCATTGCGCTCGGCTTCGAATTCTACGATTTGCGCGGCGATTTGGATACTCTCATTTTGCCGCTGAGCGATCTCGGCGCTGGCCGATTCCATTTGCGCCTGTAAAGTGGCCGCGCGCTCCTGCATCTCGGCAACCAGCGTCTCGATGCGCTGAAGCAAAGCGCTGACCGAGCGGTGGCGTTCAGCGAGAGTGGCTACGCTCGCAGCGCGCTGCGAAGCCGTTTCAGAGGCAGTATCCCTCTGGCTGCGCAGTGCGGCCAAACGGTCTTGTCCGGCGGCGAGTTGTGTTTCGCATTGCGCGCGCGCCTGCTCGATCGTCGCCAGCTCCACTTGGCGCGCCGCGATCTGCGCTTCCTGCTCCCGCCGTTCTTCGGCAAGCCGTTGCAGTTCGCGTTCGCTGATTGCGCTCCGCTCGCGAACTCGCGTCATCTCGCTTTCCAGTTGCTGCAAGAGATGTCCGGAGGTCATCGCCTGCTTCTCGGCCTCGCGCTTATCTTCTTCCAGGCGATCAAGCAGGGAAGTGTGCTCCTTGATTTCGCGCCCCAGCGTGAGCGCGAGTATTTCCTTTTCGCGCAGAGCTCGCTCCAGCTCTTCGAGCAGGCGCAATACGTCGCGCAGTTCCCGCTTCATGGAAAGCGGCCCCTCGCTGCGTTGCTTGCCTCCGGTGACGGTTACGTTGTGGAAACATTCCCCTGTCTGCGAAAGAAAGAACGCGTCGGGGCTGGAGAGTGCGAGTTCGCGCGCTACTGTCGGATCGGGCACGATGTAACCATTGCCCAGCTTCGACAAAATCACCTCCAGCGACTTGCCGAACCCATTCAGCACGCGAATCGAGTTCTTCAGCGGGATGACCGTGTCGTTGAGCGGAGAGTAATGCTGGCTTTCATCTGCGAGAAATGAAAACTTCGCCTGCGAGTCCTCGGGATGCACGAGGAAAGTGGCGCGTCCGTTGACGTCGGAGCGTAGCAGGCGCAGGCCTTCATCAGCGGCATCCCACGATTTGACCACGACATAGTTCAGCTCATCGCGCAGGAAGTCTTCAACCACGCGCTCGTAGCGGGGTTCGACTTCAAGGAAGTCGGCGAGCACACCGGCGGGAGTGTTTCCGCCCTGCATGGCGCCGGATTGAAACAGCCGTTTCACGGATTCGGTCGAATAGCCGTGCTCGGCGATGACAGCTTCGAGCGATCCCTTCTTGCCGAGCGCCGTCGCATATTCGGAGCGGATGGAATCGAGTTGCTTCTTGGTGTTGCTTTCGGCAGAGCGCTTGGTGTCGAGCGTCCCGCGCAAGCTTGCAATCTCGGCGGAAAGGGCGTTGGCGCGTTGCGAAACGCTTTCGAATTCCAGGGCGATCTGGCCGCGTTGTCCGCCGAAGGCTTCGGACTGCGACGAGGCGGTGGCGATCTCGGTGCGCAGGCGCTGCTCTTCGCGTCCTATGCCGGCGAGCCGCTCTTCGGACTGCGTCAGTTGATTGCGAAGGTTGGAGGCTGCGCCGACAGATTCAAGAATGGCGGCGCGATGCGATTCCTGCTCCTGCTCAAGCGTCGCGAGATGGGTGGAGGCGCAGGCCATTTCCTGCTGGCTTAGGGTTAGCTCCTGCTGCGCGCCCGCTAAATCGGCTGCCGCGGAGTTGAGCACCTGCTGGTGGCCATTGCGTTCTTCTTCGAGCGCTATCAGGCGAGTTTGGGCTTGTCCCAGCTCTGCTTCCGCGGAGGCGGTGCGCACGGTCAGTTCCGCGCAGCGCTCTTCGTTGGTGCGGACGCGCGCCTTGCCGCGATCGCCTTCCATGGCGATCTGGTTGAGCCGCTCGCGGTTCTGGCGGGTCTCCGTTTCGATGGCGTAGCCGCGCTGGGTGCGCTCGGAATGGTCTTTTTCCGATTCGTGGACGCTTTCGGTCTGCTGCCGAATCTCCTCGCCCAGATGATTCAGCTGCGCGTCGAGGGTGACGCTCTCCTGCTCCATCTGATTGAACTTGCTGGCTAGCACCACGCGCAGCTTGGTGCGCATTTCGTCGCGCAGTTTGGCGTAGCGCTCAGCCTTGCTGGCCTGGCGCTTGAGCGAGTTCATCTGCCGCGTGACCTCTTCGAAAATGTCGTTCACGCGGTTCAGGTTGGTCTTGGCGTCTTCAAGACGCGCTTCGGCCAAGCGCTTCTTCGTTTTGAATTTCGTGATGCCAGCCGCTTCTTCGATGATGTTGCGGCGGTCGGTCGGACGGCTGCTCAGGATCTGGCCGATGCGGCCTTGCTCTATAAGCGCATAGGACTCCGGGCCGAGGCCGGTTCCCATGAAGAGTTCCTGAATGTCGCGGAGGCGACAGAGTTTTCCATTCAGCAGATATTCGCTGTCACCGCTGCGGAACAGGCGGCGGGTTACGGAGATTTCTCCGGCGTGGTGTTGTTGCTGATTGAACTTGCGTCGTCGGATTTTTAGCACCACCTGCGGTCCGACGGTGGTGTGACTGGCGTCTTGCCCGCCGGGGCGGGCGGCGACGCTCGGCGCTTCATCGCCGGCCGCTGCTTCTGGTGCAGTAGCGGATGCGCTCCCAGCTTCGCCTTCCACTTCTTCAGTCTGGCCGGGTTGAGCCGCTTCGACCGCGCGCTCGGTTTCCGCGGCGGCATGGGCGCGGACTTCCGCTTCGTCCCAGTTTTCGTCGCCCTGGAATTCCTGCGCGGGGAGTTCGTCCTGAATCTCGATCTCTGTGGGCGCGTCGGTATCCGGTCCGCCGTAAATTTCGGGATCGATCAGAGTCAGGCACACTTCCGCCATGCCGGTGGGATTGCGATCGCGTGTGCCGGCGAAGATCACGTCCTCCATGCGCGAGCCGCGCAACGACTTGGCCGACTGCTCTCCGAGCACCCAGGAAATCGCATCGGCAATATTTGATTTGCCGCAGCCGTTCGGGCCGATGATGGCGGCGATGCCTTCGCCATGGAATTTCAGCTCGGTGCGATCGCAGAAAGACTTGAATCCGAGGATTTGCAGCTTCTTAAGTTTGAGCAAAGTGACTCCTTCGTGGGCGGACCGGCAAATTGCGTCCGCAGACTCGGTTTGCGCGGGCTGGAGTGCGCTGCAAAGTGCGTGGACCTGGGGTTAACTTCGGAGGCTAACTTCCGAGGCTAACTTCCATTGTTAACGTTTCAGGTTCCCCGCTGTCGCATCATTGGATGTTGTCCGCGATTCACGTGAACCTCACCCATGCTTTTGACCAACTCTAACGGCGAATACGGGGACGGGTCAAGTAATAAAACACCAGATATTGTGGTGCCCACTGACCTACCGCCTTTAGTTGCACACATACTGCAGCCATTACGCGCAAGTTGAGTAGGGAAGAAGAAGGGCGGGAGAACGGCGAGAGCACGTTTACTGTACGCCTGTCACCCGCAGGCATTCAAGTGGCCGGAAGTGCCGACAAGCGACTCCGACACTCAGGGCGGCCGCCGAGCCTTGCTCGGCTTGGACGGGCGAGACGCCGTCCCCACACGATCAAGAACGATTATTTCTTGCGCTGTACCAGATAGCGAGCTAGATCTCTTAGAATATCTGCGGCCTCACCGTACTGTTCCAGTTGCGCGCAGGCTTTGTCTACCAGGGCGTCGGCCTTGTGCAGCGATTCCTCGATACCGAATAGCGCCGGATAGGTTGACTTCTCGGCGGCTGCGTCCTTGCCTGCAGTTTTCCCTAGTTGCTCTGAAGTTTGGGTCAGGTCTAGCACATCGTCAACGATCTGAAAGGCTAGGCCGATCGACTGGCCGTAGGTCCGCAGCTGGGCTATAGCGGCAGGTTTGGCTGCGGCATACATCCCTCCGCTGATCACGCTGGCGGTGATCAGCGCGGCGGTCTTGGAACGGTGGATGTATTCGAGAGTAGGTAAGTCGGGCTTCTTGTGCTCGGCTTCCAGGTCGACTACCTGGCCTCCTATCATGCCGTCGATGGTGCCGGTGGCGTGGGCGATTTCGCGGATGATGGCGACCCGCGCTTCGGGTGGACACAGGATCTGCGCCAGCACTTCATAGGCCTGCGTCTGCAGCGCGTCTCCGGCCAGGATGGCAATGGCTTCGCCGAAAACTTTATGGCAGGTTGGGCGGCCGCGCCGCAGGTCGTCGTTATCGAGCGCGGGCAGGTCGTCGTGGATCAGGGAATAGGTGTGCAGCATTTCAAGAGCTGCGCCTACCTGCTCGATGCCGGGAGGGAGGGAATCGGCTGTGTGGGGCTCTGCTCCGCCTGGACGGGGCAGAGTCCCGTCACCCCGGGAGTGGTTTGTCATTCGGATCATGCGGCTGGCCTCCATGCATAGGATCGGCCGCAGGCGTTTGCCGCCGGCAAAGACGCTGTGACGCATCGCCTGATGAATCGAGGTTGGATGCTGGCTGGCGTTGGGCAAGAGTTGTTCGAGCGCGACGTCGGCAGCTTCGCGTCCCTGCTCCAGAACTTTTTTCAGCATGGCATCGCAGTATAACAAGAGCGGGTCTTAGGTTCAGGTCTGAGGTCTCAGCTCTCAGGTGTTAGGTCTTAGGATGGGCCGGCTGGAAATGTTCTGGATCAGAGAACGGGAGATGGAGGGTTTGGACTTGCTGGTTTCAAGTAGCGAGGCTTGAAGTAACTAGGTTTGAGATAACCAGGCCAGGCCTCAGGAACGGTTTGTTGATTTTGTTCTTCCTGAGACCTGACACCTGAGACCTGCTTTTACGCTGCTCGCTGCGCGCGCTTGTTCAGCAGCGAACGCACTACCTGGTCTTTGCGAGGCTCGCAAATGTCCGATGCACCCAGGCTCATGGCCTCGGCCCATAATTTATCGTCCGCCAGCCTGTGGGTGCCAACGATGCAGAGGCTCGGAAATTCATGATGCAAACGTTGAACTTCGTCCGGCCCGGAAGTCTCCAGGTCGAGCACCAGCGCTTCGGCGCGTTGCTCCGCAACGGCCGGGCCGACTTCTTCGTGACTGTGTGCCAGATAAACGGAATCGAAGTACTGGGAAAGACCGACCGCCAGAGTTTCTGCGGTTCTGGGGTCGTTCTGATAGAGAACTACGCTTTGTGTTGCCATGGGATCCCCCTGTAGCCGCAAGTTTGCGGCGGCCTTGGCTGTGACAGCGAATGCGGCTGACACAGGCGTTGGCGTTGTTAAATCCGATCCGAGTACGATAGCGTTGCGCTTTATTTCCGCAATGCTTTCTCGGCCGGGGGCTCGAAGGTTTCAGTTTGGAGTTTCCCGTTCTGCCTTAACAGAATCTCCACTTTGCCTTCCGCTTCCTCCAACTGCTTCCTGCAGGTCGCGGAAAGTTGCATGCCTTCTTCAAACAGCGTCAGAGACTTTTCCAGGGGAACCTCTCCTTTTTCCAGTTCCTGGACGATCCTCTCTAGGCGCTCGAGGCATTCTTCAAACTTAACCAATCCATTTGCTCCTGCACTCTATTGTAATGCAGCTTGGGAAGGGAAATGTCCAGTGAATTTTTGTAATTTGTGCAGTCTTTTTCGAGGAGGTGTTTCAAAACTAAACTAGCCGTTTCAAAACTGAACAGAAGCTTGACGTTTCGATCCGAGAGCCTCTAGAACATCTACCGCGGAGCTATATCGGCCCTGAGGAGCGCTGATCTGTGCCCCCTGCACTCGTTCGCGGACCGCGGCCAGCATTTCGCGAGCGATGGCCACGCCTTCCTCGCGAGCGGCTTGCGGGCTGGCGGCTTTGGTCATCCGATTCAGGATTTCATCAGGCACGGAAACCCGGAGCTCGTTCTTCATGAACTCGGCGTTGCGGGCACTGACCAGCGGCCAGATTCCGGCGACGACGGGAATGCGGAAGTGCTCGATGCGCTTCAGGAAATTGTCCAGCAGCGTGAGGTCGAAGACCGGTTGGGTCACAACGTATTCCGCGCCTGCCTGCACTTTATATTCGAAGCGGTTGATCTCTTCGTCGAGATTGGGGAGACCCGGGTTTGCGCCTACTCCAATGACGAAGCTGGTCCCGGCGCCGATCGGGTTTCCGCCCAGATCAAGGCCGCGGTTCAGGTTGTGGACGATGTTCACCAGCCCGATTGCATCCACGTCAAACACGGCCGTCGCGTCGGGATAGTTCCCCATCTTCGGCGGATCGCCGGTTATGCAGATCAGGTTGCGGATTCCGGTCGCCGCCGCCCCCAGCAGATCGGACTGAATGCCGAGCACGTTTCGATCGCGACAGGTGTAATGCAGGATGGCTTCGATGCCAACCTCCT
>Ga0302325_10035435_pt1 | contig 10194 bp, 12 predicted proteins | sample Palsa_T0_2_FD_201948 | JGI IMG/M metagenome (GOLD analysis project Ga0302325, IMG submission 201948) | Peat permafrost microbial communities from Stordalen Mire near Abisko, Sweden - Palsa_T0_2 | ecosystem: Environmental > Terrestrial > Soil > Palsa > Peat permafrost | place: Sweden: Abisko... | reverse complement strand
GTCAGGCACGGGAGCTGACGTCATCGAGGGGGACGGCCGGCCATGCGCAGGCTGACGGCGGGAATCTTGCGGGTGGTCTTGCGCTGGTACTCGCCGAAGGCGGGAAAGAGCTGGGCTTGCTTGGTGTACAGCTGATCCCGGAACTCGCCGGTCTCCACCGTGGCCGTGGCCTGGAAGATCTTGTGGCGCACCTCGACGGTGGCCATGGGGTGGGCCACGATGTTGTGGAACCAGTCGGGATTGGTGTCGGCACCCGCTTTCGACGCGAACACGACCAGGCGATCGCCGTACGGCAGGTACATGAGCGGGGTGGTGTGGGGGTTGCCCGTTTTGGCGCCGGTGGTGGTCAGCAGGAGCATGGGTGCGTCCTCGAATTGGCCGCCCACCTTGCCCGCGTTGGCCCGGAATTCCTCGATGACCTTGCTGTTCCAGTCCTCTCCCTCGGCCACCGGTTCCTCCTCCTGCTTCGAGGTGCGACGTTACTTGTCACCCCAAACAATGATCGAAAGGACCGTTGTGCGGGGTCCACACTCCGTCCTCGCTCACGTGCTGGCAGAATGTCGAACCTTGGCGCTGACCGGGGGAAACACATGTTTGGCCTGCTGAGCGCCATCGCCATGACGGCGGGCTTGTCGGCGTCTCCGTCCGCCACGGCGCCCGCACCCCCGGCACCTCCCACTGCGGCCAGCCTGGCCCAGGCGATCATGGCCGAGATCCGCTCGGCCACCCAGGTGAACGGGGCGCACTCCCCCATCCCGTCCCTGCCCGGCGCCATCGGCCAGATCTGGTCGGGCCTCCCGGCTGCCCCCACTCCTCTGCCTCCGACCACGCCAGCCGCCTCCGCGGTCCCGACGCCGACTGGACCCACGCAGGCCACCCCAGCCGGGACCAAGGCGGTCCCGTCTACCGGGACGTCAACCGCCCCCGTGACCAGCCAGGGCAACGATGTGGCCAGCGGTCCCGGTGGCCCCGGCGTGGCCGGTCCTGCGTCGGGGCCGACGGGCGACTGCAACATCACGGTGACCGACCTGCTGACCCCGGTGACGGTGCAGTGCGGGACCGGCGATTCCGGTGCCGTGGCGGGCACTGGCACCGGCGGCAACTCCGGCCCCGTCATCGGCGTCACCGACGTCACCACGACCGGGCCAACCGGGACCGCCGGGGCAGGATCCGGCGCGGCAGGCGCGGCCGGCGCGGCCCTAGGCCAACCAGGCGGCGCGTCGGCTCAAGCCATCACCGGGCAGGAGGGGAACTGCCTGCTGACGACGGCCAACGCGGCGGCCGCCGCCCTGTCGGTGAACTGCGCCACCGGTGCCGTCGGCTCGGCCGAAGCCGGTGCCGCGGGCGGCGCTCCCGGTCCTGCCACCACACCGGCGCCAGGCAGTGTCCCCGCCGTCGACCCGGCCGACGTGGCGGGCAGTGGCTCTGGGGGTGACGCCACGACGCTGGTCGCCTCGGGGCAGACCGGCAACTGCGTCATCCACCTGGTCAACATCCGCGCCGCGGTCACCGTGGTGTGCTTCACCGGCAGTTCGGGCGGGGCCAGCGGGGCCTCGCAGGGCGGCCAATCGGGCTCGGCTACGCTTCTCGCGGCCGGCCCCAACGGTGTGGCCGCCCCAGCGGGGTAGCGACCAGCGGCACGGGTGGCAACGCCATGGCCGTGATCAGCTCGGGCTCGACCGGCAGTTGCATCATCTTCCTGGTCAACGTCATGGCGTCGGTGTCGGTGATCTGCATCACCGGCAACTCGGGCCCGGCCACCGGTACCGCGGCGGGGGGTGCCTCGGGCTCGGCCCTGGTGCTGGCCGCCTCGACCCCGTCGGGAAACGCCGGCCCGGCGGGCGCCCAGTCCGGCTCGGCCGGCTACGGCACCGCCCTGGTCACGTCGGGCAACACCGGCGACTGCGCCATGAGCATCACCAACACCTTCGGGTCTGTCTCGATGCTGTGCCGCACCGGCAACTCCGGTCCCGCCCAGGGCAGCGCCACCGGGGGCGACTCGGGCTCCGCCGTGGTCATGCTCAAGGCGCCCAGTACCCCCGCCCTGGCTCCCGTGGTCGACGCTTCGCCGTTTGCCGCGGTGGCCCGGGCGCAGCAGTTCGTGGCCGGCGCCCAGGCAGCGCCGCAGTCGTGGAACGCCCCGGGCGGCTCGCCGTTTGTCGCACCCGCGACAACCGCACGTTTGTTGCGCAGCGATGCCCAGGCGGGGTCGGGCCCGCAGCCTGACCGGGGTGAACAGAACTCCGCGGTGCTATTGGCTCAGGCCTCTTTTCTCCCCCCCCATGGTCTTGGGGTGCCTGTCCCTCTGTCGTTTGCCGCCGGGATGCTGCTGGCCGGTGGGTTGGGGGCGAGCGTTGTCAGCCGACGGCGCCGAATTCGGCGAGACTGATGTGATGCGCCGCCGGAGCACCGTTTGGACCGTCTTGTCCGTGGCCGCGGTGGGCCTCAGCGCCTGCCAGGCGTCCTCCGCCGCGTCGAAGTCGGCCGCCTCGGCCACCACCTCCACCGCCGCCCCGACCACCACCACCGTGGCCCCCACGACCACCGTCGCCCCGACCACCACCACCGTCGCCCCCACGACCACGACCAGGCCGCCCGTTGCCACCACGCTCCCCCGCCCCACCACCACCGTCCCGGCCGGCCCGCCCGTGTTGCAAGTGGGCAGCAACGGGGCCGCGGTGCTGCAGCTCCAGCAGAGCCTGACGGCGCTCGGCTATTGGCTGGGCACGCCGAACGGCAGTTTCGGGCAGACCACCCAGCAGGCGGTGTGGGCGTTGCAGAAGGCGGCGGGGATTCCCCGCACCGGCACCGACAACGCGGCCACGGCGGCTGCGCTGGCCGCGGGCACCAAACCCACTGCCATGAGCACCTCGGGCCACGTCATTGAGGTCAACCTGGCCAAGGACCTCGTGCTGTTCGTGGACAACGGGGTGGTCACCACCATCCTGAACACCTCGACGGGCGGCCATTACGTGTTCTACCTGGATGGCCAGCGCCAGGTCGCCATCACCCCGACCGGGCATTTCACGACCATTCGGGAAGTCAACGGCACCGACATTTCGCCGCTCGGGACGCTGTGGCGGCCCAAGTTCTTCGTTGGCGGCTTCGCCATTCACGGTGACAGCTACGTGCCCGCCGTCCCGGTGTCGCACGGCTGCGTCCGGGTCACCGATGCCGCCATGAACTGGGTGTGGTCCAGCGGGGTCGACCCCATCGGCACCCCGGTGTGGGTTTACTGACCGCCCCCAAGTCAGAGGTCGACTCGGTAACATCTGCTGTGGCCGAAACACGCGACGTTGTTGAGATCGACCGGGAATCGCTGCTCGCGGCGATCGTGCAGTCGACCGATGCCGCCGTTGTCTCCCAATCGCCCAGCGGAATTATCACCAGCTGGAATCGGGGCGCGGCAAAGTTGTTCGGGTATTCGGCGGCCGAGGCGATCGGCCAGCCCAGCACCATGCTCATGCCGGTGCACCGCTTGCGGGAGGACCGCCGGGTGATCGACGCCGCGCTGGCCGGTCGCCGCCCCGAGGGGTACGAGACCGACCGCCTGCGCCAGGACGGGACACAGATCCGGGTATGGCTGACCGTGTCGCCCATGGAGGACGAGGTCGGCGCCATTCTCGGTGTCGCGACCATCGTGCAGGAGGTGGCGGCGGGGCGCTCAGGCCGCGTCGAGGGCGTGAGCCGGGCCAGTCGCTTCGAGGAATCGGCGACGGCCCAGGCGCTGGTCCGGGAGCGCCAGATCAGCGCCCGCCTGCGCGAGATGGACAGGCTGAAGGACGAGTTTCTGTCCACCGTGGCCCACGAGTTGCGCACGCCACTGACCGCCCTCAGCGGTTTTGCCGAGATCGTGGCCCGCGACGAGGCCCTGGACGACGACACGCGCCGCCACTTCGTGGACCAGATCGGCCAGCGGGCTCAGGAAATGCTGGCCATGATCGACCAGCTGCTGGACTTTTCTCGCCTGCAGGCGGGGAAGGTGGCCATCGGTTCCGAGCCGGTCGAACTGGAAGACGCCGTGGCGGCCACCGTTGTCTCCCTCACCGCCGCGTTGTCGGGACATCATCTCGACCTGGGCGCGCCGCTCGGGGTGCCGGTCAAGGCCGACTTGGGCGCTCTCGAACGGATCCTGTCCAACCTGCTGACCAATGCCGCCAAGTTCTCACCGCCCGGCTCGACCATCCACGTTCGGGCGTGGCGCGACGGCCCGCAGGCGGTGGTCAGCGTTCGGGACGAAGGGATCGGCATCGCCCCCGACGACCTGCCCCGGGTGTTCGAGCGCTACTACCAGGGGTCGGGCGGCCAGGCGGGGACCGGCCTCGGGCTGAGCATCGCCCGGCGCTATGTGGAGTTGTTGGGCGGCACAATCTCGGTCAGCAGCGAGCCGAGCAAGGGCGCCACGTTCTCGTTCCGCTTGCCCGCGGCCTCTTTCTAGGTTTCGACGGCCGACTAGGCGCTGGCATCGCCCGCTGCCGTCGCTGCTCCGACCAGCGTCGCCTCCCGAGCCCGGGGCAGCAGCATCTCGTCGACCAGGCCGTAGGCGATGGCGTCGGCTGCTCCCAGGATGTAGTCCCGGTCGGTGTCCTTGGCGATGCGCTCGATCGGCTGGCCCGTGTGCTCGGCCAGCAGCTGCTCGATGCGGCCCCGCAGGAAGGCGATCTCCCGGGCCTGGTTCTCGATGTCGATCGACTGGCCCTGCGCCCCGCCGTGGGGCTGGTGGATCAGCACCCGGGCATTGGGTAGCACGAAGCGCTTGCCTGCCGCCCCGCCCGCCAGCAACACCGCGGCGGCCGACGCCGCCATGCCCAGGCAGACGGTGGACACGTCGGGGTGGATGTACTGCATGGTGTCGTAGATGGCGAACATGGCCGTCACCGACCCACCGGGGCTGTTGATGTACAGGCAGATGTCTCGGTCCGCGTTCTCCGACTCCAGGTGGAGCAGCTGCGCCGTCAGCAGGCTGGCGCTGCCGTCGGTGATCTCGGTGTTCAACATGATGATGCGGTCCTTGAGCAGCCGGGAGTAGATGTCGTACGCCCGCTCCCCCCGCTGCGACTGTTCGATGACCGTTGGGACGAGGTAGCTCATGACCGTCTCCTTGCTAACGTGCAACTGTAGAGTTGCACGTTACCCCATAACGTTGGGAAATGTGCAACCCTGGAGTTGCGTCACCCGTCGTGGAGCCAGGAGGCCGAGATGCTTGTTCGCCAGGTCGTTGTTCCCGCCAGCCCGGAACAGCTGTGGGACGCTCTGACCGAGCCGTTGGCACTGGCTGCGTGGTTTGGTTCCCAGGTGGAATGGGATCTCCGGCCGGGCGGCCGGGCGCGTTTCGTGGGTGATGACGGCACTCGGCGCGGTGGGGTCATCGACGCCGTGCTGCCCGGGCGCCACCTCCGTTTCCGGTGGTGGCCTGAGGGCGCTTCCGGGTCGGAGGGTCAGGCTGGCGCGTCGCAGGTCAGCTACGACCTCGAGCCGGATGACGAAGGGACCCGGCTCACCATCACCGAGCGCCAGGTGCCCGCCTCCCCCGATACCGCGCCCGACTCAGCGCCCGATGCCGCGCTTGATGCCTTCCCGGTGCGGGACACGGCCGCCCGTGCCTGCGCTGCCGCCGACCCCGGCTGCTGGACCGAGTGGGACTCCCGCATGGTGCGGTGCTGGGCTCAGGTCGCGTCCCTGTCCCCAGTCGGCATGGCGGTCCGGGCTCCTGCGGCGGGCGCGGTCGCGATCGCGCTCCGCTGAAGTTTCATCGTTGCTAGCGCATGAGGTCGACGCCGTCTTTGCCGCGCTGGCTGACCCGACCCGGCGACGCCTGCTCGATCAGATTTCCCGCCAAGGTCCCCTGACCGCCACCGAGCTGGCGGGCGGCTATCCCATCTCCCGCCAGGCCGTGGTGAAACACCTGAATGCCCTGGCCGGTGCGGGTCTCCTGGCAGGCGAGCGCCACGGTCGCGATGTTCGCTACCGGGTCGTGGCGGGCGGATTGGGCGACGCCGCGGCATGGCTCAACGACGTGGGCGAACGGTGGGATCGCCGCCTGGCCGCCCTGCAACGCCATCTCGGTCCCGGCATGGGTGGCACCTGACATTCGTGAGGTAGAATTGTCCGAATGGGCTGTTTAGCTAGGTTCGTTTTGATGGGAGCTGGCGCTGCCCCCACCTCGGATATGGGAGGGTTTACCGTCGTCAGAGTCCGCGTCAGGCGGTCATCGAGAGGAGCGTCGTAAATGGCGGGTCCGCTGGAGGCCATTCGGCGACACCGGGCACGCGCATTGCTCGCGCTTTTGGCAGTGGTGGCACTTGTGGCGTTGTTGCTCGCGTTTCGCTTAGTCGGCCGGTCGTCCTCACCCGCATTGACGCCCGTGTTGCCCCCGCTGTCGGAAACGCCGGGATCGGCTACTGCGATTTTGTTCAGCTCGGCCGCTGATCCGCCGTCCAGCCTCGGCTATATCCGCGGGCAACTGGAGCTGCAGCACTATGCGGTCGAGGAGCTGACCACTCGCAACGGGGGCGCCACGGCCAGCAGTTTCAAGGCCGCGCTGACCGCCCATCGGGGAATTCTGTTCGCCGCGGGCGACGGTGGCGCCGATTTCCTCGCCGTGCAGGAACTGGCCGATGCCGCCTCGTGCGGCCGCGCCATCGCCGCCTACCAGGCCGCGGACACCTTCACGGTGGCAGAAATTTCCTGTCACGGCGCACAGTTGGGCATAACCGGTCAGGGCATAAGCGATTTGTTCAAGGATTCAGACACCATCGTGTATCTCAGCGCGTGCGACAGCGTTTCGCTGCAGCCGTCCTTTGCCACGGCCCGCGATTTCGTGGGCTATGGGGACTGCGGTACTGCCGCGCTGGCCACCGGCGGGGACCGGACATTTTTCGGTCGACTGGCCGGAACGGTGGATGGTGGTCGCGATCGCTCCACCGTGGTGGCGGCGGCCCAGGGCGGATACGGGCCCCTGTGGCGCTTCTACCACCGGGCGCAGACCCTGGACACGGTGTTGTCACCCTCGGTGGCGCAGGCCGTGCCTGCCGCGGGGAGCAGCTTTCCCGTGGCCGGGACGACGGCCGGACAGGTGATCTTTGACTCCCTGATGGACCAGGGCGCGGCGGCGGGAGGCATGGTCTCGGTCAGCGGCTGCCACGCCGCCGTCACGGGCGCCCATTGGTTGACCACGGCCGATGGGTACGACGAGTTGGCCTTCCAGCTGCAGCTGAACACGACGGGGACGGCCGCCATCACGGTGCACGCCAACTCGGCCCGGGCCGCCCGGGACTTTCAGAACACGCTGGACGGCAACCAGGACCCGCCCGGGTCGAGCGGCGTCGGCCCCAACGGGGACGACTATGTGTGGACCGTTCGCTGCGTGCCGGGCAACGGGGTGGAGTTGTCCCCGACCACGGCGCCTTCTCCCACCACCAGCACCACCTTCCCATCGTCGTCGACCACCACCGTGGCCCTGGGCTCGGGCGGTGGCGGTGGCGGTGGTGGCGGCGTTGGGGGTGGCGGTGGCGGCGTGGGCGGTTTCAGCGGTGGGGGCGGGGGCGGGAGCACCAGCTCCGGGTCGCCAACGGGGCCGGTGGGCGTGGCCGCGCCGTCGTGCGCCATTTCCGCCCTGGTCGAACAGCCGGCCCCGGCCCATCAGTCGGCCACCGTCATCGCGCCGGCCGGGTTGGCCACCATTTCCGGGATCTCGGTGACCAACGGCACGGTCGACGTATCCAGCTTCCGGGTTGGTACCACCTCGCCCGTCGTCCTCACGGCGATCAAAGCCAATCAGAGCAAGCCGACGGAGTGGTCGTTCTACGCCACCGACGTGGATGGGCAGACCACCTTCTGCCACTAGGCGTTTGCCGCCTGCGGGGGCCTCTGGGGGGCGCGCCCCGCCCGCGCCGGCTCGACTTCGCTTGGCCCGACGTCCTGCTGGCGGTCGAGGTCGATGGCTACGTCTGGCACTTCACGCCGGAACACCAGCAGCGTGACCTGGCCCGCCGCCGTCGCATTCAAGATGGCGGCTGGACCCTTCGCGTCTATACCTGGCGCGAGGTATACGACGAACCGGCGCGGGCGGCTCGCGAGATCGTGGCACTGCACACCAGGTTGAGCCAGATGGCGAGGTAGCAACCAAGCGTGGAGGCGTGTTACGAGTCCGAGGGTCGGGCGAAGCTCTGGCGCAGGTCCACCACGGAGTTGTCACCCCCGAAGGCGTTGGGGGCGTAGCCGTCCGCCGCCTCGTCGTTGAACCAGGTGCCGTCATCGTCCACGTAGCGGAACTCGTAGCGCCGTCCTGCGCTCAGCGTGAGCGACGCCACGTCGAACTCGCCCCGTCGCTTGAACACGTTGGTCCCGGCCCGCCATGCGTTGAAGTCGCCGACCACCGAGACGCGGGCCCCGCCATTGCGCCCGGCCAAGGAAAAGGTCACCTTGACCTGGTCGCCCCGCTTGGTGGGTTCACAGTGAATCGTCGTTCCCACCTCCATCGCTAACCCAACGGCATCCGTTAACCCAACGGCATCCGTTAACCGAACGGCACCCGTTAACCCAACGTCGATATCTATTGCACTGAGGTACTGCGGGCAAACCTCCCCCGAGAGATGCTAGGACCAGCGAGGCGGTAAACCACGGGCCATTTCCGCCAGCGTGGTCACGGTCCGCCAGTTGCGGGTGGTGGCGGTCACGGCCAAGCGCTTCTCGAAGAAGGCGTTGTTGAGCTTGGTGCGGCCGTACCCGTTGGGGCACGACAGGTAGACCTCCTGGAGGCCCAGGTGGAACGAGTCGGTTCCGGGGGGTGGCGCCAGGGCGGCCATGCGAGCGGGATCCGGCGACTGCGCCAGGAAGGTGACGTGAAGTTGGTCCTCGGTGGGGAACGGGTTGCCCGCCGCTACCCGGGCCAGGTCCTCGCCCGGGCGAACCACGACCATGACATCCAGGCCGAAGTGCGACTTGATCAGCTCGCCGATGTCGCGGCCCAAGCGGGAGGGATCGGTCGTCGGGGCTTGGAACACCACGTTGCCACTCTGCAGGTAGGTGGTCACGTCCTCGGCCGGGAGGGCCAGGAACATCGCCCGGAGGTCCTTCATGGCGATGGGGTTGTGCCCGCTGACGTTGATTCCCCGCAGCAACGCCACGAAGGTCCCCATGAGTAGCGGTCGCTAGCGACCGAGGAGCCCGGCATGGACCCGGTCGACCTCGTTGATCATGGCCCGTCCGGCCGCCCCGGCCGACGCCGCGACGACGATGCCCACCAACGCAAAGCCCAAGCCGGCGGTGGTCGACGCGAGCGAGGCCGCTAGGACGGCGAAGTTGACAACGCCGGTGGCGATCCACAGTCCCCACCATCGACCGACGATTCGGCGGTTCGGATGGCCAGGTGGGAAGAGGTCGACCGCCGACTGGTACGGGAACCAAAAATTGATGATCGGCACAAACCAGGCGCCCACCGCCCATCCGGGACTATGGCGGGCCGGCAGACCGGCGCGAACCGCCACCGTCGCCGCCTTTTCGAACCAAATGAGGAACATGATGCCGGCGCCGATCAAGGCCAGGCTGAACAGCGGTGACACCAGGTTGACCAATACTGCGCCGTGGGGCAGGACAAGGGGTGGCTTGAGCCCGTTGCTCTGGACCGGCGCCTTGAGCCAGTTGCGCACGGCGCGGAAGAACGAGCCGTACACCGTCGCATACATGACGTCTTGGAGGCCGTAGACGACCACACCGGCGATCAGCGCCCGGGAGGCCCAGCGCCCGGCATTGGTCTCCGCCGCCAGGTCTGTGGCCGGGTCCGGCCGACCGAACCCTCCGCCCGGTCCTTGGAACCCGCCCGGTCCTTGGAACCCGCCCGGTCCTTGGAACCCGCCCGGTCCTTGGAACCCGCCCGGTCCTTGGAACCCGCCCGGTCCCGGGCCACTGCCGGGTCCCCAGCCACTGCCGGGTCCGCCGAACCCGCCGCCGGGGCCACCCGGACCGCCGGGGCCACTCCCGGGGCCACTGGGGCGGCCCGGGCTGTCCGGCAGGGGCCGGACGGCCGAGGTCCACCCCTGGCCGTCCCACCAGCGCATGGCACTCGGTCCGCCCGGGTCCTGGTACCACCCTGCCTGGGTCACGGGGTCCTCCTCGTCGCGGGCACCGAGATTCCAGTGTCGCATGCCCGCTCGGCGGGGAGCGGGAAATCCCGGCGCACGGACGCGCCATCAT
>Ga0302325_10035433_pt1 | contig 10194 bp, 12 predicted proteins | sample Palsa_T0_2_FD_201948 | JGI IMG/M metagenome (GOLD analysis project Ga0302325, IMG submission 201948) | Peat permafrost microbial communities from Stordalen Mire near Abisko, Sweden - Palsa_T0_2 | ecosystem: Environmental > Terrestrial > Soil > Palsa > Peat permafrost | place: Sweden: Abisko... | reverse complement strand
GGGAGCCGGTTGGTTTCTGAGGAGTGGAATACACCGATTGAGCCGGTGAACTGGCGTGCTAGGAACCGGGTGCCGTCCGACCGGTGGGAGACGCATCATGCGTGGCGCCGCGGGACGACGCCTCACGAGTGAACGCCTTGGGGGTGGGGGTGGGACCCCTGTTGGCCGACAGCAGTCGGATCCTCCCGGAAGGTCGCCAGGGCGCGCCGTGCTTCCTTGCCGGAATGCGAAAAGACTCGGAGGGCATTCAAGATGCAGTCTGGGCCGGGATGCATTGCGGGATGCAGGCTTCGAGACGTGGCCTCAGTGGGGCCAGCAGGTGCGCCGAGTCGCTTACCCAGAGGAGGTCTTGGTGGGTCGCACCCTCGATGCTTAGGGAGTGTCGCTCGGGAAATGGATTGTCGAGTCGTTTCGTCGCCTGTCGGACGTCGGGCCACCGTCCGATACGGCCGCCAATGAGGAGCGCCCAGAGGCAGTGCACTGAAGTTGCACCCGGGGGACAGCCTCCACGCTCGGTAACTTGTGGTTTGCCCGGGGGCCCTGCCGCTTCTCGCTTCCGCGTTCGCGTGGAGTCGTGGCTCCGACGCTTGTCTTCCTAATCGAGCCGCTTTCGCGGCCGGGCGGCGTGAGCGTCTCCGGTGCAAACACGGACCGCTGAACGTCGATGCCGACCGGCAGCGAGCGGACAGGCATCGATCGGACAGACCGTCGTCGCAGTATTCGCCTCGGGGCTGGGCGCGGCGTTAGCATCGTGGTCGTGACCGTGGAGGTCCACGACAACCCTGACGCGCAGCGTTACGAGGCCGTGGTCGACGGCGAGTTGGCTGGCTTCGCCGCCTACAGCACGCAGCAAGGACTGATCGCGTTCGTGCACACGGAGGTCGAGGATGCGTTTGAGGGGCACGGAGTCGGTTCGATCCTCATCGGCGGAGCGCTCGACGATGCCCGTCGGCGAGGCTTTGAGGTTCTCCCGTTCTGTCCGTTCGTGAATTCATTCATCGTCGAGCATCACGAGTTCGTGGATTTGGTCCCAGGATCCCGAAGGGAAGAATTCGGTTTATGAGGAAGACCTACGCCGGCAAGAAAGTGGATGTGAGCTTCGATCCCGAGGTGTGTATTCACGCCGCGAACTGTGTCCGCGGGCTGCCCGCGGTGTTCGATACCGAGCGCAGGCCGTGGATCGTGCCCGACGCTGCTGAGGCTGACGAGGTTGTGGCCCAGGTAGGGCGATGCCCGTCGGGTGCTCTGCAGGCGAAGCGACATCGAGAGCCCTAACGACTCGCTCCGGGGCCGGAAAACCTGACGACCATCATTGCCCGCGGTCGTGGCGCCTGGTGCAGCTATCCGCACCGGCCGGCCCGCTTGCGCTTTTGTGGGGATCGAACCGTACCGTTAGCTTGCGGATTCGCGTGTCGCCAGCGATGAGCTTGCCGGTGTCCGGCCTCCCGCGTCGGGCGTCTGGCATTGCCGTCGCGCCGGCCGGCGAGGACGATGCTCGGGTTGTCGTCCGAGTCGAGGAGGGTGTGATGGAGTCGGTGTTATTGGATGCCGCTGGACGTCGTCGGTCGCCGGCCACGATGCCTGGTTTCCATTCTGGGCGGGGTCGGCCGTGGGCGGCATCGTCCGCGCGGGAGGAGCTTCGGGCGGCCGCGGTGCGTGCCGGCGTTCGCCGTCGGTTTGCTCCTCACCAGCTCCGGCATGCTCACGCGGTCGAGATGGCCCGCGAGGGGATCCCGATCACGGTCATCCAGCGCCAGCTCGGGCACGCAGCCCTGGGCGTCACCTCCGTGTATCTGCGGGGCATCGATAACGGCGAGATCATCGACACCGTCCACGTGCGCCGAGCACCGATGATGTCGGCAAGCGCCGGTGTCCGCATCGTGAGATAGACAGCTTCGACATCTGCGCAGGACCTACGCGGGCAAGGGCCGCTCGCACGTGACCGGCATGCGGCGATCCGTCGTCCGGGTTCGCTAGACCCTGCTCGTGCCCGATAGTGTCACCGATCTCCTGGCCACCGAGGCGGCACTGGACAAGCTCGGTGCGAGGAGCATCTCCGCGGAGGAAGCCGGTCAGCTGCTGCGCAACGCTCACCTCACCGTCCGCAACCCGCACCGACGCGAGCCCGGGACTCGACGGCTGCTGATCGGCCGCACGACGGCGGTCGCTGCGTGACGCTCGTGATCGAACGGACGCTGGAGCCAACAACGTGGCTGATCGTCACCGGCTGGGGCTCCACCGAGGTCGAGCGTAAGATGCTGGGGAGTTGAGAATGACTGAATCTGCTTGGATTCATCCCGATCCGCAGGCCGGCGATTTCGACGTCGACCTGGCGACGATTGCCCCGCGCTTCGTCGAAGCGCATCGGGGAACCCCGGCTGCAAACGTCCGGATTGTCCTGACCATTGAAGGCGAGGACGCGGAACGGCTGGAGCGGCTCGCCGCTGCCCGTGGAGAGAAGCCAGCCGCTGTCGTCGCCGGGCTTCTTCGGGACGCTGAGCGCCCAGCCGCATAGCGGCCGCAGAACCGGTCGGCTGACAGGACGGGCTGAAGGACGACTCAAGAGCTGGCGCTCCCACCACGCGAATCCGCAAGCCAGCCGCTTGATCCGATCAGGATAAAAGCGGAAGCCGGCGGATCGTCCGCTGTGTACGCCAAGACCGGGAAGCACTTGCCGTGCTGGCCTGCCGACGCGCCTCCTCCTCCTCCTCCTCGGCAGCAGCAGCGCGTGGCCGCCCGGCCACTATCGCTTCGATGAGCCGCCGCAGCGGCCGTCCGCTTGCACAAGGTGCTACCGCGCCGGTCTGAGCCAGCACCCCCACATTCCGGCGCCGTGGATGCCTCGCGCCAGATCCGACAGCGCGCCAAGGTTCGGGGCGCGCGAATCGCATTCCCGCGATTGGGATGACTGATGCATGGTTCCTGTCACATAGCCAGGGGGCAAGCCAGTGAATGTCTTTTGCCGACCCAAGCATCGCTATGGTCTGACGCTGGTGATTTGCTTCGCCTGCGGTTTTTCGTGGACGTGACCGGCTCTTTCGCGGGCGCCGGGAAGCTGTTTGCACGCTGGGTAGTCGCGCTTTTGAGTCACCGATCAAGCCCGCGCGAGCCGCGGCTCACGTCACTGTGCAAAATCGCGCCGTTGTTACCGAAGTCCAGAAGGAGCCTGTTCAGATGACAATGACATCCTGGCCGCCGTCGCTCTCGCCCACCAACAGCTCGGTGTACGTGAGCAACGAGAAGGCGGTCAGCGCCACTCCCGCCGGCGTCTGGGAGGTGCTGATCAACGCCGCTGGCTGGCCAGGCTGGTACGGGCCCATCAGGAACGTCCGTCTTGAGGACGGGGACGTCAATCTCAACCCTGGAACGCGGTTCCGATGGAGTATCAGCCGCCAGCCGCTCAGTTCGCAGGTCCGAGTGTTCGAGCCGACAGCACAGCTCGCCTGGGAATCCCGCAATCCTCTGATCCGAACTTTTCACGTCTGGCATCTGCTCCCGACCGCCACCGGTTGCACCGTGATGAGCGAGGAATGCCAGCGCGGACCGTTTCCTTGAGCTACCCGCGCAGTGTCTCGCCCGATCGTGCTTCGGGTCCACCAAGGGTGGCTCGAGAATCTCGCCATCCAAGCCGAAGCTTCGTCGGCCGGTAACGATCAGAGGGGATGAGACTCACGGAGTCTGCGACCAGCGAACGCCAGAAGATCCTGGTCACCGGCGCCACTGGAACGGTCGGGGCTGGAGTGGACGATGCTTCGACCCAGGTTTGCCAAGAACACCCTCTTGTGGGCCGACCAGATTCGCACCGCCGACGTGGTGCGCTGGCCCTACGGTGCAGCTGCCCGATCGTTGATCGATGAGCGGGACATCGCCGCCGTCGCGGTCAGCGCGCTGACCGAAGACGCGCATATCGGGGCGACCCACGTCCTGACCGGTCCGGAGAGCATCACCCAGGTCGAGCAGGTGCACGCCATCGGCGAGGCGATCGGCCGGTCCCTGCGCTGGGAGGAGATCGGCCCCGAGCAAGTGCGGCCAGGTCTGGTGGCCGCGCTCGGTGACGGGGCGTTCGCCAACCATGCGGTCGATGCCTTGGCCGCGTTCGTGGAGCAGCCTGAGCCGGTCACCTCAACTGTGCAACAAGTCACCGGTCATCCGGCGCGCCGCTTCGGCCAGTGGGCCGTCGACCACGCCGAGAATTTCCGCTGACCCAACCGTCTACGCGCCCCGAACTTCGCTGCTGGAGCTCGTCCATCAGGATCACCAACCTCGGCTTTCGTTCGGGCTGTCTGAGCACACCGGCCAGAAGCGCACCTAACAGTTCGTTCTCGGGCGATCCGGTCGCCGGAGTGGACTACCGGCGGGCGGGAGAGCCGGGGTCATCATCTGCGAGGTAGCGCATGAGCGTGAGCACCAGGCGTGCGTGCTCGGCTGAGCGGTGGGCGACGGAGATCTGCCGCGCGAGCGGCTCGCCCTGGACCCGGACCGCGATGCACGCGACGGAGTCACTTGCCGGGGGACAGGCGAGAGCCGGGACCAGGGCGATCCCGAAGCCCTTGGCCACAAGGGCGTTCGTGACCCCGTAGCCCGCTGTCTCGAAAACGACCTTGGGCGCGAAGTGAGCCCTGGCACAGGCGATCTCCAGCGCGATCCGGTTCGCCGTGCCCACCGTGCCGGAGATGAAGGTTTCGTGCCGGAGGTCGGCGACGTCGAGCTGCGGGCAGGCGGCGAGCGGGTGGTCGGCGGGGGTGAGGAGGTTGAGCCGATCGGCACGGAGCGGACGCAACCTCACACCGGTAGGCGCCGTCCACGTGACGCCAGGGTAGCGGTGCGTGAGTACCGCGTCCACGTCGCCGGCCGCAAGCTCGGCCAAGCCGTCGGGTGGCTCGAAGTGCAGGACCGTGAGCTCGAGATCGGGATGGGCCCGGCGCAGTGCGGTCAGGGCGTTGGGCAGCAGGTATTGCGCGCCGGTCGGAAACGCGCCAAGCCGCAGCGATTCGAGCTGACCAGTCAACTCGCGTACGACGAGCTCGGCGAGACGAGCGTCGGTGAGCAGTCGCTCCGCCCGCGCTTGGAGCGCCTCCCCGGCCGGCGTGAGGCGTATGCCGCGGGCGCCGCGGATCACCAGCGCGCAGCCAAGCTCGTCCTCGAGGGCCGCGACATGTTGCGAGACGGCCGGCGCGGTGTACCCGAGCGCTTTCGCTGCCGCCGCGAACGACCCCAGCCGCGTCGCGTCGACGAAGGACCGCAGGCGAAGCAGATCCACGACACGAGACCATAGCAATCCTTTGGGCTGGCAAAGAGATCGCTAGCTTGCCTTTTGGGTGGCGTCGGCGTAAGACTCGGCTCGTGACACTTGTCTTCGCCCTGCGCCGCTCCCCCAACCAGAGTGCGTCCGATGGCGTCGATCTCGCTCGACCCGCTGCGATCGCTTCGGCACGCCATGTGCGCCTAACTGATACCGGCGCCCGAGGCTTCACGGGAGGAGGCAGCGCGACATGAGCGCTCCGACGATTCGACGCATCGGCTGGGCCGGCTATGTAGTGACCACCGAGACCGGGACGCGCTTGGTGATCGACCCCTACCTGCACGGTTCGGAGGGATCGCACTCCGGTTTGCCGGAGAGCCCGATCACCGTTTCCGAGCTCGTCGATGCTGACGTGGTGGCCGTGACGCACGCCGCATATGACCACCGCGCCCAGGCGATCGACGTCACGCTGCCGGGCGCGGCGATTCTGCTCTGCGGCAGCGCCCTGTATGGCGCCGCGCTGGATGCCGGAGTTCCGGCGGAGCGTTGCGCCGGCGTCGTGGGCGGCGTGACGTTTCAGCATGCTGATGTGACGATCAAGGCGCTCGACGCACGCCACACCTCGAACATGATCTCGAACGGTCAGTTCGTAGCCGATGAGCCGATGAGCTTCATGCTCACCACCAAGGGGGGAAGCCGGATCTTCTGCGGTGGTGACTTCTCGATCTCAGGCGACATGAGAACCTGGCGGGAGCTGTTCGCGCCGCGCGTCGCGGTACTCGGCATCGGCGGCGTGCAACTCGGCCCGGTCGATACCACGGAACTGCCGCCGGCTGACGCAGCGATCGCCGCTGACTGGCTCGGCGTCTCCACGGTGATCGCGGTGCATCACGTCCCGGGTGACTCCGCGCCTGAGGAACTGGCCCGCGAGATCGCGGCCCGCGGCTTAGACATCGAGGTGGTGGCCTTGGAGTTCGGCCAGACCTGGACCCAGCCGACCGTCACGTGACGCCGTGATCTACACCGGAGCCCCAAACCCACGCGGTGCGACTTCAGGCTTGGGCGATCGGGAGAGCGCAACGACGTCCCGGCGCAGTTCAAGGTGGCCGTCTCGTCGGGTCTGTGCGACGCGGAGCGCTGTGACCCGGGAAAAGGCGACGATGAGCGGCGACGTCGGTGAGGCGCCGATCCTGATGGACGGTCGCGTCCACATCACCAACCGGGTCTACTGGGATGGCACTCGCGCGCCGGCATGCGGCGTAAACGTTGTGATCGGGAACGCAGCGCCGTATGGCTACGCCAACTTCAACTACAAACCGAAGCAAACGCTGCGGCTGATCGAAACGTTTCACCGTACCGTTGAGCGGCACGGCGAGAAGATGGGTCTCGCGCCGACGGCGTGCGACGCGCGGAGGATCGCGGCCAGCGGCCGCGTCGCCGTGTTCTTGGGAGACGAGTCGGGTTTTGATCATGAGGGTGACGGCGACGTCTTGCGAGCGCTCTACCGGCTCGGGCTCCGAGTCGTGCTGTTCTCGACTCAGAGCTGCTTCGACGCGTTTGCCGAGAGTGAGACCGGCGGTCCGCCCGTCTGGAACGGCATCAATGATCGCGGGGGTGAGTTGGTCGCGCTGATGAACAGCCTCGGGATTCTAATCGACATCACCCACGCCGACCCGCAGGCACAGATACAGATCATCGAGACGAGCGCGGCGCCCGTCGTCGCCAGCCACACCGGACTGGCGGCGGTCTCTGGCGCCGGCATGTCCGACCAGACCCTGAGAGCGCTGGCGGACAAGGGCGGGATGGTCGGGATCATCGGCGCGTCCGCATCGATCGCGGTTCGCTACCGGCAATGGCTCGCTGCCAATCCCGAGAGACCGGCCGCGTTGGCGACGCCGCTGACCGACATGGTGAGCTCGCTCTCGCGTGCGACGCGTGACCATGGCGAGTTCGGGGCATGGCTAGACGGCGAGATGGCGTCGCGACACGCCGCGGCGTTCACACAATGGTTCGACGATCCTGAGACAGAAGACCTGATGGCAGCGCCCGATCAGTGGGCTGCCCACGTCGAGCACGTGATCGAGACCGTCGGGCCGGATCACGTGGGCATCGGCCCCAACCTGGTCGGCGGTCGAAGCTGCGTGCCCGAGAACGCGAGCGGCTGCCCGGATCTGATCGCCCCGCTCCAGCGGATCACGACCGCCGACAACGTGCGAAAGACCCCCGGCGAGAACTGGGGGCTGCGTGTCCCCGACACGGTATCCGACACTGCGACGGCGGTGCTGGCATGAGCGTCGTTTCGGTCGATGGCACTACCGGCGGCAGGTCAAGGAACCTGGTGTTGGCGGCAATGATCTTTGCGGTCGCGATGACGTTCATCGATCAGACGATCGTGTCGATCGCCGCGCCCCAGATCCAGCGAGAGCTCGGTCTGACTAACACCGGCATGCAATGGGCGATCAACGCCTATCTGCTGTCGCTGGCGGCGCTATTCGCGTTCGGTGGCCGGCTCGCGGACACGCTCGGTCACCGCAAGATGGTGGTCGTCGGGGTGATCATGTTCGCCTCGGCGTCAGTCATGTGCGGACTGACCCCGAAGGGGAGCCTGGCGGAGGCGTGGATCGTCACCTTCCGGGTGATTCAGGGTGCCGGTGGGGCGATCATGTTCCCCGCGGCGATCGCGATCGTGGTGCAGACGTTCCCGTTACGCGAGCGGGGACGAGCGCTGGCGCTGTTCTTTGGCGTCGCGGGGGGTCTCACGGCGGTCGGCCCGATCCTCGGCGGCTATCTGACCGAATGGACGTGGCGGGCGATCTTCTGGGTCAACGTTCCGGTCGCGATTATCGCCCTGGCGCTGATCGTGGTCTCCAAGCCGACGACGTCGCACCAGCCGGCTCGTATGGACTATCGAGGTGCGGCGCTGATCGCCGGCGGCGTGGCGCTGAGCGTGTTCGGCTTTCAAGAGTCGGCGATCTGGGGCTGGAGCAATCCCGCCACGAGCGTGTGCATCGCCGCCGGGCTGGTCGTCCTGGTCGTGTTCTATTTCGTTGAGCGGCGAACCCCGTCACCGCTGATCCAGGTGAACATCTTTGCCATTCGGCCGTTCCTGGTTCAGAACGTCGTGCTGGCCGTCGCGATGACGGTGTTTTTGCCGGTGTTCTTCTTCGCCAGCGAGTATGCCCAGATCGCGTTAGGCAAATCCGCCTCAGAGGCCGGGCTGTTCATCTTGTACTTCTTTCTCGGCTTCGTCGTCGCGGCTCAGGTTGGTGGGGCGATGCTCGACCGCGGCGGCGCCAAGCGTCCGGTCGTGCTCGGCTGTGCGCTGGCCGCGGTAGGGTTCTGGCTGTGGGCGGGCAAGGTCTCCCAGCTGAGCTTCGGCGCTCAGCATTGGGAGATCATTCTCGCCGGAGCCGGGATGGGCTTGATGCTCGGTCCGGCCCAGACCGATGCGGTGAACCGAGCGTCCAAGTTCGCCTACGGCGAGGCGACCGGCATCACCCAGACTATCCGGAACTACGCCGGCAGCCTCGGGCTGGCGATCCTCGGAACGATCCTCGTCTCGCGGCTACGCTCGCGGATCACGACATCGCTGATCGCGCAGGGAGTGCCCAGTCGAATCGCCGCCGCCAGGGCATCCATCGTCTCGCAGTCACAGGCCAGAAGCGGGAGTACCGGTTTGATTCCCCACTTCGTGCGGCTCGACTTCGCGTACGCGACGCGCTCGGTCTTCTACGTGATGGCCGCGGTCATGGCGGCCGGGGCGGTCGTGTCGCTGGTGGGGTTGCGACGCGGGCGACAAGCAGAACCCAACCAAGCTCCACGAGAAGATCAGGCGGAGGCCGCTGACACGGTCACCGCTGTGGACCAATTCGCTCAACCCGTAGGAGGATCTTGATGTCTCGATCGTTCTCATACGACCTGTCCATGCCTGAGACCCCAGCGGATGCTCAAGCGCGAGTCCGCGGAGTCGTGACCGACCAGTTGCGCCAGACCGCCAAGATGCGCTTGGCGAGCGAGCAATCGAACTCCCTGACGTTTCGCCCCCAATGGAGTTGGCCGCTGCTGGCGGCCCTGTATCGCATGATCAGCGGGGAAGCCGTGAAGGTGAATCTCAGCGCGATCGACAGCGGAACCCGAGTCGCTGTATCCGGCAAGGTCGCCGGCGGCGCCGAGAAGGTCGCCGACCGCCAGTTCTGGGCGCAGACGCTGGGTGCGACCTGACGATGCGCACGCCGCCTGCCCAGCCCGAGACGGAACGGCAACCCAAACCCTGAGGAAACGGAGCCACCATGTCCACGGCCACCGTTGGTAGCGAGAACAACGCCGATATCGAGCTCTTCTAGGAGGATCACGGCGGCGGCCACCCGGTGGTGCTGATTCACGGATACCCGCTCAACGGGCGTTCGTGGGAGCGACAGGAGCGGGCGCTCCTACAGGCCGGCTATCGCGTGATCAGCTACGATCGCCGCGGTTGGGGCCAGTCCAGCCAGCCCACCGTCGGCCACGACTACGACACGTTCGCCGCCGACCTCGAGGCGCTGCTGGTCATCTCGACCTCACGGGTGTCGCCTTGGTCGGCTTCTCGATGGGTACCGGCGAGGTCACCCGCTACCTGGGGACATACGGCTCGGGACGGGTGAGCAAGGCAGCGCTGCTGGGCGCGATCCCACCGTTCCTGCTCAAGACCGACGACAACCCGAGGGGTCGATCGCGCCGTCTTTGAGGGCATCAAAGAGGCGGTCGTCAACGACCGGTACGCCTACTTCAAAGACTTCTTCGACATCTTCTACAACGTCGACGTGCTGGGCGGCAGCCGGATCAGCGACCAAGCCTGGCAGGCCAGCTTCAACGTCGCCGCTGCCGGTTCGGCGTACTCAAGCTACGCCTGCGTCGATACCTGGCTGACTGACTTTCGCGCCGACCTGCCCAAGATCGACGTCCCCGTCCTGGTC
>Ga0302325_10035430_pt1 | contig 10195 bp, 7 predicted proteins | sample Palsa_T0_2_FD_201948 | JGI IMG/M metagenome (GOLD analysis project Ga0302325, IMG submission 201948) | Peat permafrost microbial communities from Stordalen Mire near Abisko, Sweden - Palsa_T0_2 | ecosystem: Environmental > Terrestrial > Soil > Palsa > Peat permafrost | place: Sweden: Abisko... | reverse complement strand
GCCGCTTGTAAGTCCATCGTCGGCGTACGTTTCAAGCAATCCGGCATGTTCTGGACCGTACGCGAGGGGCCAAAGCCATCATCGCCCTGCGCTGCTGCCGCTTTTAACGGAAGGTTTGAGAACTATTGGACCAGGCCCGTTCCGCGGAATCAAATCTGGCGATCACTTTTATGTCGCGCACCCGTTGCGTCTTACTATTAACGGTTTCGGTGTCTTACAATAGCGGAATGTCGGATCGCGAAAAGCTGGCGGAAATGCTTCGAGCGCGGTCCGTGCGTCATGGCCAGTTCACATTGGTTTCGGGCCGGACCAGCGAGTGGTATATCGACGCGAAACTGACCACGTTCACTGCGCGAGCGATGCCCCTGGTAGGACGCCTCTTTCTGGAAAAAATCACGGAGCGGGGTTGGATGCCCGCAGCCGTGGGCGGCCTGACGATGGGAGCCGACGCGATAGCGGCTTCCATTGCGCACGAAAGCGTGGAGCCGCGCGGCGGCGAGGGCCGTGAAATCGATTCCTTCGTGATCCGGAAAGAAGCCAAGAAACATGGCACCAAGGCCTTCCTGGAGGGCTTGATCGACCCTGCCGGGAAGGCTGTGGTGGTGCTGGACGACGTTTGCACAACCGGCGGTTCAACGATTACCGCGATCGATCGCGCCCGGGAGGCCGGCCTTCTTGTTCTGGGAGCGATTTGCCTGGTCGATCGGGAAATGGGGGCGGAGCAGAATATCCAGGAACTTCACGGTTGCCCCTTTGATCGGGTGTTCCGTTTTCGAGAGTTGGTTTAGGCGCTCTATGTGGACTGAGGCACCTCTGACCGGGCGTTCCCTTGACCCGCACAGCTTGGTTCTGACCTTCGATGACGGTCCCGGACCGGACACGGAAGAGCTTGGGCAATACCTGGCTGCCGAAAACATTCAGGCGGCGTTCTTCGCGGTGGGGAGTCAGGTCAGGCGCTCGCCCGAAGTGATTACGAGCCTTGTCGAGTGCGGCCATTTCGTTGGAAACCACTCGGAGAACCATCTCGACCTGACGAGCTCTTCCTTGACGGATCGCGAAGCCGCTTCGGAATTCCTTCAGACGCAAGCCGCGCTTCGTGAACTCGATGTGCCGGAGCCCTGTTATTTTCGACCGCCTTATGGAGAGTGGAACGCGCATCTTGCGCATTTGTTCAATAGCCATCTCGGTATTCGCTTGAGCGGTTCCGGCCCGGTCAATTGGGACATCTACGGCGGAGATTACTCGTTCTGGCGCAACGCGCTGGGCGCGGAGGACGCGGCGCAATCCTACATACGCGCTATTAAGAAGGGCAATAAGGGCATCGTGTTATTCCACGACTACTCCGCGGATGACGAACAGGCGGCGTCCCACAACAAGACCTTCGAAATGATTCGTCTGTTGGTGCCGCGTCTGCGAGATATGGGTTACGGCTTTTGTTCCCCGGATCAGATTTCCGAGTTGCAACCGGCCGCAGTCCCGTCTGGTAGTGTTGTTTTTCAGTGAAGATTTTCGTAGCCGGGTACTTTGGTTTCGCCAATGCGGGAGATGAAGCGATTCTGGCGAGCCTGTTGGAACAGCTTCGTCGAGATCGCCCCGACGTCGATATCACGGTAAGTTCCGGCGACCCCGCTTCAACTTCCACAGCGTACGGGGTTCGAACGATTGCCCGGCACGATATCCAGGCGATCGATCGCGCCATAGCGATGTCCGACCTGGTGCTGGTGGGCGGCGGTGGATTGTTTCAGGACTATTGGGGCGCTGATCCCGACACGCTGCTCAGCGATGAACACTGGGGTTTGACCTACTGGGCCGGGTGCGCCCTGCTGGGTGCGCTTCACCGCAAACCGGTGATGCTTTGCGCGGTAGGCGTCGGCCCGATTGAATCGGAACAAGGTGCGCGTCTGACTAAGGCCGCGTGCCAAGCGGCCACTGCTATCACGGTCCGCGATGAAGGCTCGAAAGCGGTGTTGGTGCGAATTGGCGTGCCCACCGAAAAGGTGCGCATGACGGCGGACCTGGCGTTCGCGTTCTCGCCTCATGCGCCCCGCATCGAATTAACGGAGCGGCGACCGGTCCTTGGTGTAGCGGTGCGACCCTGGTCGATCGGGGTTCATCCTGATTTTTTCGAACGGGAGATTGCCTCCGCGCTGGACATGTTCCTGGAGCAAACCAGGGGAGCAGTGGTTTTTCTTCCCTTCCAGCAAATTGAGGGAGAGCATGAGGACGACCGCGCGATTGCGCAGCGGATCGTAAGGCGCATGCGGTTTTCTGCGCAAGCCGTGATCCGGGACGGACTCAACGCGGGTGAGATCTACCGCGTGATCGAGCAGTGTGACGGCGTGCTCGCGATGCGCCTGCACGCTTTGATCTTCGCAGCAATGTCCGGCGTGGGAGCGGTCGCTGTTTCTTACGATCCGAAGTTGGATTCCACGCTGGCGATACTGGCTGCCAAGGAACCGGCTCTGGCCCTGGGTTCGCTGGATGCCGCCGTTTTGGCCCGGCGTCTGATCGATTTGCAACCTGACGAAGACGGCGGCGAGTTGGAGCGGCTTCGGGACTTAGCGATTGAAAACTGCTCTATTGCGATCCGGCTGGCCGGACAGCCAGGAGAGTATCGCGCGTTCAGCCCGGACATTCTCGAGCTGTTGCGCCGGAGCGTTTTCGCGCAGATTCGCAGGACCGCGACGGCGCAGCACGATCTTGAAGCGAGCCGGAAAACGGTCGAAGGTTTCGATGCGGAGAATGCCTCGTTGCGCGGTCAGATTCGAAATCTGGAAGCCGAAAAGGCGGGTCTCCACGAAGCGATGCGCGCGCGGTCGGAGGAATTTGGCGCTCACTTTCAGAAGCTGGACGCCGAGAAGCTGGATTTGATTGCGCGCCTGAACCAGGCCGACGCGGTGCGATTTGCGACGGTGAGCGAACTCGACCGGTACCGTGCAGCCTTTATCAGGGAGTTGGAAGCAGCGCGAACTCAGAAGGCATGGCAGTTGATGCTGCTGATGGGGAAAGCCTATACGCTTCTAGTGCGCGGATCGGCCGGAAAGTTTTTGAGGTGGTCCGCGGGAATACCCTTCGCGGGCGTGGGATCTCTGGCTGAATATGAGCCGCGCCTCCCGGATATCGCCGGCTATGTTCCGGATAGCTTCCGGCAGGCAAAATGGCTCCCCGATGTTGCGGAGGGCCCGGCACCCAAAGCGCATCCGCCGCAGCGCGATCGTTTCGATGTGATCATTCTCGCGATCATCGATTTCGATTTTCGCTTCCAGCGCCCCCAGCAGATTGCCGCTGAACTGGCTCGGCGTGGGCATCGCGTTTTCTGTTTGAGCCCCAGCCGCTTTCTGCCGCTCTCGGCGCAGGAGAAATTCGCGGCACTTCCGCTACGCGAGAATCTGTGGGAAGTACACCTGCGTACGGCCGCTGTTGACGTCTACCTGGGCGAGCTGAAGAACGATCAGGTCCGTGCCATGGAGGAAGCTTTCCGCGAGCTTGTGGACACGTGGAATATCGGCGAGAGCATGATTCTGGCGCAGCTCCCTTTCTGGCGCAAGCTGGGGCTGTCGCTGCGCGAGCAGCACGGCGGCATGCTCGTTTACGATTGCATGGACGATTGGGAAACCTTCGAGAACATGGGCGCGTTCAACTTGAGCGAAGAGAAATCGCTGGTTCGCGAAGCAGATGTTCTGGTGGTGACAGGGGCGGAGCTGGTGGTGAAATTCAAAGAACAGGCGCTGGAACCGGTGTTGATACGCAACGGCGCAGATTACACGTTCTTCGCGCAGGCGAGGCCGAGTGATGTGCTGAAAGACGTCCCGCATCCGATCGTCGGCTACTTCGGCGCGATCGCCGACTGGATCGATCTGGACCTGGTCTATGAAGTGGCGAAACTGCGACCACAATACTCGTTCGTGCTGATCGGCCAGGTGTTCGGACGGGATACATCGCAGCTCGCGTCGCTACCGAACGTGTATCTGCTGGGAAGCAAGTCGTATCAGGACATTCCGTCCTATCTCTATCATTTCGACGCTTGCACCATTCCGTTTCTGCTGAACCAGGTAACGAAGGCGACCGATCCGGTGAAGCTCTACGAGTACTTCTCCCTTGGCAAGCCGGTGGTCGCGACCGATATGAAAGAGTTGGCGCAGTGCGGGGATCTTCTGTATATCGGGCGCGGGGCGGAGGATTTCGCGTCGAAGGTGGATGCGGCGTTGGAGGAAGGCGCTGCAAGTTCACTTCCGGCCATGCGCATCGCATTCGCCAAGACGAATACCTGGCAGGCACGCGTCGATCAGTTCGAAGAAGCCGTTCGCGCGGCGTCTCCGCTGGTGTCGATCCTTGTGGTCACGCACAACAGCGAGGAGTTCGTGGGGCCGTGTCTCGATTCGATTCTCCGCAACACGGCGTACCCGTCGTATGAGGTGATTCTGCTGGATAACGCATCGACGGATGGAACCGTTGAGTTGCTTCGTGAGTACCGCGACCGATCGGCACATTTCCGATTGGTGGAATTGAGTGAGAATACAGGCTTCGCCGCGGGCAACAACAGAGCGGTTGCCGAGGCCTGCGGCGCGTATCTCATTTTCCTGAACGTGGATACGATGGTCACGCCCGGATGGATCCACCTGCTGATGGAACACATTCGCAAAGACCCTTCGATCGGGTTACTCTGCCCAGTGACGAACTTCGCGGGAAACGAAGCCAAGCTGAACGTTAGTTACCGTGGCGTAGAAGGCATGGAAGTTTTCGCCGCCGAGCGGACGCGAGGACACCGAGGGCGAGATTCCGATGTTCGCTCCGCTGCTTTTTTCTGCGCCTTGGTGCCGCGGGGGGTGTGGGAGACGGTCGGGGATCTGGATTCGGCGTTCGGGATGGGGATGTTCGAAGACGACGATTTTGCAATGCGCGTGCGGCAGGCGGGACGGCGGGTGGTGGTGGCCGAGGACTGCTTCGTCCACCATTTCGGACAGGGATCGTTTTCGAAGATCCCGCGCGAAACCTACGAACGCGTTTTCGAGGAAAACCGCAGGCGTTTTGAGGAGAAGTGGAAGCAGCGCTGGCAGCCGCATCGCGTAAGGGCCGGAGTCCGTCCCCCGTTTGAGGAACAGCGTTTTACGCCCGCCGGTTTCGTTTAAGAAGTTGTTTAGAGGACGTTGGTGGCCAGATAGTCGTTACGGAACTTGCCTGCGGGATCGTCGCGCTTCGCCAGGTCACGGAAATCCGGCAGCTTCTCATAGAGAGATTGCAAATGCGCAGGCGCCATGGTGAAGAGCTTGGCCCAATGCGGCCGCGCGTTGAACGGCGCAAGCTGTTCTTCAATCATCGACAGCACGGCCTTCACAGCGGGCCATTCGGGCTTCCAGGTGAAGTGAATGGTCATGGAATCGCGCTTGTAACAAGGGCTCATCCACAGGTCATCGGCGGCGATGGTGCGCAACTCCGTAATCATCAGATGCGGCGTGATGTGGTCGCGCAGCTTCTCGACAGCGAGGATGGCTTCGTACGCGCGCTCGCGCGGAACGAAGTATTCGGATTGCAGTTCGTCGCCGCTGCTGGGCGTGAAATTCATCCGGAAATGCGGTAGCCGTTCATACCAGGGACCAGGGATTCCCATCTGTTCGGTGCAGTTTTCGGCGGAGTGCCCGGCAAGCGGGTGAAGCTTGCGCGTTGCAGGCCTCGCGCCGTAGAAATCCGGCTTGGTCTCCTGCTTGCCACGGCTCTTGATCCACACTTGAGTGGCCTGATGATTCTGCCAGTCGGTGAACAGGCTGACGCTGTAACCGCTGGCGAAGATCGCTTCCAGGTGGTGCTCTAGGTGGTTGAAGGAAAGGTTTTCGTAAACCACCTGACTTACATCATAGGTGGGTTCCACATCGAGCGTGACCCTGGTTACGACACCGAGTGCACCAAGATGCACGATCGCAGCGGCAGACTCTCGTTTGACAGTCACAAGCCTTCCGTCTGCTGTAACCATCTCTAATGCCGCGACGGATGTGGATAGGTTGCCGTTCTTGTTCCCGGAACCATGGGTTCCCGTGGCCGTTGCACCCGCGACAGAGATATGGGGCAACGAAGCCAGATTGGGGAGCGCCCATCCGTTGGTATGCAGATAGGGGGCAACCTTGCCATAGGTAACTCCAGCCCCAACCGCAACAGTGCGCGACTTAGGGTCGAGCACCATCTGATCGAAATTCTTCAGCGAGACCTGACCGCCGGGACTATCTGCGATGGAATTAAAAGAATGGCGCGCGCCAAGGGCCTTGAGCTTGTCATGCCGTTTGACGATGTCCTGGACTTCCTCAACCGACTTCGGAAGGTAGAGCTGATCCGCTTTGAACTGGTAGTTCCCCGCCCAATTTTTGCGCGGCTCATCTGCACTTAGATGCGACAACATTCCACCCACCACCAAACCACCGGACGTTTTGAGGAACTGCCGCTTGTCCATTTATTTTCCCGCCGTATCAACCTCGGCTTGAGCCCGCTTCACAGCGTCCGTCAGTTCTTCCCATTGTTCCGGATCTTTCGCGAGCGCGTCCTGCGCCAGTTTCAAGCGCTCCAGCGCCTTAGCACGATCGATCTCTTCCTTCGGCTTGGCCTCATCCGCCAGCACACGGACATTATCCCCCAAAACCTCAACGAAACCGCCCATGACAGCGAGAATTTTTGTCGTGCCGCCGCTCACCCAAGTCATGGTGCCGCTGCCCAGTTCCGAAAGCAGGGGAGCATGTCCCGAGAGAACTCCGAAGTATCCACTAAGCCCCGGAATATTGGCCTCGGTGGCACGCTCCTCCACGATGAGGCGTTCGGGAGTGGCGACACTCAACGAGAAATCCGCCATGGCTACTTAGCCTTCTTTAACTCTTCGCTGCGCTGCAGCACGTCTTCGATGGTGCCCTGCATATAGAATGCCTGCTCCGGAATCTCATCGTGCTTGCCATCCACGATCTCACGGAAGCTGCGCACAGTATCCGCCTGCTTGACATACTTACCAGGCGTGCCCGTGAACTGCTCGGCAACGTGGAAGGGCTGGGAAAGGAAGCGCTGGATCTTGCGGGCGCGCGCCACGATCAATTTGTCGTCTTCGGAGAGCTCATCGATTCCCAGAATGGCAATGATATCCTGCAGATCTTTGAAGCGCTGCAGAACGCCTTTCACCGCTTGAGCAGTGTCGTAATGGTCATCGCCCAGGATGCGCGGATCGAGAATGCGCGATGTGGAAGCCAACGGGTCGACTGCGGGATAGATACCCATTTCCGATATCTGTCGCGACAGGTTGGTGGTGGCGTCCAGATGGGCGAACGCGGTAGCAGGTGCCGGATCGGTGTAGTCGTCGGCCGGCACGTAGATGGCCTGCACGGAGGTGATGGACCCGTTCTTGGTAGAAGTGATGCGTTCCTGCAGTTCTCCCATCTCGCTGGCCAGGTTGGGTTGATAACCGACGGCGCTGGGCATGCGTCCCAGCAGCGCCGATACTTCCGAGCCGGCTTGCGTAAAGCGGAAGATGTTGTCGATGAATAAAAGAACGTCCTGCTTCTCTTCATCGCGGAAATATTCGGCAACCGTAAGCCCAGTGAGACCGACGCGGAGACGCGCCCCGGGAGGTTCGGTCATCTGGCCGTACACCAGCGCGACTTTGCTTTTGCTGGAGTCGCCCAGCACGATGGTGCCGGATTCCTGCATCTCGAGCCAAAGATCGTTCCCTTCACGGGTGCGCTCGCCCACTCCGGCGAATACCGAAACGCCGCCGTGCTTCAAGGCGACGTTATTGATCAGCTCTTGAATCAGCACCGTCTTGCCGACGCCCGCACCGCCGAATAATCCGATCTTGCCGCCACGTAGATACGGTTCCAGAAGATCGATCACTTTGATGCCGGTCTCGAACATTTCGAGGCGCGTGGATTGATCTTCGAAAGAGGGCGCCTGCCGGTGAATGGGATAAAACGTGGTTGCGTTGATGGGGCCAAGCTTGTCCACCGGCTGGCCGAGAACGTTCATCACGCGGCCCAGTGTTTCCTTGCCCACGGGAACCATCACGGGCGTGCCCAGGCTTTGGGCTTTCATGCCGCGAACCAGCCCTTCCGTGCTCTGCAAAGCGATCGTTCGGATGCGTCCTTCGCCCAGATGCTGCTGCGTTTCGCAAATGATATCGATAGGCTCGGGAACGTCGAAGCCTTCGCTGGTGATGCGAATGGCGAAGTGGAGTTCGGGAACTTCTCCTTCGAGGAATGCGCAATCCACGGCGGGCCCCGCCACCTGAACTACTTTTCCGATTACTTTCTCACCAACTTCTTGCGTTTCTGATGCCATAAATATCCTGTTCCTAATCCAAAGCGGCAGACCCGCTGACCACTTCGATAATTTCCTTGGTGATGGCCGCCTGGCGCGCGCGATTCATGGTCAGCGTCAGGTGGTCGATCACATCTCCGGCGTTCTTCGTCGCCGCATCCATCGCGGTCATACGCGCGGCGTGTTCCGCGGCCGTTGTTTCCAGCATTCCCCGGAAGATGGTCGTTTCAATGTAGCGAGGCAGAAGCCGTTCCAGCATCTCCACCGGCGGCTGTTCGAAGATGTAATCGCGGAGTTCCTTCTTTTCGGGAAGCTCCATGGGAAGGACCTTCAGCATGGTGAGCTTCTGGGTCATCACGCTCTTGAATTCGTTGTAGATCAAATAGACCGAATCGATCTCGCCCTCGCGGAAGCGGCGGATGGTTTCCTTGGCGATTCCAGCGGCGTCGGCATGCGTGGCCTTGCCCAACACGCCGATATACTCGGCTGTGATGGCGCGCGAGCGGCGCCGGAAATAATCGCGGCCTTTGCGGCCCACAGCGATTAACTCCTGCTCACCAGGATGCTCCTCATAGAATTTCTCGGCACCGCGCGCCAGATTGGCATTGAACGCACCCGCACGGCCGGTATCGCTGGTCATCAGGATCAACTGAACGCGCTTTTCTTCGCGATTCGCCAGAAGCGGGCTGGCCGAAAGATCGGGATCGCTCGCCGCAGCCGCCGCCACGTTCTCCAGAAGTTCACGCAGAGACTGCGCATAAGGCCGCGCCGCGATCACGCGATTCTGGGCGCGCCGCAGCTTGGCCGCCGAAACCATCTTCAGCGCGCGCGTAATCTGCTGCGTGTTCTTGACGGAGCGAATGCGCCGCCGGATGTCGATCAGGCTAGGCATTTACCGTCTGCTTGGTCTTGATGTTGTTGTCGGTAACGAAGCGCTCTTTGAATTCCTTGATGGCCGCGGTCAGATCGCCCTTGATGGTGTCGTCCATCACCTTCTTTTCGCGAATCATCTGAAGCACGCCGGCCTTGGAGTTATCGAGGAACTTATAGAGATCTGCTTCAAATTGCTTCAGCACGTTCACCGGAAGATCATCTAGCATGCCCTGCCCGCCGGCGAAGATGATGGCAATCTGCTTCTCCACCGGAACCGGCGAATATTGCTTCTGCTTCAGGATTTCCACCATGCGCTCGCCGCGCGAAAGCTGAGCCTGCGAGGACTTATCGAGATCCGATCCGAATTGCGCGAACGCCGCGAGAGAGCGGTATTGCGCAAGATCAAGCCGCAGCGTCCCAGCCACCGCGCGCATGGCTTTAATCTGCGCGCTGCCGCCGACGCGGCTGACCGATAATCCCACGTTGATGGCGGGCCGCACGTTGGAGTTGAACAGATCCGCTTCCAGATAAATCTGGCCGTCGGTAATGGAAATAACGTTGGTGGGAATGTAAGCCGACACGTCGCCGGCCTGCGTTTCAATAATCGGCAGAGCCGTAAGCGATCCGCCGCCCTTCTCATCGGACAGTTTTGCGGCGCGCTCCAGAAGACGGCTGTGCAGGAAGAATACATCGCCGGGATACGCCTCGCGGCCGGGCGGGCGCCTCAGAAGCAGCGAGATTTCGCGGTAAGCCGCAGCATGCTTCGAAAGATCGTCGTAGATCACCAGCGCGTGTCGTCCGCTATCACGGAAAAATTCGCCGATCGCGCAACCCGCGTAGGGTGCGATGTACTGCATCGGAGTCGGATCGGAGGCACTGGCGGACACGACCACCGTGTAGTCCATCGCTCCATACTCTTGCAGCGTTTTCACCACCTGTGCAACGGTGGAGCGCTTCTGGCCAATCGCGACGTAGATGCAGATCACATCGCCGCCTTTTTGATTGATGATGGCGTCGATCGCAATGGCGGTCTTGCCGGTCT
>Ga0302325_10035429_pt1 | contig 10195 bp, 11 predicted proteins | sample Palsa_T0_2_FD_201948 | JGI IMG/M metagenome (GOLD analysis project Ga0302325, IMG submission 201948) | Peat permafrost microbial communities from Stordalen Mire near Abisko, Sweden - Palsa_T0_2 | ecosystem: Environmental > Terrestrial > Soil > Palsa > Peat permafrost | place: Sweden: Abisko... | reverse complement strand
CGATCAACTGGTACTGTATCTGTGTGCAGACGCTGGCGGGACCCGGAGGTCCGAGAAAATCGCCGCGTTGGTTTCGGGCGCGGATTTACCAACTTGAGGTGCTGAATGTTCATCGAATCACTTGAGGGTCGAACGTTGTTGTCGGTTTCGGCAATCAACACACAGATCAAGATCGATCGGCTGGAAGTGAAGGCCGACCTGCTCCAGTTCCGCTCGGACGTGGCGTCCAAGACCGCGCTGCTGCTGGGCGATCTCCAGACCATGAAGACGGACGGGCTGAAAAACGACGCGACGCTGTTTCCACTGTACAAGACTTTCCGTTCCAACGTGACGAAGATGCATCAGGCGTTGTATGCGGACAATCTCGCTGAAAAGGAAAACGTGCTCAGCGATGAGTTGGTGATCGTGAAGGAATTGATTCATATCCAGAAGGACAAGCTGAGTGATCCAGGGAATGTCTCCGCCGATCAGCAACAGTTGCTGGCCGACCGGGTGCAGTTGCAGACGGATGAAATTGCCGGCCTCAACGCGCGCATCACCACGCGGGAGACGTATTTCATGACGCTCTCCACCGATCTGTCCAATCTCGTGATCGCCGCCGAGTCCGATCCGAACGCATCGCCGGCATTACAAACCGCCATTTCGAACTTTTCGACGGATCGCAGCAACACTCTGACAACGTTGACGGGCGATCTGACGGCGATCATGAACGCTCGCACGACGCTGGCCGGCGATCTGATGACTCTGGAGACGTAAAGCGGCGAGTCCCACAGCGATCGCATTGACAACCGCACCGCATCCATCGCGATCGACGCCCGAAGTCGACGCTGTGGATGCGATGTCATTTGGGTGGCTTTCAACCCCGCCTCAGCCTACAACCAGACGCGCCTTCTCCGCGGACGCGCGGATGCGCGCGATGGCCCCGGTATTGAATTCGAGGAAATCGGATTCGATCCCGTCGCTGAAAATGGTTCCGTTCGAAGCCATGTCGGATTCCACCATGATTTCCCGACCCGATTCCAGAAATCCGGCGATGATCGTGGCCCGCGATGATTTGCTGACAAACGGCTCGCGCACCACAAAACAAAGTCGGGGATCGTCCCAGGCCATCCGCACCTCGAGCTTCTCAGGCGGCCGTGCCAGCATCGCGACGGCGCCCTTCGCCATGTTGAAAACGCTGGAGAGCCAACCGGTCGATCCCGCCCCGGTGGCCACGATCATCCCGCTGGAACTCTGCGGCTCGCTACGGCCCGCAACGGTGAGCCGATATCGCGCAGAGACGTGAGTTCTGCATCCGACAAAAAGATCATTGAACGCCAGCAGCCGTTGCCCATCGTCGAGGGTGACCTCGGCGAGCGTCACTTCCCTCACCTTCGATTTGCCGGCCAGCGCCGCCCGAACCGCTGCCGCCGCCCGATCGGGAAGGAAAGGAAGCAGCACCCCGTCGATGCGCTGCGGATCGGGGTTAACCGCGACGATGGGAAGTCCCAGCGCATACTTTGCCGTATTGGCGACGAGGCCGTCCTGCCCAACAGTGACGACAACATCGTGCCGACCGAAGACAAAATTCGGCAGAAAGTCGCGGTCGACCATCTGAACCGGAGCATCAACCCCCTCGAAATCGAGATCGTTTCGAAGGCGTTGGAGCGAATCATCATATTTTTGCGACGCGGATTCGACTTCGTCGTACACGGCTGCCGCCATCGCTTCGAGAACCTCTGCTTTCTGCGGCGCAGCGCGCATCAGGGCGCGCTTCCGGGCCGACACCATTCTGAACTTGGCTTGCCCGCCGGTGCTGAACTTTCTGCGCAGCTCCACCATCTGCGTCGGACGCGTGACAATCACGATCTTTCGGTCGGCTCGGAGCCCCATGATCTCCCGGCGATTGGGTTACTTCTTCCTGGTATCCGGCTCGCGGTCCATCAGCGAGTTCAGCAGGTCCGGAGAAATGTTCAATTCGCCGATCTTCTCGGCATGGTCGGCCAAGTCGCGAAACGCCATCGCGATCGTGAGCTTGGGATCCATCTTCCCCGCGCTGATCGCCATCAGCGTATGCCAATCCAGGTCCCTGATCGGTGTGAGCATGGCGTTGAGGCCATAGGCCTTGGCATCGGCGTCCTTCCGGTCATTCTCGACGCGCTGGCCGAGCAGCAACGCGCGCTGCTGTTCCACCGCAATATTCGCTGCCATCTTCGCCTCGCGAATCTGGCGCTTTTTCTCTTCGACAGCCAACTCGGTGTTGAGCTCATTCTCCTTGATCAGCCGCTCCTGGGCGACAGCCGCGTTGCGCCGCGCATAAATGGCTTCATCAGCCACCCGCAGCAGCGACTCGCGCGCGTCGGCTTCGAGCGCCTTGGCGGTCTCGGGCGTCGGCTTAATCGAGATGATCGATAATCCGAGCACCTCCACGCCGAGCATCGCCACGGAAGCGGACGACTTGAGGCCCTGCAGTACCTCGCCAACAATCGCATCGTACGCCCCGAGAACGTCGCGGAGTTTGAGGCGATGCGTTATCGCGCTGGCCATGACCTGCGTGAAGCTGACCAGCCTTTCGTCCAGCTTCTTCGGGTCGTCCGAGAGATAACGCCCATATGGGCTGACGCTGAAGTTTAATAGACGCGCCAATTGCTTCGCGTCTGAAATCCGGTATGTCAACTGACCCTGCAAGGTCACGTCCTGGAAGTCGGCGCTGATCTCGTTGAATACGAACGGCACGTCAACGCTCGAGATCGGCACCTGGACGATCACGGAGTTGGGGACGAAATAGAAAAATGAAAGTCCCGCCCCTTCCCGCGTCGGCTTGCCGTTCACGTATTGAATCGTGTAGGTCGTCGGGGCCGCTTTGATGTATCGAAATCCGAAAGGCATAAGGTTTCGCTCTTGTATTTCACCAAGCCGGGCACACCGATCAAGATCCGGTGCTCGGAGCAAACCATAGCTGGTGAGCGGCCACTCGGAAAGGAAAGGCTTGTATTCCCACGGTGCAGGGGGTGGGACGGTCAAGTGTGGCCGTCAACCGCCTTTGCCCCCTCTCCCGGTACTCCGGGAGAGGGCTGGGGTGAGGGTGATTTGGAGTTTCGAGCGTCGCTGGTACTCGAATTCACCCTCACCCTATCCCTCTCCCGGAGTACCGGGAGAGGGGACCAGAGGCCTCTCGCCATCAACGGAATTACAGCCATGCTCAACACGCCACCCGCACCGCCCATCTGATAAAATACGGTCGTGGCGTTAGGAGACAGAGCCCTGCTCGGCATCGAAATCGGCGGGACGAAGCTGCAGGTCGTGCTCGGCACTGCAGCAGGACGCATTCTTCGCCGATGGCATGGGACCGTTGCCCCCGAGCGTGGCGGAGCGGGGATTTGTGACCAACTGCGGGACGCCGTGCATGAGGTGATCGCCGGAGTGCAGCCGTTGGCAGTGGGCGCGGGATTCGGCGGGCCGATCGATTGGCGTGGCGGAAGGATTTGCAAGTCGCACCAGATCGACGGATGGGAAGGATTTGAACTTGCGGCATTTCTGAGTGAGCTGGCACGCGCACCCGCGTACGTCGATAACGATGCGAACGTCGCTGCGCTGGGCGAGGCGGTGCTGGGAGCCGGACGCGGCGCGGATCCGGTCTTCTACGTAACGCTCGGCAGCGGAGTGGGCGGCGGACTTGTTACCGGACAAAGAATCTATCACGGCGCGCCGCCGGGTGAGGCGGAGTTCGGGCATCTCTGGCTTGATCGTGACGGCACAACTGTTGAATCGCGATGTGCGGGATGGGCGGTGGATCGGCGCATCCGCGCCGCAGTCGAAGCCGATCCGCATGGCCCGCTGGCCCGGCTCGTCGGAACGGAAACCCGTGGGGAGGCGCGGCACTTGGCCGCAGCCCTGGGGCAACATGATCCCGCGGCTCAAGCCATATTGGGGTCGCTTGCCGACGACCTGAGCTTCGCCCTCTCGCACGTGGCACATCTGCTTCATCCAAGGGCGATTGTTCTCGGTGGCGGTCTCTCGCTGATCGGCGAGCCGCTGCGGGCTGCCGTGACCAAAGCGCTTGCCCCTCGTATCATGCTCGCGTTCGCGCCGGGGCCGACAGTCAAGCTGGCGGAACTGGCGGAGGATGCGGTGCCCGCCGGTGCGCTGATCCTCGCGGCCCAACGGGCGGCGCTTGCAACGGTTTGACACGGCGACGGCTGATCCAACGGAGAATTCCTTCATGGCCGCTGAGCAGGACACGCAGTTCGATTCGAAAGCCACGGCCCGTTATGGAATGTGGATCGAGCGATACCGAGCGGCCCAGCTCGCAGCCACCGCGTCCATCCCCGTCGATACCGTTGCCCGCCTGATCGGTCGCCTGCGCACGCTGCTGGCTGAAGACCGGCAGCTCTTCGTCTTCGGCAACGGCGGCAGTGCCGCCAATGCCTCACATTTTGCGACCGATCTGGGCAAGGGAGCGTCCGACAAGCTCGGCAAACGCTTTCGTATTCTCTGCCTCAACGACAATGTGAGCTGGATGACGGCTTTGGCCAACGACTCGGCATATGAGGAAATCTTTGCCGGCCAACTGAGGAACTACGCCCGGCCCGGAGACATGGTGCTCGCGCTGAGTGTCAGCGGCAATTCGCCGAATGTGGTGAAGGCGGTCGAATGGGGGAAGGCGCATGGCGTCTTCACCGCCGCCCTCGTTGGCGGTAAACGCGGCAGTCTCGCGAAAATCTGCGACGAGGTGATTGCAATCGATTCGACGCAATATGGGCGAGTGGAGGATGCGCAGATGACGATCTGCCATATGCTCTGTTACGCGTTTATTGAAAATCCGGGGTGGGAGTGAAGACGGCGCCCCTGTAGGAGATCCCAGGGAGCAAGCTCCCTGGGCGTTCGATCAGTTCGCACGCTTCTGGAAATGGACGGCGGCACCGGCTTGTTGGTGCTTCAGAATGTAGTGGACCGTCGAGACTTGGTGAGCGCGGCTCGCGATCGGTTCGCATTGACATCGGGCGCCCCAAAGGCCGCCGGTGGGCAATCCGTCTGTCGCGGGGAGGAACGCGGACGATTCCTTCTTTGCGAGTCCGACGAAACGGCGCGGGTCATGCTGCGGGAAACGCGCGAGCAGATGGACGTGAATGGCGTCGACAGAGAGCGCTATCAGTTCCACGTTCCATTTCATCAGGGATTTGAGCAGGGCGTCGCGAACTAAGGGCCTTTGAATAACAGTGAAACGAACCGGAGCACGTTTCAATAGCGACAGCGAATGGGCGTGAAGGGCGGTGAAGTCCTCGGAAGGAGGGTGCTTGTAATCGCCATCAACGTGCCGACGGTGATGACGGGTTCGAAATCCACGCCCGTCGCCCGGGAGCCAGGTGCCGTAGGTGTGGAACATGCAGTGATACCAGTCGTTCCAGGGAGCGCGGGGAGTGCGTTTTTGCGCCATCGGAGGAGTATTGCGCGCCACGGTTACGATTGCAAAAAATTTGTAACGCCCACACAGCTTGCTGTGTGGGTTCTTTTGGGGCAACAAGAAACCCACGGAGCAAGCTCCGTGGGCGTTCTGGGAAATCTTCATTTGTGGGACGACCGACAGATTTAGTACATCCCGCCGCCGGCGCCGGCGCCGGCCGGCTCGGGCTTGTCTTCCTTGATCTCGCTGACGATCGCATCGGTGGTCAGCAGAAGGCTCGCGATGCTCGCGGCATTCTGCAGAGCCGTGCGCTCGACCTTGGTCGGAACGATCACGCCCATCTTGGTCAGGTCGCCATACTCGTGGGTCAGGGCGTTGTAGCCGAAGTTGGTTTCGGTGCTCTCCTTGACCTTTTGGGCAACGACGGAGCCGTCGATGCCAGCGTTCTCGGCGATCTGCTTGATGGGGGCTTCGATCGCGCGGCGAACGATGTCGACGCCGACTTTCTGGTCGTCGTTGACCGCCTTCTTGCGGACGCCGTCGAGCACCTTGGCGGCAGCGCGGATCACCGCGACTCCGCCGCCGGGAAGAATGCCTTCCTCGACTGCGGCGCGGCAGGCATGCAACGCGTCTTCGACGCGGGCCTTCTTCTCCTTCATCGCCACTTCGGTCGCGGCGCCGACATTGATCTGGGCAACGCCGCCGGCCAACTTTGCGAGCCGCTCCTGGAGCTTCTCGCGATCGTAATCGCTCGTGGTGTTTTCGATCTCGGTCTTGATCGCCTCGATGCGGCCCTTGATGGCCTTCTCATTGCCGGCGCCTTCGATGATCGTGGTGTTGTCCTTATCGACACGGATCTTTTTGGCCCGGCCGAGCTGCGCCAGCTCGACGTTTTCAAGTTTGATGCCGAGTTCTTCGAAGATCGCCTGGCCGCCGGTAACGACGGCAACGTCTTCCAGCATCGCCTTGCGGCGATCGCCGAAGCCGGGCGCCTTGACGGCGCAGACCTTGAGGATGTTGCGCAGCTTGTTCACGACCAGCGTCGCGAGGGCTTCGCCCTCCACTTCCTCGGCGATGATCAGACACGGCTTGCCCTGCTCGGCAACCTTGCTGAGGATCGGCACCAGATCGCGGGCAGAGCTGATTTTTTTCTCGTGGATCAGGATATACGCGTCCTCGAGGACGGCTTCCATGGTGTGCGTGTCAGTGACGAAGTGCGGGGAGAGATACCCCTTGTCGAACTGCATTCCTTCGACCAACTCGACGCTGGTGTCGAGACTCTTGCCTTCTTCGACGGTAATGACGCCGTCCTTGCCGACCTTGTCCATTGCGTCGGCAATCATCTTGCCAATCTGCTCGTCCTGGTTGGCGCTGCTGGTGCCGACCTGGGCGACTTCCTTGCTGCTGGAAATCTTCTTGGACATGGTGCCCAGTTCCGCAACGATCGCATCGACGGCAAGCTGGATGCCGCGCTGAATCTGCGTGGCGTTGGCGCCCGACGCGACGTTCTTCATGCCTTCGGCAAAGATCGCCTCGGCGTAAACAGTCGCGGTAGTGGTGCCATCACCGGCAACCGACGAGGTCTTGCTGGCGACCTCCTTGACCATCTGCGCGCCCATGTTTTCGTAGGAATCTTCCAGCTCGATCTCCTTGGCGACGGTGACGCCGTCCTTGGTGACGGTCGGTGAGCCGAAGGATTTTTCGAGCACGACGTTGCGGCCCGAGGGCCCGAGCGTGACCTTCACCGCCCGGGCGAGTTTCTTTACGCCGCGAAGAATCGCCTCGCGGGCTTCCTGATCAAATGCAATGCGTTTGGCTGCCATGGATGGGTCTCCGAAAGTTTTTGTGGTTTAATTCCTGTTTGCAAAAAATGAAACGTGAAGACGTGAAACGTGAAGAGAAGCGGAAACCGGTTTTTGTCGCGTTTCACGTTTCAGCTCCGTTTCACTCGTCGTGGTCATTCGACCACGGCGAGAATATCGTCTTCGCCCATGATCATGAGTTCTTCGCCGTCGAGCTTGATCTCCGTTCCCGCATAGCTGGCAAAGATCACCTCGTCGCCCTTCTTGACGCTCAGCGGCGCGCGCTCACCGGTCTCCAGGCGCTTGCCGTCGCCGACGCTCAGCACTTTCCCGCGCTTGGGCTTTTCCTTTGCCGTATCGGGCAGGACAATTCCGCTCTTGGTCTTGGTCTCGGCTTCAACCCGCTTGATGAGGATCTTGTCTCCGAGAGGTCGCAGCTTGGCCATCTTGAACACTCCTTAAAAGGTGTAGGTAATGAAGTCTCGTTTCCGCGAGGTTCAGATCTTGGGTTTTCAGTTTTCAGTTTTCGGTTTTCGGTTTTCAGTTTTCGGTTTTTTACTTTACACGCCGGTCGTTCCAGGCCAGCGGCTTTCGTAATGCCTTCGCAGCACGCGGGCCAGAACGTCGAGCAGCACGTTGAAGTCCACAGGTTTTCCGAGGACGCTGAACACGTGCATCCCCAGCGCCTCGCGCAGCAATGTGCTGCTCATGTCATTGGCGAGGAGAATCGCAGGGGGAGCGTGGTTCATTTCTCGCATCATCCGAATGACCTGCAGACCGCCGAGTTGCGGCATCTGCTGGTCAAGCACCGCGACATGCACCGGCTGGGACTCCATCAGCCGCAGCGCTTCGCGCCCGCTGTGGGCCGACAGCATTTGCACACCTTGCGGCTGCAGCAACTGGCTGACCGTCTGGTGCCAACCCTCGTGCTCATTAGCTAAGAGAACGGTCAACCGGTTTGTATGGCTCGCCTGTTGCATGGGTGAGTCTGTACGCGGTACCTTCCCATGGTTTTGCAATAACAACCCCCGTGCCGAAGAGCGGAACCGGCAGACCAGATGCTTACTAGCTGATGCTGCAGGAGTTAAAGGTGCGCCCCGATTCCGAATTCTTGCGAAAATCCGATGGCCTTCTGCCAAAGTTGGGATCGCCGGGAAAGGCGCTGCCAGAGTGGCAGCGCAAGCTTGGGGTCGATAGAGTGCCTGCATGGCGGCAATCCGTGTGGAACGAATGGATCACGTGGCGATCGATGTCACCGACATGGATCGCGCCAGAGCGTTCTATACTGGGCTTCTGGGGCTGCGGGAAATCCCCCGCCCGGCCAGCTTCGATTTTCCCGGTGCATGGTTCGAAACCGGCTCAGCCGTGCTGCACGTTGTTTCGCGGCCGGATCGTGACGCCGAGGGACGCCGGCATATCTGTTTTGTCGTAAAAAACCTCGGAGATGCTGCCGCGGCCATGCGGGCGGCGGGGTTTCCCGTATCCAACGACGGTCGCGGAACGATCCCCGGCATCGAGAGGTTTTACACGGTCGATCCTGACGGCAATCGGATCGAAATCCAGTGCAGTTCCACTTCGCCCGGATGATTCGTACGTGTCTTTGATTTCTCAAGGCGCAGTTGTCGGCGCCGTCGTCTGCACCATCGGCGTTGGCGCGTTTTTCAACAGGGCGGGCTCGATCCAGTTCAACCGGGCGCGCGTGTCCATTCGGTCGCCGAAATCGACTTCCAGCGTTAGAGAATTTGCGCCGCCGAGTTGCTGGACGATCACCGGCGAAAGTTCGCCGCCGTGAACGTGCGGCTGTTCGTAGACGACCTTTCCATCGAGCTTGATGCGAACCGTCACGTCGGCGGCGAGAGCTTCGGCATCATCGCCATCAATGGCGTACTGGGTGCGAAACGCGGTCCAGGTTCCATCGAGCGGCCAGGTGAGCCGCGAGAAGGCATGAACGCCGATGCCGTGGGCGAAGGTTTCATCGCGGAATCGCAGAATCTCGCCAGTCACCGACCGATCCATCCTCGCGGGCCAAGCCTGACCCGGCGAAATGAATGGCACATAAACGTTCTCGGATGGGGGACGGACCGAGAGCCAACTGACCGGGCCGTTAATCTGCTGAATCGCGCTGACGCGGGAAAGATCGATGGCCGAAGGAGGATTGCCGGGGATCGTAAAGTGCAGAAGATTGCCGTCGAGCGCAATCGACTGCGCAGCGATCGCGGTTCCATCATCGAGGCAAATGCGAAATGCCTGTCGCGGCTGGCGCTTCCCCGCGGCGGGGGCGAACGCGATCAACTTCACCGAGGCCAGCGGAACATCGGTGTTGCCGTTATCTGTCTGTACACTGACTTTCGTTCCGTCCAGCGCGGTGACGATGCCGTGCACCTGATCGTTGTTCGCCAGGCTCACCACGTCATCGCTTGCGCGCTGCTCCGGCGGCGCGGCTCCGCCAGCACTGATCGCGATCACATCGCGCAGCGCCAGGCGGACGTCGCCGAGCGCCGGGCTGTGCCACTGAAGCTGTTCGCCGGTCATCGCCACGGGTGCGCCGTTGACGCGGTCGCCCCCTTGCAGAAACAGGACGAAATTCGCCGCTTCGGCGCGGGGAGCAAGCGTGCGGGAAACTTCGAGCAACTGATTGAGCGGCACCGCGCGGTCTTCGCCCGCGGAAGTGACACCGTGAACGGCTTTGTCATCGATGCGCTGAATGTCGATGGCGGAGGACTGGAAATCCGCCGTCGTCAGCCGCCACTCGCTTTGTGCGCGGGCGGAGCTGGGCGTGAGCAGCAGCAGCAGCACGAGCAAGATTCCGGCAACGGGGGGAGAAGGTAGCCGGCGACGCGCCGGGAACGCTCGCCGGAGCAATGGCCTTGGGGCCTCAAGATATCCCCTCCGCGCCCGGTCCGCGAGTGACGTCGGCGCCCGCGCCAGCAGAGAGCCGAGCGGCTCCGCCGCCGGGCGATTTGCGAATTTCCACGGCATTGCGCAACCGCATAAAGACCCGGCGGCGGAG
>Ga0302325_10035427_pt1 | contig 10195 bp, 9 predicted proteins | sample Palsa_T0_2_FD_201948 | JGI IMG/M metagenome (GOLD analysis project Ga0302325, IMG submission 201948) | Peat permafrost microbial communities from Stordalen Mire near Abisko, Sweden - Palsa_T0_2 | ecosystem: Environmental > Terrestrial > Soil > Palsa > Peat permafrost | place: Sweden: Abisko... | reverse complement strand
CCGCTTCTGAAGAGCGCGGATGGGAGCGTGTCGAAATTCGACGCATTGCGGGCGCAGCGGTTGGCCGCGCCGGTCAAAGCTTATGTTGAGCAATTCTCGGCGCATCCGCTGGAACACGATGCTGCCGAACTATATGCGCCTGCCGACGGCTTCATCGGCGCTGACGGCGTATTTTCCAAAGAACGCCGCAGCGCCGGCGACAAGCCGGTCTATGAGGTCGAACTGTCTCCGGAAGATGGGCTCTATCCGTTGCCCTATATGGCGCTGCAAGCTGACGGCCAGGCCTGGGAGGAAGAATGCGCCGCGCCCAACGCGCCGGCGGACAAAGCGCGCCAGGGCTTCTTCCCCGACGGATCGCGAAGCTTTGCCGAAATCGATCGGCTGTCAGTCGGCGCCGACGGACGCGCCAGCGTGATCTCGTCACTGGCTGAGGTCGACTTCTATCGGTTGTTGCCACCGAGCGGCTACAAGAAAGGGCTCGCCGCCGCAATGCGCACCGATGTGGGCGAAGGCGACATCCCGCCCGAAATGCTCGGCAACGATTTCTTTCCCTACAAGCCACGCCATCTCGCAACAGCGCCGCCGCGTCCCGCGCTTGCCCGCGTCACCAACATCGCGCAGCGTGTCATGGCGAGCGGCAAATATGACGGTGCGATTGTCACGCAAGGTAGCCCGGCGGTAGAGGAGACCGCCTACTGGCTCAATCTTCTGATCGATACCACCGTGCCCATCTGTGGCAATGCCGCGCAGCGGCCGCAGGGTCAGATGAGCAACGACGGCCCCCATAACATCGTTGATTCTTTAATCTACATCGGCTCTAAAATCTGGGCCGACGAGCACGGCCGAAACCGCGCTGGCGTCGTCGTCATTCAAGAGCAGCGCGCGTTTGCAGCCCGTGAGGTCATGAAAGTCGACGCGCGGCCCGGCGGCTACGCTGCCACCGGCGGCCACGGCGGCATCCTCGGCGGCATCAATCACCTGGGCATTCCAAAGCTGCTCTATGTCCCGGTTTACAAACACACCTATCTGTCGGAGGTGAACACAAGCCGGCTGCCGAGCGTGGTCAAGGCCGTGCGCGCCGGCAGCGGCGGCGCGGAAATGTTCGATATCGCCATCAAGGGATCGGACGGCGACATCCTGCCAAATGCGATTCCCTCGGTGTCGATCGTTAAGGACGGTGGATATTGCGCCGAGGATTTCGGTTACGATCCGGAGCTCGAACCTGATCTTGCATTTCTCGTCGAGCACAAGCTGCGCCTTGGCCGCCTCGCCGGTTTTGTCACTGAAGGTCAGGTGCCGTATGGTTCGATGACGTCGCGGACGCGCCAGAAACACATGGAGCGGGCGGTGCTAAGCGGTCTCCCGGTGGTCCGGGTCGGCAGGGGCGCCCCCGAAGGGTTTGCCGACGGCACACCCATCTTCATCGCCGGATCGAATCTCACGGCGACCAAGGCGAGATTGCTGCTCATGGCGTGTCTTATGAAGTTTGGCAGTCTACCGCCGGCACAAGACCCTGATAACCCTACCGCAAGCGAGCGGGCTGCGATCGAAACGGCGGTTCAGGTCTATCAGCGTGTTTTCGATACGCATTGAATACCAAAGCCCTGCGCGAGCCGGATATGGCAGAGCGAATGAAGACGTTGGGCATCCACATGGCCGAGAACGGCACTGCAGCTTATGCCAAGTTCATGCAGGACGACCTTGATCGCTATTCGAAGATCGTCGACGAGTTCCATCTCCAGATAAAATAAGCAAGACTCTCTATAACTGTTCTGTTCGCGCCACCTGCTACCTTTGCCTGGTCGTCGCGCTGATCGACGCGATCCCCGCCTTGATCGCGTTTACGTCCTCGTCGGACGGCGCTCCACTGGCTCCTACCACCCCAGCAAGAACACCGTTGATGAAAACCGGCAGTGCGCCCTCGGCGGGTAGCAGAGGCGCACCATATCCCAGGCTAGCCGTGTTGCTCCAAACCATCTGGCTGAAACGGCCGGCTAATTCGTCGCCGGGCGCGCCGCCCGTTGCTATTGCTGCATAAGCCTTGCCGCGCGCGATCTCAGGCGTAACGAACAGTGCACCATCCATTCGGTTGGCAGCCACCAGGTATCCAGCTGCGTCAAGCACAACGATGCTGACAGTGAGCGACTTGCTCTCCGCATAAGCGCGGGCGCCGTCGATCAAATGCATCGCTTGCCGCAGGCTGATTGAAGGCCCGTAACTCGACACGGTTGCAGGCTGGGTCTGCGCGGCTGCAGACGCCGGCAAAAGTGCTCCGAACAATATCCAGGGTGCGAGACGTTTCATTGGGCTGTCCTTCTCAGGCAGAACGTGCGGCTTGCGATATCGCGGCCCGCAACGCCGGCGAAAAGACGCTTTTGGGCAACAAGCAATGCACCGCGCGTGGCGGCACCGAACTGTAGACGCTGCCGGTTTGATCGGAGAATTGCGTGATGCGAAAACTCGCGGCCATGCTGCAAAGAGGATAAACATCGCGCGGATCGAGCTTGGCGACGCGGCTGGTCCATTTGATCATGCCGCGCAGGCAGGCGACCAGCGCTGTATCCAGCGAGTCGGAGAAACCGAAGCCGATCCAGTGCGTAGGCGTCTCCACCATCGGACCGTTCAGTGGCACATTCTTGTGCAGGACGAACTGAATCCGCATGTCCTCCATGGCAGTTTCAATTCCCGTCTGATCGACGACGCCGTCGCCTTGGGCTGCGACCGACGCACTGGTCCAGAACAATCCGCCGCTGCGCTGCACCGGCAACAGCAGCGAAGTCCCGACCACCATCTCCGGGACGGCGAGATTGCCGCCATAGGGCCCAGCAAGAATACCGCTGACAGGTTTGTCGTCTGTCGGCTGGACGGCGGCGATATCCTGAAAGGGAGCCAGCGGAATCGTCACGCCATCGACAAACGAAGCGAAGCGGCACTCGGCATCAAAGCGGAAATAGTGAACATAGGGTTTGTCAAAATCGTGCGGCAGCGCGCCGACGCCGAGCGGAAATGAATTCCAGCCCCAATCGATCGGACGAAGCTTGAGCCATCGCACCTCCAGCACGTCGCCCGGTTCGGCGCCGCGCACCGCAACCGGACCGACGTTCGAATACGGCCCAGACGGATAGCGCTTTCGGATCGGCTCGCGCTCGTCAAAGGACAAGCCGTATTTGGCCTCATTGCCCCACACCGTCCACGTATTCGGATAGTGAACGATATCGCCGGAATCGATTGTGACCGCGGGCGGACGCGACGGATCGAGCACGCCCATGCTCACCGTGTCCTTGGTCGACTCCAGAACATGCGTCCGGCCAGCGGGGATGCTGGGCAAACTTTCCGCGCCGGCCGCTGCGTTGGCGGAAGGGACAGCAATGTCGCCGATGCCCACTACCAATCCCGTTGCTGCTGCTTGCAGAATGCGACGGCGATGAACGCCCATGTAACAGTTCCTCCCTGCACGTGTATCGTCCCCAAGAGTTTTTGGCCGCGGGTATGAAAGCTTCACACCGCCCAGCAGGCACAACCAAGCGCGCCCCAGAACGATTTCAAATCAGCGATCGGCAATCGGCTTGACCACGCGGTGGCGTGATTGTGGCCGTGAACGTTGCAGACACTGGCGCAATTACAGAGCCTCGCCAGCCGTTGATGTGTGGCGGGCTTGTCCGATGAAGCGCCCCACGCGCGATAGCCGCCGAAGGTGCGCACCGGCGACCAGTCCGGCATGGCCGGCGGCACCTCACCTTCGTCGAATGGTGCGAAGTCACCGACGGCGTAAACGATCTTGCCGCCTACCATGGTCAGCAGCGAGGTCGTATCGGCAATTTCGTCTTCAGCGCAGGCAAAATAATCCCGATCAGGGACCATGAAGTCGGCGAACTGGCCCACCTGAATGCGTCCCTTTCTACCTTCTTCGTTGGAGAACCAGGTAACGTTCTCGGTCCACATCCGCAGTGCGGTTTCGCGATCGAGACAGTTGCGCTGCGGATAGAGTCGGAATCCTGCAACCGTCTTTCCGGTTACGAGCCAGGCGAGCGATACCCACGGATTGTAGGAAGCGACCCGCGTGGCGTCGGTTCCGGCCGATATTTTGACGCCGGCATCGATGATTCGCCTGATCGGAGGCGTTGCTTCGGCTGCGCCAAATCCATAGCGCTCGACAAAATACTCGCCTTGATAGGCCATACGGTGCTGGACAGCGATACCGCCGCCTAGTGCAGCAATGCGATCAATCGACTCGTCGGAGATGGTTTCCGCGTGGTCGAAAAACCAATTCAGACCGGATAGCGGAATATCCTGATCGACGCGTTCAAAAACATCGAGCGCACGCGAAATCGTCTCGTCATAAGTAGCGTGCAGCCGCCATGGCCAGCGATTTTCGGCGAGGATGCGCACAACCTCCTCGAGTTCGCCCTCCATCTCCGCCGGCATGTCCGGACGCGGTTGGCGAAAGTCTTCGAAATCGGCTGCGGAATAGACCAGCATTTCGCCGCCGCCGTTGTGGCGGAAGTAGTCGTCACCCTGCTTGTACTTCGAGGTTTTCGTCCAGCTCAGGAAGTCGGCTTTTTCGCCTTTGGGCTTCTGGGTGAAGAGATTGTAGGCCAGCCGCACGGTGAGTTGGCCATCGCTGGCCAGCTTCTGGATGACTGCATAATCCTCGGGATAGTTCTGAAAACCCCCGCCCGCATCGATCGCGCCAGTAAGACCGAGCCGATTGAGTTCGCGCATGAAATGGCGCGTCGAATTGATCTGATAGTCGAGCGGCAGTTTCGGACCCTTGGCCAGTGTGGCGTAAAGGATCGCGGCGTTCGGCTTGGCCAGCAGCAGCCCAGTCGGATTGCCGTTCGCATCGCGCACGATCTCGCCGGCGGGCGGCGCCGGCGTGTCTTTGCTGTAGCCCACCGCACGCAACGCCGCGGCATTGAGAAATGCACGGTCGTAAAGATGCAGGATGAATACCGGCGTATCCGGAGCGACCGCGTTGAGCTCTTCGATGGTCGGCAAGCGCTTTTCTTCGAACTGATGGGCGGTGAAGCCCCCGACCACGCGAACCCACTGCGGCGGCGGTGTGATCGCAACCTGGCGCTTGAGCATCGCCATGGCGTCGGCCAGCGAGCGGATGCCGTCCCAGCGCAACTCCATATTGAAGTTCAATCCGCCCCGAATGATGTGCAGATGATTGTCGATCAGGCCCGGCAATACGCGCCGGCCCTTGAGATCGATAATCCGCGTCGATGACCCCGCAAGCGGCATCACGTCCTCGCGGCGCCCCACGGCCGTAAATACACCGTCGCGGATTGCAACAGCACTCGCAGCGGGATTTGAGCGATCCAGCGTCGTGAATAATCCGCTGTGCAGAATGACGTCTGGAGCGGTCATGGCTATCACCTCACCAATCAACTCTTGAAGAAAGCCAGCAGGTCTGCGTTGATCGTCTCGGCTTCCGTTGTCGGCATGCCGTGTGGAAATCCCTTGTAGGTCTTCAACGTCCCATTCTTCAAAAGTTTTGCCGACAACGGCCCGGAATCGGCATAGGGCACGATCTGGTCGTCCTCACTGTGCATCACCAGCACGGGCACGGTGATCTTCTTAAGGTCATCCGTGAAATCGGTTTGGGAGAAGGCGACGATGCCGTCGTAGTGCGCCTTCGCGCCGCCCATCATCCCCTGCCGCCACCAATTGGCGATCACAGCCTCCACGGCTTCGCGCCGGGCTTATTGTAGCCGTAGAACGGACCTGCCGCGACCTCGCGATAGAACTGTGAACGGTTGGCGGCGAGCTGCGCTTGAAAGTTGTCGAAAACTTCCTTCGGAAGTCCCCCCGGATTAGCCGCCGTTTTCACCATCAGCGGCGGCACTGCGCAGAGCAGTGCTGCTTTCGCAACCCGGCTTTCGCCATGGCGGGCTATGTAGTGCACCACTTCGCCGCCACCGGTGGAGTGGCCGACGTGAATTGCGTTCTTCAGATCAAGGTGTGCAGTGAGAGTAGCGAGATCATCGGCGTAATGATCCATGTCATGGCCGTCGCCAGTTTGCGTTGATCGGCCGTGGCCACGGCGATCGTGGGCGATCACGCGATAGCCGCGATTGAGGAAGAACAGCATTTGCGCATCCCAATCGTCGGCCGATAGCGGCCAGCCATGGCTGAACACGATGGGCTGACCTTTGCCCCAATCCTTGTAAAAGATCTGTGTACCGTCCTTTGCCGTGACGAACATCGATACTCTCCTTCTGCCGAAGCGATCTTTTAATCCCGACAGCCAGTTTCACTTCCGAAGAGGTTTGCCTGATGCAACCACGGTGAAGTGTACCTGCGCATGATAACAATCGTATTGCCGGAAAGCGGCCTCAGTTGGCAGAAAATGCCCAAAACAATACCGACGTGGATCACACCGTTGTGAGACGGATAAGTATCAAAGTTTCTGCGTACGCCGCCACGTTCCGGGACTGGCGCCAACCAGACGGCGAAACGCGCGAATAAACTGGCTCTGCTCCTTGAAGCCGCAATCGGTTCCGATTTGAGTCAATGTCAAATCGCTTCGCCGCAGCAGGTGCTTCGCTCGCTCGACGCGGGCATTAAGTTGATACTGATGAGGCGGCAATCCCGTGCTGCGGCGGAATGCACGGGCAAAATGCGATTTCGACAAGTCGGTGACCGCCGCGAGCTCGGCGAGCGACAGATCCTCAGCAAGACAATCGTGAAGCTTTTCCTCAACGCGCCGCAGCTGCCAGGCCGCGAGACCACCCTTGACGGAGGCGACGTGGCGGGGCGCGTCCCGGTGCCGGACCAGATCGATGAGCAACGCCAATGCAAGCGTCTCTGCATAGAGTTGGCTGTAAATACCGGGAACGCTGAGTTCTTCTGCAAGCAGCCGCATGATTTTGCGCGGCAACGGGCGATCAATCATCACTGCCGAGCGAAGTTCGGTGGATGGAATGTCATGTGCATCACGGAGCTTTACGAGCGCCTGCGGGAGAATCGACAAGGCGAGCCGATCCATCCCACTGTTGCCGCGGCGCACCTGGGTTAAGAGGCGGTCGCCAGCCGCGACGAAATTCACCAATGCGCCGGGATGGGTGAGCGATCGCGACGGCTCGCGGTTCAGGCGCTTGACGATGGGGTGCGGGTCGTTGCTGCGGGTAAGGAAGAACGTGTCGACTGCAGGATTGACCGTTACCTCGTGATCGCCGGTGGGACCCTTTACGATCAGATCGCACACCATGCCGTCCCAAACTGCCGACCGTTGCGCGATGATGCCGATATGGGCGCGCGCCAAGACATTCACTTGATCTGGAATAGATGACTCGTTCACGTGTTTCTTCCGGTTCGCAAAGCTAAAGCGTGCATACGATGAGAAGCAGTAAGCCGCCAATAATCGCCAAATGCTCAAGACTGGTTGTCAATTCCTGCTGAGCTTGCTTTCCGCGAAGCAGCCAGAAACGGTGTCCAAGTACGGTGGCTGCGGCAGTAAATAAGGCGAGAAAGGCCGCACCCACAGCCGTGCCGATTCCTAACAGCACCGACAAGCCGGCCACGATCTGAACGGCGATTGTCGCTGCCGCAGATAGGCGGGGCATGGGCAGGCCGAGGCCGGCGACTTCTTCGACGCCCTCTCGCCAATGCCTGAGTTTATCCTGACCGCTGTACAGAAAAACCGCGGCCATAAACGCCCGCGCCAGCGGCATGCCATAGGTTGCGCCCAATTCCGGCAAGGTTGAGAGCTCGGCCATGGTGTTTCCAGCAATCTACCGATCTAACATCGACGGCGGTAACCCTGTCGAGTAGATTCGCACGCGAGTTTAGCCGCGGAGATTTTAATGAGTAGCGGTGCCGGCGCGACATCGGCAAAGAAGCCTGCGTCATTATCAGCGGCCTTTCACAACCGTGTGTTCACGGTCGTATGGACGGCGACAGTCGTCTCGAATATCGGCGCGTGGATGTACAGCGCAGCCGCGGGCTGGCTTATGACGAGCCTCAATCCCGACCCACTGTGGGTGGCGCTCGTTCAAGCCGCAAGCACGCTCCCGGTATTTCTTTTTGCCATCCCCGCAGGCGCATTCGCCGACATCTTCGACAAGCGCAAATTTCTGATCGTGCTTGAAACCCTCACCACTGCGGTCTCCGCGCTTTACGCCGCCATGGTGGGCTTCGGTCTCGCGACGCCGCTTAATCTTCTGGGCTTTGCGTTTTTAATCGGCGCGACGGGCGCCTTGGCGGTGCCGGCCTGGCAGGCCATCGTTCCACAACTCGTGCCGAAGGATGACCTGACTTCGGCAGTCGCGGCCAACAGCGTAGGAGTGAATATCTCGCGGGCCATCGGACCGGCGGTCGGCGGCGCATCCATAACCGCACTGGGCATTGTCTCTCCATTCTGGATCAACGCCATTTCCAACCTCGGCGTCATCGGTGCTTTAATTTGGTGGCGGCCTGCAAAGAGTTCACACACCTCGCTACCTTCTGAACGTTTTCGCGGCGCCGTGATAGCCGGACTTCGGTATGCGAGAAACAGCCCGGCGCTGCGAGCTACTCTGATAAGAGCGACCGGCTTCTTCTTGTTCGCCAGCGCCTATTGGGCGCTGCTCCCGCTGGTAGCGCGAACGCAGGTGGCCAGCGGAGCAGGACTTTACGGCATTTTACTTGGCGCCATCGGCGCGGGAGCGGTGGTCGGCGCGTTCGCCATGCCGCGGCTCAGATTGAAGATCGGCGCAGATCGGCTGGCAGCTTGCGGGATGGCCGGCACGGCTTTGACTTTGGTGCTCTATGGCCTGGCCCACGATCCATTTACCGCGCTCGCAGCCAGTGTACTGGCCGGTATTTCCTGGATCGCTGTCATGGCCACGCTGACGGTTTCGGCGCAATCCTCTTTGCCTGATTGGGTCCGCGGACGCGGCCTTGCCCTGTTCACAACAGTGTTCTTTGGCTGCATGACGCTCGGCAGCGTCATCTGGGGCAAGCTGGCGGCGATCCTCGGCCTGCCAGCGGCGCATTTCATCGCCGCTGCCGGTGCCGTCGTTGCCATCGTTGCGACCTCGCCCTGGAAGCTGCATGCCGGCACCGCCCTCGACCTCACACCATCGATGCATTGGCCGACGCCCGAGGTGGCGCACGACGTCGAGCAGGATCGAGGGCCGGTTCTGGTAACGGTCGAATATCGGATACGGCCCGAGGATCGCGAGGCATTTCTCGACAGCATCGAGCCGCTGCGGCAGGAGCGGCTCAGAGACGGCGCGTTCCGCTGGACGGTTTACGAAGACGCCGCAGATCCGGGCAGGATGGTGGAGACATTCCTGGTCGGCTCCTGGATGGAGCACTTGCGCCAGCACGAGCGGGTCACGAATGCCGATCGCATCGTGCAGGAAAAAGTACTTCGTTTTCATTTGGGAGGCGAACCCAAAGTTACCCATCTGATCGCGGCCGATTCATAAGCTTATCGTGTAGGTCTCGAGAATCGTCAGACGAGTCTCAGTCTCGATTCACGAATATCGATATTTCAATTAAAGATAATTCCGTCGCCCATTAGTAAAACGAGAACGCCAACCTCGATGACAAGACCCGGCCATCCAAAAAAGCAAGCATAGCCAAGGTAAGTACGACAAAGCCAAACAAGAAGAGTAACATCCTGAACCGCCTGACAGTCATAGGATTGGCTAACGCTTTTTGATGTCTCTTGCGTTAGCGACAGCTCAGAACTGCCAGTGAACCCGGCCCGCGAACACGTTCGCAGGCCCACGGTCTTTGTTGAAGCCGGGATTTTGGATGAACTGATAGTCGGCGCTAAGTTTCACCGAGGACGTCAGCGCGTAACTGTAATAGGTCTCGATGATGTGTTCCCAACCGGGATTCGGCAGTTGGCCGTCGCCGACGAGGATGCCCAAGCCACCGTCGTTGAACCATGCGGCGTGAGAGCTGTCGATGCCGTTCATCATGCCGAGGATGCCAAACGTGTCATCCGGCCTGCCCCATTTTTTTCCGTTGACCGAGGTGCCTACCTCAACCGTACGGTCCATGTCGGTGAAATCCCACGGCTCGACATTGCCGTCGGTCCAGCCGGCCTTTGCGAACACGCCGACGTCTTCCGTCACTTGTTGCGCCAAGTTGGCGCTCACACCGGGTTTACTTTGATAAACGCGCGACGCGACCGTGACCAAGTTGATGTCCGTGCCGGCGGGGCTAGCTAGCCACGCGTTGATGGCGTTCTGAA
>Ga0302325_10035425_pt1 | contig 10196 bp, 5 predicted proteins | sample Palsa_T0_2_FD_201948 | JGI IMG/M metagenome (GOLD analysis project Ga0302325, IMG submission 201948) | Peat permafrost microbial communities from Stordalen Mire near Abisko, Sweden - Palsa_T0_2 | ecosystem: Environmental > Terrestrial > Soil > Palsa > Peat permafrost | place: Sweden: Abisko... | reverse complement strand
CTACCCGCGGGATACAGCCCTGTACCTTCGCGCAGCATAACAAAATTCAATGCACAAAACCATAGGCTGAGCAAACCGCTATGCACACGGCGGCGCTTGCGCGCGGCCCTTCCACTGGCCTCCGCGGCCCAGCCAAAAGCGAACAGCGCTGAGCAGCGTAGCGTACGCGTAAAATGCCGCCACCGCGGGTAGTAACAGCGCCCACGCGGGCGACAAACAATAGTAGCGAATGGTGGGCAGAAACGACGCGGCCATTAAAACGCAGGCAATTATGCTCAGCGTGCGTGGCACGTTCGCGCCCGTGAAAAGTAATGCCACCGGTGCGAGATAGGTCAAGAACAGCGCAACGATCGTGAGGAATAGCAGCGGAGCCGAATAGCGCAGCTGTGTGAAGGCGGTGCGCGCGATCACGTCGCGAATTTCGGCGAAGCCCGTGTAATCGCGCAGGCTGGCGCTGGAACGCGTCACGCCCATCCACAGGCGACCGCCGGCGCGCTTCACCGCGCGGGCCAGCATGCAATCGTCAATCAACTCGCCGCGCACCGCGGTCAGTCCGCCGATGCGCCGCAAGGCGCTATCCCGAATCAGCAGGCAGCCGCCGGCGGCTCCGGCGGTGCGCGTCTTAGGGTCGGCGATCCAGCGCGGTGGATAAAGCTGCAGGAAGAAATAAACGAACGCCGGAATTAGCAACTTTTCCGGCGGCGTGCGGGCTCGCAGCAGCACCATCAGCGAAGCCATATCTAGGCGATCGCTTTCGGCGCGTGCGACCAGGCGTCGCAGGGTATCCGGCGCGTGTTGAATGTCGGCGTCGGTGAACCAGAAAAACTCGACCGCTCCGCCGCGCTGCTCGGCTTCCGCCCAGACGTGGCGCACACCTTCGTTGAGCGCCCAGAGCTTTCCCGTCCAGCCGGTTTGCAAAGCCGCGGCAAAATAAATGGCGAAACGATTTCCATCACCGCGGGCGTTTACATCACCGTCAGTGCTTGTGGCTCGCGCGGAGGTTTCCCTGGCAATCTGCGACGTGCCGTCGTTGCTGTGGTCATCGACCACAGCGACGGAAAACTCTCCCGGATAGTCCTGTTGCATCAGCGAGGTTACCGTTGCGGCGATGGTCGCAGCTTCGTTGCGCGCCGGAACGATGGCGCAGACGCGCGGGAATTTTTGCTCTGCGGAAATGGCACGGCGATCGTCGTCAAAATCGCTGAGCCGCCAAAACGCCCCGCGAAAGAAAACCAAATACACCCAAATGCCGGCGCTCAGCACGGCAACCCCAAGACCCACCGAACCGCTCACGACTCCGCGGGTGCCGCGGTCCGCCGCGGTTGCGGCGCTGGCGCATCGCTGCGTACCCCGTGCCAACCCACCGGCCGCCCGCTCACCGCCTCTTTCACCGAGCGGAACAGCACCACGTACATCAGTTGCCGGTAATAAAAGCGCTGCAGCAACACCGGCCACAGCAGCGACCAGTCTTCATCCTTCTCCAGCGCAAACGCCACCGCGCAGGTCAGCACATCAATCAGCAAAAATCCCAGAAAGAAAAATACCGAGCGCAGCAAATCATCCGACGAGGAATGAATCTGCGGAATATACGGAAAATGCCATTTCTCCAGCGCCCACAAAATCACCGCCCCCAAAAACAGCAGATCGATAAGCGGAGAAATCAGCGGCAGAAACACCTGAAACAAAAAAATATTCGGCAGCGCCACCCAGCCCAGCGTCCCATATTTCGGCCGAAACAATGTGTCCTTGTGCTTCCAGAAGGATTGCAGCGTGCCAAACGTCCAGCGAAAGCGCTGGCGAATCAGTACCCCGGGCGTTTCCGGCGCATCCGTCCAGGCGATGGCTTCTTCGTCGTAGCTCACCCGCCAGCCGAGCCGCCGAATCGCAATCGTCAGGTCCGCGTCTTCCGCCACGGTGTCCGCGGTGATGCCGCCCGCCGCTTCCACCGCCGTGCGCCGCCACGCGCCCAGCGCACCCGGCACCACGGTGATGCAGTTCAGCAAATCGAACGCGCGTTTTTCCATGTTCTGGCTGGTGATGTACTCCAGCGCCTGCCAGCGCGTCAGCCAGCGCGAACGGTTGCCCACCTTCACGTTGCCCGCCACCGCGCCCACCTGCGGATCGGAAAAATGCCGCACCAGCTTACTGATGGCGTCCGGCTCGATTTCCGTATCCGCGTCAATGGTCACCACAATTTCGCTGTCCGCCTCCGCAATGCCCGCGCTCAGTGCCGAAGGCTTGCCGCCATTTATCTGGTGGATGATATGCACCCGCGGATCGCGGCCAAAGTTTTCGTCGAGCAGCGTGCCGGTATTGTCGGTCGAACCATCGTCGATCACGATGACGTGGAGCTGCGCAAAATCCGAAGCCAGCACGGAATTCACCGTTTGTACGATGACGCTCTCTTCGTTGTGCGCCGGAATCAGCACGCTGACGGTCGGCGGCGGATCGGACAGTTGGTGATGATCCGGACGGCACTTTTCGATCAGCGCCAAAATGCCGATGATCACCGCGCGGCCGCTCACCAGCACAATCCCCAAAATGAAAACGGTCGCAATGCCCAGGCGGAACCAGTGATACATGCCGAAAATCACGCCGTCCGCGCGCGCCTCCAGTTGTTCCTGCATCGAGAGCGGCAGCATCACCTGCGCGCGCTGCTTGTGCAGCAAATCGGAAACAGAGACGAAGGAATAACCCCGCGCGCGGAGCGCATCAATCACTTGTGGCAACGCCGCAATAGTCTGCGAGCGGTCGCCGCCGCCATCGTGAAATAAAATAATGTTCCCGTCGTTGGCCTGTTGCAGCACCTCATCGAGTATTTCCGAAGCCGGGTTGGGCTTTCCATTCACCTGTTGCCAGTCGTGTGGATCGATCTTTTGCCCGATGATCAGGTACCCCATGTCTTGCGCAAAGGGCAACTGCGCCACTTCCTCGGCATATTCCGGCTGGTGATCGATGCCGTATGGCGGACGAAACAAGATGGTTTTCACCCCCAGCGTGCCCTCGATCAGCCGCTGCGTCAGGTTCAATTCCCACCTGGCCTGCGTCTTGGAAATATCTTCCCAGGTGGGGTGCGTCCAGGTGTGATTGCCGATTTCGTGCCCTTCCGCATATTCGCGCCGCAATATATCGGGAGACTGGCTCGCGTCCAGGCCAATCACAAAAAATGCCGCCGGCACGTGTTTCTGTTTCAGGATATCCAGGATCTTCGGCGTCCAGCGCGGGTCCGGTCCGTCGTCAAAGGTGATGGCGATTTTCTTGTACGCCGCGCCGATCTGGTCGATGTTGTACGACAATGGATACGCGTCGTACTTTTCGTTCGTAAATAAATCGGTATTGGCGTCGTAGGTGAAGCTGCGTTTGCCATCCGTCGGCGTGTTCACGAAGTGCCAGATGTCGCCCTCGCCCTCGAGAATCAGATCCGGGCCGGGAGGCAAATCGGTCAGTTTGTTGCGCGCGGCATCGTCCGGGCGCGTGGCATCCCAGATGGGCCATATCGAGGTGTCCGCCGAGCCGAGCCGCCACAGGGCCGTCCCTTGCACACCTAATCGTTCGCTGGCGCGCAACTCGTTGTACGCGGTCACGGCATCCAGCATCCACACTTGATGCACGTGATTCTGCTCGTCCGAATAGGAATAGTGTGGGTTCAGCGAAGCCGCATCGAAATCCATCGGGGCATCGGATTCGTACGCGTGCAGTAGCGCTTCCTGAATGGAGAGCGTCTCGGACGTGACCAGCTTGCCCTTGGCCGCTTCCGTCCAGTCGTACGCATAACTTCCGATTGTCACCACGATTTTCTGCGCCGGAACTTCTTCCAGCACTTGGCGGAGATTTTCCACAAACCAATCCTGCGAGGCGATCGGTCCAGGCTCCGAAGAGAGCCAATGCTCGTCATAGTTCATCAGCACGATGGCGTCCGCCTGTTTGCCAAAGAATTCGTAATCGTAGGCGTCGTCGCGCGCGGGCAGCGCGATCATCAGCTTCAATCCCGCGACGTGCATGCCGGCGCCGAGTTCCGCGGCAAAGTCCCGATAGTTTTTCTGGCTGCCTTCGGGCACTTCCTCAAAATCCACCACCACGCCGGCTTCGTGTGCCAACTGCGCAAATTGCACCAGGTCCTTCGCCAGCTTGTGCCGGGCCGCGGGGCTGGCCAGCATTTCCACCATTTCCTTGATGCGCCAGGTGACGCCGTCGTAGTTGTTCAGCAAACCCATCATCGGAACTTTTTCCGTCGGGGGCAGACTCCTGAGCCACTGGTGCAGCTTGTCTTCGTTCAGGGTGGCTACCGCTTCGGCGGGCGCGCTTTTGGCGGTGCGCTGCCCGTGCTCATAATCGACGATGGTGAGGGAGCCATCGGCGCTAACCGCGTGCAATTGCTCAGGCATCAGCAAGTCGAGATCTTTGTAGTGTTTGCGCAGCGACGCCAGGCTGTTGGGATCCCAGCTCACGAAAAACGCCGCGCGCAGCGGATCGTATGCCGCGGGAATGGTGCCGAGATGGGAGACGCGGCGCTGCCGGCCCTCGCGCGTGGGCGTTTTCTTTTTTAGCTTTAGCCCGTGCAACCCAGGATTTGTGCTGGGCAGCAAGCCCGCCGGCAACTCCACGCTGACGGCGATAGTAATAAAAAAATACGCCAGCAGCAGCGTGAGCAGCGCGCCGGAGACTTCCATGGCGCGGCGCGCACGTCGCCAGCGTACGCGCTCCGCGTCGTAAAATATGGGTTGCCGTTCCTTCATCTCTCTGCAGCGGGCGGCTGCGCCGGCCGTTCTCCGTCGATTCGCGTGAAGCACCATAACGCCGGGCAGGCGGTACGGTTTTGCTGGTACTTCATTGTAAGATGCGTCTCATCCATGAAGCGAGTTTTCTCTACGCTGTTTGCTCCGCTACTAGTGGGCCTCGGGTTGCGGCTCCTGTTCATCCTCAAGTTTCCCGCCAACTCCGGCGACACCATCCTGTACGAGCAGATGGCCACCAACTGGCTGCAGCATCACGTCTACGCCATGAACGTAAACGGGGCCATCGCTCCGGTAGACCTGCGCATGCCAGGCTATCCGGCGTTTCTGGCAGTAATCTACTGGCTCACGGGAAAAACCGGGGTCGCAGCGCACGGCGTGGTGATGTTCGCGCAGGCTTTGGTGGATTTGGCGGATTGTGTGGTCATCGCCGCGCTGGGTGTGGCGCTACTCGTGCTTGCCGATGGCACGGCGCGTGTTAAGCCGGTCTTTGTGGCGGGCATGTGGCTTTCCGCGCTTTGTCCTTTCGTGGCGAACTATGCGGCTACGCTGCTGACGGAAGTTAACGCCGTGTTCTGGACCTCCGTGGCGCTGCTGTTTGCCGTCTATCTGGCGGCGGACACGTGGCAGGTAATGTATCCACATAGGCACCGACCGTGGGACTGGGGCACGGATTATCGCGCCGGCGCAATACCCACCGGACTCGCGGTAGGGCTCGGCACGCTATTGCGTCCGGAGACCCCGCTTTTGCTGATCGCGGTTTGGGCGGGCAACGCCTTTGCGCTTTTGCCGCAACGCCAAACACGTCATTGGCTGCGCATCGTACTGGTGACGGGAATCGCGTGCGCCGTGCCGCTCCTGCCGTGGGCTTTGCGCAATGCCATCACACTGCATCAGCTGCAACCTCTGGCGCCAAAGAACTCCAACCTGCCGGGCGAACTGGTTCCACGGGGATTTATGGCCTGGGAGAAGACCTGGCTGTATCGCGTGAGCGATTGCTACCTGGTCTCCTGGAAGCTGAACGACGATGTGATCAACCTGGAGCAAATTCCGGCGCGCGCGTTCGACAACGATGAAGAGAAAGAGCGCGTCGCGGCGATTCTGGAGCAATACAACGACGACCTGACGCTGACGCCGCAGGAAGACGCGGCCTTCGCGCAACTGGCCGGCGAGCGCACGCGGCGCCATCCACTGCGCAGATACCTGCTGCTGCCCGTAGCGCGAGCGTTTACACTCTGGTTCACGCCACGCATCGAGCTGCTGCCGGTTTCCGGCACGGTGTTTCCGCTCAAGCAATCGTGGCAAGACGACAAGGTCGACCAATCCGTGACGGTATTGTTTTTCCTGCTGAACATCGTCTACGTCGCGCTCGGAATGGTTGGCGCGGGGCGCCTGTGGCGGTGGAATCCGGCAGTACGGCCGGCAGTATTCATGCTGGCGTTCTTCATCCTGCTACGCACGGCGTTCCTCACCACACTCGAAACTCCCGAGCCGCGCTATGTACTGGAGTGCTTTCCCGCGCTGATTGCGTGCGCCGCAACCATCTTCGGCAAACCCTGCGTCGCGCCTTCTACCAGGTAACCTTCGACGTGCAACTCGCACCGGTTAACCGAGCTCAGCTGGCTTCCAGCGGTTCGGGATGGATGGTTACGCGGGAGACCTGCGGGAAATGCTCCTTGACGCGGTCCTCGAGCGCGGCGGTTACGTCGTGAACCTGCGTGATGGGTAACGCGCTCTTCATGGCGCAGTGGCAGGTGACCACGATGCGGTGTTCGACTTGGCGGACGCGGACGTCGTGGCAGTTCACCAGTTCGTGGTATTCCGCCGCCAGGCTGTTGGTAAATTCCTCGATCCCGCGTGAAAGCTGCTTCATCTCGCCGGCACCAGTGTCCGGAATCGCAATGCGGTGGCCTAGCGGCTCGATGTGAATGGTGACTTCCATCGGGCCGCTACGCAGGTCGCGTATATCGTCCTCGAGCTCGGTGGCCTGGCGGTGCGCGTCGCGCAGACTGAGTTGCTCATCCACTTCGAGGTGCAGCTCGACGAAGAGCTGGCCATTCTGCTGCAACGCGGTGATGTCGTGAATGGCTAAGCCGCGGCGCTGGGCCATGGCGCGGATGGCCTCGAACAGGTGTTCGCCTTGCGGTGCGCGCGGCTCGGCGTGGACCATCACGTCGGCGGGAACAATTTCGCCGATGCGCTTTTCGATGGCGTCGCTGAGCGCGTGCACCTGCTCGAGGCTGGCAGTGCGCGCCACGCTCACGGTGGCGTCCACGAAGTGGCGATTGCCGGCGCGGCGCACGCGGATGCGGTCTACGTCCAGGACACCATCCATACCAGCCACCGCGCGCGCGATGGTCTCCTGCAAGCCGACCGGAGCCACGTCGAGCAGGGCGTCCAGCGTGCGCCGGCCAAGCCGCGAGCCCACCCACAGGATGACTCCCGCGACGCTTAGGCCGGCGATCGCGTCGGCGTACATCAGCCAAGGTACGTTCCACGTCTCGCCAGCCCAGACGAGTGCGATGCCGGCAATGACGACCGTGGTGCTCCACACATCCGTGGAGAAGTGCAGGGCGTCGGCTTCCAGGGCTTCGCTGGCGTACTTGCTGGCCGTGCGAGCAAGCGCGCGGGAACGGGTGACGTCGATGGCCAGCGCGGCGAAGAGCACGACGAAGGCGATGATGCTGGGCTGAATATGGACGTGATGGAAGAACAGCCGATTGAAGGCTTCGTAGATGATGTACAGCGCGGTCATCAGCAGCAACGCCGTTTCTACGAAAGCGGAGAAATTCTCAAACTTGCCATGACCGTACAGGTGGCGGGCGTCGGCAGGCTGGTCGGAGACGCGCACGCTCAGGAACGTGATGATCGCGGCGACCAGGTCCAGCGAAGAGTGCAAGGCCTCGGAGAGGACGCCCAAGCTTTCCGTGCGCAGGACGAGGAAGGTCTTCAGGCCGACGAGCAGGACTGCGGAGCCCACACTGAGCAGCGCGGCGCGGCGTTTTTCGCGGGCCATTTCCGCAGCGGGTGTGGGCGTGGGCATCGCAGGCCTAGACTACCCTAAGTTTGTGCGGCTGTGCGGTTGGGAACCGTGGCGGTGCTGGCAGCAGCGCGCTTGGCGCGTCACACTGGGTATGGGCTACACCGCGCACAGGCTGATGGAGCCTAGCCGGAGGCGCGCGGGAAGAAGTGGAGGGCGGCGGAGTTCATGCAATAGCGCAGCCCGGTGGGCTTGGGGCCATCGGGGAAGACGTGGCCCAGGTGGGCGTCGCAGAGGGTGCATTTTACTTCGCGGAGCACGCTGCCGAAGGTGATGGAGCGCTTTTCGTATAGATTGCCCGGGGCGATGGGGCTCCAGAAGCTGGGCCAGCCGGTGCCGGAATCGAATTTGGCGGCGCTCGAGAAGAGGGCGTTTTCGCAGTCAATACAGCGGTACAGGCCGGGCCGGTATTCCTTGTCTAAGGCGCCGGAGAAGGCCCACTCGGTGTCCGCGTGGCGGGTGACCTCATACGAGAGCGGGGGGAGCTGCTTTTTCCAGGCTTCGAGATTTTTGCGGACTTTCGGGACGTTCACGATTTCCAGTGCGCTGCCGTCGTCGGCGAATTTCTGGATTTTTACCGGGCCGGCGTCGGTGTTCGCATTCTCATCGGCGAAGCCGGAGTTTAGGACACGCTGCACGCCCAGGAGCAGCGCGCTGGCGCCAATCGTGGCGGCGCCGAAAATGAAGGCGCGGCGGGTGCTCTCGGAGGTGGGCATGGTCGTGCCGAACAGCAGCTAGTGTATTTGATCAAAGCACCGGCGAAAAGTTTCAACCCAAGCCGGGCGTTGGTTTGATCTCGGTAAGCCAATCCGAAGACTGGCCCTCCCAGGGAAACCCTCCCTACTGGACTTGTGCCAGCTGCGGAGGATCCAGCAGCGGGAGGCGCTTGGGTTCGCCACGGGCGCCGCGGACTTCTAGTTCGTCGAAGAGTAGCGATGGCGCCACCACGCTGGCGGGCAGGCCGTTTTGCGCCGAGCCGAACGCCGCCAGCGCGGTTCCCGCGAAACCCGCTACCTGGCTTTGCATGTAGTTGTAGACAAAATCGTCGTTGCCGACCGCGCTGACGTTGCGCAACGCGCGGGCGTTGACGCCGATAAGCCGTGCCCCGCGGATCAGCTCTTCGCGACCATCGTCCGGATAGTAGCGATACACGAGCAACGGAAGGCGATCGCCGGTGCCGGCGCCGCCGCCGAAGCTCGCGAGCAGTTCCTGAAAATCGTCTTGGTGCAGCAGGCTGACGGAGGGATTGTCCATCTCGCGAACGATGATGCAGTAGGGAAGTTTTTCCGCTTTGCAGGCATCGACGAATTTCTTTTTCATGTCCGCGGGAGAAAGCGTCTCGCTCGAGCGGAAGAGCAAATTGCTCATGGTCGGCGTGGCGTCGCCGAGAAAAGCGGCGCGGCCGTGACCATTGGATTCGCCGAAGTCCGGACCGGGTCGCCGGGACATGAGTTCCTTCTTAAGGACGCCGTTTTCCACCACGGTCACTTTCTGCGCGCGCACGCCTTCCTGGTCGACGGAATAGCCGCCCAGAAGGGGCTGGCCGTGAAACTCGTGAATGCTGGGATCGTCAACCACCGTGACGCTGGTGGGCAAGACGCGAGCGCCGATGCGGCCAATCCAGTCGCTTTTGCCGCCAAGTCCGGTGAGCATTTGCTCCATGACCGGGCTAAAGGAGATGGGCGGGCGAGCGCCATTCATGGCCGGGCCGAGCACTTCCGCGACCAACGGAGCTGCAGCGCGAGCTTCTACCAGAACCGGACCGGTGTAATCCTGCGCATTGGGCGCGGCGCGCAGGGCCATTAACTCGGTGCCAGCGACGTTCAGCGCGGCCTTCACCTTATCTACCGCGGGCAGATCCGCGGGTTTGGCGACGTACGTGGAGTAGTAGTTGTTCAGGGGCACGCCATCTGGGGCCAGCGTATTGAGCGCCGCTTCGATGGAAGCGTAGGCGCGCGTGGTGCGAATTTCCGTGCCTTCGCTGGTAACCAGATATTCCGTGGCATAAACGAGATAGTAGGTGACGCGCGATTCATAAATTTCCGGGAAGGCGCGCAAGGCGGCGCTCGATTCGCGGGCTTCCTGTTCCCAGTCGCGCTTGCTCCAGTCGGGCGCGACCAGCGGCTCGATGATGTGCAGCGGCGCGGCTTGCGAAAAGTCGTCGATGTCCGTTTGGCGGGCCAGGCTCGCCAGGTAGGCTTCCTTGCGCGAATAGGTTTCGGCGGCTTCCTTGAAGGCCTGGTCCGTGGCGATCCACAGGTCCTGCCGGAGAGAGTTGTAATCGCGGTCGATGCCGACGGAACCGGTGGGACCGATGAATCCGCGGAAGCCATCTTCGCTGACGAAGTTCGAGCTGTCGCGCTTGTAGTCGCCAACGCGAGCGGCCACGTCCATGAAGCGTGTGCGCGTGTGCGTGCTGGACA
>Ga0302325_10035423_pt1 | contig 10197 bp, 10 predicted proteins | sample Palsa_T0_2_FD_201948 | JGI IMG/M metagenome (GOLD analysis project Ga0302325, IMG submission 201948) | Peat permafrost microbial communities from Stordalen Mire near Abisko, Sweden - Palsa_T0_2 | ecosystem: Environmental > Terrestrial > Soil > Palsa > Peat permafrost | place: Sweden: Abisko... | reverse complement strand
GCGCGGGGATGCCGGACACCAGCTGACACGGCCCGCGCGTGCCGTCTGAGACGAGCGTGCGCGAGGCCGCGCCGGGTGGCCAGCTTGATGCCCGTGACCGTCGACCGGTGGTCGATCCGTGCCTCCTCTACCCGGTTTTCGTCGCGTTAGTCGCCGGTGAGGCCGGCCCGGCGAATGTCAGCCGGCGTTAGCGGCACGTCCTACCGCCGCGGCGGTAGGCGGGGCGCCGGCCCAGCGCGCCAAACGGGCCATCTGTAGTGCGCGGCTGATCATCAGCGAGCCCGGTGGGCGGCGGTGACCATCGGTACCCGCGTCACCCGTCGGACCTGCCGGCTCGGCGGCGGCCGAGGGCGCCGACGAGGACAGCGGCTGGGAGGCGACAAACCACACGGTCTTGCCGGTGCGTGACGGAGTCACGCCCCAGGTATCCGACAGCGCCTTGACGATCTGCAGCCCGCGTCCCGAGGTGTCGTGCTGGGAGGGCGACCGTGGTGTCGGCTCGGTGTCGCTCAGATCACGCACCTCAACCCGGATCTGCTCACTCGAGGCGTCGACCATGACCTCGAAGTCGCTGTGGGCGTGCCGCACCGAGTTGGTGGCCAGCTCGCTGATCATCAGCTCGACGGCGTCGACCACGTCGGGCGCCCGGTCGCGGAGGATCTCGCGGGTGAACTGCCTCGCGGACGCGACGGACTCTGCGCGGCCGGCGAATGCGCGGAGGTCCTTCATGACTCGATTCCGAACACCCGCGACAGTCCAGTCGTCTCGACGACGCGCCGCACGATCGGCGAGGGATCCCGTATCTGCACGGTCTCGACGGTGGCGGCGGCTTCCAGCAGTACCGAGATGCCCGAGCTGTCCATGAATCGCAGGCCGCCGAGATCGAACACCAGCTGCTGCGCGCCATCGGCGGTGACCGCCGCGACGGTTTCGCGCAGCGACGGCGTGTTTGACATGTCCAGCTCCCCCGACAAGACCACGATCGCCGCGCCCCCCGCATCCACGCGCGTTTCGATCAGTAGTGCTCCGGGGCCAACCTCGTCTAGCTCTGCCATCTGATCCCCACTATCGCCGTGTCGTCGTTGTGCGCATCAGACTCCTGATCGCTCGCGAGCTTGCCCACCAGGTCATCGAGTTGCAACTGTGCCGACATGGCAGCGTCGCGCAATCGCGCCAACCCCACATCGAGGATCTCTCCGCGGCGTTCCACGAGCCCGTCGGTGAACGTCACTAGTGTCGCATGAGCGGCGACGGACACGACGGTTTCGCCGTAGGGCGTCTGATCCGGGGCGCCGATCGGCGCCCCGACGTCGACCGCGATAAAGCGGCTTTCGTCGCCGTCGAGCAGCAGCGGGGGAAGGTGTCCGGCACTAGCCACGGTGAGTCGATGCGCGTCCACATCGGCGAGCGCGCACAGCACCGTCGCGAAGTAGCCATGCGGTGCGCGGTTGACGAAGCCGGCCAGCTTGGCCAGGACGGATGCCGGCTGGGCGTCCTCGGCGGCGTAGGCCAGCGCGGCGTGTCGCAGCGATGCCATGGTGGTTGCCGCCTCCAGGCCGTGACCGGAGACGTCGCCGATCACCAGCAGGACGCGGCGGTCGTTGACGGCGACGATGTCATACCAGTCACCGCCGACGTCGATGCCCGATCCGGCCGGAACGTAGCGCGTGCTGATCTGCAGCCCGTTCAGCTCTGGGGGTACCTCGGGGAGCAGCGCGTGCTGCAGTGTCTGAGCGATGCTGCGCTGCTCGGTGTACATCCGGCGGTTCTCATCGGCGACCCGATCGAGCACGCCGGCCAGCTGCTCGGCGTAGTGACGGCGCCGCACGAGCCGATCGGTCATGGCGGCGGCCGCCAACGTCAAGGTGAGTCCGACGATCGCGATGATGAGCGGAAGACGCTGAAAGAACGCGCCGCCGAGTGAGCCGACGGGGGTGACGACCAGCGTGAACACGCCGTCACCGAAGGGCACGCTCTCCGTCGCACGCCTCCCCGTGATCGGGAAGTGCGAGAGGCTGGTCACCAGCAGATCGGACGCCCGCTGCGAACGGCCGAGATAGAGGACGTAGTTGAGGTCGGCAAAGGCGGAGTTGCTCTGGTACTGGGAACGTCGATCCGCCGGCACCGGATTCTCGGCGTATACGGCGAACCCGCCCCTAACGCCGGGCGCCCGGAACTCGTAGCCCAGACGGGGACTCTTCGAGGTGAGCAGTCCGGTGACCCTGAACAGCGCGGTCGGCTTCCCGTTGGTGAACACGGCGCGGGCCTGCCCGGGGAGCGACACGAGCTCCGGGGTCTCGCCCACCACGACCGTCGGCGCGAGATGAGCGCTGGTCAACGGCCACAGCGACGCGGAGGCGAACTGGCGACCAGGGCCAACGTACGGCGCGATCAGCGTGCGGAACCGCTGGGCGTTGCCGTCCGTCGCATCGGCCAACTCGGCCGCCGAGGCCAGCGGGGTCTGCACCGAGGGGACGACGGCCTGCAGGACCGAGCCGACGTCGCGAACGCGCAGGCCGAGCAGGCGACTCTCGTTATGGTCGTACACCGACGAGGACGCCCACACCAGCAATCCCGTCACGATCGTCCCGACCAGGAGGGCCGCCCAGCCAGCCCGTGATGGCGCCCGGCGCGTACCGGAATCGGGCAGACCCATCAGATCGATCGCGGGCTCGCCCATGGATCGCGGCAGCTTACTCAGGTTGGGTCACCCCGGATGAACCCTACGGTGACGCGCGACCGCCGCTGGACCCGCCCCCGATGCCGGTCGCCGAGCGGCTGCATAATGTGCGCAGCGGGTGAGCAAGGAGACTTCCTGACGACCACCGAACCGAACCGTTGGGCCGTGCTTGCGCTATTGGGTACGGCGCAGCTGATGGTGGTGCTTGACGCGACGATCGTGAACATCGCGCTGCCCTCGGCACAGCTGGCGCTGCGTTTCTCGACGGCCGATCGGGAGTGGGTGGTCACGGCCTACGCGTTGGCGTTTGGCAGCCTGCTGCTGCTCGGCGGCAAGCTGGGTGATCTGTTCGGGCGTAAATGGACGTTCATCGCTGGACTGAGCGGTTTTGCCATCGTGTCGGCGGTCGGCGGGCAGGCGCAGTCGTTTGAGATGCTCGTGGCCTCTCGGGCGCTGCAGGGGACGTTCGGCGCGCTGCTGGCGCCGTCGGCGCTGGGACTGCTGACGGTGACGTTTGCCGGCTCGCCGGACCGGGCGAAGGCGTTTGGGATCTTCGGCGCGATCGCCGGCGGCGGCGCGTCGATCGGCCTGCTGCTCGGTGGGCTGCTGACCCAGGTTTTGTCCTGGCGCTGGTGTTTCTACGTCAATCTGGTGATCGCGATCCCGACGGCGATGTTCGCGCTGCGGCTGCTGGTCAACCACAGCGATCCCGAGCGGGCGGGCATAGACTTCCCCGGCGTCCTGTTCGCCTCCGCCGGACTGTTCGCCCTGGTCTACGGTTTCTCCAGCGCTCAGACGCAGTCCTGGACGGCCTCGGCCACGATCATCGCGCTGGTGGCCAGCCCGGTGCTGCTGATCACCTTCGTGGTCATCGAGAGCCGCGTCAAGGACCCCCTACTGCCGCTGCACATCGTCCGTGACCGCGCCCGCGGCGGCGCGTACCTCTCGGTGCTGCTCGCCTCTGCCGGCATATTCGCGGTGTTCTTCTTTCTCACCTACTTCATGCAGCTGATCCTCGGCTTCTCGCCGTTGACCACCGGCGTGGCGTTCCTGCCGTTGACGGCCGTCCTGGTGGCCACCTCGGTCACCGCGCAGACCCGGGTGCTGCCTCGCACCGGCGCCAAACCGCTGGTGATGATCGGCATGGCGCTCGGCGTCGTAGGGATGATCGTGTTGACGCGCTTGACCCCGGGCGCCGCTTACGTCAGCCACGTCCTTCCGGGACTGCTCATCGCCGGGGTGGGCATGGGCTGCATCTTCGCGCCCGCGATCGGGACCGCGACCCTCGGCGTCGAGCTCCACGAGACCGGTGTGGCCTCGGCGATGGTCAACACCTCCCAGCAGATCGGCGGCTCGGTCGGGCTCGCACTGCTCAGCACGGTGTCAGCCACCGCCACCGCCAACTACGCCAAGAGCAACCCGCAGCTGCGCGGCCTGGTCAGCGCCGCGGCGGTCCACGGCTACACCGCGGCGTTCTGGTGGGCGGCGGGATTCTTCGCCATCGGGTTTCTCCTCGCCCTAATCATTCTGCCCACCACGGCCAAGGGCCACGCCTGCACGGTCAGGGAAGCACTCGCGCGCGGAGTCGCCTATGCCCACCACCTCGAATCCCCGCACGCCCCGGTGGCCATCGATGCCCCGCAAGCCGCCATCGCACCCGACCGGGTCGCGGGTGGAGCAATCGACTAAGCGTCGCTCATGTGTTGAGGCGCGATGAGCACCGGTCGCTCCGCGTGTGCGGAGAGCGCGTGCGAAACGCTGCCAAGCAACGCGGAGGTTATGGCGCCACGCCCACGTTGGCCGCAGACGATCAGCCCCGCGTCGATCTCCCGGGCGACCTCACCGATCGTCCGGGCCACTGATTCGTTGGCCTCTGCGACGCGTGCGGTGGCGTCGTAACCACGTGCGCGGGCGCCGGCAGCGCCCTCCTCGGCAATCCGTTGCGCGGCCGCGCGCTCCTCGGCGTCGATCTCGCCTTCGTTGGGCACGGCAGTCATCAGCGAACCGCCACGCGCCAGCTGAATTGCTATCGGCGTCCACACGGCCAGCACCACGGCATCGGCCGGGTGCATGACGAGTCCGGCCGCGGCCGCCAGCGCTGATTTCGACCCCGCCGATCCGTCGTAGCAGAACAACACCGGTTTATCCATGCATGCACTCTAGGGCGCATACACATCCGGGGGCGAACCAGATCGACGCGGCCGAGGTGGAAGGGGCAATATGAGACCCGATGGCCGAGCCCACGCGCACCTACGTCGCCGCGATGAGTGTCTGTTCGCCGATCCTGCGCGGTTGGAGCCGGCTCGACGTGTCCGGCCTTGAGGACTTGCCCGAATCCGGACCCGTGCTCCTCGCGGCCAACCACGACAGCTACTGGGATCCGGTTGCCGTCGGGGTTGCCGCGCTGCACCGGCGTCAGATCCGCGCACTGGCGAAGTCCTCGATGTGGAACCTGAAAGGGCTCAACTGGGTCCTGGACGGGATGGGGCAGATCCCCATCGAACGCGGCAGCGCCGACGTGGCCGCGCTCGATCGCGCGATCGCCGAGTTGCGTCAGGGGGCGTGTGTCGGCATCTTCCTTGAGGGCACCCGCAGCCTCGCTCGACAGCTGCGCGCCCGCAGCGGGTTCGGTCGTCTGGCCGAGGCGGTGCCGACGGCCGAGGTCGTGTGTTGCGCGATCGTCGGGACGACTGACATTGCCCGATTCCCCACGCGTCCCAGCGTGCGCGTTCGCTTCTTCCGACCGGCGGGCGGCGGGCTACAGAGCGGCGAGACGGCGAGCGAGCTCAGCGCGCGGTTGCTCGCCGAGATCCGGGCCGGTGCGCCCATCGCCGCGGCCGGGCGCCGGACCCGACGGGCGACCCCCGCGGCGTCCTGATTGCAGAACGCTACCTCGGTGCTTCGCCCTCGCGGACCGGCTGGGCGATCCCGGGCTCGAGCTGGGCCGGCAGTCCGAAGTGGGGAAACAGTTCTGGGCTGCCGAACGCGGTGATGTCGGCGATCAGCGCATCTGTGATCGTCAGCACCATCACAGCGCGCCCAACGAAGTGCTCTGTCGTCTCGTTCCATCGGTATTCGCCGAACGCGAGCTGCCCGTTCGCGGCGACCGGCAACAGCCGCCAGCGCATCCCCGGCGCAAGTGCGACGGTGCGCAGGAACGTCGCGACCGCGTCCCGCCCGCGATACCAGGTCGGTTGCGGCGGCATCGCGATGGTCGCCTCGTGGGCCAGCATCGCGACGACGGCGTCGACGTCCGCACGCTCCCACGCATCCATGAAGCCGCCGACGAGCTGACGCAAGCGCTCGTCGCCGATTGCCTGCAGGGTGTCCTGCTGGCTTTGTCCGGGCAGTCGCTCGTCGACGGTCTTATGTGCGCGCTGGAGCGCGGTGTCGACCGCGGCGGGTGTCATCTCGAGCGTCTCGGCGACTTCCTTTGCCGAGAAGGCCAGCACGTCTCGGAGGATCAGAACCGCGCGCTGACGGGCGGGAATGTGTTGTAGAGCGGCGACGAACGCGAGCTCGACGCTCTCGCGCTGTTCGTAGCGTGCGTCGGGGGAGGCCGGCCGGTCCTCGCCTTCGATCCCCGCGCCGGGGTAGGGCTCGATCCACACGGACTCGACGGGTGGTGCCGCGAGCCGATCGTGCGGGTCGGCCGCCGGGGCGTAGTCGATCGGAAGCACCCGCCGGGGCCGCCGCTCGATCGTCTTCAGGCAGGCGTTGGTGGCGATCCGGTAGAGCCAGGATTTGAGCGAGCTGCGGCCCTCGAATCGGGGCAGCGCTCGCCACGCATTGAGTAGCGTTTCCTGGAGCGCGTCCTCGGCGTCCTGAACCGAGCCGAGCATTCGGTAACAGTGGGCGTGCAGCGCCCCGCGATGTGGTCCGATGAGTTGGCTGAACGCGGCTTCGTCGCCGCCGCGGGCGGCCTCGAGCAGCTGTTCGTCGGTGTTGATCACGGCCGCCAGCCTTTCTGCTGCCAGAGCGCGATCTCGCCAGCCTCGGGCGTGGCGATCACGCTGCGCCAACCCGCTGGGCCCTCGCGTGGCTCGAGCATCACGGACGCTCCCAGTTGCCTCGCCAGATCGGTGGCGCTCTCGATCTGGCAGACCTCGACGTAGGGCAGCCACAGCGCCCTTGAGGTGCCGCACTCGACGATCCCGCCGCCGAGCTCGCAACCGAGCTCGAGTGCGAGGTACGAGCCGCTCGCCGTCTCCATCCGCTCGGCGCGCCAACCGCAGAGCTGCTCGCAGAGCGACCTCGCGCGCGGCAGGTCGCCGGTGTGCAGTTCCAGGTGAACGACCGGGAGCGAGGCGGTCATGTCAGCTCCTCCTTGCGGTTTCCGCGTCCGTGGACGGTCTGGGCTGCCCTTCCACCACCAGAGATCCGCAGACGCCGCGAAATCCAACGCTCGGCGTGATGCCTGTCCGGGTCGACCGTTGGATTTCGCCCGCCGACCAGATCTCGATGGGAAACCGCCAATCCAACGGAGACATCGGATGACAGCCAAATCGCACATCAATCGCTGGTACGCGTTCGCGCTGCTCGGCGTGTCGTATTTCATGACCACCATCGATCTGACCATCGTCAACGTGTCGCTGCCGACGATCGGCCGCGACCTACATTTCTCACCGACCAACCTGCAGTGGCTGGTGACGGCGTATGCATTGACATTCGGCGGATTTCTGCTGCTCGGAGGTCGGGCCGCCGATCTGCTTGGCCGCCGCCGGGTCCTGATGCTCGGCCTGGGCCTGTTTACCGCGGCCTCGCTGGCCTGCGCACTCGCCGCCAGCGAGGCGTTTCTCATCGTCATGCGAGCGGTTCAGGGGCTGGGCGCGGCGATCATGCTGCCCGCTGCTCTGTCGATTGTCATGAACATGTTCCAGGAGGGCGTCGAACGCAACAAGGCGCTCGGGATCTGGGGCGGCTTGGGCGCCGGCGGCGGGACGGTCGGCCTGATCGCGGGCGGACTGATCACCCGCTTCCTCGGGTGGGAGTACATCTTCTACCTGAACGTGCCGATCGGCGCCGTCGCTTTGGCACTCGCGCCGCGGATCGTCCCCGACAGTCGGGTTGTCGGGACTCACCGGCGCTTCGACGTGCCGGGCGCGATCACCGGAACCGCTGGACTCGTGCTGCTGGTCGAGGCGATCTCAGAAGCACCGCGATACGGGTGGGGATCCACGCGAACCGTGGGTCTCCTGGCGGCGTCAGCCGCGATGCTCGCGGCGTTCCTGATCATCGAGACCCGGACCGAGGATCCGTTGCTCCCGCTTTCGATCTTCCGGCTGCGCACCCTGGCTGGCGCGAACGTCGCGGGGCTGCTACTGGGCGCAAGCTTCTTCGCGTTCGTGTTCGCCGGCACCCTCTACATGCAGGAGGTGCTCCACTACAGCGCCCTGCAGACCGGACTCGCGTGGCTGGCCGCGTCGGTGACCTCAATGGCGCTCGCCGGTGTCTCGCAGCTGCTGGTCACGCGGATCGGACCGAAGATCGTCATGGCGATCGGGATGGCGCTGATCGGTATCGGCATCATCTGGGCGACGCAGGTACCGGCCGACGGACACTTCCTGGCCAATCTCGCCGGACCGTTCGTCGTGGCCGGGGCGGGGACCGCCTTCTCCTTCATTCCGATCTCGGTCGCCGCGCTGATGGGCGTGGGCGAGCGGCAGTCGGGACTTGCCTCGGGGCTGCTGAACACCTCCCTGCAGTTCGGTGCCGCGATCGGGACGGCGATCGCCTCGACCGTGGCGGTCAGCCGGACCGCCGCATTGCTGCGGGCCGGCGACAACCCGGCCACCGCCTTGACCGGCGGGTTTCATCAGACGTTCTGGGTGCTGGGGGCGATCGCGCTACTCGCACCCCTGGCCGTCTTCATGATCGTGCGCCGCACCGGGCGCTCACAGGCGGCGGACCAGCGCGAAGGCAGGGAGCCGCACCGGGCCCTCGCCGCCGCCAACTGACCCACACACCCCTTGACCAAGGAGAGAACGATGACTGAGCACAAGACGGGAACCCATGACGAGTGGCTCGCGGCCCGCGCCGCACTGCTGGAGCGCGAGAAGCAGCACACCCGGATGGGCGACGAACTGGCACAGCAGCGCCGGCAGCTTCCGTGGGTGCCGGTGGAGAAGCCGTACACGCTTCGGACGGCGGACGGGCCGAAGACGCTCGAGGAGCTGTTCGGCGGCCGCTCCCAGCTGCTGATCTACCACTTCATGTTCGGCCCGAGCTACGAGGACGGCTGCCCGGTGAACTCCTCGATCGCCGACTCGTTCGACAGCCTGACCCCGCACCTGGAGGCTCGCGACGTGGCGTTGATCGCCGTCTCCGGGGCGCCGATCGAGCAGCTGCTGGCGTATCGCGAGCGGATGGGGTGGAGCTTTGAGTGGGCATCGAGCCATGGGAGCGAGTTCAACGCCGACCTCGGTTTCTCCAGCAGTCCCGATCACACGCGGGAGGCGATCGAGCCGGCGCTCGGCGATCTGCCTGCGGTCGCGTTCCGCAACGCGCAGGAGGCCGGCACCGACATCTACGGTTACCTGACCGAGCTGTTCGGCTTCAGCGTGTTCATCCTCGAGGACGGGACCGTGTACCACACGTACTCGACGACCGGTCGAGGGGTCGAGTTCCTGATGCCCTACTACGGCTTCCTCGACCGCGCGCCCAAGGGTCGCGATGAGGACGAGGGATGGCAGCTCTGGATCCGGCGTCATGACGAGTACGACACGGCGGTGCCTGGCGGTGCCCGGGTCGGACTCGTGACAGAATTCGATCGTCCCTCCGACGCCTGAGGAGAGAGATTGCCGGGAGGCGGCCCACCAGCTTCAACGAAAGGCGTGGATATCGGCAGCCTCCGCGCGCCTGGTTCGCCACCACCGGTAGAGCTGGAGCGAGAGCGCGAGCTGGTCGTGGCCGCCGAGGGCGGCGACGACGAGGCCCGCCGGCAGCTGGTTGAGTCGTTCCTGCCGGCGATTCGCGGGCTCGCCCGGCGCTTCGGAGCGGGTGGCCGAGTGCAGCAGCGGGAGCTCATGCAGGAGGGGATCGCCGGGCTGCTGTTCGCCACCAGGCGGTACGACCCGCGAATCGGGACCCCGTTCTGGGCCTACGCGTCGTTCTGGGTCCGCAAGGCGATGCAGGACCTGCTGGCCGAGGTGGCAAGGCCGGTCGCCCTCTCTGACCACGCCGTGCGTGGCCTCGCCCAGATCCGGGCCGCACGCCGCGACTTCATGGACGCCCACGCCGCCGAACCCACGACGGACTGGCTGGCCGCCGCGACGGGCTTCACTCGAGCCAAGCTGGACAGTCTGCTGGCGGTGGACCGGACGCCTCGCGGGCTCGACGAGCCGCTGGGCGACGACGAGTGGGGAGGTCCGGCCACGCTCGGGGACGTGATTGCGGATCCGCAAGCCGAGGACGCGTACCAGCGTGTGCTCGACGAGATGGAGGTACGGGATCTCGCCCGTCGGCTCGACGAGCGCGAGATCACGGTGCTGTGGCGCCATTTCGGACTCGGCCGGCCC